>Ga0334722_10000568_pt1 | contig 52953 bp, 55 predicted proteins | sample C3_bottom_MG_FD_207210 | JGI IMG/M metagenome (GOLD analysis project Ga0334722, IMG submission 207210) | Sediment microbial communities from Yellowstone Lake, YNP, Wyoming, USA - C3_bottom | ecosystem: Environmental > Aquatic > Freshwater > Lake > Sediment | place: USA: Wyoming | collected...
CCTGAATGAGCCACCCCAGGACCTGTCCCCGTCGCTGTTCCCTGCTGTTCAACGTGATTCTGTCTTTCATGGTGTGACAGAATCACTGCCCATTAGGGTGTGACAGAATTACTGCCCATCTACAGCGGCGACAAGCGGCGTGCCGCTCAGCTTCGTGGCGCGTAGAATCGGACGTGCAGGTCCGCCATCTTCACCCGTGGGACGTCGATCCGAGCGAAGCGATGCGGATCCAGGACTCGTTGCGCCCGCGGGTGCTGCGCGACGGGTCGCCGGAGGAGCGCGACGTGCGCTTCGTCGCCGGCTGCGACGTGGCGTTCGACCGGACGAACGGCCGCGGCGTCGGGGCGGTCGTCGTGGTGGCGTACCCATCGCTGGAAGTTGTGGAGCGCGTGACGTGCGAGGCGCCGGTGACGTTTCCGTACGTGCCGGGACTGCTGTCGTTCCGCGAGACGCCGGTGCTGGTCGAGGCGCTCGAGCGCGTGCGGCAGGCGCCGGACATCGTGATGGTGGACGGACACGGGTACGCGCACCCGCGCCGCTTCGGCTATGCCTGCCACCTTGGCCTGATGCTCGAAGTGCCGACGATCGGCGTCGCGAAGTCGCGGCTGATCGGCGCGGCGGGCGCGGTGCGGGGCCGGCGCGGGTCGCGTGCGGACGTGGTGGATGGTGGGGAGGTCGTCGGGTCGATGTTGCGGACGCGGCAGGGGGTGCGCTCGATCTACGTCTCGATCGGGCACCGGATCGGGCTGGCGGCCGCGGAGCGTTGGGCGCTGGCGTGCTCGCGCGGCTATCGCCTGCCCGAGCCGACGCGGCTGGCGGACCGGCTGGCGGGCGAGGCGAAGCGGCGGATGCTGGAGGCGACGCTGGAGATGATCGTCGAGCAGCGCGCGGGCGAGGCGGGGAGGTGGGAATGGGTTGCCGCCGACGGCGAGATCGTCTTCCGGCACGAGCTCGAGCCGATGCTCACGCACTACGGCTGCTCGGTAGATGTGACGAATCCCGCCGACGGCGAGTTGCTGGACGTGATGTTGATCGACGGTGCGGACCGCGCACGTGGGGAGCGCCTGGCGGTGACGGCGATCGACGTGCTGGAGCGCACGGACGGCGACGATAAGCTGCTGGCCATCCCGGTGAACCAGGAGCCGCCGTCGCCAGCAAAGCTGGACGCGCTGAGAGGGCAGATCTGGGACTGGTATGTGCGGCACGAGAAGCCTGTGAGGGGCTGGGGCGGCGCTGACGCCGCACGGGAGCTGATCCGCTCGTGCCGTGCGAGGGTGATCGAGGAGGGCGTGGCGGTATGAGCGACGAATCGCGGCGAAGCGAGCCGCGCGATCTCGGCGGCAGGCGGGCGGTCGTCGCGGGCGGCGGCATCGGCGGCGCGGCGTGCGCGCTGCTGCTGGCGCGCGCTGGCGCACGCGTGACGCTGCTGGAGCGGGTAGCGGAGCCGAAGGCCGCGGCGGCGGGCGGCATCCTGCTGCAGCCGAACGGGCTGGCGGTGCTGTACGGGCTGGGGCTCGAGGCGGCGCTGCGTGCGCGCGGCAGCGAGCTGACGGCGACGGCCGTCCTCGATGCGAAGGGGCGGACGATCCGGCGGACGCTGACGCCGGACTACGGCGTGGGCCTGGACCACCTGCTGATGCTGCGCCGAAGCGACCTGCTAGCGGCGCTGTTCGATGCGATCGCCGCGGAGCCGGCCATCGACGCGCGTTTCGGGGCGGAGGTGTTCGACGCGACGGCGGGCGCCGAATTGACGTACCGGTACGGCGACATGACGGAGACGATCGCGGCGGACCTGCTCGTCGGCGCAGACGGAGCGCGCTCGGTCGTGCGGAAGCGGGCGGGGATCCGGGCGCGCGTGACGGAAGGCTCGTGGTATGTGCGCGGCGAGTCACCGGCCACGGAGCATGGAGCCGCGGAGTTCAGCGAGCGCTGGACGGGCATCGGGGCCCTGGGCGTCGGGCCGATGACCGACGCGACGTACTTCTACGCGTCGGTCACGGCGCCCGGGGTGCGGCGCGCGGTGGCGACGCGCGACCTGGCGGCGTTTCGCGCGGCGTGGCAGCGTGCGCTGCCGGCGGCGGAGCGCGCGCTGGCCGGCGTCGGGCGGTTCGAGGAGCTGCTCGTGGAGCAGGCGCTTCGCGTCGACTGCGAGGCGTTCGTCTCGGGCCGCGTGGCGCTGGTGGGCGACGCGGCGCACGCGATGGCGCCGGGCATCGGCCAGGGGGCGAACAGCGCGCTGGTCGATGCGGCAGTGCTCGCGCACGAGCTGACGCGTCACGACGATGTCGCGGGCGCGCTGCGGGCATACGATGCGCGGCGGCGTCCGGCGGTGCGAACGGTGCAAGACCGCTCGGCGCGCGCGGGGCGGTACGCGGAGATGCGGCATCCGGCGGCGCGTGCGGTGCGCGACGCGGCCACCCGCCTGGCGGGGCGGTTCGGGCGCGCGGAGCGCGCCTCCCGGGCCGCCCAGCAGGAGGACCCGGCGTCGCTGCTGGGGCTGGTGCGAGAGATCCAGCGCGTCCGCGACGGGCGCCTCGACCCCGTGCGATGACGGACGCGCGGCGGGCGCGGGCGCTCGCGGAGATCGCGCCGTTCGTGGAGCGGGCGCGGGCCTTTTCCGGCTGGAGCTTCGACGACCTGCGCGTGATGCCGGTGGAGCCTTCGCCGCACGCCGACGGGCGGATGACGCCGTGGGACTACGTGGCGCTGGCGCGCGAGCGCGCCGCACGCTCGCGGCGGGTCGTGGACCTCGGCACGGGCGGCGGCGAGGTGTACATGCGCATCGCGGCCGGTATCGACGCGGAGTTCGTGGCGAGCGAGGAATGGCACGTGAACGCGCCGGTGGCGCGCGACCGGCTGCGGCCGCTCGGCATCGACGTCGTGCACGCGAGCAGCGAGCGCACGCCATGGCGCGCGGAGGCGTTCGACCTGATCCTCAGCCGGCACGAGGCGATCGAGCCGGAGGAGATCGCGCGCATCCTGCGGCCGGGCGGCACGTTCCTGACGCAGCAGGTGGCGACGGAGCAGTGGAAGGAGCTGGCGCCGTTCTTCCCGGACCGGACGGTGTTCCCCGACCACTTCGTGGAGTACCGGCGTGGGTTCGAGCGGGCGGGGCTGAGGGTGACGGCGCAGTACCACGCGTGGCAGGCGGCGTACGCGACGGTGGGTGAGATCGCCTTCATGCTGCTGATCGCGCCGTGGGAGGTGCCGGGCTTCGATCCGGCGCGTGACATCGACCGGCTGATGGCGCTGGAAGACGCGCACGGCACGGCGCAGGGCATCGTGCTGACGCTGGCGCGCTACCTGATGGAGGCGGTGAAGCCAGCGTAGCGAGCGCTTCGCGCGTACGCGACCGGTCTCGCGTTCTTGTCGTGGTATGATCGCGGCCTTAGATGACCTTTGGTGAGGGCTGATGCCATTAGATCCTGGGTCTGATTCGTCGGAAGCTACGCGCGCAGCGCGCGCGCCGAGGAAGTCGTTCGCGGCCGGCCGTTACAGCGTCCGCGGGCTGCTTGGCGAGGGCGGCCAGAAGGTCGTCTACCTCGTGCATGACGAGGCGCTCGACCGTGACTGCGCGATCTCGATGGTCAAGGCGGAGTTGCTCGATCCGGATGACCTCGAACGGTTGCGACGCGAGGCGCAGGCGATGGCGCACCTCGGCGCCCACTCGAACATCGTCACCGTGTTCGACTTCGGCCAGGAGGATGGGAAGCCATACCTCGTCTGCGAGTACGTGCCCGCGGGCGAGTTGCGGGTGGAGCTGCGTGACGCGGGCGGCCCGCTCACACTCGAACGCGCGCTGATGATCGGCGCTGACATCGCCCAGGCGCTCGCTGTCGCGCACGGCCGCGGCGTCATCCATCGCGACATCAAACCTGCGAACGTGTGGCTGTGCGCGGACGGCAGCGCCAAGCTGGGCGACTTCGGGCTGGCATTCTCGCTCGACCGCACGCGGCTCACATTGCCCGGGTCGATGATGGGCACGGCCTCGTACATGGCGCCCGAGCAGGCACGCGGCGAGCCGGTAGACGCGCGCAGTGATCTCTACTCGCTTGGCGCCTTGTTGTACGAGATGGTCTGCGGCCGCCCGCCGTTTATGGACGAGAACACGACGGCCGTGATTGCTCAACACATCAACGCGCCGCTAACAGCACCCTCGGAGCACCGTCGAGACCTACCCCCAGCCCTGGATGCGCTGATCCTGAGCATGCTGGCAAAGTCGCCGAGTGAACGCCCGCAAAGCGCTGCAGCCGTCGTCGAAGAGCTTCGCCGAATCGCGGAGAGCCTGCGACAGCCGGCGTCCGAGCGAAGACGATTCGCGCCACCGAAGCGGCTGGGAATGAAGCGCGGACGGCGGGGGTTGGCCGCCGGTGCGGTCCTGCTCGTGGTCACAGGCGCAGCGGCCGCGGTAGTCCTCTTGTTCGCGCTGCGTGACTCCGGCAAATCCCGCAGCACCGTGGCAAGCTTCCCCCTCGTCGCGGAGGGCTACGTGCCGGTGCTGGAGCCGCGGGACTGCCCGGCGGAACTAACGAGCGACGCGGCGGTGCGGTGCCACGACCTGGTCGTGCCCGAGACCCGCAGCAAGCCGGGCGGCCGGCAAATCCGAATCTTCGTCATGGTGGCCCCATCGAAAGCACAACCGGCAGGCGTGCCAACGGTGTTCATCGGCGGCCCCATCGGCACCATTTACGGGAACAATTTTGGTGGAGGTGTGATCAGTCAGCCTGCCGGATCCGAGGTGCGTGACTATGGCGACGTCGTCGCCGTCGGCGTTCGCGGACGGCAGTACTCTCAGCCTCTGCTCGCCTGCGCCGAAGTGTCGGGCGTATGGCGCGAACTGCTGGCGCTGCCCGATAACGGGGCGGAGGCGAACAAGCTCTTCGTCGACGCGGCCGCGTCGTGTGGCGGCCGGCTCGTCGGTGAGGGCGTCGACCTGGATGCCTACGGAGAGGACGAGATCGTGAAGGACGTGCGCGACCTCGCGATCGCCATGGGCTGGGGTCAGATCAACGTACAAGGGAGCTACGATCTCTCCCGCGTCGCCGTGCTGCTCGCCGCGCGCTACCCCGGCCTCGTGCGCTCCGTCGTGCTCGCGGATCCATTCCCGGTGGACGCCGCGTGGTACGACGACCGTCTCGCCAACTTCAACTCCGCGTTACAGGCATACTTTGCGGCATGCCGCGCCGATCCGGCCTGCGACAAAGTATTTCCGAACCTGCAGGAGGCCTCGATCGCGGCGTACGCCCAGGCGCAGCAGGATCCGGTTGTCGTCACAACGGGGGATCCCGCGGGCGGCCCCGACGTCAGCGTCCTGTTCGACGGCGACCGTTTGGTTGATATCCTGAGGCGCGGGCTCTCAGGACAAGAGGTCCTGAGGTCACTTGCGGGGCTCATAGGTTCGAAAGGACAAGAGAGCGCACTCCGGGCCGGCGCTGCCGCCGTGGTCGGGGTTTCCGCGCCCGACCCGAACGGGGACGCCTGGGGGGCAACGTTCAGCGCATACTGCGAGGACGTAGATCAGCACGTTGCCAGGTACGACCTGGCGGCGGCCGAGACGCTGTACCCGCCGTTCCGCGTGCTCGCCCACGACCCATTGCTCGAAGTCTGCCCTCACTGGCCCACCCAGGAACGGTCCAGAGCGGTCGGACCCCTTGAGACCGTCAGCGCGGTCCCAGCGCTGATCCTCACTGGCGAGCTGAACCCGCTCGCGCCGTCCGCCTACGCGCAGCGCGCGGCGAAGTCATTCACGCGCGCAACCGTCGCCGTGTTCCCGTCGCTCACGACCCGCGTGCTCATCTACGGGCCACCGTGCATCTCCGCCCTCCGGCTGGACTTCCTGCGCGATCCCACGACCAGGCTCGATGTCGACGGCTGCATCGCGCAGGTGCCCGCGATTAAGTTCGCGGGGACGTGATCGCATCGGCCGCGAATCCCGCGGTACGCGGGTGCGATCCAGCCCTTCGCGCGGCGGGTGCCTCCTGTTACCATGATGATGCGGACGATCACGCAGGGAAGGGCGGGCCACCAGGACATGCAGGAGCTACGCGAGCGGCTGCTGGCGCTTCGAGAGCGCATTTCGCATGTCATGGTGCGTCTTTGACGTCGCCGGGCTAGAGGCGGAGGCGGCCTCGCTCGAGGCGCAGTCGGCGGCGCCGGAATTCTGGAACGACCAGCGGTCGGCGCAGGACGTGATGAAGCGGCTCTCGGCAGTACGGGGGCGCGCCGAAACGTGGCGCGCGCTCGAGGCGCGCGTGCGCGAGCTGCTGGAGCTGGTCGACCTCGCGGAGGCGGAGGCGGACGCCGCGACGGCAGCCGACATCGAGCGGGATGCGGGCGAGCTGGAACGGCAGCTGGACGACCTGGAGTTCGCGCTGACGTTCGCGGGACCGTACGACGACCGGAACGCGATCCTGGCGATCCACGCGGGGGCCGGCGGGACGGAGTCGCAGGACTGGGCGGAGATGCTGCTGCGGATGTACCTGCGCTGGTGCGAGCGGCGCGGCTTCCACGCCGAGGTGATCGACCTGATGCCGGGCGAAGAGGCGGGGATCAAGAGCGCGACGGTGGAGATCACCGGCGACCACGCGTACGGGTACCTGAAGAGCGAACGCGGCGTGCACCGGCTGGTGCGGCTCTCGCCGTTCGACTCGGAGAACAAGCGGCACACCTCCTTCGCGCTCGTCGAGGTGCTGCCGGAGGCGGGCGACGCGGCGGAGGTGAAGATCAACCCGGACGACCTGCGCGTCGACGTGTACCGGGCGAGCGGCCACGGCGGCCAGAACGTGCAGAAGAACTCGACGGCGATCCGCATCACGCACCTGCCGACGGGGATCGTGGTGACGTGCCAGAACGAGCGGTCGCAGGGGCGGAACCGGGAGTCGGCGATGCGCGTGCTGGAGGCGCGGCTGCTGGAGATCGAACTGGAGCGGAAGTCCGAGGAGCACGCGCGGCTCAAGGGCGAGCACGTGAGCGCGGGGTGGAGCAACCAGATCCGGAGCTACGTGCTGCACCCGTACAAGATGGTGAAGGACCACCGCACCGGCTACGAGACCAGCGACGCCGCGGGCGTCCTGGAAGGCGATCTCGATGACGCGATCAAGGCGTATCTGAAGACGACGGTGGGGTCCGATGCGGCGTAGCGGCGCGGTCCTGTCGGCTGCCGCGATGCTCGCCGCGATCTTCGCAGCCGCGCCCGTGCGCGCGCCGGCGGCGGGCGCGCAGACCGGCATCAGCGTGATCTCGGAAGACGCGCGGAACGAGTTCCCGGCCGGCGTCTCCTTCGACATCTCGCTGGCGAGCGCGATGGCGCCGAAGGAGGCGCGGCTGGTGTACAAGGTCGCTCCCGACGGCACCGGGGCGGCGGCGGTGGCAGACTGCACTGGGGCCGGCACCGTGACGTGCACGTACACCCTGACGAGCGGGCGGGGGATCTTCATCATCCCCGGCGCCGAGATCACGTACCACTGGGAGGTGCAGGCCGGCGGTGGCGGGACGGCCTCGACGGAGGACCGGCTGTACGTCCACGAGGACACGCGGTTCATCTTCCAGATGCTCGAGCAGGACAACATCACGCTCTACTATCACGCCGGGAGCGCGTCGCAGGCGCAGGCTGTGCTGAGTGCCGCGGCGGACACAATCGCGAAGGTGGGTGCGCTCGAGCAGACGCAGGTGACGTTCCCCGTGAAGGTGTTTCTCTACAGCACGGCGGACGAGATGCAGCCGGCGATCGCGCCGGGCGGGCAGGGGCGTGGCGTCCAGGTGCTGGGCGAGGTCGTGTATTCCGACACGGCGATGGTATCGGCGGACGTCGCGACGCTCGACATCACGCGGCACGAGGTCGCGCACATCGTCACGCGCGAAGCGACGAAGGGGCCGTACGACGTGCCGGGCTGGCTGAACGAGGGCATCTCGGTCTACTCGCAGGCGCGGCCGCTCGAGGGGCACGATGCGGCGCTGCAGGCGGCGATCCGCGCCGACCGGGTGCTGTCGATGCGCGAGCTGAACTCGTCGGCGACGGGATCGAGCTCGTCGACGGTAGGGCTGTATTACGGGCAGTCGGGGTCGATCGTGAAGTACCTCGTCGACACGTACGGAGCGGACAAGTTCGCGCTGCTGCTGCGGACGTTCAAGGACGGCAGCACGCCGGACAAGGCGTTCCAGGCGGCGTACGGGCTGGACCAGCTCGGCGTGGAGAACGGCTGGCGCGCCTCGGTCGGGCTGGCGGCCCGCACGGCGAGCGCGACGGCGACGCCGGGCGCCACGGAGCAGGCGCGCTCGAACGCGACGCCGGCGGGGAGGGCGACGGCGGCACCGTCACAGACGACGTCATCGGGTGGCGGATCGACGCTGACGATCGCGATCATCGTCGCGCTGGCGGTGCTGGTGCTGGCCGCGGCGGGCGGGGCGATCTGGGTGGTGCGGCGGCGGGTGGGCTGAGCGCGGGCGCTCAGACCTGCTCGAAGTAGCGGCGTCGCTCCCAGCCGGTGACGGCGCGGCGGTGGCGTTCGACCTCCCAGCGGCGCATGGCCGCGTAGTGGTCGACGAAGGCGTCGCCGAACCACTCCCGCGCGAGGGCGCTGGCCTGGAACAGGTCGACGGCCGCTTCGAGCGTGCGCGGCAGCGAGGGTAGACCGGCCGCGGCATAGACGTTGCCGGCGAGCGGCGCCGGAGGCTCGAGCTTGCGTTCGATGCCAGAGAGGCCGCCGGCGAGGCAGGCGGCGAAGCCCAGGTACGGGTTGACGTCCGCACCCGGGACGCGGTGCTCGAGGCGGATGCCGCCGGCGCCCGGCGCGATAGCGCGCAGCGCGGCGGTGCGATTCTCGATGCCCCAGGCCGGCGACGTGGGCGCCCAGCTACCGGCCACGTAGCGCTTGTAGCTGTTGATGTTGGGGGCATACATGGCGAAGAACTCCGGCATCGTGGCGAGCGCGCCGGCGACGTAGGCGCGCATCGTCAGCGACATGTGATGCGGCGCGCCGGCGTCCCAGAACGCGCTCTCGCCTGAGCGCCAGAGGCTCTGGTGGATGTGGCCGCTGCAGCCATCGATCTCGTCGGAGTACTTCGCCATGAAGGTCGGGACGGCGCCGGACTGCGCGAGGATCTCCTTCGCGGCGCTCTTGAACAGCATGCCGCGGTCGGCGGCTTCCAGCGCGGGGGCGTAGCGCAGGTTCATCTCGTACATGCCCTCGCCGTGCTCGCGGTTATAGCCTTCGACGGTGATGCCGTAGGCGTCGATGTGGCGGCGGAGCGCGCCGACGACGTCCTCGTCGATGCTGGCGTGGCTGATGGAGTAGCAGTTGAGGCCGGGGTTGAGGGGGCGCAGGTTGGTGTACCCGCTGGCGCGCAGCGTCTCCTGGTCGGCGCGGAAGATCCGGAACTCCAGTTCGACGGCCATCTGCGCCTCGAATCCCAGCGCGGCGGCGCGGTCGATGACGCGGCGCAGCACGGTGCGGGGCGATACCGCGACGGGGGCGCCGCGCTCGTCGTAGACGTCGCAGACGACAGCGGCCGAGGCGGGCTCCCAGGGGACGATGCGAAACGTCGCCAGGTCGGGGCGGAGCAGGACGTCAGCGAAGCCGGTGGCGGCGGTGCCGATCGCGAGCGGCGGTTCCGAGATCACTTCCTCGGCGATGTCCCAGCCGAAGATGACGTCGCACTGGGCGAAGCCGGGGCCATCGAGGCCGTCAAGGAACTGCGCGGAGGACAGGCGCTTGCCGCGATAGACGCCGTCCATATCGGGCGTGCCGATCTTTACGGTCTCGATCGAATGCTCGCCGATGAGACGTTTGATGTCGCTCCTGTCCATGGCGCGGATGATACCGGAACGGCAAGGCGGGACGTAACAGCCCTCCCTCCGTTAACGGGAAGGACGAATGGCCCTGTCGGCGCCGCGCGCGGCGCGCGATCCTGATGGTCATGGCGAAGGCGAACCGGAAGCGGAAGGCCGCGGCCAGGAAGCGCCTGGTTTCGCGGGCGGTGTTTCTTGGCGGGGGTGCGGCGCTGTTGGCGGCCGTCGTGGTCGGCGGGTTCCTGGCGTTCAGCGGCGGTGGGAGCACTGCTTCGCGGCGCGCCCTACGCCCGACGCCCGTGGTCAACAACAGCGCCGTGGTGAGCATCGACGTGGTGGACAGCGACTACGACCCGAAGGTGCTCCAGATCAAGGCCGGAGCGACGGCGACGTGGCACTTCGTGGGAGATTTGCCACACACCGTCACGGACGACAACGGGACATTCGACAGCGGGACGCTGGCGAAGGGCGACGAGTACGTACAAACGTTCGACAAGGCGGGTCTGTTCACGTACTACTGCACGATCCACCACGCCATGACGGGCCGGATTACGGTTTCCGAATAACGAGGCGGCTCCGCGTGCCCGATTGCCATCGCGATCTGCCGACACTTACTCTGGTAACCACGCGAACGGGCAAGATTGCGGGCGTTTCAATTTGTTCACCCGAGCACAGAGATCAGTTCACCGCGTCGCCGGCGCATCAGGCGCGTCCGGGCGGCCGGCGGTCATCGCGGCGGATGCCAGCGAGGCGTCGCTGGTGGAGCGGGCGAAGGCGCTCGACGCGGCGGCCTGGGCGGAGATCTACCGCCGGCACGCGGAGCAGGTGTATGCGTATATCTACTACCGGCTGGGAGACCAGCATGTCGCCGAGGACCTCGGCGCGGATGTGTTCGTCAAGGCGCTGGCCGGCATCTCGGGCTATACGTACCGGGGCACGCCGCTGCTCGCGTGGCTGTACCGGATCGCGCATAACGTCACGGTCGATTATCGCAAGGCGCGCGCGCGGCGGACGGAGCATGAGCTGCCGGCGCCGCCGGAGGACATCGCCGAGCGGGGCGACCGGCTGGACGAGTTGGGAGAGCGCAACGACATGCTCGCCGCAATCAGGCGGCTGACGGAGGACCAGCAACAGGTGGTCTTGCTGCGCTTCTACCAGGGGATGAGCAACGCGGAGGTCTCGCGCGTGCTGGGCAAGGCCGAGGGCGCGGTGAAGGCGCTGCAGTCGCGCGCGCTGCGGTCGCTGCGCCGCCTGCTGAGCGAGGGCGCCGGGGAAGAGCGGCAGTGGCCGGCCTGACGGCGGGGGATCCGGGCGCCGCCCGGCGCGGGCGACTGGACCACGGCGCCCCGGCGCTTACTTCGCGGCGCGAAACTCCTCGAGGTGGGCGCCGATGTCGATGTAGAGGTCGGCGGCGGACTTGAGCTCGGAAGATGCGGTTTCGCTGAAGGCCGCGACCTCGACGCGCACGCCACGGCTGGAGATCATCTCGACGAGCCGGCGGAAGTCGCCGTCGCCGGACATGAGCACCACGACGTCGAGCCGGTCGGACATGGTGAGGATGTCGATCGCGAGCTCGATGTCGAAGTTGGCCTTCATCGAACCGTCGGCGAAGCGCTTGAGCGGCTTGGTGATGATGCGGTACGGGTGGCCGACGAAGTGGTGCACGAAGCGCTGGCTTTCCAGCTTGGCCTGGGGGTCGTCGCTGATCGGCGAGTAGGCGCTGGCGCGGACGAGCTGGCGTCCCCGCGTGAAGTACTCGAGCACACGCCCGAAATCCAGGTTGATGTTGCGGCGCTCGGCGGCGTAGATCACGTTTGGCACGTCGACGAAGATGCCGACGCGCTCCTGCGACACGTGCGTGTTCTGGCGCTGCGCCAGCTGCGACTGGAGGTCGCCTACGGTCGCCTGGACGTCGCGCAGGGTGATTGTCACGTCGCGGGCGAACGCTTCGAGCACGTCGGCCTGGCGGGCGACGATGTCTTCGAGCGTCTGCGGCTGTGCGGGCTTGCGCGCAGGCTGGCGCGTGATCGGCGTGGGCAGGGCGGCGACGGGCGCGGAGCCGTTCTCGCTGACGCCGGGTTTCTTGCGGCCGCGTCCGCCGCGCGTGCCGCGACGCCGCTTCGCGGGCGCGCCGGCAACGTCGCCGTGGTCCGCGTCTTCCGACGGAGAGGCAGCGAGCGACGCGGGCGCGGGCGCGGGCGCGTCGATGGGGGCCGCCGCGGCCTCAGCCGCCCAGTCGCGGCGGGGCGGCCGGCCGGCCGGCGCGCGACGGACGCGGGAGACGGGCTTCTTGGTTGCGTCCGCCGTCGTGACGGCCGCGGCGGAGCTGGCCGTGCGCGGCGTCCGCGTCGCGGGCGGCCCCGGGGGGGCCACGGCGGCCTTGGCCGGGGGCGATGGTGTCTCTGCGCCCTTGGCGCGCGTATCTTTCCTGGCGGCGGGCTTCTTGTTGAAGAATCGGACCAATCTATGCTCCTGTGGCGTACTCTAACACGCTGCAACGCGCCGCGACCTGCTTCGCGACGTCCACGAATGCCTTGGTCTGCGGGCTGTCGGGATCCGCGATGACAATCGGCCGTCCGGCGTCGGCCGCCAGCCGCGTCGCCGGGTCGAGCGGCAGTTCGCCGAGGAACTCGAGGCCCAGGTCCTCGGCGGCGTCCTTCGCTCCGCCGTGGCCGAAGATGTCGGTGCGCTCGCCGCAGTGGGGGCAGACGAAGTAGCTCATGTTCTCGATGATGCCGAAGACGGGGACGTTCAGCTTGTCGAACATCGAGACGGCCTTGGCGGCGTCTTCGAGGGCGACGTCCTGGGGCGTGCTGACGACGACGACGCCGGAGATCGGCGCCTCCTGGGCCATGCTCATCGAGGCGTCGCTCGTGCCGGGCGGCAGGTCGATGAGCAGATAGTCGAGCTCGCCCCAGGCGATGTCGTGGAGCAGCTGCCGGACGGCGGTGCCGATCATCGGTCCGCGCCAGACGACGGGCGTGCCGCGCGGCAGCACGAAGCCGATCGAGCAGACCTTCACGCCGTGGGCTTCGACGACGCGCAGGCCGCCGGCCTCGACCTGGGAGCCCTGGCCGATGCCCATCATCGTGGGGATATTCGGACCGGTGATGTCGGCGTCCATCAGGCCGACGCGCGCACCGAGCGAGGCGAGCGCGACGGCCAGGTTGGAGGCGACGGTGGACTTGCCCACGCCGCCCTTGTTGCTGGCGATGGCGATGATGTTGCGCACGCCTTCGATCGGCTGGCCGGTGGCGGGGCGGTGCTGGGCGACGTTGGCGTCCATGCTCACGTTGGCTTCACGGACGCCGGGGAGCGCGAGCAGCAGCTCGCGCGCCGATGCCTGCATGGTCTCGCGCACCGGGCAGGCCGGCGTCGTGAGGACGATGCGGACGTTGACGGTGCCGTCGTTGATTTCGGGCTTCTGCACGAAGCCCAGGGAGACGATGTCGCGGTGGAGGTCGGGGTCCTCGATCTGGCTGAGGACGCGCATGACGTCCTGTTCGGTCACGCTCATGGGCTGACTCCTGGCCGGGAAGGGCGCGCCAGCGCCGTGGCGGCGACCAGGTAGCGGCAACAGGCGGCGCAGGAGCTGGGCTCATCGGCGGTGCGGATGTCCGTTTCCAGCGCGGACGCCAAGAAACTCTCGTGCCACGCGCACGGCATGCCGTTGCCCAGCGTCGAGCGGAACACGCAGGAAAAGTCACGCAGCTCGTAGTCCGTCCCGAGATCGTGCCACTCGGCGAAGCCGCCGTGGGAGCGGAGCACCTCGGCGACGCGCTGGATGCGCGCGGGCCCGCTGAGGGCTCGCAACTCGGGGCGGTGGCGGTCGGCGAGCGCTTCGGCGGCGAGGCGGAAGAGGCGGGCGCGGCGTTCGTCGGGCGTCGCCCCCGCGACGTCGGCGGGTTCGAGGCGGCCAGCCTGGTCGACGAGGAGCGCCAGCATCCGGTCGTAGCCGTCCGAGACGCGACGGTGTCCGTCCTGGGTCAGCCGGAAGCGATAGTGGGGGCGGCCGGTGGCGCGGCGCACCTCGTCGGCGCTGACGGCGCCGTCGCGTTCGAGGGCGATGAGGTGCTGGCGGACCGTCATGGAGGCGAGGCCCAGGGCTGATGAGAGTTCGTCGACGGTGCCGCCGTCGCTGCGCTTGAGAAGCGCGAGGATCTCGGATTTGGTGGAGTGCATATGGTCCAGTGGCGTCCCGAAGACGTTCTTCCTCGCCTCCGGGGCTCGCGCAGGCGCGTTCAGTATAGCGGGTGGCGGCGCGGCAGCGAGGATAACGAGATTTATACAATGATTGCAGTCTAAACCTTGACAGGAGATAAAATCGTGTGCAAGAATTGGACACCAACCGTCCCCCTCGAGCGTATTACGGAGTGACCGGGGGCAGAGGAGAAGGAGAGATGGCGAAGACGATCGTGCAGGATGCAGCGGTAGCGGAAGTGGTCGAGAGTCCGGCGTGCGCCCACCACTGGGTGATTGCGACGCCGAACGGGGCGACCAGCACGGGCAAGTGCAAGGTGTGCGGGCTCGAGAAGGAGTTCCCGAACTCGGCCGAGGACGGGCTCTGGGAGCGCGACGTGCCGCAATCGCGGTGGACGGGCCGGGCCGACCCCAAGACGTTTAGCGGCTACTAAGCCGCGGAAGACAACCGGTATCCCCGTCGGAAGGGCTCGCTGCCGCCAGCGAGCCCTCCTGCGTTCGCCCGAACGGGCTGCTAGAATGAGGCGCAAAAGGGGCTGATCGGCCGATCAGCCCCCGATCGCGTTGTCCGCCGCATCCGGAGGAACAATGGACCTGTCGGCGCTGCTCCCCGTCATCGACCGGACCGTCGGGCTCGACGCGTTGCGGCGGCGCATGGGCGCCGGCGGGCCGTTGATGCTCGGCGTGGGCGACGGGGCGAAGGCGGCGGTGCTTGCGGCGCTCTCGGGGGACGCCTCGCGGGCGATGCTCATCGTCACGGCGAAGCCGCAGCAGGCGGAGGCGCTCGCCGACGACCTGGAGGCGTGGCTCGGGGAGGCGGCGCCGGGCCGCGTGCTGCTGTTCGCGGAGCGCGATGCGCTGCCGTACGAGCGCCTGGCGCCAGACCACGAGGACGTGACGGCGCGCCTGCGAGTGCTTGAAGCGCTGCGCGGCGGCGCCGGCGGTCCCGGAGCGCCGATCATCGTGGCGTGTGCCGCGGCGGTGGCGCAGCGAACGCTCTCGCCCGAGGAGCTGGAGCGCGGGACGACCGGGCTGGCGGCGGGCGGGCCGGTGCGGCAGGACGCGCTGATGCGGGCGCTCGATGCGGGCGGCTATCGCATCGAGCCGGAGGTGGCGGCGCCGGGCGAAGCGAGCCGGCGCGGCGGAATCGTCGACGTGTGGGCGCCATCGCACGAATTGCCGCTGCGCATCGAGCTGTTCGGCGACGTGGTGGAGAGCATCCGCACCTTCGACCCCGCCAGGCAACGATCGGTGGGGATGCTCGAGGCGGCGGTCATCGGGCCCGCACGCGAGCTGATCGTCGATGCGGGGCGGATGCGGCGGCTGGCGGAGCACATGCAAGCGGGCGCGCTGCGTGGCGAGCAGCGGGAGCGTGTGGAGCGCGACATCGCCTGCCTGCGCGCGGGCGAGCGCTTCGACGGCGACGAGCTGTACACGCCCTTCCTGGCGGCGTCGACGCTGCTCGACCACCTGCCCGACGAGGCGCTCGTCGTGCTGGACGAGCCGGCGGACATCTCGGCGGTGCAGATCGAGCGGGACGAGCAAGCGCGGGAGGCGCGACGGGAGCTGGAGTTGCGCGGCGAGCTCGCGCACGGCATGCCGGAGCCGCACACGCCGTGGCCGGAGCTGGATGCGCGGCTGCAGGGCCACGCGCAGCGGCTGGCGCTCTCGCGCTGGGCGACCGGCGATGCCGACGCGGCGGACGCCGGGGCGGCGGTGCGGCTTCCCTTCGGGCCGGTCGCGGCGTACGGCGGACGCCTGCGCGTGCTCGCCGACGAACTGACCGGAACGCTGCGGCACGGCGAGCAGGTGGTGATCGTCTCGACGCAGTCGCAGCGGCTCGCCGAACTGTTGGAGGAGCACGACCTGTTCGCGCGCGTGTCGGACACGCCGGCCGAGCCGGAGCTCGGGCGCGGTGCGCTGACCATCGTGCACGGCGCGCTGGCGCACGGCTGGTCCGTGCGGGGCGTCGGCGGCGATCGAGACGACGGGGCGTCGCGGGGGTTGACGCTGCTGACCGATGCCGAGGTGTTCGGGTTCAGCAAGCAGAGGCGGGCGCCGGTGCGGCGGGGCAGCGGGCGTGCGGCGTTCCTGGCGGAGCTGGTGCCGGGCGAGTACGTGGTGCACATCGAGCACGGGATCGCGAAGTTCGCGGGGCTGGTGCGCAGGGCCGTCGGCGAGGACGAGCGCGAGTACCTGGAGCTGCAGTACGCGGACGGCGACCGGCTCTTCGTGCCGACGGAGCAGGTCGACCGGGTGAGCCGCTACATCGGGCCGAGCGAGCACCGGCCTTCGCTGACGCGGTTGGGATCGCAGGAGTGGCCGCGGGCGAAGGCGCGCGTGCGGCGGGCGGTGGCGGAGCTGGCGAAGGAGCTGCTGCAGCTGTACGCCGCGCGGGAGGTGTCGGAGGGGCACGCGTTCGCGCCTGACACGGCGTGGCAGACGGAGCTGGAGGCGTCGTTCCCGTACGTCGAGACGGCGGACCAGGCGTCGGCGATCCGGGACGTGAAGCACGACATGGAGGAGCTGCGGCCGATGGACCGCCTGGTGTGCGGCGACGTCGGCTACGGCAAGACGGAGGTGGCCGTGCGGGCGGCGTTCAAGTCCGTGCTCGACGGCCGGCAGGTGGCGGTTCTGGTGCCGACGACGGTGCTGGCGCAGCAGCACTTCGCGACGTTCCGGCAGCGGCTGGCGGGCTTTCCCGTGAAGGTGGAGATGCTGTCACGCTTCCGGAGCGACAAGGAGCAGCGGGAGATCGTCGCGGCGGCGGCGACGGGCAACGTGGACATCGTCATCGGCACGCACCGGCTGTTGCAGAAGGACGTGGCGTTCAAGGATCTGGGGCTGGTGATCATCGACGAGGAGCAGCGCTTCGGGGTGGCGCACAAGGAGCGGCTGAAGCAGATGCGCAGCGAGGTCGACGTGCTGACGCTGACGGCAACGCCGATCCCGCGGACGCTGAACATGGCGCTGAGCGGCATCCGCGACATGTCGACGATCGAGACGCCGCCGGAGGAGCGGCTGCCGATCAAGACGTACGTGATGGAGTTCGACGACCACATCGTGCGGGAGGCGATCACCCGCGAGATGGAGCGCGGCGGGCAGGTGTACTTCGTGCACAACCGCGTGCACAACATCGAGATGGTCGCGCGCCACCTGCGGGAGATCGTGCCGGACGCGGAGATCCTGATCGGGCACGGGCAGATGCCCGAAGATCAGCTCGAGCGGGTGATGCTGGACTTCACCGACGGCAAAGCGGACGTATTGATCTGCACGACGATCATCGAGTCCGGACTCGATATCCCGAACGTGAACACGATCATCATCAACAACGCCGACAAGTTCGGGCTGGCGCAGCTGTACCAGCTGCGGGGGCGTGTCGGGCGCGGGGCGGCGCGCGCGCACGCGTACCTGCTGTACGAGAAGCACCGGTCGCTGAGCGAGGTGGCGCAGAAGCGGCTGCAGACGATCTTCGAGGCGACGGAGCTGGGGGCGGGATTCCAGATCGCGCTGCGGGACCTGGAGATCCGGGGTGCAGGCAATCTGCTGGGGGCGGAGCAGAGCGGCCAGATTGGGACGGTCGGCTTCGACCTGTACGTGCGGCTGCTGGCGGACGCTGTCGAGGCGCTGAAGGCGCTGGCGAAGGGCGAGCCGCCGCCGCCATCGTCGATGCAGCCGCCGCTGGTGATCGATGTGCCGCTGTCGGCGTTCATCCCGGAGAGCTACGTCGGCGACCTGAACCTGCGGCTGGCGCTGTACCAGCGCATGGCTTCGGCCGAGGCGGACGACGCGGCGGCCGACCTGGAGCGCGAGCTGAACGACCGCTTCGGGGCGCCGCCGACGCCGGTGCGCAACCTGCTGTATATCGTGCGGCTGCGGGTGCTGGCGAAGCGGGCGCACATCGCCTCGATCGCGCGCGAGACGGCGGCGGCCGGCCAGGCGGTGCTGTCACTGCGGGCGCACGAGGGGTACGACTTCCGCGCGGAGATCGCGCCATCGATGCGGCGCGAGCTGGAGCACGCCGGGGCGGTGACGGTCGGGCACGCGCAGGTGCGGATCGACCTCGAGGCGGCGGGGGCGTCGTGGCGTGAGCTGGCGGTGGCGGTGCTGGACGCGGCGGCGGCGGCGGTGGCGGCGTAGCGGCGTGTAGACCAAACGTTCTAATGGTGATAGAGTAGCGTCATGGCGATCCGGGCGAAGAGCGTCTACGAAGAGGCATCGCCGGACGACGGCGTGCGCGTGCTGACGACGAACTACTGGCCGCGCGGCGTATCGAAAGAGCGCGCAGGGATGTACGTGCGCGCGCTCGCGCCGTCGCGCGAGCTGCTGCGGGCGTTCAAGGACGGCGAGATCTCGTGGGAGCAGTACGAGCCGCGATATCTCGCCGAGATGAGCGGCGAGGCGCAGCGCGACGAGATCGCGCGTCTTGCGGAGCGCGCAGCCTCCGAGACGGTGACCGTGATGTGCGTGTGCAAGGAGGAGGCGCAATGCCACCGGCGGCTGCTGCGGGCCATGATCGAGGAGCGCATGAGGGCGCCGGTATGAGGCTGTTCACGGCGGGACACAGCACCGTCGCGCTGGATGCGTTCGTCGGGCTGATGACCGACAACGGCATCGATCTCGCCGTCGATGTGCGGAGCAAGCCGCGCAGCCGGCTGCCGCACTTCGACCAGGTCCCGCTGGAGGAGGCGCTCGGTGATGTCGGCGTGCGCTACCGGTTTCTCGGCGAGAAGCTCGGAGGGATGCCGCAGGACCCGCGCATCGCGGAGCGCTGGCGGCAGGGGCACCTCGATCCGGTGATCGTCGCGCACCTGCGCGGCACGGAGGCGTGGCAGGAGGGCATCGCCGAGCTGGTGCGGCTGGTGCAACACGCGGACGCCGCCGTGTGCATCGTGTGCAGCGAGGGCGATCCGAACGAGTGCCATCGCAAGGCGGTCGCGCTCGATGCGGCGGAGGCGTTGCCGGGGCTCGAGATCGTGCATCTGACCGTCGGCAGGGGCACACCGCGGGAGGTCGGCGTGCAGGAAGTCATGATGTGAAGGGCGACGTCCTCATCCTGGACGTCACCGCGATGAGCGGCCAGCACGTCTGCGTCGCCGGGATCGACCTCAAGACGAGACAGCAAGTGCGGCTGGCGTCACCGCAGCCGACGAGAACGACGATCCGGACGCTCGGAGATCTCGCGCCGGGCGATGTCCTCAGCGTCGAGTGGAAAGCCGAGCGCCCGGTAACCCGACCCCACGTCGAGGACTGCCGCTGGGACAGGAACGCCGCCCGCAAGACCGGCCAGATGCAGTTCGAGGAGATCATTTCTCTTCTTGATCGGTTGGCCTTCGACTCGATCGAAGAGGCGTTCGGCCCGCCGTGGTTCGAGGGCTACAGCGGCAATCACGCCTGGCATCCAGCGCAGGGCCAGCGACCTCTAGCGACGGTTCGGACGAAGAGTGTAAACATCAAAGAAGACGCCGACGACCGGATTCGCGTCGATCTGGAGGATGCATCGGGTCGTCGCTGGTGTTCCATTCCGCTTCAAGATCTCCAAACCAAGCTGCATCGCGTGAGCTGCGCTGACTGCCAAACGAACTACGTTGCGAACGTGCGCAGGGCGTTTGAGGGGAGCGCCCTCGTGCGTGTCGGTCTAACGCGGCCGTACGTCCATCCCGACCAGCCAGTGGCATGCTGGCTGCAGGTCACCAACGTGTTCGCACGGCCGCGGCGGCACTTTCAGACGCTGGCGCCGTGAGACGCGAATAGTCCATTTGGCACGTCCTCGTGGTGCATTCACATCTCGCCGCGGGCGGCGGCCGGCGCGATACTGCCGGCATGGATGAGCGCGAATATCGGGTGCGGCTGGCCCACGATGTCGATGCGTGGCAGCGGGGTGGGCTGATCACGGCGGAGCAGCGGGGGGCGATCCTGGCGCGCGCGGGCGCCGGCGAGCCGCGGCTGCTCGGGGCGCTACGGCTGGGGTGGTTCGTGACGGCGGTGTCGATCGTCGGCGCGATCGTGCTCGCGGGCGGCGTCGGGCTGTTCCTGGCGGCGAGTTGGGACACGATCCCGGACTGGTTCCGGACGGCGCTGGTGTTCGCAGGCATGACGGCGGCGTATGCGCTGGGGTACGCGCTGATCTACCGCTTCGAGATGCAGCGCATCGGCAGCGCGCTGCTGCTGCTCGGCGCGGCGCTGTACGAGGGCGGGCTGTTCATCGTCGCGGACACATACGGGCTGGGGGCCGACACGCCGGCGCTGCCGGCCCTGGCGGCGGTGGGCATCGCGCCGCTCGCGTACCTGTTCGGATCACGCATCATCCTGCTGCTGGCGCTCGGCAACGCGACGGCGTGGGCCGTCGCCGAGATGTCGAGCAGGTACCCGGACGAACCGAAGGCGCAGGCGGGGATACTCGTGGTGGGTGTGTTCGGGCTTGGCATGTACGCGGTCGGGCGGCTGCACGGGCTGCGCCGGGCGCTCGAGCGCTTCGGCGACATCTACATCTTCGCGGGGCTGCTCGTCATGTTCGCGCTGATCTACGTGCACACGTTCAGTGAGAACTGGGACGCGATCATCGACGCCGGCGCCAAGCCGTTCGCGGCGCCGCCGGTGGTGTACGTGGCGATCGCCATCGCGGCGGCGATCGTCGGCGTGGAGGCGGTCCTGCGGGCGCGCGACCGCGAGTCGCTGATCGATATGGGCGCGCAGGCGGCGCTGCTTGTGCTGGCGGCGGTGGCGGCGACCTGGCCGGCGTGGATCGGGTACGCCGTCGTGTTCAACGTGGTCTTCTTCGCGATGGCGGCGGCGCTGGTGACGCACGGCTACCTCCGCGGCGACGAGCGGTACGTGAATTTCGGGCTGGCGGCGGTGGCGCTGGGGCTGCTGACGCGCTACGTCGACGTGTTCTGGCCGGTGATGACGGACTCGGCGTTCTTCATCGTCGGCGGGCTGCTGCTGCTGGCGGTGGCGTTCGTACTGGAGCGCGTGCGGCGGCGTCTGTTGCAGGAAATGGGCGGCGGAGCGGATGCGGACACGGGCGTCGGCCCGGGCACCGGAGCGGAGGGGCTGCCGGCATGAGCGCGCGAGACAGGCTGTTGATGGTGGTCGCGGCGCAGTTCGTCCTGCTGATCGCGGTCATCGTGTTCGCGCAGGTCTGGGGCTAAGGAACCGGCAATCGCGAAGATTGCCGGATCTCTCCACGCGCCGGGCGCAGCAGGCTGCGCCCCTACATGCCGATAACCCGCCACGCGTGCACGCCGGTCTGAGTAAGCAGCGACCGTCGCGGACAGTACGTCTTCTCTTCCCATGCGCCGGGCGCAGCGGGCTGCGCCCCTACATGCGGATGACCCTCACGGCAGGCCATTCTCGGGCAGAGCTACCATGTAGCTGAGACGTGCGCGCAGGCCGGAAGGGCCGCCCGCGCGTGTCCGATCATGAAGGTGGAGGCCCGGCGATGGCGCAGGAGTACCGGAACTACATCGGCGGGGAGTGGCGGGACGCGCGGGCGGGGGAGCGCTTCGAGCGCGAGGACCCGGCGACGGGCGCGATCACCGGCTCGTATCCGCGGTCGCGCGGCGAGGACGCGCGCGATGCCGTGTGCGCCGCCGTCGAGGCGCAGAAGGCGTGGCGGCGCATGCCGGCGCCGCGCCGCGGCGAGATCCTCTTTCGCGCGGCGGAGATCCTGGTGCGCGAGAAGGAACGGTTCGCGCGCGACCTGACCGAAGAGATGGGGAAAGTGCTGAAGGAGGCGCGCGGCGACATCCAGGAAGCCATCGACATGACGTACTACATGGCGGGCGAGGGACGGCGCGCCTTCGGGCAGACGACGCCATCGGAGCTGCCGGACAAGTTCGCGATGTCAGTGCGGGCGCCGGTGGGCGTGGTGGGCTGCATTACGCCGTGGAACTTCCCGATGGCGATCCCGTCGTGGAAGATCATGCCGGCGATCGTCACGGGCAACACCGTCGTCTTCAAGCCGTCGCAGTATGCGCCGAAGAGCGCGTACAACCTGGTGCGCGCGCTCGAGGAGGCGGGGCTGCCGGGCGGCGTCGTGAACCTCGTGTTCGGCGAGGGCGCGGAGGCGGGCGCGGGGATCATCGAGCACCCGCTGGTGAGTCTGATCTCGTTCACGGGGTCGAACGCCGTCGGCAAGCGGATCGCGGTGCAGTGCGCGGAGCTGGGCAAGTCCGTCTCGCTCGAGATGGGCGGCAAGAACGCGATCATCGTGCTGGACGATGCGGACGTCGAGCTGGCGCTGGAGGGCGTGATCTGGAGCGCGTTCGGCACGACGGGGCAGCGCTGCACGGCGGCGAGCCGCGTCATCGTGCAGGGCGGTGTGTACGACGAGTTCGCGTCGAAGCTCGTCGAGCGCACGAAGAAGCTGCGGCTCGGCAGCGGGCTCGACGAGGGGACGGACGTCGGGCCGGTGGTGAACCGCGACCAGCTGGCGAAGATCGCCTCGTACATGCCGGTGGGGGCGTCGGACGGCGCGACGCTGGCGGCGGGCGGCGCCGTGGCGCACGGCGACGGCCTTGACCGAGGCTACTTCTTCGAGCCGACGGTGTTCGTCGACGCGAAGCCGGCGATGCGCATCGCCCAGGAAGAGATCTTCGGGCCTGTGACGGCGCTGATCCGCGTCGGGAGCCTGGAGGAGGCGATCGAGGTGAACAACGGGGTGCCGTACGGGCTCAGCTCGTCGATATATACCAGGGACGTGAACCGCGCGTTCAAGGCGATCGAGGGCATCCACACGGGGCTGGTGTACGTGAACGCGGGGACGATCGGGGCGGAGGTGCACCTGCCGTTCGGCGGCACGCGCGGCACGGGCAACGGGCACCGTGAGGCCGGCACGGCGGCGCTGGACACGTTCACGGAGTGGAAGACGGTGTACGTCGATTACAGCGGGCGTTTGCAGAAGGCGCAGATCGATGCTTGATCTGGATGTTGGAAGTTGGATGTTAGATGTTGGAGGAGGATCGCGCGTGGTGCCTGTCGCCAACCACCAACATCAAACATCAAACATCCGGAGCGAAGCGCGATGACGACGATCTTCCGGCAGCCGACGACGCCGGCGGTGCCGCACGGGGGCGAGGGGGCGATCCGCCACGGGTTCGTCTCGTTCTACGGGGCGCCGATCGTCGAGGACATGGCGGCGTGGGGGGCGGACGTAGGGTTCGTGGGCGTGCCGTTCGATGCTGGCACGAACGACCGGCCGGGCGCGCGCTTCGGGCCGGCGGCGATCCGCGACGCGTCGGCGCGCTACCACCCGGAGCACGAGTGGGCCGGCTGGATCGACGCCGAGCGCGGCACACGCATCCTCGAAGGCGTGTCGATGGCGGACGTCGGCGACGTCGACGTGCGGACGGTCGACCTGCTCGAGAACTTCGAGATCATCACCGACGCGGCGCGGCTCGTGCGGAAGGGCTGCCGCGTGCCGGTGTTCGTTGGCGGCGACCACGCGATCACGTACCCGATCCTCCGCGCGTTCAACGACGCGCCGCTGACGGTGGTGCAGTTCGACGCGCACCAGGACTACACGGACGAGAAGTACGGCGTGCGCTACTCGCACGACAACCACATGCGCCGCTCGAGCGAGCTGGCGCACGTGCGGCAGATTGTGCAGATCGGGCTGCGCGGCGTGCTCGAGCGCTTCGAGCCGTACGAGGCGGCGCTGCGCGACGGCGTGACGATCGTGCCGGCGGAGCGCATCGTGCGGGAGGGCGTGCCGGCGGCGCTGGCGGCGCTGCCGGCGGGCGGCGGCGCGGCGTACGTGACGGTCGACATCGACGTGCTGGACCCGGCGGGGGCGCCAGGCACGGGCTACCCGGAGCCGGGCGGCATCAACTACTACCAGCTCAAGGAAGCGCTGCTGCTGGTCGCGGAGCGCTACGACGTGGTCGCGTTCGACGTGGCGGAAGTGGACCCCGTGTACGATGCGGCGGGCGTCACCGCGCGCATCGCCGCGAAGCTGATGCTCGATCTGCTGGGGGCGGTGTTTCGGGCATGAGCGGCACTGGTCACTTGCGGGCGAGATACGTCTTTACAGGCTCGTCGATGAATACGCCACGAAGTTCTAAGGCCTCTACCAACTCGCGCAAACCCTGAGCCGGCCATGGGAGACCGTACTTCTGGGAGCGCCACATGAGTTTAATGATCTTCCGATCCGATTCGAACTGAATCCGCTCGGCATGAAAGATCCCTCCGTTGCGGCGTACGAAAACACCTGCCAGCGCGGTGAGTTGAATGGTCTGCGTCGGGAGTAGGTGGTAGCGCACCCGGCGCAGCTCTCCCCCACGAAGTTCGAGGTAGTACCCGCGAAAGTAATAGACGATGACCGCAACGAGAAGCGCAGCGACGCCAGTTCCGGCGACTCTGGTGGCGCCGGTCTCGCGCTGGAGGAAGGCTTCGAGCTTCGGCGTCAGGTCGTCGTCAGGCATCGGCTCTGGGGGGAACCACAGATTGCACGGATTTCACAGATGGGGTCGGGAGGTCGAGCTTCGCTCGACAGACGGGCGGGGGCGCCCGTCCTCCCGTCGGGGACCGCCTTTGCGGCCTTCGCGGCTTTGCGGTGAATCTCTCACACGACCTGGTCGAGGTATTCGGAGAGGCCGTAGCCGACGGCGTCGCCGCAGCGGAACTCCGTCATGCCCTCCCCGACGTGCGTGGTCATGCCCTCGCGGCGGTTGCGCAGGGGGATGAAGCCCATGACCTTGCCGCTGACGTCGAGCTGCTCGCCGGTGTTGAGCTTAAGGTGCGCGACGAGGTCCTTGTGAAAGAGGCCGTTGTCCTCGAAGCGCGTCTCGATATCGACGCCGGTGATCTGGTCGATCTTGTCGCCGCGGACGACGACGCCGCCCTGCGTGCGGTGCTCGGGGTCGCGCCAGACGGTCGAGACCATCATGCCGTAGTCGGGAGCGAAGTTGATCGTCAGCCAGCGGTAGGCGTGGATGGCCTGCCAGTAGCGCGGGCCCCAGGAGTGGTCGCGCAGCCCCAGGCCGTCGATCTGCGTCTCGACGCCGTCGATGGCGACGGTGCCGTGGACGCGCATGTGCTGCTCGTAGTGGGCCTTCGCGAACTCCTTCTCGGGATCGACGACGCGGTGGTTCGCGCCGGTGCTCCCGTAGGCCGGGCCGGCGGCTTCGTGGACAAGATCGAGCTTCACCTTCTTGAAGGGGTTGTTCTTGAAAGCGGTCCGCGGGTCGGCCATCTGCGCGGGCTCGGTCAGGTACACGGCGGAGCCGTCGTAGGTGGTTCGGAGCGTGCGCAGGCCGTCGATCACCTCGAAGCGCATGCCGCCGGCGTCCATCGCGTTGTTGCTGGCGATCTCGGGGCGCTTGTACTGGAAGAGCACGCTGCGATCGGGCTGGTAGAGGGTGATTGTCATCTCGGCGTAGCCCTCGTTCGCGCGGTTGCCGAGGCGGACGAAGCCGCCGGTGTTCTTCGCGCGGTCGAAGAAGTTGAAGTACATGCTCTCGTTGAAGTTCGACTCGGGCCCGAGGGGGTGCGTGTAGTCGTCCTGGGCGGTGATGTCTCCGTACGTCGCGACCATGGTCCACCTCCAGATTCGAGGTCGCACTCCAAGCTGGCGCGCGACCCGCGGTAGGAAGTCTAGGAGAGCGGCAGCGGACAGGGAACCACTAGGAGTTAGCTCGTTGCACGCAGTACAAGTCCAGAGGGCACGGGAGGTTAGCTAATCGTGACCATCCCGCTGTCGGGCCCGGCAGCGTTGACACTACTACAGCTGTTCGCCGGCGGTCAACTGGCCCTTAGGGGGTGAGCGCCAGCGTCCCGTCCGAGTATGCGGCAAACGAGGTGTGGGCGAGGAGCGAAAAGATAAACGCGCTTCTGAATCCTCCGGCCACGCCTGAGGCTCGGAGGTCTTGTCCGCGAACCGCTCCGTCGAGGAGTAACGCATCGATGACACTATCGACCGTCTCCCACGTAACGAGGCGCTCAGTCCTGGCCCGCACCATGATGCCTTCATCATCGACGGCCAACACCGTGTTCGGCTTGCCGCGCGCCAGCGTGTTGATCGTCGAGCCTTCGAGCGATCGCGCGACGCTCCGTGCCTCGTCATGTTCCTTAGCCACGCAGATCTCCCAGATCGCACCCCTTGTCCTACCGACTCTCCTCAGGGGACGGACCGCTGGCGTATCGCGACCATGGTCCACCTCGTGATGTGTCCACGCGCCGGGGGGCGCGCCGTGGGTTCGAGTGTACGCCAAAGCGCCGCGTGTGAGGAACCATGGCTTCGGTGCGCCGCGCGCTCCGTGATCGCCCACAGACAGTGAGCGGCCTCCGGCTCGCGCGAGGTACCCTGAATGCGTACACGGTGCAGTCCCCCACGTCAGGCACAACAACGCGGCGGTGACGCCATGGCCAGACCCCACAAAATCGCACCGGCTGGTGCGATCGACGAACACGCCCTCATCCTGCGCGCCGCGAGGGATCTTGACCGCGCCTTCGCGGGCGCCACATCGGGCCAGATGTCCGCCGTCCGGCAGCGCCTGCTCCAGCAGACGCGCAGCGTTGGCGACTCGCTGCGGAAGCATTGCGCGTCGATGGAGCAGCCCGGCGGCACCCTCGCCGAGGTGGAGGTCGTGATCGGCCGCGTGTATCAGCTCACAGAGGCGCGCTCGGAGCACGAGTTGCTGCTCGACCTGGCGGACGGGCTGCTGGCGGCGATCGAGCAGGTGGCCGACCCCTCGGCGCCCCTGGCGGCAGACGTGCCCGCGCGCTGCATGTGGCTCACGAACACCGTACGGGCTCACTGCGTGAACGAGACGGATCTCTTGCAGATCCGCTTCACCTTCGACGTCGGCGTCGTCGACTGAAGCGAACTGGCGCGGCGACAGCCGATGGGCCGGCGACCATCAGGTCGGAACGCCCTGGGTCCGATAAGGAGGCGAGGAAAGCATGTCGGTCCAGATGAAGCGGGCCTACGAGGAGCCGGCCGGCGACGATGGCTACCGCGTGCTGGTCGACCGCCTCTGGCCCAGGGGCCGTCGTAAGGAGGACCTCAAGCTCGATGCGTGGCCAAAGGAACTTGCACCCAGCACCGGTCTGCGGACATGGTTCGGCCACGATCCCGAGCGCTGGCCCGAGTTCCGCCGCCGTTATCGCCGGGAGTTGCGTGGAGACGCCGCGACCAGGCTACTCGGCGATCTCGTGAAGCGCGCGCGCCGGGGACGGTTGACGCTGGTCTACGCGGCGAAGGACTCGGCGCACAACGACGCGGCGGTACTCAAAGCGATCATCGAAGGTGCACTGAACGCCTGACCGCAGGAGGGCCTTCAGGATCCTTGCCCCACGAAGTAAGCGAAGCGCGGCCGACGTTTCGGCGGCTCCGTCGACGCTACTCGGCGCCGACGATCATCACCGGGCGTTCGGTGGACCGCACGACGTAATCCGACACGGAGCCGAGCAGCAGCTTCGTGAGGCCGGCGCCCCGCCTCCCCACGATCAGGAGATCCGGCGACTCCTCTTCCGCGCAGCGGACGATCTCCTCGCCCGCGACGCCGTAGGCGACGGTTACCGTCGCATCGCAGCCTGCTGCCTCGAGGATGGCGAGCGGCGCACTGGTGATCGCGGCGACGCGCGCGTCGTGGTCCATGCGCGAGCGTTCGTCGCCGCCCGGCTCAGACTCCTTTGGCAGCACGGCGAGGAGCGTCACGCGCGCGCCGGGGTGCTGGTTCACAATGCGGCGCGCGATGAGCGAGCCGTACGGCGAACCGTCGACGGCGGCGAGGATGCGGAACTTCGGTGCGCCTTCACGCCCGGAGACCTGCGCGCGGCGCCTGCTCGGGCGTTCCAGTTCCCCCATTCGCGCGCCGAGGAGGCCAACGAGGACGATCGGGCCGAGGACCGCGCTGAGGAGGATCCAGCCGAAGGGGTCGTGGCCCCAGCGCCGGGCGAGCAGCGAGACGACGAACGCGGAGGCCGCGACGATGACGAGCCAGGCGACGATGGCTTCGATCGCGAGCATGCGACAATCCTTTGCACCGAAGACCGCGCGGCGTGGTCTGCGGCTCGGCCGGTTACTCCCCCCGCGCCGGCGACGCCTGATCCTTTCTTCCAGTGTAGTCAACGGCCGCGGTTCGTCCGCGTGGCGGGGGGGGCGCGCATGGTCGTGCGTGCCCGGCACTCTGCTGAGGCTCCCGCCGGTCCGCCCTTCATGTTTCACTCTGTGGCCGGCGGTGGCAGGCTCATCGTCGCCGCCGGTGCGCCAATGGCAGGAGGAGCGTGTGGAAGCGGGCGGGGAGCAACCGCTAAACACAACAGACAGAGAGACCAAGAGCACCGTGTAGAACGCGCGCTTCAGCAGTGGTTCAGGGTAGGTGGTGCGCCCCTTGCTGAACCTGACGCCAGTTCGACGACAAGGTGACGCTACTCCGGCGCCCCGCCCTTTGGTCCGATGACGCCGGCCTCGCGGAGATCCGCGATCTCCTCCCAGCCGTAGCCGGCCTCCAGCAGGATCTCCTCGGTGTGCTCGCCGAGCTGCGGCGCCAGGTGCGGGATGCGCACGGGCTCGCCGTCGATGGTGATGCCGATGTTCACCATCCGCACGGGGTCGCCGCCGGGACGCCGCACTTCCTGTACGTACGCGTTTGCCAGCACCTGCGGATCGCGCGCGACCTCGGCGTGATCCTGCACGAGGGCAGCGAGCATGCCGATCGCGTTCAGGCGCGCGACCCACTCATGCGCCGGCCGGGCGAGGAAGGCTTCCTCCAGGATCGCCATGAGTGCCGGCGCGTTCTCGATGAGCCGCTTGCGGAAGCTGTCGAAGCGCTCGTCGCGCGCGATCTCCGGCCGGCCGATGACGTCGCAGACCTCGGGCCAGGCGCGGTCGAGCAGCATGCCGATGACGAACCACCGGCCATCGCCGGCGCGGTACACGCGCCAGAACGGGCGCGTGCCGCCATTGTAGAAGCGCTCCCGCAGGTCGCCGGTGAACAGGTAGTTGTCGATGTCGAACGCCTGCAGCGCCAGCATGCTGCCGAGCAGCGACGTATCGTACTTCGCGCCGCGGCCGGTCGCGGTCCGGCCCGCCAGGCCGGCGAGCGCGGCGATACAGGCGTGGAGGGCGCCGCTCTGGTCGCCGATCGCGACGACGGCGGGCAGGGGAGGGTCGTCCGGCTCGCCGTTTGTGCTGGCGAAGCCGCCGCGCGCCTGCGCGAGGTAGTCGAAGGCGCCGGCATCGCGCTCACCGCCGGCGGGTCCGTACGCCGAAGCCTGCACGTACACGATGCGCGGGTTCACCTTCGCCACCGAATCGTAGTCGAGGCCGAGGCGCTCGACGGCGGCGATGCGGAAGTTGTGGAGCAGGACGTCGGCGCCTTCGGCCAGTCGCAGGAAGATCGCGTGGCCGCGCGGGTCCTTCAGGTCGAGAGCCAGCGAGCGCTTGCTGTTGTTGTGCGCCTCGAAGAAGCTGCTGAGGGCCGCCTCGCGGCTGTACCAGGCGTACCGCCCGGGGTCACCGGAAGCCGGCTCCTCCACCTTGATGACGTCGGCGCCGAGATTGGCGAGGACCGTCGATGCGTACGGCCCGTGCTGGTACATGGTGAGGTCGAGCACGCGGATGCCCGTGAGCGGGAGCTGCATGTGGCGATTCTCGCCGCTGTCGGTGCGGGCGTCCAGCGGGACGCGGGTGGCGCGGTGAGCGGCAAGAGCTCAACAGCCGCTTGAACTCCTCGATACTGAAGACTGCCAGTTCAGCGATCGACTTCTAGGTCTTCTCGGGAATCTGGCGCTCCCGCGCGACAACGCTCACGTTCCGCTGCCGCCCGGCCAGGGTGCCCGGAATCGCCGATGGCTGCCGCGCTTCCGGACGAACTCGAACCCGAGCCGGCGCAGGAGGGCTTCGACCTCAGCGGCCGAGAAGCGACGGGGCACTGATCTCTACTTCGCGGACCGATACGTCGCCTTCGACGGGCTGATAGAACGCCGTGTCATCGTCCCGATCGCGATCCTCGAGGTAGAGCTCGACAGCTTCTTTGATCATGGCGGCGGCGTCTTCCTCGCTGTCGCCCTGCGTGGCGATGTCGTATTCGATGCAATGGGCCACCCACTGATCCGACGCGCCATCCCTGTAGATCACGGCGTGAATGGTCTGGCCCTTCATGGCGCCTCAGGCTCCCCTACCAGCCGCGCTTGGCCAGGATCTCGGTTTCGGGGATGGCAGCGATCTCCAGGCCCTTCATCGCGTTGCCCGTGCCGCGAGATACCTCGGCGATGATGCCGGCGTCGCGGTAGTGCGTCGTCGCCTTGACGATCGCCTTCGCCATCTGCTCGGGGTTCTCCGACTTGAAGATGCCCGACCCGACGAAGTTGCCCTCCGCGCCGAGCTGCATCATCAGTGCGGCGTCGGCGGGCGTCGCGATGCCGCCCGCCGCGAAGTTCACGACCGGCAGCTTGCCGTTGTCGTGCACGTACTTGAGGTGCTCGTATGGCGCGCCCAGCTCCTTCGCGGCGGCGTAGAGCTCGTCCTCGGGCAGGCTCTGTACGCGGCGGATGTCGTCCCAGAGCTGGCGCATGTGGCGCACGGCTTCGACGACGTTGCCGGTGCCGGCCTCGCCCTTCGTGCGGATCATCGCCGCGCCCTCGCCGATGCGGCGGAGCGCCTCGCCGAGGTCGCGGCAGCCGCAGACGAAGGGCACCTTGAACGGGTGCTTGTTGATGTGGTGCGCTTCATCGGCCGGCGTGAGCACCTCCGACTCGTCGATGTAGTCGACGCCGAGCGCCTCCAGCACCTGCGCTTCGACGAAGTGGCCGATGCGCGCCTTCGCCATGACCGGGATGGTCACCGCGTTGACGATGGCGCTGATGATGTCCGGATCGGACATGCGGGCGACGCCGCCGTGGGCGCGGATGTCGGACGGCACGCGTTCAAGCGCCATGACGGCGCAGGCGCCGGCCTCCTCGGCGATCTTCGCGTGTTCGGGCGTCACCACGTCCATGATGACGCCGCCCTTGAGCATCTGGGCGAGGCCGGTCTTGACGGTCCAGGTGCCCGTCGCGGCGCTGCCGTTCGCCGATACGCGGTCATTCGTCGCAACCATAGCTCCGCTTCCTCCCGACCAGGCGCGTGCTGGATTCAGCGACAGTGTAACGAAAACCACGTGCCCGATGTGGCGCGCTAGGGAAACGCGGCGGCGAGGTCCGCCGCGACGCCGCGCGGGTCGTCGGCCGCGCAGACGGCGCTGATCACGGCGGCGGCATCGGCGCCGGCGCCGATCACCGCGGCGATGTTCGCCGCGGTGATGCCGCCGATCGCGACCACAGGCACGCTCACGGCTGCGCGCACCTCGCGCAGGCGCTCGAGGCTCGCGGGACGGGTGAGGTCCTTCGATGAGGTGGCGAAGATCGAGCCGACCGCGACGTAGCCGGCGCCGGCAGCCTCGGCGCTGCGAGCCTCCTCGATGGTGTTGGTGGAGACGCCGATCGTGAAGGCATCGCCGACGATCGGTCGTACGGCGGCGACCGGGAGGTCGCCCTGGCCGAGGTGGATGCCGTCGGCGCCGCTCGCCAGCGCGAGGTCGGCGTGGTCGTTGACGATGAAGGTGGCGCCGTGGCGGCGGCACAGCGCGGCGATCGCGCGCGCGTCCGCGAGCTGTGCGCCCTTCTCGCGCCGCTTGTCGCGCCACTGGAGGACGCGCGCGCCGCCTTCGAGCGCGAGGCGCGCGACCTCGATCGCGGGCCGGCGGCAGGCCGCCGGATCGACGATCACGTAGAGGCCGCTGATGACGGCGTTCATCGCTTCTTCGCGCGCGGGCGCGCCGCGCCCGCCGGCCCTGGGGCGCGAGAATCCAGGCGCGAGGCTGCCGCCTCGTCGAGGAGCCAGAGGATGTCAGGGTGGCCCTGGAGCCAGGACGCGGGCACGGCGGCGGTCATGGCGCCCTCCAGCGCGTCGCGTACGGGCGCGGCCTTCGCATCGCCTTGAGCGAGCACGAGCAACGCGCGGGCTTCGAGGAGGTCCGCGACGCCGAGCGTCATGCCCCGCGCGGGGACGGCATCGAGCGAGCCGAACGCCTCGGCGTGGGCCGCACGCGATTCGGGCGTGAGAGAGACGAGGCGGGCGCGAGAGTCGCGCGCGGAGCCGGGCTCGTTGAAGGCGATGTGGCCGTTCACGCCGATGCCGAGCACGCAGAGGTCGAAGCCGCCGGCGGCGCGGACGCCGCCGGCGAACGCGCGGATCTCGGCCTCCGGGTCGGGCGCGGCGGGGTCGGGGAGGTGGAGGGGCCAGGGGACGCGCAGATGCCGCCGGAAGAACATGCTGTTCGTGCCGGGCGTCGACCAGGGCACGCCCGCGAACTCATCGATCGCGAAGGCGGAGGCGCGTGAGAAGTCCGCCCGGCGTCCCCAGACGCGCCGCTCGATCTCGGCGTACGCCGCGAGTGGGGTCGTTCCCGTCGGCAGTCCGAAGACGGCATCGGGCTTCGCGAGCGCGGCGTCGCAGATCAGGTCGGCGGCGCGTGGCGCCAGCGCGTGCTCATCCGCGACGACCTCGATGCGCATCAGTGCGATCGTAGCACCGGCGGCGCGTTGACCGTAGCGTGGACGGCGGCGATCATGCGGGCCACGCCGGGTCGTGTACAGGAGGTGATGCTGATGACGAAGCGGATAGGGCTGCAGATCGGGTTCGCCGGTTCACCCAGCGAGCGGGATGACCTGGTGAAGCGCGTGCAAGTCGCGGACGACCTGGGCGTCGAGTCGGTCTGGGTGGCGGAGGCGTGGGGGCGCGACGCGTTCAGCATGCTGACGCAGCTGGCGCTGGCGACGAAGAAGATCCAGCTCGGCACGGCGATCGTTAACGTCTTCAGCCGCACGCCGGCGGTGCTGGCGATGACGTTCGGGACGCTCGACGAGCTGTCGCAGGGGCGGGCGATCATCGGGCTGGGGTCGTCGGGGAAGAACGTCATCGAGCACTGGCACGGCGTGCCGTTCGAGAAGCCGGCGACGCGGCTGCGGGAGTACATCGAGATCATCAACATGATCATGCGGCGCGAGAAGCTGAACTACGACGGCAAGGTCTTCAAGCTCGCGCGCGGCTTCACGGCACAGTTCCCGACGTTCCGCGACCACATCCCGACGTACATCGCTTCGATCACGCCGAAGAGCATGGTCCAGACGGGCGAGGTCGCAGACGGCTGGATCCCGATCTACTGGCCGAAAGACAAGATCCGGGCGGGCGTCGAGACGATCATGGAGGGCGCCAGGAAGGCGGGGAAGTCGCGCGGAGACATCACGGTGGCGCCGGCGCTGGTGATGCAGATCACGGATGCGGCGAGCGAGGAGAAGATGCGCGCGCAGGCGCGGGCGCCGATCGCGTTCTACGTGGGTCGCATGGGCACGTACTACTACGAGATGCTCGAACGCCACGGCTTCGAGGCGGAGGTGGCGAAGATCAAAGAGGGCTGGGCGGCGCGCGACCCGGCGGCGGCCGCCGCCGGCGTCTCCGACCGCATGCTCGACCAGACGGCGATCGTGGGGCCGCTGGAGCGCTGCAAGGAAGAGCTGGACGAGCGGCGGTCGCTCGGCGTGGACCTGCCGCTGCTGCCGATGCCGGGCAGGGACGCGTCGGAGATGAGCAGGATCCTGGAGACGCTGCTCGCCTGAGAGCCGCGCGGCGGCGCCGTTACGGCGTCGATGCCGGCGCGCGTTCCAGCTCGAAGCGGAAGTCCTCGATCACGGGGTTTGCGAGCAGCTTGCGGCACATGTCCGCGACTTGAGCCTCGGCGTCGCTTGGCGAAGCTGCATCGAGCGTGATCTCCATGTACTTCCCGGAGCGGACCGTCGACACGCCGGCGTAGCCGAGCGCGTGCAGGCCGCCGCGTATCGTCAGGCCGGGCGGGTCGTTGACGGTGGGCTTGAGCGTGATATAGACGCGCGCGAGGTACATGACGGGGGCAGGATAGCAGGGGCGGGCGGATTAGGAAGCGGGAAGCGGAGGCGGGAAGCGGGCGCGGGACGCAGGGGAAGTGAGAAGCGGGAAGTGGGAGGATGGGCGGGAAGTGAGAGGTGGGAAGCGGGATGAGGGATGAGGGAAGAGAGATGAGGGATGGAGGATGAGAGCTGAGGAGGGAGGGACGAGGACGGAGGGAGGGGACGCCTGTGATCGTGGGAACGGGCGCGGTTATTGCCAGAGGCGGTAGAGGCGGAAGGTGGGGTGCTCGACGGGCAGGACCTCTGAGCGCGAGAAGCCGGCTTCGCGGGCGTAGCGATCGAGCGTCGCCGGGCGCATGACGGTGCCGGTCGCCGCCGAGGGGGTTTCGGTGCGGCCGTTCGGCAGGCAGAGGAGGACGCTCCAGCCGTAGAACAGGCGATCCGTGGCGTCTGCCGGCGCGGCGAACGTGTCGGCGGTGCGCTCATCGACGATGATGACGGCGCCGTCGTCAGCGGCCAGGCGGCGCATCGTCCGCAGGACGTCGACCGGGCGCGCCAGGTCGTGGATGCTCTCGAACGACAGGACGAGGTCATACGGGCGTGAGATGTCGAGTTCCGCGGCATCGCGCTGGTGCAGCGTGATCCGAGCGTCGAGTCCCGCCGCGCGGACGTTCGAGCGTGCCAGCTCGATGGAGGCGCCGTCCGGGTCTACGCCATCGACGAAGGCGTGCCGGTACGCCTGCGCGATCGCGATGCAGGACCAGGCGCCGCCGCAGCCGATGTCGGCGACGCGCGCGGGGGTGCCGGAGCTGAGACGGGCGTGGACGTCGGGGACGGCGGGCAGCCATTCGCGTGCGAGGAGCTGGAGGAACACCGGCCGGTTGACGTCCGCCTGTCCCTCGATGACGTCGGCGCCGTAGTCGGCGTACGGGATGCCGGCGCCTGAGCGGAAGGCGTCGACCAGGCGCGGCAGCATGGTGGTGGTGCCGGCCATCTGGCGCATGAAGGCCGCGAGGCAGCTCAGGCTCTCGGGGTCGGCGAGGGCCTCGGCGTGCTCGGGCGAGATGCCGTAGCGGCGCGCCGCCGGGTCGTCGTGCGGGTCGCGGACGCGGAGGATGCCGGAGGCCGCCTGCTGCTCGAGCCACTCGCGGACGTAGCGCTCGTCGGTGGCGGTGATGCTCGCGAGTTCGGCGGGGGTGAGCGGCCCGGAGTCGGCGAGGGTGCGGTAGAGGCCGAGGCGGTCGCCAATGTACACGGTGACGACATCAAGAAAGCCGAGCGCGGACTCGAAGAGCCGGTCGGCGAAGGCATCGCGCGTTGTGGTGTCCACGGTAGGTCGCTCCCGGCTGAATCGCGTCGGTCTGGCGTCGAGCATGTTAGAGGAAGATTGGAAGGTGAGCAAACGTCCGTTACCGCAAACAGCGAAAGGCAAACAGCAAACAACCAAGAGCAAAACGGCAAAAACGCAAAGGGCAACGAGACAGCAAACAGCAAACGGCAAAGAGCAACCTGTCAGCAAACAGCAAGCGGCAAACAGCAAGGGCGGCGATGCGGGGGTGCTTCGGGTGGTGCGTGCCTGGCGTCGTCCAGGCGCGACGGCGGGGTTGACATCGTGGCGGGCGCGGGGCGCGTTCCGTGTTAGGATCGCGGCAGCCGTCCGCGCGGGCGACACATGGGGAGAGCAGTATGAAGCGGGTCAAAGAAGCGATCGGAAGCGAAGACGGGCACGCCGGCACGTTGCCGGGCATCGGGGTGGGCGCGGCCGGCGCGATCCTGCTCGGCATCGGCGCGGCGGCCGACCAGGGGTGGCTGGCGATCGTCGGAGGGATCGTGCTGGCGGTGGGCCTGGTGGCGGCGCCGGTGATGAACCACATGCTGGTCGAGTACGGCATCTTCGGCCGTCTCGAGGAGCTCGAGGGCAAGAAGTAGGCGGCGCATCGATGGCGACCGTTCCAGTCGTGTCGCACGCTACGTTTCTATGACGTAGGTGCGCGCGACCTTGTCGTGCCACGTCTGTTTGTGCCCGTCTTTGATCATCCAGAGGGCGTCCGCTGGACCCAAGACGGAGCCCAGGAACGGCAAGATACCGAAGGCCGTACGCGCTGCGAGGCGAAGAGCGGAACGCGCTAGCCCGGGCCGGCTGCCATCCTCAACGCGCACGATCCGAATGCCGACGCTGCGCATGCCGAAGCCGCCGCCGTACGCTACGGCAACCAGCTGGTAGATGAAGCCGCCGGCGACCCATCCAACGAGCATGATCGCGATGGCGATGCCGGAGCCTCGAAGAACGAACAACAGCAGCAGGCCCGGTACGGCACCGATCCCAAAGGAAATCGCCGTATCCATGACGAGCGCGAGCGCCCGGTCCCAGAAGCCCGCGAAGACGACAGTGCGCGCCGAAACATCGCGGTCGTAGAAGGGCGTCGCCCAGCCGCCTGCCGATTCGGCACCAGCCGCTCGGCCCGGAGACGCTATCGTCTGGCGGCAGGCGAGGCAGAACCCGGCGTCGTCCCGGTTCCAGGCACCGCAACTCGCGCAGTACATTGGCTCCCCCGCCCGTGCGCGCCACCGCCGCCGACCGCGGCGGTGCGGGAAGACCTGCGCCCGCTGGCTAGCGTACTTCCTGGCCGGTGAGGCGGCGGTATGCCTCCTTGTAGCGCTCGGAGGTGCCGCGCACGACGTCGTCGGGCAGGTCGGGGGCGGGCGGCTCCCGGTCCCAGCCGGACTGGCTCAGCCAGTCGCGCACATACTGCTTGTCGAAGCTTGGCTGCGACGCGCCGGTGCGGAAGCCGTCGGCGGGCCAGAAGCGACTGGAGTCGGGCGTCAGGATCTCGTCGATGACGTGCAGCTCGCCGTCGATATAGCCGAACTCGAACTTCGTGTCGGCGATGATGATGCCGCGCTCGCGCGCGTAGTCCGCGGCGAAGTTGTAGAGCGCGAGGCTGCGCAGGCGCAGCACCTGCGCCGCTTCGGGGCCGACCTCCTGCATGAGGTCGGAGAACGTCATCGGCTCGTCGTGGCCCTCCTCCGCCTTCGTCGTCGGCGTGAACATCGGTTCGGGGAGCTGCTCGCTCTCCCGCATGCCCTTCTCCATGCGCACGCCGTTGACCATGCCCCACTTCTCGTACTCCGCCCAGCCCGAGCCGGCGAGGTAGCCGCGCACGATGCACTCGACGTCGACGCGCTTCGCCTTGCGGGCGATGGTGCTGCGGCCGATGAGGTCGTGGGGGAGCGCGAAGGGGAGCTCGTCGGCGGCGCTGCCATCGGCGAGGCGGAGGAAGTGGTTCGGGACGACGTCCCTCGTGCGGTCGAACCACCAGGCGGACATCTGGCTCAGCACCTTGCCCTTGTCGGGGATCCCCGTGGGCAGGACGACGTCGTACGCAGAGATCCGGTCCGTCGCGACGATCAGCAGACGATCGCCGAGGTCGTAGGTCTCACGGACCTTCCCCCTGTACGTCCGGTTGGGCAGCGGCGATTCGGTCAGGATGGTCATCGGGCTGTCCTCTCGCTTTCAGGTCGTAATACAGGAGGGTCTGGGCGGCCACGGGGAAGGGTATCACGAGCGCGAGCACCAGGGCGAAAATGGTCGCGCCGGGGAGGGGAGGCAACAGCATGGCGCCGCTCGCGAGCAGCACCGGGCCCGTCTCGATCAGGGCGATGACGATGATGACGCCGAGCACGCGCCACCAGTTGCCGCGCACAGCGTTCGCGCTCTGGTCCAGCGCCGCCCAGTTGCGCTTGCCGTCGATCATCACCGCCTGCTGGGCGAGTTGCCAGCGGATGACCAGATAGATGGTGAGTGCGCCCGGGACGAGGACGAGCCACCAGGTCCGGCGACCGTCGATCGTGGCGTTTCGCCTGACGAGCCACCAGAGGGCGAGCGCGGGAAACGCCAGGGCCGATGCGGCGACGATCGCAGCCGAGAGCAGGAGCGTGCCGAACATCGCGCGGATCCGTTCGAACACTGCATCGAGTGAGCGCGACGCTTCGGGGCGAGTGCCCGACGCCGCTTCATCGACGGCGAAGATCAGCGCGCCGACGGCGATCAGCGTGACGAACGTGTTGAGCAGCTGCAGCGGCGCGGTCGCGGCCTGGGCTCCGTCACCGGTGCCGATGCGGTCCTGCAGAACGCCCATCAGCACCTGCAGCGGCACCGTCGTCAGCGCGATGAGGAAGAACGGCGCGAAGTTGCGTCCGTACAGGCGGTAGGCGTAGCCGACGATCTCGCCGAGGTCGTGGCGCCCGCGCAGGTCGGCCTTCACGCGAGGCCGAGGCGGCGGAAGCTGTCGTCGACGTGACGGGTGTAGACGCCGTAGTCGAAGATCTCGTCCAGGCGCACAGCGCCCAGACGCGACGCGACGTCGGCGTCGGACTCCAGCAGGGTGCGGAACGGGTTGCGCTCCTTCCAGGCGCGCATGGCGTTGCGCTGCACGATGGCGTAGGCGTCCTGGCGCGAGAGCCCGGTCTCGATCAGCGCGAGCAGCACGCGCTGGGAGAAGATGACGCCCTGCGTCACCTCCAGGTTCTCGCGCATGCGCTCCGGGTAGACGTTCAGGCCGCGGACGACGCCGGTGAAGAGATCGAGCATGTAATCGAGCAGGATGCAGGAGTCCGGCAGCGTGATGCGCTCCGTCGAGGAGTGGGAGATGTCCCGTTCGTGCCAGAGGGCGACGTTCTCGAGCGACGTGACGGCGTAGCCGCGGAGGAGGCGGGCGAGCCCGCAGACGCGCTCGCAGAGCTCCGGGTTGCGCTTGTGGGGCATGGCGCTGGAGCCGGTCTGGCCGTCGCCGAACGGCTCTTCGACCTCCAGGACCTCGGTGCGCTGGAGGTGGCGGATCTCGGTCGCCATGCGCTCGAGGCCGGCGGCGGTGAGCGCGAGCGTGGAGACGAACTGCGCGTGGCGGTCGCGCGGGACAACCTGCGTGCTGATCGGCTCGACGGCGATGCCGAGGCGGGCGCAGACCCGGTCCTCGATCTCGGGCGGGACGGTGGCGTGGGAGCCGACGGCGCCGCTGATCTTGCCGACGGCCACCTGCGCCTTCGCGTCGGCGAGTCGCGTTTCGGCGCGGCGGATCTCGGCGACCCATCCCGCCAGCTTCAGGCCGAAGGTGGTGGGCTCGGCGTGGACGCCGTGCGTGCGGCCGATGCAGATGGTGTCCTTGAACTCCAGGGCGCGCTGTTCCACGGTGCTGCGGAGGGCGGCGAGATCATCCGCGAGGATGGCGGCGGAGTCGCGGAGCTGGAGCGCGGTGGCGGTGTCCCAGACGTCCTGGGACGTGAGGCCGAGGTGCACCCAGCGCCCTTCGTCGCCGAGGCTGTCGGCGACGGACTTGAGGAACGCCGTAACATCGTGGTGAGTCTCGGCCTGGTACTTCGCCACGTCGGCGGCGTTGTAACGGGCGCGGCGGACCTTCTCGGCGTCCCCGGCGGGCACGCGGCCGGCCTCGGCCCAGGCGTCGACGACGGCGACCTCGACCTGGAGCCAGCGGTCGAGCTTGCCCTCTTCGGTCCAGATCGCGGCCATCTGCGGGCGTGCGTAGCGCTCGATCATGCTCGGGCGCTCGGGCGTGGGGGTGCACCGCAAAGCCGCGAAGGGCGCGAAGGGTTGGGGGGGGCGGGTTCACCGCGAAGGCGCGAAGGGCGCGAAGGTTCGAGTGGGGCCGGTTCAACACGGAGGCACGGAGGACTCGGAGGGTTGTTGGGGGCGGGTTCACCCCGAAGGTGTGAAGGGCGCAACGGTTCCGGGAGGGCCGATTGACCGGGAAGGCGCGAAAGGCGCAAAGGGTTGGTTGGGGTGTTCACGAGGCAGTCTATCCGGCGGCGACGCCCTGGCGGTAGGCGTCGTAGGTCTTGCGGATGTCGGCGTGGCTGAGCGACAGGATCTCGGCGGCGAGCGTGGCGGCGTTTTGGGCGCCCCAGGCGCCGACGGCGACGGTGGCGACGGGCATGCCCGGCGGCATCTGGACGATGCTGTAGAGGGCGTCGATGCCCTTGAGTTCGCTCGAGGCGAGCGGCACGCCGATGACGGGAAGCGGCGTGTACGCCTTGCACGCGCCGGGGAGCGCCGCCGCGCCGCCGGCGGCGGCGATGATCACCTCGAAGCCCCGATCGCGGGCGGACGAGACGAAGTCTCGCAGTTTGTCCGGCGTGCGGTGCGCCGATATCACGTGTACCTCGTGCTCGATGCCGAACTTCGTGAGCGTGTCCATGCAGGGCTGCATTACGTCCATGTCCGACTTCGAGCCCATGAGGACGGCGACTAGTGGCGGCATCCCTCTCCCCCCGGCCCCCTCTCCCAAGGAGGGAGAGGGGGGGACGTGCATGTCGTCATCATGCGGGCACCGGGGCTTCCGCAGCACCGATATCTGTGCGGTAGTGCATGCCGTCGAAGTGGATGCGGGCGATATTGCGGTACACCCTGTCGCGCGCCTCCGGCAACGTCGGCGCCGTCGCGCTGACGGCGAGCACGCGGCCGCCGTTCGTGACGAGCGCACCCGACGCGTCGCGCTTCGTGCCCGCGTGGAAGACCGTCACGTCCCGGTCGACGTCGTCGAGGCCGCTGATTGGCTTGCCGGTCTCGTACGCGCCGGGGTAGCCGCCCGAGGCGAGCATCACCGTGACGGCGGCGTCATCGCTCCAGCGCACGTCCGCGCGGGCGAGCGTGCCGCCCGCGCAGGCCAGCATGATCTCGAGCAGGTCCGACTGCAGGCGCAGGAGGAGCACTTCGGTCTCCGGGTCGCCGAAGCGGGCGTTGTACTCGATCACGCGCGGGCCGTCGCGGGTGACGATCAGGCCCGGGTAGAGGACGCCGCGGAATGGCGCGCCCTCTGCTGCCATGGCATGGACCGCGGCTTCGGTGACGCCGCGGCGGATCGCGTCGGCCGTGGCGGCGTCGAGCCAGGAGGGCGGGCTGTAGGCGCCCATCCCGCCGGTGTTGGGCCCGGTGTTCCCGTCGAAGACGGGTTTGTGGTCGCAGGAGAACGGCATGTGGGCCACGGTCGTGCCGTCCGTGAAGGCGTGCGCGCTCGTCTCGAGGCCGACGAGCCGGTCCTCGATGACGATGGTGCGGCCGGCAGCGCCAAGCGTTCCGGCGACGAGCAGGTCGCGGAGCGTCTCGATCGCTTCGTGATGCGAGCACGTGACGATCGCGCCCTTGCCGGCGGTGAGGCCATCGGCCTTGACGACGACGTCGTTGGGGCGGGATTCGATGTAGCGTGCGGCGGCGTCGAAGTCGTCGAACGAGGCGCTCTCGCTCATCGGGATGGCGTGGCGGCGCATGAGGTCCTTGGCGAAGGACTTCGAGGATTCGATGCGGGCGGCGGCTTTTGTTGGACCAAATGCGGCGATGCCGGCGGCATCGAGTCGGTCGACGAGGCCGAGGGCGAGCGGATCGTCCGGCGCCACGGCGACCAGTTCGGCGCGGCGGTCGCGCGCGAGGCGGAGGACCGCCTCGCCGAAGGCCGCCGCCTCCGGCTCCGGCGCGAAGGGCTTCGGGATGGCGAGCGGCGCCACGTCGGCGATCCGGGCGATGCCGGCGTTGCCGGGGGCGACGGTCAGCGCGTCGAGCTTCGGCGACTGCCGCAGCTTCCAGGCGATGGCGTGTTCCCGTGCACCGGAGCCGATGAGCAGTACGTTCATGAGGCGGCCGTGCTCTGCTCGAAGTGACGGAGAATGAGGATGACGCCGAGCGCGAGGAGCGCCGGCACGAGCAGCCTCCGCGGGCGCACGGCGAGATGGCTCCTGGCTGGCGCGGGCCGTGGCGCCGCGGATCCGGTGTCCGTGCTTGCGGCGGCTGTCCGGCCGTTCGTGCTCGGCGGGGCGTGCTGGATGGTCATATCGGTAGCCTCCGACAGCCGGCGCTCACTCCCATTCGATCGTGCCTGGCGGCTTCGACGTGATGTCGTAGACGACGCGATTCACTCCCGGGACCTCGTTGACGATGCGGCTGCTGATGCGCGCGAGCACGTCGTACGGCAGGCGCGCCCAGTCGGCGGTCATCGCGTCCTCGGCGGTGACGGCGCGGAGGGCGACGACGTGGCCGTACGTGCGGTAGTCGCCCATGACGCCGACGCTGCGGGTGTCGGTGAGGACCGCAAACGACTGCCAGAGGTCGTCGTAGAGTTTCGCCTTCTTCACCTCGTTCATGACGATCCAGTCCGCCGCCTGCAGCACTGCTACCCGCTCGGCGGTGACTTCGCCGATGATGCGGATCGCGAGGCCGGGGCCCGGGAACGGCTGGCGGTACACCATCTGTTCGGGCAGGCCGAGGGCGAGGCCGACCTGCCGCACTTCGTCCTTGAACAGGTAGCGGAGCGGCTCGATCAGCTCGAACGTCAGCTCCTTCGGCAGGCCGCCGACGTTGTGGTGCGTCTTGATCTTCGCGGCGGTACCGTGGCCGGTCGCGCTCTCGATCACGTCGGGGTAGGTCGTGCCCTGCGTGATGAAGTCGACCTCGCCGATCTTGTCGGCCTCCGCCTCGAAGACGCGGATGAACGTCTCGCCGACGATGCGGCGCTTCTGCTCCGGATCGCTGACGCCTTTGAGCTGCGTGAGGAAGCGCTCGGCGGCGTCGACGTGCACGAGTTGCATCTCCATGTGGCGGCCGAAGGTCTCGACGACGCGTTCGGGCTCCTCGCGGCGCATGAGGCCGTTATCGACGAAGACGCACGTGAGCTGATCGCCGACGGCCTTGTGCACGAGCGTCGCCGCGACGGCGGAGTCGACGCCGCCAGACAGCGCGCAGATGACGCGCCCATCGCCGACCTGCGCGCGGATGCGGTTGATGCTGTCCGCCACGAAGTTGCCGGCGGTCCAGTCGCCGCGGCAGCCGCAGACTTTGTAGAGGAAGTTCTCCAGCAGCTGCTTGCCGTGCTGCGTGTGCACGACCTCCGGGTGAAACTGGATGCCGATGAGGCCGCGGTCGTTGGTCATGGCGGCGAGCGGCGAGTTGTCGGAGTAGGCGATCGAGCGGAAGCCGGGCGGGAGATGCGTGATGCGGTCGCCGTGCGACATCCAGACGGGCATCGAAGCGGGCAGGCCGGAGAAGATCGCCTCGTCGCCCTCGCCCTGGTGGACGACGGCGTGGCCGTACTCGCGGCGGTCGGACGGCGCCACCATGCCGCCGAGCTGGTGCGCCAGCGCCTGCATGCCGTAGCAGATGCCGAGCACGGGCAGGCCGCGCTCGAAGACCCACGCCGGCGTCAGCGGCGCGTCGATGTCGTAGACGCTGGCGGGACCGCCGGAGAGGATGACGCCGCGCGGCTTGAGCTGCTCGACCTGCGCCCAGGGCGTGTCGGGCGGCACCAGCTCGCAGTAGACGTGGCACTCGCGCACGCGGCGGGCGATCAGCATCGAGAACTGGGAGCCGAAGTCGATGACGATGACGGTCTCGGGCTGCACCGGGACGGGCGGGGTGGCGTGACCCGGCGCTTCGCCGGACTTCTCGCGCGCGATCTCGAGATACGTCGAGACCTCGACGTCGCCCGAGGCGGTGATCCGCGGCGAAGGTGAAGTCTCGGCCATGTCGTATCCTGCGTGAAAGATGGCGGTGTGTTGAGTGTAGCGAGCGCCTCCGCGCGCCGTCAACGTACTGCTCATCGACATAAGCCCTATACCATCTCGATGCCCATGAGTTTCACGCAGATCAAGGACCAGTACCGGCGCGCGGTCGAGGTTCTGCGCGGCGGCGGGATCGTCGCGCTCCCGACGGACACGGTGTTCGGGCTGTGCGCGGTCGCGACCGACCGCGCGGCGGTGGAGCGCGTATACGAGATCAAGCAACGCGACCCGGCGCAGCCGATGCCGCTGTTCGTGGGGTCGGTCGAGCAGGCGGAGCTGGCCGGCGAGTTGAACAATGCGGGGCGGAAGCTCGCGGAGGCGTTCTGGCCAGGGGCGCTGACGATCGTCGTGCCAAAGAAGCCGTCGTTCGAGACGCGGGCGGTTGCCGGCGGCGACAGCGTCGGGCTGCGCGTGCCGGACGACCCGTTCCTGCGCGAGGCGGCGGCGCAGCTGGGGCCGCTCACCGGCACGAGCGCGAACATCGCGGGCCAGCCGGAGTGCCGGACGGCGGCGGAGGTGAGGGCGCAGCTCGGCGATGCCGTCGACCTGATCGTCGACGCGCCAGTCGCCGCCGGCGGGCGCCCATCGACGATCGTGGAGTGCATCGAGCCCGGACGCGCGCGCGTGCTGCGCGAGGGCGCGATCTCGCGCGCCGAGATCGATGCTGTGGTGGCGTGACGGCGCGGCGGCTGCGAATCCTGCAATCGCCGCCACGCGGCGCGCCGGCGGACCGCGTGCGATGATGCGCCGTGCGACGGATCGTAGCCACCATTGCGATGATCGCCTTCTTCGGGCTGCTCGCCGGCGCCGCCCGCGGCGCGTCGCAGTGGCTTGAAGAGCGCCGGCGCCACGAGGCGTTCCCGGCCGCGAACGCGAAGGGCCTGCTGCATCCGGCGCGACGCCTGATCCAGAGCCCGGCGCGCGTCGTCGGAGCGTTGGGGCTGCACCCTGGAGACGTCGTGCTCGAGGTGGGTCCGGGCCCCGGCTACTTCACGCCTGATGCCGTGCGGGCGGTGCAGCCGGGCGGTCGCGTGATCTGCTTCGACCTGCAGCGCGAGATGCTCCTCGCGCTGAGAGAGCGCCTGGCGGGAGCGTGCGCGTACGCCGATCTGGTGTTGGGCGACCGCCGCTCGCCTGCCGTTTCGCGGCGCCGCGCTCGATGGCGTGTTCCTGGTGTCGGTGTTGGGCGAGGTGCCCGACGCCCGCGCCGCCGTCGCCGAGATCGGGCGCGTGCTGCGGCACGGCGGCACCGTATCGTTCTGCGAGACCGTGAACGACCCGGACTACGTACGGCTGCCGGCGCTGCGCCGCGTGTGCGGCGAGGCGGGGCTGGAGTTCGTCGACCGCCGGCGCCAGCTGCTGGGATACATCGCGCGGTTCGGACGCGGGCGCTAACGCCGAACGCGCGTCGCTGTACACTGCGGTCGTGCCAGCGATTCTGCGCCTGCAGCATGTGGCGATCACGGTGCCGAGCGACGGGCTGGAGCGTGCGCGGGCCTTCTACTCCGGGGTACTGGGGCTGACCGAGATGCCCCGCCCGCCGGAGATCCGGGACAGGCCCGGCATTTGGTACAGCTTCGGATCGACCGAGCTGCACATCCAGGTGCGCGACGAGGTGCCGCCGCCGGGCGACCGCCACCCGGCGCTCGTCGTGGATGACATCGATGCATGGCGGCGGCGCTGCGCGCAGCACGGCGTTCGGATGCGCGAGCAGCCGACGATCTTCGGGCGGAGGCGCTTTGACATCTACGATCCCTTCGACAACCGCATCGAGCTGATGACGGAAGGCGACGCGTGACGACCGGCGCGGCGCCCCGGGCGCGCGCGTGATGGTCCCCGCGATGCGGCTGCCGCCGCCGGATACGGCGCGCGTCGACGAGGTGCTGTCCCGCTACCGCGAACCGGTGCTCGCGGCCATGCGGCAGGCGCTGGACCGGCAGGGCGTCGAGCACGTGTGGCTCATGCGCTACCACCTCGGCTGGGAGGACGCCGCAGGCGCGGCGATCGCCGCGGCCGACGGCGGTGGGAAGATGCTGCGGCCGTCGCTCTGCCTGCTCGCCTGCGAGGCCGCCGGCGGCGACGCGCGGCGGGCGTTGGCGGCGGCGGCGGCGCTCGAGCTGGTGCACAACTTCACGCTGATCCACGACGACATCGAGGACGCGAGCGCCACCCGGCACGGGCGGGAGACGCTGTGGCGCGTCGTGGGGGTGCCGCAGGCGATCAATGCCGGCGACGGCATGTTCGTGATCGCGCAGCGGACGCTGCTCCGCATGGCCGAAGCCGGCGTCGAGCCGGGGCGCGTGCTCGACGCGTCCCGCGCGCTGAACGAGGCGTGCGTGGCGCTGTGCGAGGGCCAGCACGCGGACCTCGGCTTCGAGGCGCGACCGTCGGTGACGCTCGCCGAATACGAGGCGATGATCGCCGGAAAGACCGCCTCGCTGCTGGGAGCCGCCGCGGCGATTGGCGGCATCGCGGCCGGCGGGGACGCGGCGACCGTGGCGGCGCTCGGCGAGTGCGGCCGGCGCCTGGGGATGGCGTTCCAGATCCAGGACGACGTGCTGGGGATCTGGGGCGAGGCGGACATCACGGGAAAGCCCGTGGCCGATGACATCCGGTCGCGGAAAAAGTCGTTTCCGGTGGTGTACGCGCGGGAGCACCTCGACGCCGATGCTCGCTCCCGGCTGGAACGGCTCTACGCGACGGACGCCGCCGATGGCGCGCACGTCGATGAGGTGCTGGAGCTGTTGGAGCGCTCAGGCGCGCGCGCGGCCGCGACGGGGGCGGCAGCAACGTGGGCGCGTTCGGGGATCGACGCGGCGAGGGAGATCGCGCTCGATGCGGAAAAACGGGGAGACATCGAGGCGCTGGCGTCGTTCTTCGTGCACCGATCGGCGTAGCGCGAGACGAGATGAACAAGAAGACCGTTCGCGACATCGACGTCGACGGCAAGCGCGTGCTGGTGCGCGTCGACTTCAACGTGCCGATCGACAAGGAGACGGGGCGCATCCTCGACGACACGCGGATTCGTGCGGCGCTGCCGACGATCGCGTACCTGCGGGAGCACGGCGCGAAGACGGTCCTCGTCTCGCACCTGGGGCGGCCGGACGGGAAGGTCGTCGAATCGATGCGCATGGCGCCCGTGGCGGCGCGGCTGTCTGAGCTGACCGGGACGGCGGTGCCACGCGCGACGGACGTCGTCGGCGCGTCGGCGCGTGCGGTCGTGGCCGCGGTGGAGCCGGGCGGCGTCGCGATGCTGGAGAACGTGCGCTTCGAGCCCGGCGAGGAGCGAGACGATCCGGCGCTCGCAAAGCAGCTGGCGTCGTTCGCGGACGTGTATGTGAACGACGCGTTCGGCACGGCACATCGGGCGCACGCTTCGACGGCGGGCGTGGCGGCGTACGTGCCGGCGGTGGCCGGTCTCTTGATGGAGAAGGAGATCGAATACCTCGGGCGCGTGGTCAGCGATCCCGAGCGTCCGGTGGCAGCGATCATCGGCGGCGCGAAGATCAGCTCGAAGATTGCGGTGCTGCAGCACCTGCTCTCGAAGGTGGACGTGCTGCTGATCGGCGGCGGCATGGCCAGCACGTTCCTGAAGGCGCAGGGCGTGGAGGTGGGGTCGTCGCTGGTCGAGGACGACCGGCTGGCGACGGCGCGGGAGGTGATGGAGGACGCATCGCGGCGGGGCGTCGCGCTCGGGCTGCCGGTAGATGTAGTGGTGGGGGACCGCTTCTCGGCCGATGCGGCGGCGCGCACCGTCGGGGCGAGCAAGGTGACGCCGGGATGGATGATCCTGGACGTCGGGCCGAAGACCGTCGCGGACTACGAGGCGAAACTGCATGGCGCGATGACCGTCGTGTGGAACGGGCCGCTCGGCGTGGCCGAGTGGGATGCGTTCGCACAGGGATCCCGCACGGTGGCCCGCTTCCTGGCGGGCCTCGATGCGACGGTGGTGATCGGCGGAGGCGAGACGGTGGCGCTGGTGCAGCAGCTGGGGCTCGCGGAGCGGTACGCGCACGTGTCGACGGGCGGCGGCGCATCGCTGGAATTCCTGGAGGGGAAGGAGCTGCCGGGCGTCGCCGCGCTGCTCGACAGGTGACCAGCGCACCCGGGGGGCTCAGCTGCCGCCGACGGTGTCGCGGGCATTGACAACCCACCTCCGTCGGGCCTATAGTCTATTATCGACGCTATCGTCGATGTATGACTGATCCGTCGGTTTTCGGGAGGGAGACTTCGGCCATGGACGCGGCTTCGTCACCGGTCTCACCTGCGGAGCCAGGCGCGTGCTCAGGCTCGCGGCCATGGGCGTGATGGAGTCCATATGAGCCTACGGACGACGCTCCCGCAGCGCCGGAAGCTGGAGACGCGCCGGCGGATCCTCGACGCCGCCTATCGAGTGTTCGTTCGCAGCGGCTACGGCGCCGCCTCCGTCGATGAGATCATCGCCGAAGCCGACGTCTCGAAGGGCGCCCTCTATCACCATTTCAGAGGTAAGGACGAGATGTTCCGGGAGATCCTCGGGGAACATGTGCGCCGTTGCGCCGAGCAGATGACAGGTGCCATCGATCGGGACGCGTCGATCCGTGCGAACGTCGAGAGCGTTCTGCGGGCGTCCTGGGAGACCGTGAAGTCTGACCCTGTGTGGCCGGCGCTCCAGATGGAGTTCTGGGCGCACGCCACCCGAGACGAGCACGCGCGCCGGATCCTTGCCGAGTCGATGACGACGTGCAGGCGTCTCCTCGCCGGCTCCGTTGAGGCGCTCAACGAGGCCGGCGTCCTGACTCGTCCGGTGGATGCCGATACGGCCGCACGGCTGTTCATCGGCGTCAACGACGGCATCCTGCTCCAGTGGCAGGTGCAGCCGGACGACGTGGACCCGGACGCCCTGCTCGCGCCGATGGCGGACATGATCACGTTCTTCCTGACTTGCGACGACGGGGGCGCGAAGCGTTGAGGACACCGAAAGGAGCACGACAATGACCGCCACGACAACAGACCAGGTACCAGGAGCCGTACAGTCCGATTCTCCGGCGACCGCCAAAGGGCATCGCTGGTTTGCCTCGATCTACGACAACCAGATGCGCATGATGGAGCGCGGATTCATGGCGGCGATGCGGCGCCAGCTGCTCGGCGACCTCAAGGGCGACGTGCTGGAGATCGGCGCCGGAACCGGCGCGAACTTCGAGTACTACCCGCCCGGCGCGCGCGTTATTGCCCTCGAGCCCGACCCGTTCATGCTCAGGAAGGCGGTAACGAAGCTGACCGCGCTTGGCCGCACGAACATCACACTGCAACTGCTACCCGCCGAGCGGCTGGCCTTCGACGACGCCTCGTTCGACACCGTCATCTCGACCCTCGTGCTGTGCACGGTGGACGACGTGCCGAGCTCGCTCGCAGAGATCCGCCGGGTGCTGCGGCCGGGTGGCGAACTGCGCTTCGTCGAACACGTCCGAGGCACGGGCTTCGCCGGGCGCACACAGGACTTCATCAAGCCTGTTTGGGGATACTTCGGCGCCGGCTGCAACCCGAATCGCCGGACCGAAGATGCCCTTCGCGCAGCCGGCTTCGATGATGTCGTCATCACCGAGCGACGGAAAGTCATGGGCTTCGCGCCGTTGATTACGGGAACGGCTCGGGGGGGCCAGTAGGTTCGAGAGCCAAGGGTGTCCGTGCGCGCTGTCTGGTGATCTGGCTGGTGGCCGATCCCGGTCGGTGCCGGATCCGTAATGTTCATCGTGAAGGCATGTTTGGGAGCGCCCAGCCCGACTTGGCAGCGGAAGATGTGAACGGCAACGGGTGGTCAACTCAGGAGATCTCTGGTTGATCGAGCGGATGCTCCGGTCTTGTTCCCGTGTGTGATTGCCCACAACCTCGCCGGACGCGGCGGTACGTCGACGCGATCGTGCTGGTGACGCAGTTGCATGCCGCAGAAATACGGCGGGGCCATGCCGTTTGATTGGCGATGACCGCTCTGTTACGCTCGTCTGGGTCTCCGGGGACTCCCGCCAACCAGGAGGTTCGAGATGGGCCGTGAATCCGGCGGCGTGATCGCGGCCGTGACCGGTGACAGCGTCGCGATCGACCAGAGCGCGGTGCGATCCGTGGACGCGGAACGCGTCGAACTGCGGCAGGCCGCGGCGCAACACGTCCACGGCGAAAGCGTGGACGTGACGGACAGCGCGATCGTCTCGGTGCGGGGCGCTGACGTGCGGATGCGCGACTGTGCGGCGCTGGTGGTGTTCGGTGAGCACGTTCGGGTCAGCGAAGGCGCCAGCGCGCTGATCCTGGCGCGCCACGTCGAGGGGGACGGCAGCCGGGTCGTGACGCCGGCCGCGGCGTTCGCGTTCGGTGCGGGGATCGTGCTCGGGATGGGATTGCTGCGCCGGCTGGTGCGGCGGTAACGGGAGACAGGCAGGCATGGCGAACGTTGAGCTGAAGGTGCGACCGCGCACCGTGCTGGGCAAGAAGGTGAAGGCGATGCGGCGCGGCGGGCGGACGCCGGGCAATGTCTTCGGCCACAAGATCGCATCGACGGCGGTCGAGGCGGACACGATGGAACTGACGCACGTGCTGCGCGGCATGACGCGCAACGCCATCGTGAACCTTACGGTGGAAGGAGAGGGCGCACCGCGCACGGTGGTGGTGCGGGAGGTCTCCCGCGACACCGTCACGAGCAAGATCCTCCACATCGACTTCTACCAGATCAGCATGACGGAGAAGATGCGCGCGGAAGTGCCAATCGTGCTCGTTGGCACGTCGGACGCCGTGGTGACACTCGGCGGCGTGTTGCTGCAGACGCTCGAGCGGGTGCCGATTGAGGCGTTCCCGGGCGACATCCCGACGCAGTTCGAGGTGGACGTGAGCCAGATCACGCAGCTGGACGGGTCGCTGCACGTGCGCGACCTGGACGTCGACCAGACGAAGGTGACGCTGCACGCCGAGCCGGATGTGGTCGTGGCGCGAGTCGCGACGCCGCGCCTCGTCGCGGCGGAAGAAGAGGCTGCTGCTCCGGCCGAGGGCGAGGTTCCCGCAGCTCCCGCCGAGGGCGCAGCCGCGCCGGAGGCTCCCGCGTCCTAAGGCAGCGCGCCCGGCGTCTGCGAATCTGCGGCCGGGCGGCGCTGCGTCTGACGATGGCCGCCGTCAGGCCGAGCGGGCCAACACCTGGTCGATGATCCGCTGCTTGACCGACTTCGAGTTATCGATCGTCGTGTGGTTGACGGGCTGGAGAGGACCGCCGTTGTCGCCGTCCTTCGGCGCGAGTTCCGCCGTCGCGTCCCAGTTCTCGGCGTTCGCGCGGTCGTAGGATGCGCCACGGAGAATGCCGCTGCCGCTCTCAAAGACGTTGAACACGTGCGCTTGCGTGGGGCGGGTCGTGGTGTCGCCAAGGTAGAGCGGCGTGACGCGGTCGACATCGACGACCTCAATGATCCGCTCGCCGTAGCGACCCTCGAGGTTCCCGCCGACGACGTCGGCGGTGACGGCGCCGTGGCTGTGTCCGACCAACAGCAGCCGCAGGCACGGGTAGCGGTCGAGGTAGACGCGGGCGGCGTGGGTGAGCCACTGCTCCATGGCCGAGTGGATGTTCCCGGCGCCAACGATGGCGGGGCCGGCGAGCACGGCGATCGTGTCCACACCCTTGTCATCGTACGCCTTCTGGATGCCGTCGATGATGCTGCGCACGCCGGCTGCGTCCTCGCGGTCCTTGATGTTGACCACGCCGCCGCCGATGCCGATGAGCAGCACCGGTCGCTTGCCCCCGTCGCAGGTGACGTTGGAAGATTCGAAGTATCCGTGCGTGACGGCGTACTCCGGCGCGCGGCCGGGGTCCTTTGGACAGGGTTCGGGAGCGAGGCGGATGCTGAGGCCCTGGAGGAATGCCGCGTCGTCGGCGGCGTGCTTACCGTCGGCATTGAAATCGGGCACCTTCGCGGGGTCGGCGGCGTCCTGGCCGTCGAGGAGGTGATCGCCGTTGACGTCAAGGCAGGCGAGCTGCGCGAAGGTCGCACGCGGGGAGTTGGCAAGCCCGGTGACGTTGCAGGCCATGGCGGTGATTGCCGCCGCCATCCCGGCGGCCGCGACGATCACGGTCTTCATACATTGAGCTTACGCTCGCGCGTCGGCGGGCAACCGGTGCGGATGTACCATGTGGCATAACGAAATCATCGCAGCGGAACGGCGTCAACCAGCCGGGCCGGCGCCGGCGCAGGCTCACCGCGAAGCTGCCCGCAGGCGGCGCTGATCTCGACGCCCTTCTCGACGCGCACGGTGCAGGCGACGCCACGCGCGGCGAGCTCGCGTTGGAACGCGAGCGACCGCGCGCGCACCGGCCGGCGGATGCTCCGGTCGGGTGTGGGGTTGACGGGGATCAGGTTCACGTGGCAGAGCGTGTTACGGACCAGATGTGCGAGCGCGCGGGCCTGCTCGACGGAGTCGTTGACGCCGCTCATCAGGCAGTACTCGAAGGTGACGCGGCGGCCGGTCTTCCCGACGTAGTCGTTGCAGGCGTCGATGATGGACGGCAGCGGGAAGCGGTGGGCGGCGGTCGGGATGAGCCGCTCGCGCAGCTCCTCGTCCGGTGCGTGGAGCGACACGGCCAGGCCGACCTGCAGCGGCTCTTCGGCGAGCCTGCGGATGCCGGCGACGAGGCCGACCGTCGAGATGGTGATGTGCCGCGCCGCAAGGGCGAATCCGTCCCGGTGGTTCAGCGTCTCGACGGCGCGCCAGACCTCGCGGTAGTTCGCCATGGGCTCGCCCATCCCCATGAAGACGACGTTGGTGATGCGCTGCGCACCCGCGTCGGCCTGCTCGCGCGCGGACCCGGCGACCTGCGCGATGATCTCGCCGGCTGAGAGATTGCGCTCGAACCCGGCCTGGCCGGTGGCACAGAAGACGCAGCCCATGGCGCAGCCGGCCTGGCTCGAGACGCAGACCGTCGCCCGGCCGCGGCTGTCGCTGCGCGGGTCGTACAGCATGAGCACCGACTCGATGAGCTTGCCGTCGTGGAGGCGCAGCAGGCGCTTGCGGGTGAGCGTGTCATCGGACACGAGGCCGGCGAGCACGCGCGTCTGCGGGAACGGCAGTTCGGCGGCAAGCTGCGTGCGCAGCGTCGCGGGTACGTTCGTCATCTCGTCGTACGACCGCGCGAAATGGCGGTACGCCCACTCCCACACCTGGCGGGCACGGTAGGCGGGAGCGCCGAGCGCGTGGATACGCGCTTCGAGCTCGGGGAGGGAGAGATCGTAGAGGGTCGGCATGTGCAATCAGTGTAGCGCGGCGGCGACGGGATGATGGATACAAGGATGGAGGACGGAAGAGGGAGGATGGAGATGGAAGAAAGAGGATGGGAGATGGAGGATCAGCACTGTGCCGCGACGCGAGGGTGGGCGTAGAATGACGCGATGACGACGACGGACACCAGGGATCCCTACGTCGGACGGGACTACGGGCGCCACGACATCGTGATCGACGCGGACGAGGTCGCGCGCTACTGCGACTCCGTCGACGACCACAACGCGATGTACGCGGGCGCGTCGTCGTTC
>Ga0334722_10000569_pt1 | contig 52778 bp, 49 predicted proteins | sample C3_bottom_MG_FD_207210 | JGI IMG/M metagenome (GOLD analysis project Ga0334722, IMG submission 207210) | Sediment microbial communities from Yellowstone Lake, YNP, Wyoming, USA - C3_bottom | ecosystem: Environmental > Aquatic > Freshwater > Lake > Sediment | place: USA: Wyoming | collected...
ATCTTCGGCTCCGACCATATCGCCACCGTTCCCGACGTGCTGGCCGGGGTCGAGGCGCTGGGTTACGATCCCAAGAAGGTGACGGTGGTTCTGCACCAGTTTGTTACCTTGATGCGTGAGGGTCATCAGGTCAAGATGTCCACCCGCAAGGCCAACTTCGTCACCGTCGACGAACTGGTCGACGAGGTTGGCACCGACGTGGTGCGCTTCTTCTTCTTGATGCGTAAGGCCGACAGCCAGCTGGAGTTCGATCTCGATCTGGCCACCAAGCAGAGCCAGGAAAATCCGGTCTACTACATGCAGTACGGCCATGCCCGTCTGTCGAGCATCGGCCGCAAGGCCGAGGAGAAGGGGGTGGCCCGGGGCGAACTGGCCGGGGCCGATCTCTCTCTGCTGCGGGAGCCGGAGGAACTGGCGCTCTTTAAGCTCCTGGCGGCCTGGCCGGATTTGGTGGAGAGTGCCGCCCTTGATCTCGAGCCGCACCGGGTGATCTTCTTCATGCAGGAGATTGCCGCCCAGTTTCACAGCTACTACAACAAGCACCGGATCATTTCCGAGGATTTGCCCTTGTCCCAGGCCCGCCTCTGGCTGGCCGAGGGACTGCGGATCATTCTCAACAACGGTCTTAACCTGATCGGGGTTAAGGCCCCGGAAAGTATGTGAGTCATGGCGCCGCCCAATAAAAAAGGCTTTTCGATCAAATTCGACCTTTCTCTCGCTGGTCTGCTGGGGGTTGGGGTGGTGTGTTTCTGTGTCTTTCTCTGGATGTTTCTTCTCGGGGTCTGGGCCGGGCAGACTGGTCTGATCAGCGGGATGTCGTTTTCAACCCCGGCGGTCCCTGCGCCTGTCTCTGGCGCGGTCAAGGCGGGGACGCCCAAACGGGTGGCCCCGCCTGATCCGGTGGCGGCTCCTGAGCCGGAATCACCCCCGGTGGCTTCCCCCCCGGCGGTGCCTCCACCCACACCTGCAGCCCCAGTGCCGCTTGTTCCTGCGGTGGCAGTTTCTGCCGGAGAGAAACAACCACCGGCCTCGCCGCCGAAGAAAACAGTTGAGTCGGCAGCGGCAAAGGTCAAATCTCCGGAGGCGCCATTTTACTCGATCCAAGTCGGGGCATTCCGGGATAACAAGAATGTAGAGGATGAACTCAGACTCTGGCGTGATCGGGGGTATGAGCCTTTTGCCCGTCCACCAAAGGAGAGCGAGCACTTGACCAAGGTCTTTGTCGGTCACTACGGGGATGCGGCCGAGGCGAAGAAGCAAGAGGCTATCTTGACGAAAAAGCGGAAAATATCCCCTCTTATTGTCATGATTCGGCCGGATTAGACCAAGAGCCCTTGACCACCATCAACTGCTGCGGTATTGTTTCGCCTTTTTGACGGACCGCCTCGATACGTCGAGTATATTTTAGCTTAAGGACAAGCGGTTATGATCCGCAATGCCGGTATTAAGGACGTTAAGCCAATCTACGATCTGCTCCAGTATTTTTCTGCCAAGGAGCTGCTCTTGGCCCGTTCGTTAAGCTCCCTCTACGATCAACTGAGGGACTTCCAGGTTTATGAAGATCAGGAGGCTGGAATTAATGGGGTGGCCGGGGTCTGCGCTCTGCATGTTTGCTGGGAAAACTTGGCTGAGATTCGGTCGCTGGCAGTAGTAGAAGAACAGCAAGGGCGCGGGGTGGGTAGCCGTCTGGTCCGGGCCTGCCTGGCGGAGGCTGGCCGTTTCGGCATCAACCGAGTCTTTACCCTGACCTACCAGCCGGATTTTTTTAAACGGCTGGGATTTCGCAAAATTGACAAGGGAGAGTTACCCCACAAGGTTTGGAGTGATTGCATCCATTGTCCAAAATTTCCCGATTGCAACGAAGAAGCCATGATCTGGGAACAGGTATCTGGAGTGTAAACGAATGATTAACACCGTTCTGACCAAGGTATTTGGCAGCAAGAACGACCGGGTTTTGAAGGCCATCCGGCCACTGGTAGTGGCCATCAACAACCTGGAAAAGGATATAAGGCCCCTGGACGATGCGGCCCTGGCCGCCAAGACCGTGGCCTTTAAAGAGCGTCTGGCCAAGGGCGAGCCGCTTGACAACCTGTTGCCCGAGGCCTTCGCCGTGGTGCGCGAGGCGGCCTGGCGGACCCTTGGCATGCGTCATTTCGATGTCCAGCTAGTCGGCGGGGTGATCCTGCATCAAGGCAAGATCGCCGAGATGAAGACCGGCGAGGGCAAGACCCTGGTGGCCACTCTGCCGCTCTATCTTAACGGGCTGACCGGGCGGGGGGCCCATCTGGTCACGGTCAACGACTATCTGGCCAAGCGCGACTCGGAGTGGATGGGCAAGGTCTATAATTTCCTGGGCCTCTCCACCGGGGTGATCACCCATGACCTCCCCGACCAGGACCGGCGGGCGGCCTATCACTGCGACATCACATACGGCACCAACAACGAATTCGGCTTCGATTACCTGCGCGATAACATGAAGTTCGCCAAGGAGGACTTCTGCCAGCGTGAATACCACTTCGCCATCGTCGACGAGGTGGACTCGATCCTCATCGACGAAGCGCGGACCCCGCTGATCATCTCCGGCCCGGCCGACATGTCCACCGAGCTCTACCAGCAGGTGGACCGGATCATCTCCTCCTTCAAGCCGGAAATCCATTATACCCTGGACGAGAAGGCTCGCTCTCTGTCGATGACCGACGATGGCGTCATCCTGGGAGAAAAGCTCCTGAAGGTCGATAACCTTTACGATCCCAAGAATATTGAGTGGCTACACCACCTGAACCAGGCCCTGCGCGCCCATAATCTCTTCAAACGTGACGTCGATTACCTGGTCCGCGAAGGCGAGGTTTTGATCGTCGATGAGTTCACCGGCCGGGCCCTGCCGGGCCGCCGTTACAGTGATGGTTTGCACCAGGCCCTGGAGGCCAAAGAGCATGTCAAGGTGGAGAAGGAGAACCAGACCCTGGCGTCTATCACCTTCCAAAACTACTTTCGGATGTATGGGAAGCTGGCCGGCATGACCGGCACTGCTGACACTGAAGCGGTGGAGTTTAAGAAGATCTACAACCTCGACGTGGTGATGATCCCCACCCACAACAACATGGTCCGCAAGGACTACGCCGACGTCATCTATAAGAACCAGAAGGCCAAGTACCGGGCTATTGTCGCCGAAATTGGCGTACTTCACGAGAAGGGCCAGCCGGTGCTGGTCGGCACCATCAGCATCGATATCTCCGAGAAGATCTCCGGGATGCTGAAAAAGGCCGGGATCAAGCACTCGGTGCTGAATGCCAAACATCACGAGAAAGAGGCCGAGATCATTGCCGAGGCCGGGCAGAAAGGCAGGGTGACCATAGCCACCAACATGGCGGGTCGCGGCACCGATATTAAACTTGGTGATGGGGTTGCCGATCTCGGGGGCCTGCATATTCTGGGCACCAGCCGCCATGAATCACGGCGTATCGACAACCAGCTACGTGGGCGCGCTGGCCGTCAGGGTGACAATGGTTCCTCCCGCTTCTACCTCTCGCTGGAGGATGACCTGCTGCGGATCTTCGGTTCGGGCCGGATCTCCGGGATCATGGATAAGCTGGGCATGGAAGAGGATGAACCCATCGAGCACCATCTGATCAGCCGGGCCATCGAGGGCGCCCAGCGCAAGGTGGAGGGGCACAACTTCGAGATCCGCAAGCACCTGTTGGAATATGACGACGTTATGAACAAGCAGCGTGAAGTCATCTATCGCCAGCGCCGCGAGGTTCTGGTGAGTGAAGACATTCGTCATAACATCGAAGACATGATGGCCGAATTGGCCGAGGTCATCCCCGGCGAGGTTATTGATCCGAAAATAACTTCCTCCGATTGGGACTATGATGGTTTGAGTGACAGGCTGCATGCCACCTTTGGGCTGGCGTTCAATATACCCGAGGTTGACAGGGCCAATCTTAAACCCGAGCAGGTAGAAGAAAAGGTTCATGCCCTTTTGACTGCGGCCTATGCCGAGCGGGAGCAGGATAACGGTCCGGAGACCATGCGCCATCTGGAACGGCTTGTATTGCTCCAAATCATTGATCAGCATTGGAAAGAGCATCTACTCAACATGGATCATCTGAAAGACGGCATCGGCCTGCGCGGCTATGGCCAGAAGAACCCGCTCATCGAATACAAGAAAGAGGGCTTCGAGATGTTCGGTGAGCTGATGACCAACATCAAGCTGCAGACCGTTCGCCAGCTCTTCCTGATCCGTTTGGCCCAGGATGACGAAGTGGAACGATTGGCCCGCGAGCAGCGCGAAAAAAAGCAGGAGATGGAACTGCGCCATGGCGAGGCGGCAGCGGCGGCGGCCGCCAAGGAACCGGTCCGGCGTGAGGTTGATAAGGTCGGACGCAACGATCTTTGCCCCTGCGGTAGTGGTGAGAAGTATAAGCGGTGTTGCGGCAAGGCGGTTTGAGGTAAAGGCTGAAGACCGAAGGCTGAAGGTACAACCTAAAAGGCACAAGCCGACCCGAGCAGGTCAGCTTGTGCCTTTTAGTTTTGCTACCTGGCTGCTAAGTAGCTGTAGGAGCGGTCTCCTGACCGCGAATATCCAAGTCGATGCAAGTGCTGGTCGCCTCGCTAACCCTGTCCTCCGGTTTGCTCCGTCTCGGTTGGATTGCGGAATAGTTTTTGCTGAGTTGCCAGGATATCGGTGCTCAGGCGTTGTGTCCTCGCCCTTAGGGGGAGGGTCGGGGTGAGGGGATGGAGCAGTCTTCCGCTCTATTCTGTTAATTGGCTGATTGCAATCGTGCATGGATATGGTGGAAGTATGAGTGAATCGCTGACAGTCAAAGGTTTCAAAGCAGCGGCGGTCAAGGCCGGGATTCGGGGCCGAGATCGGCTGGATCTGGCGTTGCTGGTCTGCGATAAGTCGGCCACGGCGGCCGGGATCTTCACCACCAATCTGGTCAAGGCGGCCCCGGTTCTGCTCGATGTGGAACGGGTGGCGACTGGTAAGGCCCGGGCCATTCTGGTCAATGCCAGCATCGCCAACGCCTGCACCGGCGCCGAGGGGCTGGCCAAGGCCAAGCAGTGCGCCGAATTGGCGGCGGCCGAGTTGGGCTGCGCCCCGGAAGAAGTGCTGGTCTGTTCCACCGGTGTGATCGGCGAACAGCTCGACACCAGCTGTTTCGAGAAGCACATGGCCCCGCTGGTTCAGAGTTTGCGGCCGGAGGGCTTTGCCGAAGTCTCCCGGGCGATCATGACCACTGACACCGTGCCCAAGACGGCGGTGCGGGAGGTGAGTCTGGGCGGGGTTCCGGTGCGGCTCATGGGCTTGGCCAAGGGCGCCGGGATGATCGCGCCCAACATGGCCACCATGCTGGCCTTCGTCCTCACCGATGTGGCCATCGAGGCCGGACTACTGCAGGAGATGCTGGCCGCGGCGGGGGCGCGCTCCTTCAACCGGATCACCATCGACGGCGACACCTCCACCAACGATTCGTTGATCGCTCTGGCCAGTGGCCTGGCCGCTAACGCGCCCCTGCTTGCGGGTAGCCCCGAGGCCGAGTCCTTCCGGGCGGCCCTGCATGAGCTGGTCCTTGACTTGGCCCTGCAGATCGTTCGGGACGGGGAAGGGGCCACCAAGTTGATCATCATCCGGGTCAACGGTGCGGCTAATGAAAGCGAGGCGCGGTTGGCCGCAGATACCGTTGCCGAATCGAAGCTGGTCAAGACCGCCTTCTTTGGCGAGGATGCCAACTGGGGCCGGATCATCGCCGCTCTGGGCCGCTCCGGGGCGAACTTCGACCAGCTTAAGGTCGATATCTCCTTTGATGGGGTGTTGATGGTCAAGGATGGATTGGGCCAGGGCAAGGAAAGGGAGGCTGAGGCCACCAAGGTTCTGAAGCAACGGGAGTTCGCGGTCAACATCGACCTGCACCAGGGTAATGGCGCCTGGGAGGTTTACACCTGTGACCTCTCCATCGACTACGTCAAGATCAACGCCGATTATCGATCGTAGCGGTTTCATCGCGTAACCCAACATTACCAGGCGAGGCATTAATGCTCTGGGGGTCGGGTTGCGCGGAGTTGATCCCCGATAGGGATAACCCGACCTTGCAGCTACTACGCCGAAAGGTAGAGTGCGACCAAAGGGACCAGGTTGAGCAGGATGACCCCGATTTTGTAAATAGAGAGACCTGCGTAGTGTAAGGCGTCAAAGGTTTCGACTGAGAGCTTGAACCAACGGGTATGCAGTCGATACATCCAGTCATGGGCATAGACGAAGACCCCGAACCAGACGAGCATCACCCCATAGTTGATCCCGACACACCAAAGTAGAATTTCTTTAGCTTCACTAGTTGGCATGGTGTTGCCTCTTTGGGATCTGGTATCGAGTTTGGCGGCGTGGCCGCTGGAATGTCGGGTTGGAAAAGTCTGATTGATTTAAGCGGCTCTAAACAATTTTCTTACGAGTTATTTGCCGGAATCATAGACCATTTCCGCCTGTAAGATTATCATCCTCGCCAGATCCTCCTGCAAAATCCCCTGACAATCTTTCCAGCCATTCTTGTTCTGTTTCGCCCGGCTGTTGTTCGCGGCTCATCCGTACTCTCTGCATAAACTCTTCAGTTGTTTCGCCAGTTACCATTTTATAGTCTGTTTTCATATGGCTGCCTTTTGGTTTATCTCAGCAACTAAACTGTGTGTCGGTAGCACATTTTATAAACAGTTCGTTAAAAAAAAGGGCTGTTTTGTCAGCTTCACGCTATATTTGGCGGTTCTGCTTACTATCTGGCTTCCTCTGTGGACGAAAGTTTTGCTAAGTAGTGCCTCGTGAGAGCATCCCTTGAAAGGACTGCATATAACTCAAAAAAGCGACTCGGAAGTTCATGTCGTTCGCAAGCAAAGACCGGAGACAACTCACCGAAACGGCCTTTCGCTACTTGATAGGCATGGATCGTGCGGCTGTCAGTCACCATGAAGAAGTCACAATGCGTCCAAAGGCAGTAGCTCTTCGCCTGATTGTGGGCGCTGGCGAGCTCCTTCTGTTTCAAAAGTAGTTTCTCGCGCTTCGCCTCTACGATGAGGAGCGGCTGATTACGAAGCGAATTCAATTCAGTGTTAAAGAGTGCAAAGTCGATTACAAGCGTGGTGTCCTTTGAACCATGTGCCGCTGGGACTGACATGCCATCGTAACGATCATCTTCCGTGTAGCCGAGTTTTGAGAGAAGAGGCACGATAAACTTGATTTCCACCTCCTTCTCGGTGCGAAGCTCAAGACCGGCTATGCGATCAAACCAGCCATCGGTGTTCCAGGAACTCGGCAGTACAAGTTGGATCTGGTCGTCGGGCTTATCTTCGGCTTCTCGGTTGGAGAGATATATCCAATCTTCAGGCGTGATCTCCCACGAGTCGCCAAACCGCATGATTGGTGGGTTCAATGCTAGACCTGCCTCGCTGAGGAGGTGGGTTATCTCGGTCGTGTTGCTGTCTGAGCGCTTGGAGTAGCCGAACTTGGCTAAAAGGGTGCGCAACTTGAGGCGCTTTGCGCCGCTCGCTGAGCGTTTAACTTCCGCACACAGAGACGCTACTGCTTGTGTGATTTGATCGTTGGTAGCCATTTAGAAGCCCACTCCTTATAAATAACGAGTTGTTTGGTTCCCTATGAGTTGGGAATTACCCAAATTACAGTTGTCCCACTCGGCAGTTTGACAGCCCGATGCTGGGTTCTTGGGACAGTGTATCGATCGCCAGCCAACTCAGGTGGTTCCCGCCTTTAATGATAGTCATCTTCGCGTTGATGCCGGACGACCAGGATAGTAACTGCTTCCTTGGCCTCTATCTCAAACAAAACCACATATCCACTGGCACCGAAAGAGATGAGCATTTCTCGTAAAAACGGGTTCCCTGATTCCGTTTTGCGACAGGCAAACGGGAAATCACGCAAAAACTCCAGGCCTTTGCCAATGGCCACGCGGGCGCGCCGGGCTGTTGGCTGATCTTGCTCCAACAGAAAACCGTACAATCGCTCCAGGTCATCTTTAGCTGATTTGGTGAAGCGAACTTGGTCGCTCATTTGCTTTCGGCGCGAGAAAGCATGTCATCCAGTTCTTGTAAAACCACTTCGGCAGTAAAGTATTCGCCGGTTTTGCGGGCTTCGTCACGCGAGGCTAAGCCCCGAGCCACGAATTCAGCCTGCCATTGCCGGTACTCAATATTAGCTCGTAGTGATTGCTCGATAAAGCTGGAGAGTGTTTCGCCTTTCAGCAGAACGCCCTCTGCCGCAAGGCGTAATTCGGGATCAACTCGTAGTGATGGGATGGTTGCGGTTTTCATGGGCGCGCTCCTTGCGTTGCATTTGCAATACAGAATAGCATCTGCCGGTGGTGCCCGCAATAAACTTGTAAGAGGCGAAAGAGCCCAAGGAATCGATGATCAGTGGTTGCTTTCGAAAAAATAGAGACTATTCTGCAATCGGTGATTGTTGTTTGGGTTTGTGGTGGCTGAGCGATGTTCAGGGAGGATACGGATGCGACTGACAGCAGTGCAGAAAACGGCATTTAAGAAGGAGATTGTTGCTTGTCTGACAGGTGAACCGGAGATTAGAAAAATCGTGGTGTTCGGTTCTTTTGTCAAAGGCGACGAGGCCAACGACCTCGATATCGCCGTCTTCCAGGTTAGTGACGAACCCTACCTTGCCCTGGCTATGAAGTACCGGCAGCGGACCCGTTCCGTGGCGAGGATGATCCCGCTGGACATCTTTCCGGTCAGGCCGGGAGCCAAAGACAGTTCCTTTCTGGATGTGATTGCCGCAGGAGAGGTCATCTATGAAAGATGATACCAACTATTTGCCGTCGAAATATCCCCTCGGTAGTGCCCTGCCGGATTTTTCTCCTGATGTTGACCTTTGCCGCCAGTGTTTAGAGCTAGCCGAGGGGGTGGCCGCCCAAGCCCGAGCGTTACTTGTCTGAGCCAAGATCAAAGTTCTGCAAGGTTTTTTCGGTCGTGCTGGTCGCGTCACTCCTGGTCGGTTGCGCTGGAACCATCGACAGTACTACCCTGGCAATCCGGCTGGCCGCGCCGGATGAGCATCCCCTGGTGGTCGATGTTCGTAGCGGAAGCGAGTATGCGGGTGGCCATCTGCCTGGGGCGGTGAATATTCCAGTCCTCTCGCTGCCCTTTCGGATGTCAGAGGTGGCGGTCCATGAGCTGAACGAACCGGTGGTGATCTACTGCGCCCACGGTCCCAGGGCCGGATTGGCCGGTTTCTTCCTGCGACTGGCCGGGTTTTCTCAGGTCATGCATCTGCAGGGGGGCATCCGGATCTGGCGCGACGAGGGACGACCCTTGGCGACTGGTCTCGAACCTGGCCTCTTGGTAAAATAAGGGACACCACGTGCGCAAACTGCAATTCACCTTCCTCCTGCTCACGGTCATCGGCATTGGTCTGCTGCATTTTTTCACCCCCGGTGATTACGGTCTCCATCATGCCGTGTATCGGCGGCTCAGCTATTTTCCTATTGTCCTCGGCGCCCTCTGGTTCGGGCTGGGAGGCGGCCTCCTTTTCGCGGTTCTTTCCTCGGTGGCCTTTGTCCCCCATCTGCTGCTCTACATCGGTGAAGATCCCCGGATCTATTTAAACGAATTGCTTGAAGTCGTACTGTATCTGGCGGCCGGGGCGGTGACCGGCTTCATCGCCAGCCGCGAGGCCAGGTTGCGCGACCGCTACCGCCAGCTTTCCGAGGAATTGGAAGAGGCCTATGGGCGCCTGCACCGGGAGAGCGAGCAACTCCTGGAGATCGAGGCCCAGCTAGGGGCCAGCCAGAAACTCTCGGCTCTGGGTGAACTGTCGGCCTCGCTGGCCCATGAGATCAAGAACCCGCTGGGATCCATCCGTGGTACTGCTGAGATCCTCCTGGACGAGTTTCCGGCCGGCCATCCCAAGCGAGAGTTTGCTGAGATTCTGCTGAAAGAGGTGGAGCGGTTGAACCGCACGGTCAGCGAGATTCTTCGCTACTCGCGGGGGCAGGCCGGGGCAATAAGCGACCGGCCCGGCGAACCTCTGAACGAGGTGGTCGAGCGGGTGGAACGGTTGTTGGGCGCCCATCTTCGCAAGAAACAGGTGAGTCTCGCGAGTGCAATGTGTCCCGAGGCGGCCAGGATCTTGGTCGATGGCGGCAAGCTTTCCCAGGTATTCCTGAACATCATACTTAACGCCATTGACGCGCTGCCTCAGGGTGGACGGATCCGGGTTGCGATTACCGCGCCGCCCGGGGAGATTCGGACGGTGTTCTGCGATAATGGCCCGGGGGTTCCTGGCGAGCGGCGGCAGGAGGTCTTCAAGCCCTTTGTCTCCGGCAAGGAACACGGCACCGGCCTCGGGCTGTCGATCAGCCGTCGTATCGTGGAAGGCTTCGGGGGGCGGATCGAGTTAACTGATGCCGAGGATGGCGGGGCCTGTTTCTCCGTGGTCTTGCCCCGGCCGGATCAGTTTTAGCATGGCTTAACGAGGAATGAAATAATGGCCGGAAGAATCCTGTTGATCGATGACGATGACTCCCTTCGCCGGGTAACCGAGTACAATCTGACGGCCGCCGGTTTTGAGGTAATCACTGCGTCCTCCGGGCGGCAGGGGTTGGCTCTCTTTGCTGACCAAGATCCCGATCTGGTGGTGACTGATGTGGCACTGGGCGATCTGAACGGCCTGGAGGTGTTGGATTCTATCAAGAAGTCGGCGCCGGAGATCCCGGTGATTGTGATTACGGCCTATGGCACCATCGATCTAGCCGTGCAAGCCATGGGGCAGGGTGCCTTCAATTTCATTACCAAGCCCTTTGACCGCGAAACCCTGCGACTCTCCTGCCGCAAGGCCCTGGAGCTGACCGAGCTCAGAAGCCGCAATCAATCCTTGGTCGAGGAGGTTAATCGCCTTTCCGGGGTTGAGGGGATGGATACCGCCAATTCGGCCATGGCGACATTATTGGATACGGCCCTGCGAGTGGCCGAGAGCGAGGCCTCTGTGCTGATCTCCGGCGAGTCCGGGACTGGCAAGGAGCTGTTGGCTCGCCTGATCCACCGGCGCAGTAATCGGCGGGAGGCGCCGCTGGTGACGGTGAACTGTGCTGCCATCCCTGATAACCTGATCGAAAGCGAGCTCTTCGGGCATATCAAAGGGGCCTTCACCGGGGCAGTGGCTAATCGTAAAGGGCGCTTCCAGTCTGCCCGGGGAGGTACCCTGTTCCTCGATGAGATCGGCGAATTGAAGCTCGACATGCAGGCCAAACTGCTGCGGGCCTTGCAGGAGAAGGAAGTGCAGCCGGTGGGTTCCGATCGCACCGAAAAGGTGGACGCCCGGATTATCGCTGCCACCAATCGCGATCTCAAGGAAGAGACCAGCGCCGGGCGCTTCCGGGAGGACCTGTATTACCGGCTGGGGGTGATACCTTTGCACATCCCCGCCCTGCGGGAGCGGCCCGAGGATATCGTCACCCTGGCCACCCATTTTCTGAAGAAATTGCACGCCCCGATCGGGGTGCGTTTCAGCCCGGCGGCCCTGGCCTTGATGAAGGGTTACCCATGGCCTGGCAATATCCGCGAACTGCAGAATGCGGTCGAGCGTGCCTGCATTCTGCGCCGGGGCGAGGAAATCGGCATAACCGAGTTGGGTTTGCCCGGGTCGGCTAGCCGGGCTGATGAAGGCGGTGGAGTAAGTTTGGAGATCCCGCCGGAGGGGATTTCGCTGGAAAAGGTGGAAAAGGAGTTGATCAGGAAGGCTTTGGTTAGGAGCGGTGGCAACCGTTCCGAGGCTGCCCGGCTCTTGCGGATACCTCGTCATGTCCTCATCTACCGGCTGGAGAAGTTCGAGATGTGATCCGGCAAATTGCCCGTCACAATCCTTGATGCGACTTTATTGCGAGGGGGGATGTTAAGGCGAATTGACAAAAGCTGCCTGCTGGGGATATACCTCGGTTGGCAGTTATCGTTAACTCTTACCTAAAGGAAGAAATTATGAAGATGACGTTTGGGATTTATCGGGGATTGGCCGCTCTGCTGCTGGTGGGCTCTTATCTGGTGCTCTCTGCCGACCCAGCTACGGCCGCCGACCCGAAAGCTGGCGCGGAGTGGGAGATCAAGACCACCATGGAGATACCGGGGATGCCCTTTGCTTTGCCGCCGACCGTGATTCGCCAGTGCCTGGAAGACAAGGCGGTGCCTTATCAGGAAAAGAAGAATGAGAAGTGCGAAACGGTCTACAAGAACATGTCGGGGAACACCTTGAGTTGGCAGGTGGTTTGTGATAGCAAGGACGGTAAGATGGAGATGACCGGTGAGACCTCCTATGCCAGCGACAGCATGGACAGCAAGGTCAAGATGAAGAGCAAGAATGGTGATATTTCCATGCACATGACCGGCAAGAAGCTGGGAGCTTGTAAATAAGTTTTCGGAAGGTCACAAGTTATATATGGCGGGGAAGTGGCTTAGGCTATTTCCCCGTTTTTTTGGGAACGGAGCTGACTCTCAATGATTGAAGCGATCTTCACAGGATAGCCGCACCTCCTGGCCGGCCTCAATCAAGACCTGTTTGGCCTGGCGGATGTCCTCAGCAATCTGAGTGGCCAGTTCGGCCGGGCCGGAAAATTTCTGCTCATCCCGTAAAAAACGCAGCAGATTGACCTTGATCGGGTGGCCGTAGATGTCCTGGTCGAAGTCGAAGATGTGGGTTTCTGCCCGGATGGGCAATTCGCCGTCCCTGGCGGCGAAGGTAGGGTTCTTGCCGATGTTCAAAACCCCGCCGTAGCATTTGCCGCCGTAGGTTACTTGGGTCACATAGACCCCGTGCTTCGGGCAAAGATCCTCCGGGGCGATGTGCAGGTTGGCCGTGGGAAAACCGAGTTCGGCGCCGCCCCGCTTCTTGCCCATTTTGACCTCGCCGCGGATCTGATAGTAACGGCCCAGGAGCTTCCTCACCTCGCGCATCCGGCCCAGGGTGACCAATTCGCGAATCTTGCTGGAGCTGGCCAGCATGCCGTCAACGTAGTAGGCTTCCACCACCGAAACCGCGAAGCCGTGGTGCTTCCCCTGCTCCTGGAGGAAGGGGATATCGCCCTGGCGCCCCCTGCCGAAGGCGTAATCATAGCCGACCACCAGCTCGGTGACCGCAACATGTTCCAGGAGCTGAGCGATAAAGACGTCGGCTGGGGTGGCGGCCAGTTCCGGGGTAAAGGGCAGGACGATCAGGATGTCGATGTTGGCCATCTGGATCAGTTCGACCTTTTGTGCGAAGTTTGAGATCAGTTTAAGGCCGAACTGGGGCCGCACCACCTGCAGGGGGTGCGGGTCGAAGGTGATGGCGATGCTGATCCCTTGGTGGTGGTAGGCCTTGCCGACCACCTCGCTGAAGAGCATTTGGTGACCGAGGTGGACGCCGTCAAAATTGCCGATGGTGACAAAGGCATTGGGCGGCTTTTCTGGTAACTCCTCAAGACTGCGGTAAAGCTTCATGGCGTCTGTCCGTATGCAGGTTTTGCCCGCCTGGCGGCGTGACCGGCACAGCATAAGAAAAAGCCCGCAGCCGGTAAATAAAAAGTTGACAATGACCGGCCGAAATATTTATAGTCGCGACTCACGAAATGCCGAAGTGGCGGAATTGGTAGACGCGCTTGGTTCAGGGTCTAGTGGGGGTTTCCTCATGGGAGTTCAAGTCTCCCCTTCGGCACCACAGAGTTTAATAGAGGCGTAACCCCAACGGGTTACGCCTCTTCTGTTTATAGCATATGCGGAAATATGCGGTTTTCGTCCGGATTTCGTACAGGACCCTGCAACGCTTTCTCCAAATCCTCACGCCCCTCATTCGGAAACCAGTGACCGTAAATATCCACTGTTATCGATATTGAGGAATGCCCAAGCTGGCGCATTACATAAGCCGGGCTCTGATGGGCCATCAGCATGGTAGTGGCATATGTGTGTCTGAGGTCGTGAGGGTTTCTTACCCTTAATCCTGCCTTGCGACACACCTTGGCTACCAATCCCTGGATGATCCTCTGGCTGAAGGGCTTTTTGCCGCCTTCCTTGGGGTCAACAAAAAGCAAGTCAATGACTCCGCCTTTGCCAGATTTAAGGCTGGCTTTTCTCATAGCCAGAATGTGTTCTTTTAGCTCTTCGACCAGAAACTCTGGTAAATCTACCGTTCTGCTCTTGCCGAATTTTGGCTTTGAGAACACACCCCTCCGAAAACTACGATCTACGTGGTAGGTCATTTGCCGAAGATCAAGGTTGTCAGCCTGCATTGCCAGCGATTCTCCACTACGGAAGCCAGCATAAGCCATAACTCTCAGAATCAAGAGTTCCTCCCGTGTGGCGATCCGGCTGGCCGTCTTCAGAAACAGGTCCCGCTCATCATAATTGAACGGATCTGCTCCTTTGACATTACGCATCCTTATCGGTGGCAGAATCTTTTTCAGGAGATTCCTAGCCGGGTTGCTGGTGATGATCTTGTCATCAATGGCATCGTCGAAGATGCCGCAGATAACCGAGTGCACCGCTTCCACCGTAGCTGGTGAATGGGTAACCAGTAGCCCCCGGAGGATCTCCTTGATGTCGGCCCGCTCAAATCCATCCACTGCTTTCCCTTTAGTGATCTTGTTCGGCAGGACGTGCAGTCGCAGGATCTCCTCATAGCGGACGCAGGTTAACGGACTCCACCTACCGGCATTACCCTCCAGCCATTTCATGCTATATGCTGCAAAGTCCGGGGCAGCGCTTTTCTCATCTTGCGCTGCTGGCTGACCCTGTGCCATAGCCCCAAGCTTCTCCGCAAGAACCTCAGCGGCCTTAATGGCCTTAGTCAATGCCTCACGGCCCACTCCGACCGTCTTATTTTTTCTCTCGCCTCCTTTTTCGATTGATATAATCCACTTACCACGGGCATCCTGGCGGACATTGACACCGGTTGCCACATGATAAACGGGGCCGTGCTTCCCCTCTTTCGGTTTGTACTTACGCCATGGCATAGTTGCACCTCCAACTGTCTGCCCTGGCTGCATATCGCTTATACGTGCAATAGCAGGTTTCCGTCCTTGCATCAATGGCTGTCATGGTCACACCATCCCGGCAAGGACGTCATCCACCAGTCGGCCGATGTCGTTCCCGGCTGGCTGTCTGGATAACTTGTAGTGTTTAGCAAACCAACCATCGAACTCATCCGGATCAACTAGGATCTTCCGGCCAAGTTGATAATGCGGCAACCCGCCTTTAACGAATTTCCGCAGAGTGAATATTGACAAGGATTTCTCGGCCGCGACCTTCTTAAGTGATAGGTATCTCATGTCGTCACCCTCACTCGTCTATGCCAGGTTGTTCTGAACGGGGAAGGCCGACAATGTCTTTGATGCTCTCCTTCCAGTGTATGGCCGTGTTGTCTTTGTGCCGATTGTAAATATCAAGGATTCGCTCGTCAGTCTGGCTGGCCCTGATGCGCTCCAGTTCCTGGGTTACATCTGGCCCGTCCACAACTACCTGGTTCAGGTAGTTCATTTTACCCAGCCAAATCGAGTGACCAACCCGTGGCAGAATTGCTGCTATCAGTTGATCAATATTGTCAGCATCCAGCATTGGTTCAACGCTGACCGAGGTTTCAAATCCAGCGTCGAAGGCGTATGCCAGTGCATCGCACCGTTCCTCGAAGGTCGGAGCGCCGGGTTCCCAGAAAGCCAGGAGTTCATTGTCTGTGGCCGTTATGGTGAAGCGGAACAATATGGCCTTACGAAAGTCACCAAACTGGTCGCAGATGGCCCGGATTACTTCGAGATGCGGTTTTGATACCACCAAGACCCTGTTGCCCGCACGCAGTAGGCTCCCCAACACAATCAAACATGCTTCCAGATTAACCGGAGTGATGTCATGTGAAGAGGGAAACATAACGGTGGTGCCGTAGTTGGTATGCACCTTGGCAACATCGTGCGGGCGGATCTGGCAGCTTTTCCAGTCCTCGGCGGCAATCCTCTTAAAGCGGTGAACCTCCCGATGACGTGCGAAACAGTAGCGACAATTGTGCTCACAACCGTTGCAGCAATTGACCGTCTTGCCTGCCCAATCGTAGGCCCCGTCAGATTTATTCTTCTTCAGCCTTATTTCCCTGCCGCCGCTGTTGGTGTTCTCACGATCCTTGTTTTCAGCTTCGCCGGGGTCCGGAGCAGCTGCCAGTCTCGCCTCGGCTATCCGGCAATAGTCGGCCTCCCTCTCAATACCAATGAAACGGCGTCCTCCAAGCATCTTGGCGGCAATGCAGGTGCTGCCTGAACCTGCAAAAGGGTCCAAAACCAGGTCGCCCGGGCGACTACCCATTGTCACCAGATAGGCCATCAGTTTTATCGGCTTGATGCAGGGATGGGTGTTATGCCTTTTGGTTTCCCCCTGCGGGAATGAAGTGCCATTTGGGATCTGACGACCATCACTGACTACCTGATCTTCAAAATTTTCAAGCCCACGTTCTTTCTCGGCTCGACTCGGTCTGGGCACGATCAGGAAGGGCAGCGTGCTTCGAGCCTGCTCTGGTAGTCGTTCCATAAGTTTGTCGGCCCAGAGATCGAGGGAGAAATATCGTGAATATCCCTTGTCACCCGTGTTTTCAGTGTCCAACACTAAGTCACTAACCAACAGGTTCCCAGGGAAGCGCCCTCTGGGATCTCCGATGAAAAATTCACCTCTGCTGCCAGGGACTTGACCACTTGTGTACGAACGCTGTTTCCTGAAATCTCGGGTTGGGACAGCTTCCCCTTCCTGATATGGGATTCGACCGTCATCTAGCCAGGTTACCCCTTTGCCGTTGGCCAATGCCTGGTCAACGATAGTGGCTTCAGAACGAGGTTTCATCACGATGAGGATGACCTCTATAGATGATTTAGGTTGAAAGCCCCCATATGCTCCAGCAAATCGTTTTGCGGCTTCAGTTGCTGGCATTGTCACCGGCAGTTTTATAATTTGGCTGCTCGCCTTAGCGTTCTTGCCGGAGCTCTGGTCCCCGAACAAGGATTGATAAAAGTCGTTTTTACGTTCCTTGACTGCCAGCACCTCCCTGACTGCACCAGCCTTCTTGTCGATTGCCTTGGAGATGTTATGAATTTTGGGAAAGCCGGCCGCGTATGTCCAGAATATCGAAGTGAAATTAGTTTCGAATCCAGCCCCAGCAAGCATCGATATCATATTGCCTATACTGTCTTGGCGCGGACTACACATTACAAAGGCAAAGGCACCTGGCTTCAGAACCCTGTAAACTTCCAGCCAGATTTCAATGGGGGGAACTTTCTTGTCCCACTTCTTATTCATAAACCCCAGCCCATAAGGTGGATCGGTGCAAACTAGGTCCACCGAGTCTGTCGGCATCTGCCGCAAGGCGTGGAGACAATCGTCAGATATAATTGTGTCGATTTTCTGCTCTATATATTTGTTCTGCTCATCTTTTATAATTGCAATGATCTCTGCTTTGTATGCGGCCATTTTTTTAAGCAGCTCATTGCTTACGACACCCTCAAAGCTATTCCAGCACAGCCCATTATCGATTGCGATCCACAGCTTGACGCCCATACCAATCAATATATTGAAAAGTCTGGTCGCGGTAGTCATTACAGCACCCCGCATTCCATTTTTTGACCCGTAGAGGGATCGACCCAAGTCTCACGGGATGGAAGCCGGGATTCAGGCTCACGACCATACCCCTGTTCTTCACGGGTTGGCAGGGCCTTGCAATTCGGCATTGGTAGCGCGGGCTGGCTGAAAATACGACTGATGATGATCCGTCGGTTGCCTGACTTAATCCAGTCAACATCGAGCCCCTTCTCCCGAAGGAAGGTTGCAGACCGCCGCAGCTTTCCAGACATCAAATTAGGCTGCTTAGGCCAGTCTTTAAGGCGCTTGATATGCTCGGGGGCAGTGGCAGTCAGGTTCAGGAGGAGATTATTCGGTGTTCCCTCCCACTTTTCCTTCCCAGCCATAAGGGCCTGAACAGCCACCGAGACCGGATCAGACTCCAGACCCTCCTCGACGATTTCCAAGCGGTTGGCCTCGTAAGCCTCCATGAACTTCCCCGTCGGCCAGGGCAGTGCATGTTCAGCGCAACACACCCAGTGACAAAAGTCCGCCATCCTAGGGTAGCCATCGAGATGGATTTTGTTGGCATTGGCAAGGGCGGTTGATACTGCGGTGAAGAGAGCCCCGATGATTAGTGGGCGATCCTGCTGCCATTTTTCCCGCATTACCGATTCCGGAAGGCGGTCCTTCCTGCTAATCGAGGTGGTGGTGATGACTACCGCTCTGTCGGTCAAGTCCTGCCGGTTGAGCAGCTCGGAAATGCCGTTTATGATTGCCGGCCTGGAGTAAATGAATATTTTTTCACCATCATCACTGTAAAGCTTTCGAGTGGCGTAGCCCCCGCCGGTCGCCAAGCGGCAAAATGCGTCGGCTAGGTGTGCTGACAGTCCGGACAGATTGTCGTAGCATAGGAGATGAGCGTTCCCTGCCGCGATGGCCAGGTCTCGTTCAGACCTTGGGTATGTACTAAGGGGGATGTTCGACGGGTCAATAAGGTCGGCCAACTTCCGGGTGAGGCTGCTCTTTCCGCTGCCATGCTCGCCCTGAAGGATCAACATTGGGTAAGGGCCGTTTGCCTGACTAGCACCAATCAGCCAGGAGGTGATGAGGATGAAATCGGTGTTGTTGGTCAATTTAATGTGGCCCCGCAGAAGTTCCAGGGAGCCGCCGTTCACCGGGGTTGGGAGAGGCAGCATCCGGTCATTGCGGATGAACCGCACCCCGTCCTCCAGAGCCGTTTCCGAACTGATTACCTGCCAGCCTGCAGCTGTGATCTTCACCACCTCGTGGTTGGCATTGGCAAGGTTATGGTAGATGGCGTCGTTAACCTTCGCAATCCGCAGGTGTACAGGTACTCGCTCAGGCTTGAAAAACGCCTCCGTCTCCAGAATGTCCAGGAGCCGTGCGACCTCTTGCTTTGTCGGGATGTCCCCGGTCTGGTCGCAGAGAAACTGTTTACAGTATTGCCGAATGGTCTGGCCTTTGAGTGGGTGGTGCTCCACATGGCCGTTGATCGTGATAGTCGCGTAAGTGGTTCTATCAGTTGTCATGAAGGTCTTGCAGCGTTCCAAGAACATCTGTTCCGGGGATTTCATCACCGGGACATTGTTGGGGGCTTGCTCGACGGTGTCGATGACGGTGTCGGAGGTGCCGCTCTTGTCGGTTTCAGTGGTGGTGCAGGTTGTTTGTTCAGTAGGTTGAGTTCCGAAGCCAACCTTGCCCCAAATGTCCTGGAGCGCAGTGGTAAAAAGAGTGCGAATTTTGCTCATTGATACTCCTCTTAAATGCCGTTGCCCATAGGGGCAACGTAGCCTTGTGGCCACCGTAAACGACGCAATATGGTCGTTGAAGGCAACCGGTTGATTAATGGCACAGCATCTATGGTAGGAATATATAAGAACTACAGAACAGCTGAGGCATATATGGTGGTGCGGATATAGGGGTAATGCGGCAAATCAACGGATCATAGCGGTGTCGTTAGTTGCTTGTCCCTCCCTCTGTGGTGGTTAATGTTTCCCAAACCGTTACTGCCAGCTTGGGGTCTTCCAGTAAAGTCCCAATATCACTACTTCTGTCGAAAATTACTAGACAAGAATATTACATGCAAACCAGTGATGCAAGAGAAAAATGAGATAACCGGGCCTTGTCACCTCAAGAGCAGGCTATTCCGCTTCCACCAGTCGGCCAACGTTATTACCGCAACGCTCACACTTACCCTGCAGGACAAGGTCACCGCCTTTGACGCTTCCAGAGATATTGAGCATACTCGTAGTTTCACGGCAGTGGCCGCACCAGACCGAGTTCAAGATCTTCATCCGATATTCAGACGGTATCGCAGCCCAGAGCTTCTGGGCCGGTGGGGTAAAGTTGCTCAACTGGTTGCCTCGGTGCGGTTGGGTATCTCTGGTGTTGCCTTGGGGTGGTAATATAAATTATTAGGATAGGATCGCAATTGATAGCTGCCGGGTAAACGTAGTGGTAGCAGGAAAGACCTCTAACGGATGTTGGTAAACGCATCGCCCACCGTCCAAGGTAGCCATGGGTGACGCTAGGTGAACTTGTGCTAACTATTTAGATATATTAGTATTTTATTATATAGTTCCACATCCAGTTAGCCATCCTAAACGGACGGTCACAGCCTTTCGATTAAATCGGATAGCAATATGGCCACTTACCAAGAACTTAAATCCGCCGCCTACCTGCCGCAGGTCATGGCTATGGTGCAGGAGCTGTACAGTTTAGATTTCCACCATTACGGCGAGAACAAGTTCGGCTCCTCCTGCCCATTCCATAACGACAGCAAAGGTTCCTTTCGGGTCCATGTCGATGGCAAGAATGAGGTCCGGTTTCATTGCTTTGGTGAATGCAAAGGCGACTGGGATATTTACGACCTGATCATGAAGCGGAGGAACTGCTCATTCCGTGAAGCCCAGCAGGAGTTCGCCAGATTTGCCGGGGATGAATATTTCAAGGCCTACCGCAGCTCGTCTCCCCCGGCCGAGGATACTCCGGCAATACCTGTTTCCCTGGCCAAGCCGAAAGTTCTCGATGCTGAGATCGCGGGCGCTTTAGATGCAGCCGCGTTCTTTTACCACCACAACCTGGTGGCCAATCCAGACAAACACAAGGCGGTCATCAAGTTCCTGGCCAGGCGGGGTGTCTCGGAGGAATCCATCAGCCGCTTCTCCATCGGTTACGCATCCCCGTTCAGGGATGCCGAGCAGGAAGGCCGAGGCCTGATCCTAAGTAAGCTGGAGTCTTTCCGTACCGACCACCTGACCTTTCTCAACCATAGTATGGCCGGTCTTATTCGCCATCTCGACGTTGAAGACAGCTACTATCGCCGCTATGTCGATTATCGTGAAGCGTGGGGCCTGTGTGGCCGCTACAGCGACTATTTCGCCGGGATGATAACCTTCCCTGTGCGCGATGAGCAGGGGCGGATACAGGGCTTCATTGGCCGCCGTATCAACAACCAGGGCTCAGTCCGCTGGCTCAAGCAACAGACCCAGAATACCTCCATCAGTCCCAGGGGCTGGCTCTACGGTATTGACCAGGCCGCCAGGCATATCGTCCGGCACAAGACCGTCATCATCGTCGAGGGCATCTTCGATTACTTCGCCTTCTACAACATCTTGCAGGACCAGCACCGGCCATTCATCGTCTCGACCTTGGGCACCGCCCTCACCGATGAGACTGCCGGTGTTCTCAATGAACTTGGCATCGATAATTATGTCGTGGCCTATGATTGTGATCCGGCCGGGGAGGCCGCCATCAAAAAGTTCGCGGCTAAGGTGCACAGCAGCGTCTATTTCCTGGGTGGAATGGTCAAAGGGCAAGACCCGGCAGAGCACCTGAGCAAAGTGGCTAACTCCATCAGCGGATTCTCGGTCAAGCACCTGATGGACTCCGCCCGGAAACACCAACCACAAAGCGAAAAGCCCATCTATGTTTCCATCATCAGCACTGGAGCATTCGGGCTAAACGAGGTGCTCTTTAAACCAGCCGAAAGTCTGGAGGATACTCCAACAGATGCAGCTTCACCAAGGCCCCAGTTTTGCCATTACAACAGCGAAGACTTCCTGCCCTTGCTGCGCTATGACCATGGCAACAAAGCGAGCCTAGCAGTCTCCTTGAACACCATAGTGACTGCGTTGCAGACCCCACCCAGGTCAAAGGAGCTGAAGGCTCCAACCTTCCGGATCAAGAGTGATTTCATAGGCAATGGGTTCTTGGAGAGCCTGGGACCAGCCTTGATCCTGTGGCTGTTCATCACCATCGAGCAACAGCGGGTAAAGCGGTACGTCCGCCAGCCCGACGCTGCCTTAGCAGAGCGACTCCACACGAGCAGGAAGACCGTCAACCGGTACAAAGGGGAGCTAAGGGAGCTGGGCTTGCTGAACATTGATACCACCAGCAAGCGGCAGCGCCTATCAGTATCGATCAAGCCTAGAGGTAAAGATGGTGGGTAAGCGGTGTATGGTCTGCGCTCCGTGCTCTATCATCTCTAGCATCATCCACCTAGCTGTCACTGCGTGTATCTTATGTTATCTTCACTACCATTACCATTACGGTACAGAGTCAAAGCATGGCTGCGCCCTGCTTTTCCTTATAGGGTAAATTAAGATGATGATCTGCTTGAAACATAGACACAGCAAAGGATACAGCAGATTTTTTGTCTTATGACCTGTAACCTGTGAAATCTTTGACGGTGATAAACGGCACAAAAAAAGGTGCCAACTCACTCCGGAGTCGGCACCTTCTGGAAGCCATTATTTGGATGTATTTCAGCTCTTGATTGGCGGCAGGTTGTCGTCCATATTCTGTAAGGCCGAGGTCAACCTGAACAAGTTGAAGGTCAACAGTTCGATTTGACATCTCCCAAATTGCTCGTGAAAAATCATACAGCCTGGTCCAAGGCATTTGTCTTCGTTGAAAGGGCAGTTCTTTAATTCAGGTGTAGGTTTTACGGCTCTTTTGCGCATATTAATTCTCCTTATTTTTGTTTAGTTGTTTGTTGCAGATTAAGGCTGCCGCCTTGAGTGTGAATCCCTCGTCGATCAGTCTTTTGATGACACTGATCACTTCCAGATCCCGGTCTACAAATTGCCGGTAACTGCGTTCGCCGCAGACAACTCGTTGCGGTGACTTGATGTAGCCCCGGTCGGCCCAGTGGTGGATTTGTTTGATACTGACACCGGTTCGCCTTGCTGCCTCTCCGATGGAAACTGTGTTAAATGTGTTCAAGCTCATATTGATTCCTCCTTTTTCTAGCCTTGCGGCGTGTATTTTCTGACGGGTGGTGCCGGTGGTTTGAACTGACCAGCTGTGCATTTCCCTTCTACTAACAAGAGAGGTCAGTTTATTCCGGCAGGGGATGGTCTCTCCCGGCGTTGTCCCGTCATAACCATATGGTGGTTAGTTTATTCAGGTCGAACCGGTTCAATTCGACTCAGAATCTGGAACGATCCGTTGTTTCCCCTAACCGTAACCGAGCACTTCTTTGGGCAATGCTGTGAACGTGTTTCGGTTTTATCCCAATGGATGAAAATATTAGATTGACGCTAGTGCACTAGGGTGGTAGTGTTTTGGCTAGTGCACTACTGTAGTAAAATTAATTTATGGAGGAAGCCATGCCATCAACTACTGAACAGAGAGTCTCGGAATTGGAATTACGAATTGCACGTATAGAGAAGCAACTTGGTATGCCCACGGGGGAGCCTAAGACCACAACTTATGGGAGAGAAAAAATGTCGAACTTGGCTGAAAACATCAATATCCAAAGTGAGGCTGTAGCAGCTGGGGATGACGAACAGGCGAAGATTAAACGTGCTGAGGGATTATTTTCTTACTTGTTGGCAGAGAAGCGGCTGATTTCCTATTCTGAGGCGTATCGTCGTATTGTCGGCCCCTACACATCTTGGAGAAACGCAGTGCATGCACCAGAAGTTATAAGATTAGCATGCAAAACTACTCCGGACTCTGTTGGCGGCCTTGCCATTCGGCTTGATTCTTTGATTGTAGGTATACAAACTCGCAGGCCTGCGCGTGGCCATTTTGTTAATGCGGCCTATTCAGAAGGTGATTGGATTCAGACTTTCGGCATATGGCCACTTTTGGAGAGTTGATGCGAAATGTTGGTGTCGTGGGGAGCATTGGGTAAAGCTATGATCTTTAGGGAATACTACCGACATAGATTCAATGCTGACCTTGCACGGTTTATTGTGTCAATTCCAGCCAAAAGCCATAACCACGACGCCGACATGGGTGGGGCCTTCACGATTCAGTATGGAAACCTTACTAAAGACAGGCCACACCTTGACGTTATAGATCAGGATAGCCGCAGTAATTTCGCGCTTGCGTTATTCTTTACATTACTCGCTGATGAGGTTTGCTATACGTACTTTAGAAGCCAGTACGGTCCATTTCAGACGTTAACTCAGTATCCAAAATTTATCGGTAACTGCCCGAGCTCTTGCCGCACCCATTTCCATCCAAGCCATATCTTCGGCGCAATTAATTACTCTCGCGATCCACAGAATTCAGAACAACGGCCAAACGTCCATGTCGAGGATACTTTCGATGATGCAACTGACGTGATTAGGGATGAATTATTCGACTTATTCACAAACCATTTGCCTGCAATAGATTCATCGGACTTCTGGATAAGATGTACAAACGAATTCCCGTATAAAACTAAACACAGCAAGCAAGTAACCAAATAGGTGTAACGTGAAAAAAATGGGGAACGGCTTTTCAGCCGCTCCCCATGCGCAACAGTGATTTACCCGGTTCAGAAAATGTCGTCATCCCTCTCTGGCATTGATTCATCCGAGTCGTCGAGGTCATCATCCTCGAAATCATCTGTAACATCTGGCTCAGCGTCTGCCAGCAGTTTGTCCTCGTCAGAAAGTTCTTCGCTTACGGCCAATAGTATTGCCAGGTCGACCGAGCCCAGTCCGTCGTCGGATATCCCGCCCATTACAAAGTTCCTCCCTGGCCAGATTGTTAATATCCGCACTGAGCACATATTACCGTAAGCTCTTTGCCGTTGCGAACGGTCAGATCGTTGCCGAGGGCGGCGTTAAATGTGATGTGGTGACCGCAATCCAGCCGGAACTTCTTGCCCGCCAAAGCGCGCTGCAGGATTTCCCGGAGGATTTCCGGTTCATTGTAAAGCTGCTTCTGCTGTCTGGTCATGGTTAATCTCCTCTTAAAATGACAAAGCCCGCCGGAGTGCTAATCTCCAGCGGGCTCATGATTGATGGTGGCGAGGGGGTGATTACTGGAGCAGCCTGGCACGACTTTCGTAAAAGTCGCCAAGCGGAGAAGCTGCTGAATCAAGGGAGCTGAGGTACTGGTTGAGAATCCTGTTCAGCACCTGATTCTTCTTGGGCAGACTGAGGAGGTTTGCCTCGCGCAGTACATCGGTTGCCGCCTCGTGGAAACCCCACAAAGTCTGGCCGTATGCCCCTCCGAAATAAACGTCATGGAATATGGGAAACTTGCTGATCGGGAACACGCTCTGAGTTACGAGCTCCACCAGCATGATCTTGGCGGCATCTTCGGTGAGGACATGGCTTTTTAGCCCTTCATGCCAGGCTTGGAATGCGGCAAGCCTGCCGACTACATTGCGGATTGCCCTGTAGGCCATAAACTCCAGCTCATCCAATGTGAGCCCCTTCGTATGGCGTCTCAGCTCGACAAACTCACCATCGAAGGCGAGGTTCTCGCAGACAAAGATCCTGGTCCCGGCGGTGATTCCGAGGGCCATCGATTTGTCCATCGAGTTGCGAATGCCAATGGACCAACAGAGTTCATCGTTGCCGGTGCTAAGATCCCACACCCCAAACATCTTCATGCCATTGCCAGCCAGGACGTACTCGCTCTTGACCACTTCGAGCCCGACGGCGCTGATGCCAGTGCGGATTGCCGCGATCACTTCCCTGTGATGAACGGGGCGGAATGTTCTTGTGAATGGGACTGTAGGGGCCAGGATCACTTCTGCCTCGGATACTTTGTTGCTGCCAATAAGTATTGCGTTTGCCATGGTGATTCTCCTTTGTGATTGGATAGAAATGAAAGACCGCCACCACGCGCTTGGCGTAATGACGGTCTGTTTAAGGTCAAACTGTTGATGGTTATGCGGCCAGGATGACCGGCCAACCTTGGGCCTTGCGGATGTTGTCGATCTCACCAGCCGGGCGGACTGTCCAGTGCTCCTCCAGTTCGCAATCGACCTCCAAGAATCCGGACACCCGGATGGCTTGCAACTCCTTGAGGCTGAAGTAGCCCCATTCCGAGTTGTCCAGATCCTCATTCAAAATAACGAAGCCCCAGAAGAGGTCTTTGCCGTCAAACTCGACTGCATACCAGTCGCAACCGGCCAGGAAGAAATGAAGATGGACTGGCTTTAGGGTCAGGTCGATTTCATCTGTCTCATAGAGCTTGGGAATACGGGATAGCCTTTGTTTGTTCGGGATGTTCCACATGCTGAATCCTCATTGATTGATGGTTAAACGAGAAAGCCCCTTCAACCGGTTGGCTGAAAGGGCACGAATTTCAAGCTGTAATGGGTTGGTGCTACCAGCTGTTACAGGCGTCCTGGTACTGGCAGTCGGAACAGAGCCAGCCCTTGCAGGGGATGAACAATCTCCCTTCGATGGCAGTTAGTACCGCACTGGCAATTCTGGCAAAGCGCTTACGGTGTTCCGCTGTGCGGCTGGTGTGATATTGCTCAAATGTAGGCGTCTTGAGCTTGCGAAGGACATCGAAACGGCAGGCGACCTCGGCCCGAGGGAAGACATACCCGTTGGTGGCCAACAGGTAGGAATAAGCGGTCATCTGGTGGTCGTCATCGACCGCATCCTGGGTCTTCTTTTGCTTGCTGGTCTTATTGTCTACCACCAGGTATCGGCCTTCTGTATCCCTGAGCAGCAAGTCGATGGCGCCAATAAGCTGGATATCCAACCGCTCGCCCTCCGGCGTGTAGAGTGGCGCCGCCAGAGGCAGTTCGACCGCTACAATTTCCCAGCCGGTAAGATCCACCGACTCGTGGAAGGCCTTGAGCATTGACTTTCCAAGTGTGATGGCGCTTTCGGCGTCCTCTGCTTCCTGTTTGAAGATGATTGGTGCCGGGGTGCGGTCCAAGCCCAGGGTGAGGGATTCCTCGAACAGCGACGAGATGACGTCCAGGTTAGCGGGGACGCCGGTTTCCATGATCGACAGATAGTAACGCTCGATGCCTGCATGAATGGCCTTGCCGAATGGCAGTGCCAGGCTGACACGTTCAGGTGGCCGCTGTTCAACGTACTGGAACTGATACTTGAGCGAGCAGGACAGGTAGGTGAAGATTTGGCTGTGGGAGATGTGCAACTCATCCCGGTACTCCTTGAGGTTCTGCTTCACGGGGTGCCTCCATTGTTCTGGTTAAACGCACGAAGGGGAAAGCGTTGCCGCCTCCCCCTTCGCAGTCTGGAAAGATGCTGATCCCTAATGGGCCAGCATCTTCTCGATGAGTTGGGCCGCATCGTTACGGGTCAGGTAATCGACAACCGCTCCGTATTCTTCGACGCAGCGGTCATTGAACTCCTTCTTGGTCAGCTTCCGTTCGTTGGCAAGCCGCATCAGGAAGGAATGTTGTTTGGATGAAAGTCTCCCATTGGTGTTGCCGTTGCTGCCATTGCCGCCATTCCTGCCGTCCTGGTCATTACCGTGGCCAGTGCCGTTATGGCCGTTGCTATTCTTGGCTGCGTACATGTGGAGCCCTACGCCAAACAGGGTGGCGCACTTCTTGAGGGCATCGGTGGCAGCGGCCTTAAGGTCATCTGCGAGGGAGACGATGTCCTTGGTGTCGCGGTTTCTGGTGATCCGACTGGAGCCGAACTGACTCTTGGCCAGACTCCCGGCAGTAAGCTTGCCGATTACGACGACCTCCTCCTGGTGGATCTCATGGCTGATGATCTCAAAGCTCCAGGCTGATTCGAACGCATCATTCAGGCGCTGGATGACCGAGTGCCCTTCGATGTAGTCGATGGCCCTGCCAGAGCCGCCCTCACGTTGCTTGATCTGGTCGGCCGAAAACGGTTGTTCGAGTAGCTGTCTGTTCATGGCTGGTTCTCCTCATTGTGGGGTGTAAACGAAAAGAGCCCCTGCAGCCGGGGTTGGCGTGCAGGAGCTCGGTAATGGTGCCGCTATATCAACAAACGGTTAAGGCGCGCAGCGCCCATGGTGGCTACTTGTCTGGGGTTTTGTTTGATGCCAGGAGCGCCCAGGCGATGGTCAAGATGATGCCGGCGACCGGGCAGAAGATTAATGCCGTTATAGCTCCGGCGATCAGCGCTAGGACAAGTGCCAGGGTTGAAAGGCAGGAGTAATGGCGAACGGCCCAGAACACTGCCAAGATGAATAGGATCGTAAGCATGGGATTACCTCTCTGGTGTTGTGGTTGGTGAAATGGCGGTGAATGGCCGTTTGATCCATCACAAAAGAGGTAAAAGGCGAGCGGCAGCTCGCCAAATCAAGGCAGGAGGCATGGGGGGGCTTAAATAAAATTAATGCGGGGCCACTCAGACGGAGGGGCTTAGGAGACGACTAACCAATATGGGAGATGTGAGGCTGACGACCACGATGCCAGGGAAACATTTGTGGCGAAAAAAACATTACCGTTCCACGCTACGGAATGACTCCAAGTTAGATTTTAGGAAATCAACGAGGTGTCACATGAAGAACTTGAAAGATCTGCCAACCGACAAATTTGCGGTCATGACTGTCGAAGAAATATTCTCATGCAATCTTTATCTGGAGATCAGTAAAAAGTGTACTTTCAAAAATCCGCTTACATGTAGTTTTTCGGTGTTTTTTGCTGATCATACAGGGCATCGGTGGGTCGGTTGTTGCCCCGAGTCAATGGCTGTTCCTTCTGAACGTTGGGGAATAAAAAGTTCAGATGAAAATGCGGAAAATGACAAAAAAGCCCGTGACTCACAGATGGAAAAAACAAAAAAAAAGGAAATGGGACCAGTGATGAGAAGTGCCGACAAAATAAAATTGTTTGCCAAATGGCAGAATCAGATCTGCCCCTACAAATGTTACTGGGCGGAGTGACAAAAAGGCTTTGTGCAGCGTCTAATTTTTACATCATCACGGGTAAGTCTTTTCCTGCTTATAAAATGGACCAATTATGTCTACTGAATATACCGACGATAAAGTCAAGACCCTCAGTTCCCTGGAGCACATCCGTCTGCGCCCCGGTATGTATATCGGTCGGGTCGGCAATGGCTCCCATCCCGACGATGGCATCTACATCCTCTTGAAAGAGGTGGTGGACAACGCCGTCGACGAGTTCATCATGGGAGCGGGTCATAAGATTGAGGTTTCTATCACCCCCGAGGGCCAGGTCTCGGTGCGCGACTATGGCCGTGGCATTCCCTTGGGCAAGCTTGTGGCGTGTGTTTCAGTGATCAACACTGGTGCAAAGTACAACAACGAGGTATTCCAGTTTTCGGTGGGCTTGAATGGGGTGGGAACCAAGGCGGTCAACGCCCTCTCCGCCGATTTCGAGGTAATCTCCCACCGCGACGGTCGTTTTGCCTCCGCCTCCTTCATTAACGGCAAGGTGCGAGAGGAAAATCGAGGCGAGACCACCCAGAAGAACGGCACTTTGATCCGCTTCAATCCCGACCCCATGCGCTTCGAAGAGTTCTCCTTTAACCTCGATTTCGTCCGTAAACGGTTGTGGCGTTATGCCTACCTGAATGCCGGACTCAAGCTCTACTTGGACGGCGAACTTTTTCACTCGGTCAACGGGCTTCTCGATCTGCTCGACAAGGAGATCGACGGCACCCAGCTCTACGATCCGATCCATTACAAGGACAAGACCCTGGAGTTTGCCTTCTCGCACACTGACTGCTATGGCGAGTCCTACTTCTCCTTCGTCAACGGTACCTACACCAACGAGGGTGGCACTCATCTTTCCGCCTTCCGCGAGGGCATCTTGAAGGGAGTCAACGAGTACTCCGGCAAGAAGTTCATCGGCGAGGACGTCCGCGACGGGGTGGTGGGGGCGCTGGCCATCAAGGTCAAGGATCCGATTTTCGAGTCGCAGACCAAGAATAAGCTGGGCAACACCGAGATCCGGACCTGGATCATTAACCAAGTCAAGGATGAGCTGGTCAAATACCTCTATAAGAACACCTCCCTGGCCGAGGTGCTGATCGACAAGATCCAGCACAACGCCAAGATCCGCAAGGACCTGCAAGAGGTGCGCAAGGAAGCCAAGGCAAAGGCCAAGAAGGTGGCCCTGAAGATCCCCCAGCTCAAGGACTGCAAGCACCATCCCACCCGCGAAAAACCCTCGGAGCTGGGTAATGAGAACATGGTCTTTCTGACTGAGGGGCAGTCGGCCTCGGGCTCCATCGTCAGTTCCCGCGATCCCATGACCCAGGCGGTCTTCTCGCTCAAAGGCAAGCCGAAGAACGTTTTTGGCGAGGCTCTGACCCTCCTCTATAAGAATGAGGAGATGTACAGCCTGATGCGGGCCTTGAACATTGAGGAATCGGTAAACGGATTGCGCTACGACAAGGTGATCCTGGCCACCGATGCCGATGTTGACGGGTTGCACATTAGGAACCTCTTACTGACCTTCTTCCTGCACTACTTCGAGTCTCTGGTGAAAAGGGGACACGTCGAAAGCGCCGGTAAAAGCCGGCAAAGATCAGGAGGTGCAAGTCCTCTACGTGGTAAAGGGTAGCGACCAGCCATGGCCCCGAGTCATGCGTCGGCCAACCGTGAGGGTGGCGGCGAAGCGTTGACAGGGGGCGTGCAGGCCGGGCTATTGAGCTCCGAAATCACCTCAATCGGGTTGCCGACCTTGTGACTTGGTAGGGAAGGCCACACGGTGCACCGCGCTATCGCGAGTGGCGCGTCGAACCCGCGGAGTCAGAGAACCAGGGCATGTACGCAAGTTCTTTGCACGGAAACCGGGAGATCCCAGGGATGGCCGATCGTATTCCGCGATAGGCCCGGTCAGGGAAGGCCAGAGGCCGAATCTTGACATGCACGTTCCTGGGAAGTCGGACGAAGGCATAGTATCGATGAAGCGGATGAACAAAGGTGCTCAACCAACCAGTAGCGACCAACCACCGGCGGAGTTCGTGGAGAAAAGGCCTTCGGCCAAGGGGAACTCCGGACAGGCGACCGTGAGCGGCACCCGGAGGCCGCAAACAACGTCGAGCGCCTTGTCCAGGGTACGAGAGGCAGCGAGAAGGGACTCGAAGCAGCAGTTCACGAGTCTGTTGCACCATGTCAGCGTTGATCTACTGCGGGAGGCGTATTTCTCACTCAAGCGAGATGCGGCATCCGGGGTAGACGGCGTCACATGGCTGGAGTATGGGGAGTTGCTCGAAGAGCACTTGCCTGATCTCCATGATCGCGTCCAGAGCGAAAACTATCGGGCCAAGCCGAGCAAGCGGGCCTGGATAACCAAGTCCGACGGTAGGCCGCGCCCGCTGGGTATCGCCGCTCTGGAAGACAAGATCGTTCAGCAGGCTCTGGTGATGATCCTTCAAGAGATATACGAGGAGGATTTTCTGGGGTTCAGCTACGGCTTTAGGCCGGGGCGCAATCCGCACCAGGCCCTGGATGCGATCTATGTTGCGATCACGCAGAAGAAAGTGAGCTGGGTGCTGGACGCGGACATCCGCAGCTTCTATGACTCACTCAATCACGAGTGGCTGATGAAGTTTGTGGAGCATCGCGTTTCCGACCCCCGGATACTGCGGCTGATTCGCAAGTTTTTGCGGGCCGGGGTCTCCGAGGACGGCGAGTGGAGCAAGTCGGTGGTGGGGACGCCACAGGGTGCAGTGATCTCGCCGCTTCTGGCGAATATCTACCTGCACCACGCCTTGGACCAGTGGGTAAAGTGGTGGCGTCGCCACCAAGCGCGCGGCGAGGTCTATATCGTGCGGTATGCCGATGACTTCGTCTTGGGATTTCAGTACCGCTCGGATGCGGAGCAGTTCCAGGAAGAGCTGAAGCAGAGGTTAGCAAAGTTTGACCTGGAACTGCACGGGGAGAAGACCAGACTCATTGAGTTCGGGCGTTTCGCCGGCACCAACCGCAAAGAGCGGGGAGAGGGGAAGCCGGACACCTTCGACTTCCTCGGGTTCACCCACATCTGCGCAAAGCGTAAGTCCGACGGAAGTTTCACGCTCAGGCGTAAGACCATTGCCAAGCGGTTGCGGGCCAAGATCAAAAAGGTTCGTGAGACCCTCATGCGCCTTCGTCACCGGCCGGTGCTGGAACAGGGCGGGTGGTTGCGGTCGGTAGTGCAAGGGCACTTCAATTATTACGGAGTACCCGGCAACCGTGAGGCGCTGGACACCTTCCGAACGCAGATAGGTCATGCCTGGCTGCGGGCACTGCGCAGACGTAGTCAGAAAGCGCGAGGCCTAACTTGGGCACGCTTGCAGCGATGGATGAAAATCTGGATACCAACGGCGCGAGTTGTACACCCATACCCCAACCAACGCCTCTGCGTCTGACCCGAGGCAGGAGCCCGGTGCGGTAGTCCCGCACGCCGGGATCTGTGCGGGGGGCGCCGGGTAACCGGCGTCCCTACCGTGACTACATCCTGGAGACTCCGATCTTCCGGGTCCGCACCAAGAAGGAGACCGTTTACTGCTACTCGGAGAAGGAGAAGCTTGCCGCCGAAAAACGCTTGCCCGGCAAGGGAGGTCGCCTTCAGGTGGAAGTCACCCGCTTCAAGGGTCTGGGGGAGATCTCGCCCAAGGAGTTTAAGCAGTTCATCGGCCCGGATATTCGTTTGCAGCAGGTAAATATCGACCGCATGAGCGAGGTGCCCCGGGTGTTGGAATTCTACATGGGCAAAAACACCCCCGACCGTAAGGATTACATCATGGCTAATTTGGTTGATGAGCCAGTTTGAGGATAATATGACCGAAACCACCGAAAACCTCACCCAATACGGCGAGCTGCATAAGCTCTTCGACCAGAATTTCCTCGACTACACCTCCTACGTCATCCGGGAGCGGGCCATCCCCGAGGTGGCCGATGGCCTAAAGCCGGTGCAGCGCCGCATCCTCCAGACCCTGTTCAATATGGATGACGGCCGCTTTCACAAGGTGGCCAACGTGGTGGGCGAGTGTATGAAGCTCCATCCGCACGGCGACGCCTCGATCTTTGCGGCCCTGGTCAACTTGGCCAACAAGGAATTCCTCATCGACCGGCAGGGGAACTTCGGCAATATTTACACCGGCGATTCCGCCTCGGCGGCCCGGTATATCGAGTGCCGCCTGACCCCGCTGGCCCTCGAAACCATGTTCAACCCGGACCTGACCGAGTTCACCGACTCCTACGATGGACGAATACTGGAGCCCAAGGCCCTCCCGGCCAAGCTGCCCATGCTGCTGCTCCTGGGCGCCGAAGGCATCGCCGTCGGCATGGCCACCAAGATCATGCCCCATAATTTTTGCGAATTGCTCGCCGCCCAGATTGCCATCCTCAGGGGGGAAGATTTCATCCTCTACCCTGACTTCACCAAGGGCGGCATCCTTGACGTCAGCGGCTACAATCATGGCAACGGCCGCATCCGCTGCCGTGCGCGGATCGAGGAGAAGGATGATAAGACCATCACCATCCGGGAAGTTCCCCATTCCTGCACCACAGAGAGCCTGATAGAGTCGGTGGAGAAGGCGGCCCGCTCCGGCAAGATTAAGATCACATCGATCAACGACTATACCGCCGAGGAAGTGGAGATCGAGATCAAACTGGCCAAAGGCATCCACGCCGCCGACACCATCCGGGCGCTCTACGCCTTCACCGACTGCGAGGCGCCGATTAGCCCGAATCTGACAGTGATCCGCGATAACCAGCCGGTCAACATCGGAGTCAACGAGGTGTTGCGTTACAACACTGCCAAGCTCAAGGAAGATCTGGAGCGCGAGCTCAAAATCGATCTGGGCCGCAACCGCGAAAAGCTCCACGCCCACCTGCTGGAACAGATCTTCATCGAGGAGCGGCTCTACAAGGAGATCGAGGAGTGCAAGACCTACGAGGCGGTGGTGATGACCGTCGATAGTTCGTTGCTGCCCTTCCGCCACCTGCTGGTGCGCGATGTCACCACCGAGGATATCGAGCGGTTGCTGGAGATCCGGATCAAACGCATCTCCCGCTTCGACCTCAACAAGAAGAAGAAGGACATCCAGGAGATCCGCGACCGGATAGGCGAGATTGAAACCAGCTTAAAAGACATGGTGGGTTTCACCATCCGCTATCTCGAACATCTACTGGAGAAATACGGCAAGCACTACCAGCGCCGCACCGAGTTGACCAGCTTCGACGAGGTGGAGGTGCGCGAGGTGGCGCTCTCCAATCTCACCGTCGGCTATGATCGGGATAACGGCTTCCTGGGCTACAACGTCAAGGCCGACGAGGCCAACTCCTTTGCCAGCTCCGAGTACGACAAGGTGCTGCTGATCGGCAACGACGGCGCCTACCGGGTGATCAACGTCCCGGATAAGACCTTTGTCGGCCACGATCTGGCTTACGTGGCAAAGCTGGACGAAAAGCTGGTCTTCAACCTGATCTATCGGGATGGTGTCCAGAATGTCTGCTACATCAAGCGCTTTGCGACGCCAAAGTTTATTTTGGAAAAGGAATACCGGCTCTTCCGGGAGCATAAGCGCTCGCAAATTCTCTACTTGAAAATCGGTAGTGGCCAGGGCGTCCGGGTCCATTACGCTCCCAACAAAAAAGCTCGCCGCAACTACGAGGATTTCGCCTTTGATGAGATCCTGGTCAAGGGCACCTCCGCCATTGGCAAACGCCTCTCCCCCCGGGTGGTGCGGCGCATCGTTAAGCAGGAGATCAACCTCGCCAGCCAACTGGCCACAGCCGCTGAGTTTGAGCCCCAGGCGTCGCTCTTCATCCCTCTGGATGCGCCGAGTAGGGCAGGGGAGGTTGTCGAGGACTTGGAGCAACCACAGGACGAATTATTTCCGATTGTGGAAGAGAATTCGGTTGAGGAAACGGAAGAAGGAAAACCGGATGATCCCGATGAACCTGAAGCTCATAAAGAGTAAGATTTACCAGAAAGCTTGACTCCCATACTTAATTACAACAATCTAACTTTCAATAGAATCTTCTTTCCTTAATGGCTAGTTGAGTCTAATAAGGGAAGACGAATTTCCTCATCAATCACTTTATAATATAATTAAACAGAATGGCCAAAAAAAACGAACACCGCTCATCTACTGAAAAAGCCATCGCGCTGTACTCTCGGTTGCTCTTCTCTCGGGAGAAGCTTGCGTTGCCCGACTTGGCGCGAATGCTCGATTGCTCCAAACAGACAGTGATGCGGTATATCCAGGAAATCCAGATGGCTTACTCCGTAGAAATTGAGAGTAGCCTGTATAGGCGACGCCGCTACTACCAGATCAAAAAACCCTGGGTTCCACCTCAGCTCTATCTGACCAGCGAGGAGATTAACGTCCTCTATATGTGCAGGGAGTTCACCGCTGCATTACTGGGGCGTCAGTTATTCGAGCAATCAACCCGTGCCATAGAAAAGAGCCTTGCCTACGTTGATGGCGACAAAGAACTGCCGTCTACCAGTTTCGCAACCTTTAAACCGGGAAGGATCGATTATACGCCCCACGGTGAAACTATTCACCGCTTGACCGAAGCTATGAAGAACCATAGGGTCTGCTTGATAACCTACAAATCAATCAGCGCCGTCGAACCGAAGAAAATCTGCGTATCCCCCCTAATTATGTTCTCCCACAACGATGCGCTATATATTAACGGGCTCCTGGCTAGTAAATCACCGAAGAATAGTGACCGTCCGGAATTCGATCCGATCTTGGCTGTCCATCGTATTCAGAACGTGGAAATAACCTCTACCACCTTTGCTAGACCTGAAAAGTATGATTTCGAGAAGCAGTTCAACAATCGTTTCGGCGTAATGCAAGACGAGTCATTCACTGTCAAAGCCGAGTTTGCCAAACCGGTTGCAGAATATGTAGCCGAACGCATATGGAGCCCGGGGCAGCAAATCACCCGTCTTGAAAATGGCGGACTGATCATTACCTTTAATGCCGCCTCGTCCCGGGAGGTAATTGCCAAAATACTCTCTTTCGGTGACCACGCGCAAATACTGGAACCGGCCTGGCTTGTAGATAAGCTGGCTGGGATTGTGGGGCAGATGGCAATAAAATATGAGCACCCTGTACAGTCTACCCAACAATAGGCTGATTGATTATTCAGGGCTGCGTTCCAAGCTTATTGGCTTGCACTGGACCTGATTGCTCTGCACCAATAAATGCTCCAGTGCCACAGCAAATTCTGGTATGAGTCCCACCATCAAGCGACTTTACTGCTAAGAATGATTGCCAGTCCCCTTTTCTGCCGCACACCATACCTAAAAAAATCTCGTCGTTCCGAACTACGGAATACACCCAGTGTAGACTGTTATTCAAGTGAGGTGAATGACGGCCTTTGGTCTTTAATTTCCTTACGATATCTGGCGGCAAGGTGGTCGCGAGTTTTTGTTGAAGCAACAGAATCATCTGACCACCCTAAAACAAACTCAGAAGGAGAAGAACCATGTTTGAGACTGAAAGCAGCTCGTGGCTTGGGACAGCAGTCAAGACGACTTTGATTTTCGGTGCCGGGATGCTTGCTGGCGCGCTGGTCAATTCAATGATGAATGATGAGCAATCTTGTAGCTGGACATCAAGTGCAGACGGGGAAGATAGTGAAACTGATGTCGAAGCCTCTGCCGACCAAGAGAATGAAGAAACTGAGAGAGAAGCGGACGCCACCACTGAGCAAGGGTTCGGAACTGCCGTGGGGTCACAGATCTGAATAGGAAATGATCGTACTGATAATTGACAATGGAAATGCCATTATCTATGACAACACTTTGAAGCTGAACTTCGTCGGTGTTGACCGGGCCAAGATCGACGTGATCATGGCCCGGTTCCTCACCTAATGGAAGACTTTTTCACCCATCGTGGCATCAAGGCTTCTGGGGTAGCGTAAAAAACAACGCTGGAGATAATCATTTTCCGCACAGGAAGGGCACGCCATGAACAATGTTATTCAACCACCTCCTGGGCTATTAGGCCACTTGTTCAACAAGCTCCGGCAGTATCGCTGTTTGTCTTGCAGCAAGCTCTTTGTAACGAGAGGCCCCAAGCTCTTTGCATCCTGCCCGGCTTGCGGAAAACGTGAGCTTGAAGATACCGGGACGATTATCTTAAGGTGACCATTAAATCACACTATGAGTTGGCACTAGAACACGAATTAACTTGTTGACGAGGGGAGGCCAAAAGAGACTAAAACTCCTAAGGCTAAGTCAGGTTTCCGCACCATAATTAACGTTGCTTTGCTATTAGTGCCTTGGTAGTGTCATAACCTTATCAACAGACTTCATCCGCAGACGACAGTGCCTAGATCAGGTCGTAGAATCTTTTTTCCAATCACCACGCTAGATATAGGCACGGCAACTTAATGATTCAGGATAAAACCATGAACACCATGACGGAGTCGCAACAATTGGGGCTTTCTCGGCCTGAGATCACCCTCGACCCCCCAGATTTTTCAGCACTTAATAAGTCTTTACCAAAATCTCACTCCGAAAGCATTGGCTACCGCCTTTACCATCTTACCGAAATCGGTAATGGCAAGGCTGTTACTTATAGGCTGGCAATGGCCAATGTAATCTCAGTGTTGAACCACACTGACTGTTCCGCATTATACTGCCTCTCAGGAAATAAAAATGGCATCGAATTGTATATTGGTGTCACTAGTCATAAACAAGAGGCAGATGTCCATGAAACTGGCATAAGCTTATGTGCTGCATTCGAGGGAAATTTTCTTGGCGCCAAACTTACACCAGTACCAAACGATTCATCGCAACTTGACGAGTTACTGAAAGCTAGTAATCACTTAGGTTTGATTACTGGTGTGCCATCTTATAATGAGGACGAAAGTGCGCAGGGGGATGAAGATTTTCAAGGTATTGACCGCTTGGCCAACAGTCTTATTGGGGAAACATGGCAACTATTAGTTGTTGCGGAACCTGGTACTGATCAGGAAATACGTAAAACTTTGGAGCAAATTTTAGATTTTTCTACAGAGCTTTCCGCATATGTGAAACAGTCTGTGCAGCACGCAACCAACACCGGCTCCCAAAAAACAGTGGCCGAAGGGACATCGTCTGGAAGGTCTGAAGGGAAAAGCACTTCTGATGCGTTGAACAAGTCTAAAAGCGCAAGCAGTAATTCGAACGCGTCCACAGGTAGCACCACATCAGGTAGCTCCACATCAAAAGGAACAGCTACATCTGATACAAGTAGTCAAACACGCACATTATCCACCAATGAAAACAATACCGTCGGGAGTAATTCCTCCAAAACAAACGGTACATCGGGCGGTGAAAGCCATACTCTCTCTGTTGAGCGAATCGATAAACGTTACGAGGAAATGCAAAGGCATCTCAGTGAGATTTTGCTTGAACGCTTCCGCCAAGGTCGCAGCAAAGGAATGTTCCGCACAGCTGTATATGCCAGTGCTAAAAAAAAGGCTGTATTCAATCGCCTCACCAGCGGGATATTGTCCATATTCCAAGGCAATCGAGCGGCAATGACTCCCCTGCGAGTCCACAAAATACAATCGAAAGGCAATATAGACTTGGCGGAACTGTTCAGTTCAAAACATTGGCCTTGCAAAAAGCAAGACTGTCGTAGAGCACTTGCACACAGTATTCCGTTTAATGATCAGCAAAATGCTCTTGAAAGTGCGACTTGGCTTAATACCCAGGAACTTTCTCTAATTGCAGGTTTGCCAAGCATGGAATTGCCTGGACTAAAAATAAGGAAAAGCGTGGCATTCGCCCTCAACACAAGTGAAATCAGAGGCGATGGCACCTTGCTTAAATTAGGCAAGATCATTCAGCACGGTCGTCTTTTGCCGAATAAATCAGTTAACCTGCCATGCTCTGAATTAAGTAGACACGTTTTCATAACCGGCGTCACCGGTGCAGGGAAAACCACAACCTGCATGAAAATTCTTCTTGAATCAAAGCTCCCATTTTTAGTGATAGAGCCCGCAAAAACCGAATATAGGGCATTGTACAAACTCGACAATGGAATTGAGTACTACACTCTGGGCCGCGAAGATTTAACCCCTTTCCGCCTAAACCCCTTTGAATTGGTTTCCAATAAAGAAAACTTGGCGAGCCACATCGCAACCCTAAATGCGACTATGGCTGCCGCCTTTCCTATGGAAGCGGCCATGCCCTTCATCGTAGAAGAGGCCATCATTAATGCCTATAAGCAAAAAGGATGGGATATCCACTCTGGAGTGAACTTTTTCGCTGATGATCCATTTGCCGATGGCGCAAATGCCTGGCCCACCTTTTCTGATATGATCACCGAATTGGATAACGTAATTAAATCTAAACGTATGGGTAAGGAATTTGAAGACAAATACAGGGGCTCTCTGGTGGCAAGATTTACTAACCTAACTGTTGGCACCAAAGGTCGCATGTTGAACACCAGGCACTCGTTGGATTTTGATCAGCTCCTCGATAAACGGGTGGTTATTGAACTAGATGAACTTAAAGATGAGCAGGACAAAGCCCTCTTCATGGGTCTTATTATAAGCCGCTTGGCAGAGTGCATGAAACATCGGCACAGCCTACAGCCCTCCTTTCAGCACTTGACTTTGATCGAAGAAGCACATCGCCTGCTATCAAAACCGGAACCAGGAGATGCGGGGGCGAAGAGAATGGGAGTCAATATGTTCGCCAACTTGCTTGCGGAAGTTCGCAAATACGGAGAAGGTCTGATCATTGCCGACCAGATTCCCAATAAGCTGGTTTCGGACGTAATTAAAAACACCAATATTAAAATCGTCCATCGGCTCTTCGCCGCCGATGACCGCAACACTATCGGTGATGCAATGGGCCTCTCCGACGAGCAGAAAGATTTTCTTCCCCTTCTGCAACCTGGTGAGACTGTTATATACTGCGGGGGATGGCACGCTCCCGTACTGGTAAAAATCGACGAGGATACTAAAACCTCTGGAGGGGATATCCCGGAGAAAAAATTTAAGCAACAAGGCCGTAAGCCACTTTGGGAACAAAGGAAAAGGCTTTTACCTAAACTATCTGCCCAGCCCAAAATGGTGGACAAGGATGTATTGGCTGATTTTCTTTACGACGGAGGAATTATGCTCAACATGGCGCTTCGAATAGCCATGCTCGGCATTGAAGAAGAAACATTGCAGGACCGAACAAACATTCAAACCAGGTATTTAGGTAGATATCAAAAATGGTCAGAGCGTCTCGATGTGCCCCTCCCTGCGATTTCAGTGCTACTTACAGCCCTTCTAATGGATTGTGCCATAATTCCCTTGTGCTCTGCCGGTGATTTGAAATCATATGAAGCTTTACTCCCCCCTGTTTTTTACAACTTGGCGGTCTCACTTGAACAATTTACTAAAGGTAAAGATATTATTAGTAATTCACCCTTGCACATGCTTGATTCAATTTAAAAAAATGGGAGAAATATCATGGGATTAGGAGATTGGATAAGTGGGGCAGTATCTGCAACTATTGACTGCGTCAGCAAGGTGATTAGCTCTTCGATCACTAAAGTTTTGCCGACAATTGGCACAATTCTGGAGAAGGGACTGGAAATTCTTGAGACCGTCTGTAAAATTGCCGAAGTTGTCGCCAGAATTTACAACATCTTTAAAGCGGAGGAACGAACGGAGGAGATTGGTGACCGCGCCATCCAAGCGGGCGAACAGGGTATAACTCCAGACAAATTTGATAAATTTGAAGACTACATGGAAAAAATCCGCAATTTCCCCCTTGACCCAGAAAAATCGAAGGACATTCGGTTGGAACAGAAGCTAACGGCCGGATTATTCGTGGCCACCAAGGGTCTAGATGACAAGTTTAATACCCCTGAAGGAACCATGGGAAATCTTTGGCTGCTTTCGGCGTGCAAACCGGAATATTTCACGGCTGAGCGATTGAAATCAATTCTCGATCAAACGCCAAATATTTCTGCCGCTTTCAAGTACTTCGAAGGAACACTTGCCCCAGCGGAGATCCTAGACACAAAAAAGCAACTCATAAATGCGGAAAAGGCGCTGGATCCTGGAAAAGACGACAAAACAATCTATGCCGAACTGGATTCAGCCAGCAAAGCAGTCCAAGGCAAGTAATTTATCTTTCCAGATTTCTGAAACATTTTTGTAGGTCAACATGCTAAACAAGCTACAAGCATTCGCATTAATAATTTATGCCGATAGTGCGGCCTTCTTTACTAAGACAAAGACCAACTGGGATACAAAAAAGATTTCTGGTGAGATTTGGTCAACGTTGGATGATTCAGACCAGCCTTTACCTGATCTACTCAGGCAATTTGAAAACATCCTAAACATAACTGGCAAACTCGCAAATGTAGAGATACATCTGGTTTACGCCAAGAATGCTGCAGGGCGGCTAGCGAGTGTTCCGGAAGCACTTACTGAACTAGGTTGCAACCACTGGCAAGTCCTACGCTTGGAACCGCTTTTAAACCGTGTTCGTAGTGTTGCCAAAGCTCCTTCCTGCAAAGAATGTGACGAAGATTGGCTCTGCAAATTTCTCCTACCTGTCTTGGAAAGCACATTCAATTACACAGACGAAGCACTTCAGGTCGAACGGGCACGCGAGGAACAATCACATCAAGAAACCAAGGAAACTCTCCGTGATGACATCCGACGACTAAACCAAGAAAAAGTTGCACTCCAAGCATATGTTGAGTCTTTGCAGCGGCCCGACATCGAACGACTTACAACTTTTCTTCCGGCCATTTATCGCAATTTTTGGGGGATCGTTAGTCCTTCGGAGTTGGCTCTCCTGAGCGACAACACAAGTATCCCTAATATTCCCTCCCCTTATTTGGATCCTTCAGCCGATACCGTAATGACCATTAAAAAGAAGCTGCAAAAATTACCAAAAAGTGAGCAAGAGAAAGTGCGTCTGTTCTGTAAAGAGCTAACGCACCCCTTGAAGGTGAGGGAAGAAATGCGGGACTGGTTAGAGGATGAAAATGGGTAAAACTGAAGATAATTGTTCTGCTCAACACCAAAAAATGATTTTGCAGGAAGAGAATTCCTCGCAGGATAACCTGTTCTGCACAGAACTTGTTAAACTACTTGAGAACAACCTGGAAATTCGCCAACTGATTTGTACAATTGTTGCGACAGACAACGCCGACAGGGCCTCGAAAAATACGCGTTCTGATCAGGAAACGCCGATGCTTTCAGATGCGTTTGTTGCTTCCCCACCACTCCAGATCGAGCAATATTGCCCTCCAACTGATTTGCTTAGGCAAGAACTCTCAGCCGAACTCGCACTTTTGCAGCTAGTACAACAAGATCAAGAGCTAGCGGCAGCCTGGCTCAACGAAGCAAGCGAAACCGAAGGACGGCAACTGGTCAGATTAATCGCTATTGCCGCCCAATGGGATCAAATTCTCCAACTCTGGGATCGTTTGGCTGATCGCTGCAAAGAGGAACAACGACCAGCCAGCAAAAATGAACTGGAAATTCTTGAATCGTGTCTTGAAGTCCATAATTTTATTTGGAGAGAAACACAAGCACGGCGGCACTCACTTTCCGAAGAATATGGGTTAGATTTTGATTATCGCCAGCATGAACGCGGCACACCAAAAGGAGACAAGATTACTGCAGAATGGCTACCAGGGCTATTTAACGCAGCTGGCCAGCTTAAAAAGAAAACTCTAGTACAGACATAAAAGATGTTTACGCATTTATTTAAATCAGTCTTCGAAGCTGCAGGCACCCCAGCGTTTGTGAGAGAAGGCCTAGCAACAGCCGTAGCCGAAGCGATAATTAAAGGGATGGCCTCACGTGATGAGGAAGTTGTAATACATGCACATGAAACTAGGGATCCCCGTAGAAAATTATTATTGGCCAGACTCATTGAGATTTTACGTCAACGATCACAATCCTTGCAAATTAATATCAAGACATCACAATGGAATGCCAGAATGAAGGACTATATTCCGCAACATATCTATTTGAACTACATCCAAACATCGGGCAGTGAACTGATTAAAAAAATCAAAGAGCACCGTTTTTGGTACGTTAGTATTACATCCTCTCAGAAAGACCCTATAATATTATACGATTCAATAACTGGATTGCTCTGGCAGCATGAGTATTGTCCAATTAACGCAGAAATTTTGCGCGACAATCAAGAACTCATAAAAGACATTACAATAAATTCATCACTAGGAGGTATTAAAAGTTGGAGACTTCCTTCAGAAGGAGAATTAAATTTATTTATAGAATCAAGAAAGAACCAATCACTTAATAGAAAAAATAAATCAATAGGAACTTTTCTAACTGATTCTGGGAAATGTTGTGTTGAAGGCTATATAGACGGTGATTTTGTAACGTGCGTCAATGATCATCTTGTCAATAAACAATCGTCTTATTTTGTTTTTGGAGCAATAGAACACGAATGGAATATATGGGCAAACAACAATACTGAGGAGTATTTTCTTCTAAAAGCACTTATGGTTACAGATTTAAAAGAAGTTTATAGGCACATTGATAACGTTTCATCTCGCCTCCCCGTCCTTAAAGATGCTCAATTCACCGATCCAGGCGAGGGGCTATGGGAGTTCTGGGGCATGCCTGACCCCTTCCTCTCTGAAAACAAAGTCCGAGCACGTAACCCTGCTGTAGATGTGCAAAATGACTGTGATGTTGCCATAGACTTCGGTACTAGCAGTACCGTAGTAGCCTACCAGGAAAATGGTAATCCTAAATTGTTACGCATCGGAGTCCGGGATTTCTACGAAAAAGTAATCCCGGAACATTATGAGAACCCCACATTGCTGGAATTTGTCGATTTCCAAGCCATATTTAATGAATGGCAAAGGCAAGCTTACCGTCCAGGTGTGAGATGGGATGACGTACGCTGCTCACACGAGGCTCTGCACAATTTCCGCCACAATGAAACCAACCCAAAAATTGTTGCCAGCGTTCTCACAAAAATTAAACAGTGGGCGTTACGCGAGGGTAATAACGGACACACGCGCATTACAGATCAGGAAAATTCCTTCGAACATGAGCTTTCTCCCCTGACTAAACGCCAACCAGTTAAGGACCAGCCTTTGGAAGTCCGTAACGAGGATGCCTTTGACCCGGTTGAATTGTATGCTTACCTCCTCGGACTTACCATCAACTGGCGTGGTCGGGGAATCTTCTTGCGATACTTTATGACCTTCCCTGTGGAATACCCAAAAGAGGTTAAAGAGAACATTTTAGCTTCATTCCGTCGTGGATTGCAGCGTAGCCTGCCTGAGAAATTGATATGCCAACCGGAATTTCAGGAATTTTCGGTAGAAGAAAAAGCCTCAGAACCTGCAGCCTACGCGGCAGCAGCTCTGCCGACACTTCGGATAGCACCAACGAGTAATGGTGTGGCATACGGTGTATTCGATTTCGGCGGAGGTACTTCAGATTTTGATTTTGGTTACTATCGGCTGCCAACTCCGGAGGAAGAATCTGAAGCAGATTGGGAAGAAGTTTTTGAACATTTTGGTGCAGCTGGAGATAAATACTTAGGCGGCGAAAACCTGCTGGAGGACATGGCATATCAAGTTTTCCGCCATAATATCGAGATATGTCGAGATAAAAAAATTGCTTTCACTCGCCCATTGGATGCTGATGACTTTCCTGGCTCTGAATTGTTTTTAGAACGAACCCAGTCTGCGGCAACTAACACTGTGATGTTGATTTCCAGGCTGAGACCGCTATGGGAGACAGGGAAGAACAGTAATACCAGTGGAGTAGAAAAGATAGCTTTCCTCAACCGTGAGGGGCAAAAGGTTGATTGTGAATTTTTAATTCCTGACGAGGATCTAGCTTCGCGCCTTGAGTTACGAATTGAACGTGGTATCAAAAACTTCTTTGCGGCACTGCAAAAAGCCTTCATCGATAAGCCACCAGAAGAAATCCACATCCTCCTGGCTGGCAATGCAAGTCGCTCCCAGTTAGTAACGGGTTTTTTCGGACTTCTTGAAAATAATGAACAGGCGGAAAAGCTTTACGAACGCACAATGGCCTATCTTAGAGAATTATTCAGTGGATCTCCTCCTTTACTTACTGTTCACCCACCTTTGCCAATCGACGAGTCAGATCCATACAAACCTACGGGGAAAACCGGTGTAGCTATTGGCTTGCTACGCCTATGTCCTGGAGGTGTTGTCAAAGTAATCAACCATTCTGCCGAGAAAGCGGCAGGGGAAGCGCCTTTTGCATATTACGTGGGGCGGGTTATGAAAGGTAAATTTCTGACACGCTTAACCCAAGGTGCTACTTATAAAAAATGGTTCGAACTTGGAACTCCACACGAGAGGGTTTTTAAACTGTATCACACCCAATCTCCCTTGGCTCACACAGGAGAAATGCAAGAGGGTGATGGCGGGATATTTATGAAGCGACTCAAATTGGCCGGAGAGAATGTAGGACATAAAATTTTTGTGCGAGCCGTTGGCCCCTCCAGAATTGAGATTTGCACCGCAACGTCGATTGAAGCGGCAAATGGAAAAGACGCCGAAAATCTAAAAGAATATGATTTAAAATAATCGTGTTTTAACCTGCTGTTGGGGACGGCTTACCGAGGCGGTTTTTGGGCAGATTGTCTCGGATCAAGAACACCCATGCCGGTCATATTGTTTATGTCTTGCCCTTGATGTTGCTTGTCTGGCCTGTGATGCTACTGCAAGAAAGCTTGATCACAGCACTGGCGTTCACAACGACCTAGGCAGCCAGGGAGGCACACTCGCTGATGGTGAACGATAATGACCCATGGCGGCGGTTTTTTAGTCCCAAGAATCCCGGTTCGGTTGAACGCTCCGCTCAAATCGTCCATCGCTCAAACCCTTGCCTTACTGGGGGAAAGAAGAGTTCACGAAATGGACGTTTTGACTTGATGAATAAAGGATTGAGAATCTTATTGTGGGTGTTGATCCTAACTTTAGTTGGTTGAATTGACGTTTTGACTTGATAAATAATGGCCAGTTATGGTTTCTCTGCCGCGGGTTAGCCGGACGGCCTGGCAACCAAGATTCAATTTCGCTGGATCAATGTTTCGGCCTTCATTGCCTGCTCTGTTTGTAAACCTCCGCCGGACAATTCCAGAACTGGACTCGAACCGGCACTGTAATGGGACTCGATTTTGACCCATGGCGTCGGCTTCATCAGAACCAATAATATTGGTTTGCTTTAACCCATCGCCCGAACCGTCCATCGTCCAAACCCTTACCTGTTAAGGTTTCTCTGGCGCTGGGTTGGACGGACGGTCGATGCCAACTGGGTATGAAATTGTTGTACCCAGGCAGAAGGCGGCAGGCTAAACACAGAAACGTGCTTAATGTCGCCCTTGCCAGGGAGAATTTGTGATCAAGAAACCGGGGTTCTTTACGGTTCCCTTGTGACTCGGAGAAGGGCAGAATACAGCCAGTTTTATGTGCATTTGATGTGCGATATGCAGCCAAGATTGTTCAAAAACTCATTATAACTGCACATAAAACAACATAGATTTCAATAACATACTGAAAATGCGAATCTTTTGGCTAGTCTCCCCTTCGGCACCATAGGATGTAATAGAGGCGTAACCCCAACGGGTTACGCCTCTTTTGTTTTAGCGCTGATGTGAAAATGCGCGGTATTTGCTAGCAATTTGCTCGTATCCCGGTCGTGTCTTTCGTAGATCTTCTCTTGCTCCATGCGGATTTTGGGTCAGTACTCCCAGTTCTTCAGCCAGTGCCCCGGTGGCTTTGATTACCTTGCTCAAGGTTTCGTGGCTGACGGCTACCCTCCTGTATTCTCTTACCGTCTTTAACGATGTGGATGACCCAACCGCCACGGGCATCCAGGCAGACATTGACACCGGTTGCCACATGGTAAATCGGCCCTGGGGGTTCCCGGCTTGGGTTAAATCCAAGAAGGCAATGCCGGTAAGAGTTTGCCAACTGCTGTCGTAAAATGTTGCACCTGCCCTGGCGCGGCCGCAATCGATGCCTTATCTTTGGCCGATCGTTAGGTCTTATGCTTGAGGGGGGAATAGTTGCGCGAACCGGTGGAGTATATCGAGGCGGCCGTCACAGCCAGCCAGGGCCGGGCAAGGCTTTGGTCCCTAGTGTTGTTGGCGGTGGGGATTCCCAACCTGATCGAGGAAGGGGAATCAGGCCTGGTGGTTAAGGTGCCGTCTGCCCGGTTTGACCAGGCGGTGCGGGAGCTTTCCTTGTTTACTGAGGAGAACCGCGACTGGCCGCCACCGCGTCCCTTCGGAGAGGATGGTGGCAGGGGAGGTTATCGCCCACCAACCTTGCTGCTCCTGGGCGGACTGTTGGCCTTCTATGTCTTTACCGGTCCGGCTGTTGGCAGTAGTGAGTGGTTTGTCCGGGGGGCAGTCGATTCCACTGCAATTGTTCAATTGGGACAATGGTGGCGCCTTTTCACCGCCCTGACTCTCCATGCTGACCCGGTCCACCTCATGGGAAATCTGGTGCTGGGTGGGTTGGTTGTTCATTTTCTGTTGCGTATTTATGGGTTAGGTTTGGGGCTGTTTCTGACCATCGTCAGCGGAGCGCTGGCCAATTATGGCAACGTGCTGGCCCATGGTCCGGGGCACCTGTCGGTTGGTTTTTCCACGGCGGTCTTTGCGGCGGTGGGGTTGCTTTCCGGCAGCCAGCTAGACCGGCAACGCTTTGGCGGAATTGTCCTGCCCGTGGGGGCGGGCTTGTCGTTGCTAGCCGTGCTCGGCAGCGAGGGGCCGCACACCGATCTTGGCGCCCATCTCTGGGGCTTGGCAGTGGGGATGGGTTTTGGTCTTATTCGGCGGCTGCTGCAACGAAAAATAGAGGTATCCGACCGGGGCGGGAGTGGCGCGACCGCGGACTGGCTCCAGGGTGGGTTGCTGGTCGCGACTTTTTTCTTGCTAGGTGGGGCTTGGTTCCTGGCCTGGCGGTAAAGTAGTGGGGCGTAGCTCCCTGTCGGCCGTCCGCGTTTGTCCCTGTCAGTCAGAGTCCAGTTTGTAAGCTGGCCGCTGTTCCAGGGCGTCAAAGGCAATTCGTCCCTTTTTCTCCAGCAGCTCCAGAAATTCGTCCAGATGACTTTCCTGACTTAATTCCTGGCGACCGATCTTGTCGAAACGGCAGGGGCAGTGAATTAGCTGCCCGCCGCACCAGGGGCAGATCTCCACGGGGCAACCAGGCGTGTGTAGCTCCCCGTTGGCGGTGGCACAAACCGGGCACAGGTTGGCGGCCTCGTTGACTGCCAAGTGGGTGGGCAGTCCGTTTGGGTCGGCGGTTGCTTTGAGGAATTCCTCCCGGTCACGCCACCCGAAAAACTCCAGAACCTCTTGATCCCAGATGCCTTCACGCAATGGGCCCAAAAATTCAGCCTTTTCCCGGTCGGCCAAGTAAAGGTAATCGCCCACCAGCGTTTTGGCATTGAGTAGAAATACCCCACACCGATTGGCGATCCGCCGCAACTCGATGATGCCGTCATCCTGGGCCTCGGGGAGAAAGCTGTAGAAACATTGGAAGACCTTGAGGGCGATGATGTCGGCCGCGTAGCGGTTAACCACGGCGGCCAGGGCGGCCCGTTCTTCTGCCGGTGCGCCATATTGCATCAGTAGGTCAAGCTCACGGCGCAGGTCGCTAAGGCTCTCGGGAAGTGTCGTTATCATGATTCAGACTCCAGTTTGGGCGGTTGCGCAGGTTTTGGCGGCGTTAATGGCCACGATCCAGCTGCCGGTTTCGCTTGCAATGTTGGGGGCTTGGGTGAGGGCAGTGACCACGGCCAGCCGCTGGGCGCCACTGGCGACCAATTTCGGCACGTGTTCGAGCTTGATGCCGCCCATCACCGTGCAGGGCAATGGGGAGACACACCGGAAGGCTGGGATTGCCTCCGGCCCGAGAAATTTCTTGAGCCCCGCCTTGGTGGTGGTCGGGTAGATTGGCCCGATGTTGAAATAGGAGGCTCCCCGCTCTTTTGCTGTCGCCGCCTGGGCGATGGTGTTGGCGGATACACCGATGATCAGTTCCGGGGCCAGGCGCCGGGCCGCCTCGGCTGGGAGATCGGAGTTGCCCAGGTGGACGCCGTCGGCCTCGCTCAGCAGAGCGATATCCAGCCGGTTGTTGACCATGAACAGGACACCTGCTGCAGAGGTGAGCCGCCGGAAGGCCAGGGCCTTCTGGTAAAGTTCCCGGTCGTCGCTCTCCTTGTCGCGTAGCTGGACGATCCGGGCGCCGCCGGCCAGCACCGCCGCCAGCCATTCCAGGTCGCTACGGCCATTGGCCAGTTTCTCGCAGGAAACCGGGTAGACGGTCACCGCCTCGGTGAAGATCTGCAACCGCTCGGCCAGGGTAAGAGAGGGCATGGTTATGTCGCCAATTCAATCGGGTGGTGGCGGTTGGCTCACTTGCCAAGCGTCGGGGTTCAGGGTATATTGGCCCGCTTGTGGGGGTTCCGGTGGATGCAGTGCGCCGTCGGCCAGCCAAAATCAGAACAGGACTATAACCATGCTTGACCAATATTTCACCGGCGAAAAAGCGGAAGTACGGATCGGCGGCCAGGTTTTTTATCTGCCGATCATCGAAGGCAGCGAGGGCGAGCGGGCCATCGACATCCGCAAACTCCGGGCTGAAACCGGTTATATCACCGTCGATAGCGGTTATATGAACACCGGGGCCTGTGGCAGTCAGATCACCTTTCTCGACGGCGAGAAGTCCATCCTGAACTACCGGGGCTACGCCATTGAGGATCTGGCCGAGCACTGTTCCTTCATCGAGGTTGCCTATCTGCTGATCAACGGGGCGCTGCCCAACCATGTTGAGCTGGAGCAGTTCTCGCGGCAGCTCAACAACCATTCGATGATCCACGAGGACATGGTTCACTTTTTCGACCGCTTTCCGCCCGGGGCCTCGCCCATGTCGATCCTCTCCTCCATGGTTAACTCCCTGTGTAACTTCTACCCGGAGATGACCGATCCCCGGGAGAGTTTTAATACCTCGGCGGCCCGGCTGCTCTCCAAGCTGCGGACGGTGGCGGCCTTTTCCTATCGGAAGTCCAAGGGCCATCCCCTGACCTATCCGCGCTATAACCTGTCTTACTGCGCCAACTTCCTCAACATGATGTTCGATTCGCCGGTCAACCCCTACCTGATTGACGATGTAGTGGTCGACGCCCTCAATAAACTGCTGATCCTGCACGGCGACCATGAGCTGAACTGCTCCACCGCCACAGTAAGGATCGTCGGCAGCGCCCGGACCAACCTCTACGCCTCGATCTCGGCCGGGATCAGCGCCCTCTGGGGACCGCTGCATGGCGGTGCCAACCAGGAGGTCATGGAGATGCTGGAGAAGATCCACCGGGAGGGCGGCAACTACCGCAAATATATCGAGAAGGCCAAGGACCCCAAGGATCCCTTCCGGCTGGTCGGCTTCGGCCACCGGGTATATAAGAACCACGACCCCCGCTGCCGGATCATCAAGAAGACCTGCGACGAGGTTCTGGCCGCCCTGCACATGGCCGACGACCCGCTGCTGGCCATTGCCAAGGAGCTGGAGGAGGTGGCGGTGCGCGACCCGTATTTTGTCGAGCGCAACCTCTATCCCAACGTCGATTTTTACAGCGGCATCATCTACCGGGCCATGGGTATTCCCAGTAATATGTTCACGGTGATGTTCGCCCTGGGTCGGCTGCCCGGCTGGATCGCCCATTGGCGGGAGATGTGGGACGATCCCAATACCCGGATCGGTAGGCCGCGCCAGGTCTACGTGGGGCCGCGGCTGCGGCCCTTCGTGCCCCTTGAGCAACGCTAGTTTGACTTGCATTAATCGCCCGGTTGACTAACATTCGGGCCGGTGTTAAAAAGGTCAACCTTGCAACCCGGTGTAAGGCCGGGAAAACTTCAGTTTCAGGAGAGAGCGCGTGCGTACCGATATCGTCCACATAGGGGCCGGAGAGCTGACCTATGAGATCAGAAATATAGTCGCAGTCGGTGAAAAGCTGCAAAGCCTGGGCATCAATACCTACTGGGAAAACATCGGCGATCCGGTGATTAAGGGTGAAACTATCCCCCAATGGATGAAGGAGATCGTCGCCGATTGCGCCATGCAGGACGCCACCTACGGTTACTGTCCCACCCGGGGCGTCCTGGCCACCCGGGAGTTCATCGCCGCCGAGGTCAATAAGCGCGGGACGGTGCGGATCACCCCCGACGACATCATCTTCTTCAACGGCCTGGGCGACGCCATCAACAAGGTATTCACCATGCTCAAGCGCACCGCCCGAGTAGTGGTGCCGTCCCCCAGTTATACCACCCATTCTTCGGCCGAGGCGGCCCACGCTGAGGACCGGCCGGTGACCTATCGCCTCGATCCCGACAATAACTGGTTCCCGGATCTGGACGATCTGGAAAAGCGGATCAAATACAACCCGGCGGTGGCGGGGATTTTGATCATCAATCCCGATAACCCCACCGGCGCCGTCTACCCGGAAGAGATCTTGCGCGGCATGGTGGCCCTGGCCAAGAAGTACGACCTCTTCATCATCTGTGACGAGGTCTACCAGAACATCATCTATAATGGCACCACCACCAAGCCCATGGCCGAGGTGATCGGCGACGTGCCGTGTATCAACATGCGCGGCATCTCCAAGGAGATGCCCTGGCCGGGTTCGCGCTGCGGCTGGATTGAGGTCTATAACGGCCATAAAGATCCGATGTTTGAAAAGTATGTGACCTCGATTTTAAACGGCAAGATGCTGGAGGTCTGTTCCACCACCCTGCCGCAGACCGCCCTGCCGCGGATCATGCAGCATCCCGAGTATCAGGGCTACCTGCGGGAGCGCATCGCCCGTTACGAGAAGCATTCCAACATCGCCTATGATTGCCTAAAAGAGGTCGACGGCCTGATCGTCAACCGCACCAACGGCGCCTTCTATATGAGTGTGGCCTTCAAGGATGGCTTGCTGAACGGCAAACAGACTCTGCCCATCGCCATTGACGAGGTCAGGAGCTATGTGGAGGGGCTGGTCAATAAACCCGATTGCGCCTTTGATAAGCGCTTTGTCTATTACCTGCTGGGGGCCACCGGCATCTGTGTGGTGCCGCTCTCTTCCTTTGCCACCACCATGCAGGGATTCCGGATCACCCTGCTGGAGCGTAATGAGGAGAAGTTTCGGATGATCTTCCAGAACATGGCGGAGGCCATCCGTACCTACCTGGCCTCGGCCTGATTAAGCTTCCCGTTTTTCCTAGAAGGCGCTGTCGGCTGTAAGGCTGGCGGCGCCTTGTTTTTTTGGGGTCCGGCGTTGTAGATTCGACAAGGCCGGGCGCTGGGAGAAAATCATTTTTCCGATTGCGGCCCGGCTTGACAGGCCCTGGGCCGATACTTACCTTGGCATCAAATTTCGCGTCACCTATTCGATTCAAACTTCGAGAAGCACAGTCGGGACTGGTTTCGGCGGGCGGTGGAGGAAGTGTGGCCGCATCCGTTATCGCTAATTATTTATTTGGGGAGAGTTGGTGAAGGATCATAAGGATACCCACAAGGAGAAACCGGTTGAGGCTGCCGAGATCGTGACGCCGGATGGTGGTGACACCATGGCGGCCGAGCTGGAAAAGGCCCGGGCCGAGGCCGCCGAGGCCGTCGATAAGTTGCTGCGGATGGCGGCGGAGTTCGAAAATCAGAAAAAGCGGCTGCAACGCGATAAGGAGATGGCCCTCAAGTTTGCCGAGGAGAATCTGCTGCGGGAGTTGTTGCCCAGCCTCGATAATCTTGAGCGGGCCTTGAGTCAGGACCGGGCTGGCGAGGATTTCAGCGCCAAGCTGGTGGAAGGGGTTGAGATGACCTGGCGGGGGCTCTTGAACACCCTGGGGAAATTCGGACTCACCCCCATGCAGGTGGTGGGTGAACCCTTCGACCCCAATTTTCATGAAGCCCTGGCCATGGAGGCCAGCAATCTGGTGCCGGAGCAACGGGTACTGCAGGAATACGAAAAAGGCTACCTCTTGAAAGACCGCTTGCTGCGGGCGGCCAAGGTGGTGGTTTCCAAGGGAGATTGCTGCGACTGAGCCC
>Ga0334722_10000570_pt1 | contig 52775 bp, 53 predicted proteins | sample C3_bottom_MG_FD_207210 | JGI IMG/M metagenome (GOLD analysis project Ga0334722, IMG submission 207210) | Sediment microbial communities from Yellowstone Lake, YNP, Wyoming, USA - C3_bottom | ecosystem: Environmental > Aquatic > Freshwater > Lake > Sediment | place: USA: Wyoming | collected...
CGCAACGATAGAGAGAGAATTTGAAAGGTTGCCCGATTCTTCTCCGGCTCTAGTCATCGAAACAAAAAGTGGAGAGAAAATTTTCGGCCGATTCTGCATAGAATCAGAGAGTGTTTGCCCTCGACTGACATCTTCAATTAAACCTTGGAAAAGAGCCTTGAGATTTTTGTTCTTGGTTTGTTTCTCCATCACCGAAAGGGCTCGAGTCACAGATAGTCCTGCGCTAATCATCGAACCCAAATTGCGAGCAAGAATAATCTTGTCGTGCGTTTTAATGCGACCAAAGAGACCTCCGAAAATATCTCGGGACATCACACCTGTTTTCGCTTCATCTACTTTAACAATCGTGCCTCCTTCCTCGCGCACAAAATTAAACAAATCAACCTTATCTTTGGATTCATGGGTGGATTCATAAACATTTCCCTCCTTATTTTTCGCTTTGTATGAATATAAAGTCATAATATTTTATTCTGAAACTACTCTTAAGACTTCTTCAAGAGAAGTGATACCTTGAGCAGCTTTGAAAACACCATCTTCAATCATAGTCATCATACCATCACGCTTGGCTTGCTCTTCGATAGCTGTAGCTGTTGCACCTTTCATAATTAAATCTTTTATGGTTTCCGTCACTTTGAGAACTTCATGAATACCAATACGACTCTGATACCCATCCTCACTATCTGCGCTGGGTTTAGGTTTCCAAAATGGAATTTTGTCCCAAGTGGTAATTTTCTTGTCTATTACTTTCTCCGCCTTTAATAATTCAAGCATTCTGTCTAGAGAAACAATCGTACTTAAAGCTTCGAGCTCTTCTTTGGTTAGAAAATGCTTCTCTTTGTTACCAGCCAATTTGCGGATGAGACGTTGAGCGACAACTACATCCAAGGTTGAAACCAAAAGAAATGGCTCTACTTTCATATCCAAAAGACGCGGTATAGCCCCCGCAGCTGAATTGGTGTGTAAGGTCGAAAGAACGAGGTGTCCGGTGAGAGCGGCGTTCACTGCAAGCGCCGCAGTCTCATTATCCCGAATTTCTCCGACCATAATAATATCTGGATCTTGTCGAACAAGTGTGCGCATACCGTTCGCAAAGGTGAATCCGATCTCTGGTCTAACTTGAGTTTGATTAATACGTTTCATTTGATATTCAATCGGATCTTCAATCGTAGAAATGTTAACGTCCGGAGTGTTCACAATATCAAGGATGGTATAGAGCGTAGTAGTTTTACCCGAACCAGTTGGACCAGTAGTGAGAACCATACCGGTCGTGAGTTTAATTGCTTTATGAATTTGTTCGAGACCCAATCCGTGGAAACCCAAACCTTCGAGGGTGAAGCCTGAGACAGATTCGCGCAGGAGACGCATCACAGTTTTCTCTCCATAATAAGTAGGCAGAGTAGAAACACGGAAGGAAACTTTTTCTCCACCTGAATCAATTTTGAAACGACCATCTTGAGGCACGCGTTTCTCATCAAGTTTTAAACTCGAAAGTACTTTTATACGTGCAGTGATACCCGCGGCAGTATTTTTTGGTAAAACCATCGCGTCACGAAGTATTCCATCGATACGATAACGCACCAACAATTGATTCTCTTCTGGTTCAATATGGATATCCGAAGCATCTTGAATGATGGCATGTTTCAAAAGCGTATCAACAATACGCACCACTGGGATATCTTCAGCTAATTTTTTCAAATCACTCTCCCCTATTTCTTCTTCACCATTTTTATCGTTTAAAGGTTTAAGGGCCGTTGCTTCTTTCTGAATAATATCTCCGAATTCGGCTTTCAAACTTTTCTGATATGACATGAGCGCCCATTTCATCGATTCACTATCTGTGAGACGAGGTAAAATTTTCAATCCAACTTTTTTCTTCACAAAATCTATAGCAGCAAGGTCTTCTGTATCAAGCATCGCCACTTCTAGAGTGTCCGCTGTTTTTTTGAAAGCCACGATGTTTTGATTCCTGGCAATCGGTTCAGGAATAAGAGAGAGCACAGAGAAATCCAAACGTTGGTTCTTCAAATCTACGAAAGGAATGCCTAGGGTATAAGCTTGCATCCTGCGCAAATCATCATCCGTGAGTGCCCCCGAAGAAACTAACTCACGACTAATCGTTGTGCCATTTTTTTCTGCTTTCTTTTCTGCATCTTCAATTTCTTTTTTCGAGGCTAGGCCTGAATCGAGGATAAAACTTTTTAGTTGCGTCTCGTCGTTGTGCATCGTGGTTTTATTTTATCACGCTTTTGACGGGGCGGGTGGTGAGTGACATACTTTAGAGATGAAAATTATCTCTTGGAATGTAAACGGCATTCGGGCAGTGTACAAAAAAGGTCAATTCGACAGAATCATGGAAGAAAACCCTGACATTTTGTGTATTCAAGAAACCAAGGCTCTACCGGAACAACTAGATGAGAAGTTGCGAACACCGAACAACTATCACAGTTGGTTTCACTTCCCTTCTATAAAGAAAGGTTACAGCGGAGTAGCTATCTATTCCAAAGAAGAACCTATCAAGGTGGCCAACGACCTCGGTATAGAAGAAATGGACCAAGAAGGACGCCTAATTGTGGCTCATTATAAGGATTTTTCTCTGATTAACATTTATTTCCCCAACGGCGGGGGCGCGCCGGAACGTTTGCACTATAAACTCAAATTTTATGACCATTTCCTTAAATTTATAGATAAGTTACACAAAAAACAGCCCAATATCATTTTTTGTGGTGATGTAAATGTAGCCCACAGGGAAATAGACCTCGCCAGACCCAAAGAAAATGAAACTCATGTTGGATTCCTACCTATCGAGAGAGCTTGGGTGGATAAACTTATCGCTCATGGTTGGACAGATGTTTATCGTCATTTTTATCCAGACAAAAAAAATGCTTATACATATTGGGATATGAAAACTTTTGCTCGTGAACGCAACGTTGGTTGGAGAATTGATTATTTTTTTGCTTCACCAGAAATGATGAAATCTATAAAGTCTGTAGAAATCCTTGACAACATTTTGGGTTCAGATCATTGCCCTATCCAAATTACGTTGAAGTAGAGCCACGAAACAAAAGGACAGAAATATTTAGTTATCCACAGTTTTAATTTAACTTTTGTGTCCTTTATAAGCTATACTATATGCAGACGCTTTTCAGCAGACGCGGTGCTCCTCTAGCATGGTAGAAGCTGAAGCATTTGTTCTTCGGGATTAGGCCAATCCTCGGAAGGCTTTCTGGTCCGAGAGACCAGTGTTGGTGAGCGACACGTCGACACTTTTAATTTTTGCGACGGTTACGCTTCCACCTCCTGCTCTTCGACTGGGTCTACTCTTCCCCTGCGCCCCCTTTCAGAGCGCATGATTCAACGCCGCGCGCGGATCGCCCCGCAAGCGGTGTTTTTTATATACCAATAATTAAAAATTCTTACTTTTTACGTATTACAGGGGAGCAAAACAGTGATTTTCGTGCCTTGCACAGGCCGACGGGCCGAGCAGAGCAAATTTTTAGTAAAAAATTATGCGTGCAAAGAAAATTACTGTTTTGCGTATATTTGTCTCTCACAAGTCCTTTTAATTTAGTGTTAAAATATTGAAATGCTGAAATATCTTGTAATATCAATGAAATTACACAATCTTTTTCCAAAACTGGGGATAACTATGGGGAGACTGTGTATTAGAGACAAAAACCATGTATTTGTCCATCACAATGTCCCTAATTTAAGCCACGCTTTGACATATGTGTTTCATATGAAACTTTTAGCTATACGTTATTCATGAAACTGGCAAATAAACCAGATAAAAGAACAGAAAAACGCAAATTAGGAGATATTGGCGAGAACATTGCCTGTGATTATCTAAAAAGACATGGATTTGAAATCTTGGATAGAAATTATTTAAGAAAGTGGGGTGAGTTAGATATTGTGGCTAAAAATAAGGACATTATTCATTTTGTAGAAGTAAAAAGTGTTTCCTGTGTAACATTAGAAGCCGTTTCTCATGTAACTTCTAAGGAAGGTTATAGACCGGAAGAGAACGTTCATCCTTGGAAGCTAAAAAGACTCTCAAGGGCTATGCAGACCTATATCCTCGAGAAACGTTTAGATGATACAGAGTTCCAATTGGACATAATCACAGTCAAAATTGATCAGACCAACCGCAAAGCTAGAGTGGAGATGCTAGAAAACATTATTATCTAAATTTGGTGCGGGATGGGGGAATCGGACTCCCGACTACAGTTTGGAAAACTGTCGTTTTACCACTAAACTAATCCCGCATTATTACTTATCTGGTATCGGGGCGCCGAGAATCGAACTCGGACCACATGCTCCCAAAGCAAGTATACTACCACTATACTACGCCCCGCCTTCGCTTGAAGCTTCGGCGGGGCAAGCCCGTCTGACTTCATTATATATTGCTTCGGGCTGCCGAGAATCGGACTCGGGTCTCACACTCCCGAAGCGTGTATACTACCGCTGTACTACAGCCCGCAAGAATTTATCCTAACACGTAGGAGTGTTATTCTCAAATAGAACTCGATTTTTTTGTCGAGATAAGCTATCATCATTCCATTGCGGGCATGGTTCAATGGTAGAACAACTGGTTGCCAATCAGTAGATGGGAGTCCGATTCTCCCTGCCCGCACCGAGAAATGTTAGTATAAACATACTGCCCCCGTAGCTTAATGGATAAAGTACTTGTCTTCGGAACAAGTGATGTGGGTTCGATTCCTGCCGGGGGCACCAACTATCGTGAAAAATAAACTCAAAATAGACCTGCCTGCCGTCGAGGCAGGAATACCCAAAACAGTGAGACAAGTCTCCTTGGTCCTCTCACGCGCCGGATTTGAGAATTTTTTAATTGGCGGATGCGTCAGGGATTTACTCATTGGAAGGGAACCAAAGGATTGGGACATCACTACAAAGGCCACGCCTGAACAAATTCAGTCGCTTTTTCCTCATACCTTTTATGAAAACGAATACGGCACAGTCGGAGTAGTAAACGACGATGAGAAAAATGAGTCATTAAAAACTATTGAAGTCACTCCATACAGAATAGAATCTGGTTATTCTGATATGCGTCATCCAGACAAAGTTGAATGGGGAGAAACTGTTGAACAAGACCTCGCCCGCAGGGACTTCACCATGAATGCTATTGCTTATGAAATAGAAAACGATAGGATAGTCGATCCGTTCGGCGGGGTAGATGATATAAAAAAGAAACTTATACGCACGGTAGGGAAGCCTGAGGAAAGATTCGGTGAAGACGCCCTTCGAATGCTTCGTGCCTTGAGATTTTCTGCGGAGTTAGGTTTTGTTATTGAAACAGAAACACTCAGCGCGATAGAGAAAAATGCAGAACTGTTAGGACACATTTCGAAAGAAAGGATTCGGGATGAATTTATAAAGATGGTGATGTCGGATTCACCGGCCTTCGCCTTCGATTCGGCCGTACGTCTCGGACTCATGCCTTACATTGCTCCAGAGTTCGAGAAGGGGGTGGGCGTAGAACAGAATCAAGCCCATGCCTATACTGTCTGGGAACACCTCCTGCGCTCTCTAGAGCACGCAGGGAAAAAGGGATTTCCTCTACACGTCCGCCTCACGGCGCTCTTTCATGACATAGCCAAGCCCCACACGAAGAAATGGTTAAATAATCAATGGACTTTCTACGGACACGAAGTGGTGGGAGCCAAATTAACTAGAAATACTTTAACTGATCTTAAATTTTCAAAAGAGATTATAGAGAAGGTCACCAAGTTGGTCCGTTGGCACATGTTTTTCTCTGATACAGAAGAAATTTCTCTCTCGGCTGTGCGGAGAATGGTGAGAAATGTTGGACCAGAATTAATTTGGGACTTAATGAATGTTCGTTCGGCAGATAGAATAGGCACAGGAAGACCAAAAGAGTCTCCCTATCGTCTACGCAAGTATCATTCGATGATTGAAGAGGTGATGCGGGATCCTATTTCTGTGAAGCAGTTAAAAGTCAGTGGTGAAGACATTATGAAACTCACTGGGACATCGGGTGGTCCACACATTGGTTTCATTCTGGAAATTCTTCTCTCTGAAGTACTCGAAGACTCTACTCGCAACACAAAGGATTATCTAGAAAACAGAGTGAACGAGTTGCACACCCTTCCGCCAAAAGAATTAGAGACGCTAGGCAAAGAAGCTCGCAAACAAAATGAAAGCGAGGACGAGAAGGAGGTGGAAAAAATCAAAGGCAAACACGGGGTGAGATAGATTCTTCAACAAAAAACACAAAAATAAAATCCCGAGAGTGATTTAGCTCGGGATTTTATTTTTGTGTTTTTTGAAACTGATTACTTCACTGCGTCTTTCAACGCTTTGGCTGCACGAAACTTTGGAACTCGCATAGAAGGAACCGAGATAGCTTCACCAGTGCGAGGATTTCTGGCCTGGCGAGCAGCGCGAACCTTCGTAGAGAAGATACCGAGACCTGCGATTGAAACTTCACCGCCTTTCTTCAAAGAACCGACGATAGAATCAATCACAACATCAACAACTTCTTCGGCTTGCACTTTCGTGCCACCGAGTTTGGTGTGAACTGCTTCTATGATTGCTACTTTATTCATTTTGCTGTGTAAAAAATTCTACTAAAATAAACGTTTATTTAGGATGATAATCCCATAAACATTATATACCTAGCCATATTATTTACCACCCCCGTAAAGAGTTTACTCCACGGGGCAAGCCCTATCTTGCGAACTCTATAGACCTCGCTTCACGAATGACATTCACTTTAATTTCTCCAGGGTACTTAAGTTCGCTCTCTATCCTAATAGCTATATTTCTAGCCATTTTTTGGGCTTCTAAATCAGAAATCTTCTCTGGAGTAACAAAAACGCGAATTTCTCGACCGGCTTGTAAAGCATAAGCCTTCTCTACACCATCGAAAGAAAGAGCGATGGCCTCGAGGTCTTCTAGACGCTTCAGGTAGTGTTCTACGGTGTCTCTGCGGGCTCCGGGTCGTCCACCAGAGATAGCATCTGCAGTTTGAACAATAATAGATTCAACTGTTTCATATGGATATTCTCCATGATGCGCCTGCATCGCTTTTATAATTTCTTCTGAAACATTAAATTTTTGGAGAATGCGACGACCGATTTCAACATGAGTACCAGCTACTTCATGATCAAGGGCCTTTCCTATGTCGTGGAGAAGGGCTCCGGCCTTGGCTACAGCCACGTTGGCTCCCAATTCTTCCGCCAACATTGAAGCGAGGTGAGTCATTTCTATGGAGTGAGCGAGAACATTTTGTCCATAACTCGTACGGAAATGTAATCGACCAAGAATCGAGAGAAGTTTTGGATCGAGATTATAAACTCCACATTCAAACGCAGCCTGTTCGCCTTTCTCTTTTATAATTTTATTGGTTTCTTCTTTGGCTTTCTCTACAAATTCTTCTATCTTCGCAGGTTGAATACGTCCATCAGTAATTAAATTTTCCAAAGCGAGCTTGGCCACTGCTCTCCTCACCGGATCAAAAGATGAAATGGTAATGGAACCAGGAGTATCATCCACAATAACTTCCACACCTGTGGCTCGTTCGAAAGCTTTGATATTTCTGCCTTCACGACCAATAATCTTACCCTTGAGTTCGTCCGTAGCAAGGGGAACAGAGGTAGCCATGATTTCTGGAGAAACCGAGCTAGCTAGGCGTTGAATAGTGGTTGAAAGAATCTCCTTGGCCCTCTCACCGAGCTTTTCTTCAGACTGATTCTCAAGCTTCTGCATCCGGATAGTCAGATCTTCTTCGGATTGCTTCTCTACCATCTTTAAAAGATTCTCTCGAGCTTCTTTTTGAGAAAGGCCAGCCACCTTGGCCAATTCTTCGTTGCGAGTTTGAATCAATTCTTCAGCCTTCTCGCGAATATTTTTGATTTCAGAAACTTTTTGTTTGATATATTCAGCTTCCTTGTCTATGTCTACCTGGCGATTATCTAAAAATTCTTCCTTTTTAATCAGACGATCTTCATTTTTCTGAACTCTGTCCTCGCGCTCCTTCACTATGGCCTCGGATTTAGAAATAATTTCTCCAGCGCGAACTTCAGCTTCAGAAACAATATCTTGAGCCTCTTCCTTGGCCCGAAGCTCCATCTGTTTCAAATCGAGCTCCATCGAACCCTTTCGACCCAAAGAGATGAGGACACGCAACAAATAACCTAAACCGATACCGGCTGATGCAGCAAGCAACGCAATAAGGAAAACTAACTTTAAAGACATTTGGGTGTTTCAGAACCGCGAATCAGAGTGTCGGTCAGGTCAGGAATTCAGCAAAACAGAAATTAACTTTCTAATTTAATATAAGGTGAACCCCCCAATATTATCTCGTCTACAAGATCTTGTCAATTATGCCGTATTTCTTGGCTTCTTCGGTAGACATAAAATAATCTCTATCTATATCTTTCTGGACTTTCTCTAGTGTCTGTCCAGTATTTTTGGCCATAATTTTGGCCAAAGTATCTCGAAGTCTTAAGATATTCTTCACTCTTATTTCCATATCGCTTGCCTGACCTTCAGCACCACCAAGAGGTTGGTGAATCATTATTTCGGCATTTGGGAGAGCAAATCTCTTACCCTTGGCACCAGCAGAGAGAAGCCACGCACCGCCTGAAGCGGCAAATCCAATACAAAGTGTAGAAACATCAGGTTTAATATGATTCATAGTATCAATCATGGCGAGAGTAGCAGAAGCAGAACCACCGGGGGAGTTTATGTATAAAGTGATATCTTTCTTTGGGTCTTCAGATTGGAGAAACAACATTTGAGCTATCACAATATTAGCTGAATCATCATCAATTATTCCTGTGAGGAAAATGATGCGTTCTTTGAGTAAACGAGAGTAAATATCATAGGCTCGTTCGCCGTTTTGTGACTTCTCTATAACTGTTGGGATGAGGTAACTCATGCGGATAGACTATACCAAAATAAAAATTTTTGCAAAGAAAAAGGGCCTGAATCATCAGGTCCTGGGGAACACCACACAGAGAATATCGACGTAGAGCCTCAACAAATGTTCGGATGAAGCTCTACGACCAGCTCCCCGTCTGGTTGTTTGAATTTGATCAAGCTCCCAGAACAATGCTTCATTCAGATGAAGCCTAACGGCTTCACTCGGAAAGGGAAGAATCGGATGATTGTTGGTGACCTTGTTCAATCTGGTCCAACCAACAAGCAAAACCTTCTTACCGACTCTTGCCCCGAACATCAGCACCAGCTTCTCCCTCACGTTTCGGCCGAACAAATCATGAACGTCGGCCAAGAATCCCTTGTCTATGGTATTCACCTCAATCTCCTGTGTTTGTGGTCTGAAACGACTATGCGCTTCTTAAAAAAATAAATCAAGCTAAAATTATTTCAAATTCTCCAAAAATTCTAGAACTTTCTCATTGCGCATTGTTTGATAGACATACACACGGGCGCGGAGGGGATCGGCGTCGGGGTAGTGGGAGAGGAGGTGTTTTGTCTCATGTTCTAGTTCTTCGTTCGTTGGTTCGATTTTTTCTTTCTCTGCAATTTTGCCTACAATCAATTCAGCCTTGGCCCTATCCAACGCTTTTGGTTTCCATTCAGCTTCAATTTCTTCCTCAGTTTTCTTCGCTTGTTTCAAATAATCTTCCCATTTTAATCCTGCGCGAGTAACATCGTCCTTGAATTGTCCCATCATTTTCATTAATTCTGAATCAACGAGTACTTTCGGCACTTTCATCTCTGTTTCTTTAATCAACTTATCAATGATGGCGAGGCGATGCTTCTCTTTGGATTTAAATTGTTTCTCCATCAAAATATTTTCTTTGACTTTGTCTTCGAGTTTTTCTCCTTCTTTGAGTTCCGGCTTGATATTATGTTTCTCCAATTCTTTCATCACATCTTCGACCTCTTTGTCCAAGATTTTTATTTCTTCCTTGGTTAATCCAACCTCCTTGGCTATTTTATGATAGTCAGGCAATTCAAAATTTGGTTCAACGGCTGTGACAATTTTGAATTCCAATGGGACACCAACAGCCATTTTCGTCACAGAAATCATTGGTCGACCAATCGCGTTTATCTTCAATTCTTTAATGATATTCGGATATTCTTTGCCCAAAGCAATCTCAGCAGACTCCTCTAAAATAGCCATCTCACCAACTTTCTTTATGAGTACCTCTTCAGGAATATGTCCTGATCTAAAGCCGTCTATCTTCACGTTGGCATTAAGGCTCTTCAACGCTTCGGCCCTACACACTACCAAAAACGAGAGAGTAATCTCTCCCGCAATCTCCACTTCCGCATCCGGAAGTTCTCTCGTTTTTAGGTTGTTAAAATTCTTATGAGGCATTCAATTGGTTATCAAGGCTGTTCAAATCAGTAGCCTTGAGGTCTGCATTGATAGCAGCCGAAGTATCTGAGGTAGAAGCAGCAGTTGGAGTAGAAGTAGAAATTGGATTGCCGTAGATATCGGTAGTATTGTTGCTCGTTCTCTGTCCCCAGAAATAAAGTCCACCTAGAACAATGACAGCGAGGATAATAATGAGGGCGATGACTGGACCGATTGACCCTTCTCCGTTCGCATTCATGTTTGAGTTATTTGGTTCCATATATTTTTGAGATTAGTTCTTTTTATCTTTAGTAGAAGAAGCATTTCTGTCGCCATCACCATCTTCCTTCACTTTGATTGTTTTCTCAGAACCTTGAATCAAAGTGATGGTCTTCACCAAACTAGCGTGAGCAACTTTTAGAGCTTCCTTGGCCTTGGCTGCAGAAGTCTTCACTGTATTGAAGAGAGTTTGAGCTGTAGAGGTTGAAGAGGCACTCGAGACGTCAATTGCAGCGAAGGCGGCTATGTCTGCACGAGCTTCGGCGAGCTTGGTCTTTCCTAAATCAAGTGAAGTTTGGATAGCTGTAGTATCTCCACCAGCAGCTTTTATCTTCGCAATCCTTGATTCAATACGAATCACAATCTTGTCCAAACGATCTGCAGCTTCTGTATAAACTTTGAGTGTTTGTTCCACTCGCTTGGATGCAACTTCTTTCTTAATTTCCCCTCGTTTATCTTTCAATGTTTCTTGAATATCCTTGATCTCGTTTTTTGCTTTCTCTTGAATATCTTTTATTTCTCCCTTCGACTTCTCTTGAATATCTTTGATTTCTCCTTTTGTTTGTTCTCGAATATCTTTGATTTCAGTTTTCCCAGTAGTCGTACTATCTGCGAAAACTGGAAGAGCGAAAACAAGAGAGAGAGCAAGAAGGGGTAATAATTTTTGTTTCATTTGTATAAGGTTATGTATCTAATAGCAGACGTATCCGTAGAGCACTTGTTACATTTTAACACATTTCTTATTTTAAGACCTATTGTCCAGAATCTGGAGTAGTGGCAGAAGCTGTGGCTAATTCTTCTCCTTTTGTAGATTGAATATCTATTTTCCAACCTGTGAGCTTGGCTGCCAAGCGTACATTCTGTCCACCCTTGCCTATGGCCAAGGATTGCTGGTCTTCGGTGACATTTACCACTGCAGTTTTATCTTCATCATTCAACTTTATCTCCATAATCTTCGCAGGGGAGAGAGCTTCCTCGATAAACTTCTTTGGATCTTCACTCCACTCAATCACATCAATCTTTTCTCCACGGAGTTCAGACATCACGGTTGAAACTCGCACACCTCGTTGTCCAACCATCGCCCCCACTGGATCAACATGACTATCAACTGCTTGAGCTGCAATCTTTGAACGATAACCAGCTTCACGAGCAATCGCCTTTATCACCACAGTGCCGTTCTGAAGTTCAGGAGCTTCTGCTTCAAAAAGTTTCTCTAGGAATTTCGGATGGGAACGAGAGAGGCGAAGGAAAACTCCACGAGGGGATTCCTCTACTCTATATAGATATGCTCGCACTCGTTCTCCTTGGGCAAAATGTTCACCGGGAATTTGCTCTTCGTATGAGAGGAGACCCTGGGCACGACCCATGTTCACGAAGAGATTGCCTCGTTCAATACGTTCGACCATACCAGAGACGATTTGTCCCTCGCGTTGTCCGAATTCAGCGACCACAGAAGTTTTCTCCGCTTCACGAATCTTCTGCATAATGACCTGTTTAGCTGTCTGGGCAGCGATGCGACCATAGTCACCCTTGGATTCGATAGGGAAGATGATTTCTTCGTCCAACTTCGCATCACGTTTAATCTTCTTCGCATCTTCTAGGAGAATATGTTGTTCGGGGTTGTAGAAAACACGCTCGTCATCATCTTTGAGTTCCTCATCCTCGTCGAAAATAACCTTGGATTCATCCACTACAATTTTCACTTGGAAGAAATGAGTTTCACCTGTCTTGATATCAAATGTGGTGCGAATAATCTGGCCTTTCTTGCCATATTCTTTCTTGTAGGCTGTCGCAAGGGCAGCTTCAATCGCTTCAATAATTTTCTCACGAGGAATACCGCGCACTTCTTCAAGTTCGCTGAGGACACTGCTGATGACTTTTAGATCAAACATATTGTTTTTTTATTAATCTTTAATGTTTTCTACGAAAGAAGTCCGCCCAAGGGCGAACTTCTCATACCATCTATTACTCTTTTAGTATAACAAATCATTCAAAAATTGCAAGAGGTCAGGTATTTTATATAAAAAGAAACCCGCACTCGTGAAGACGTGCGGGCGGGTGAGCCGAAGCTCTATTGGATCACTCTCGAAAACATCGAGAGGAAATTTCATCTCCTGGGGGGAGAACATGCATGAGGTCTCGTGTAACTACCCCTCCCATAGACCCCCCAGGCGTACCACTGTTGTGAATGATCCCTCAGACCGCGGGTCGTCTTCTGGGAACGATTATCCCTCGGTGCAGAGCACGGGCGAGCTCGGGTGTCTCGCTTACTAGTATCCTAGCATAGTATAAAAACAATGTCAAGAATTTTTAATATTTCATTTAAACTTGCTTTTGCTACTTTACCCAAGTAAAGTGGAGAGATGAGAAGAGAGAAAATACAGATAAAATTCAATGAAGATGGATTTATAGAGTATATCGGAAAGAAAAAAGGCCCAACTAGCATTATTTTGGTTGGAGTACACGGAAACGAAGTGTGCGGAATTAAAGCTTTAGAAAAACTGTTGCCATCCTTTCAAATAGAAAGGGGTAGAGTTTTAATTGGCTACGGCAACCCGCGAGCGATTAAAAAGGGGATTCGATATGTGGAAGAAAACTTGAACAGAATGTTTAGGCCAAACAACAAACTTTCAATTAAAGAAAAACAAAGCTATGAATACTCTAGAGCCCAAATATTAAAAAAATATTTAAATCAATCCAGCGCTCTTCTTGATATTCACTCGAGCAACACACCACAAAGTCGTCCCTTCATTATTTGTGAAAAATTGGGACGAAAAATTACAAAATATCTGTCTATCGGTTTGGTTGTTTATGGATTTGATCATGTAGAACCAGGTGGAACAGATTATTATATGAACCAAAATAACAAAATCGGTATTTGTGTTGAATGTGGATACACAAAAGGCAAAAAAGCTATAGATATAGCGACAAAATCCATTCTGGCGTTCCTTGCTTCTAGAAAACACATCAATAAAACCCTCAGAATTTATAAACAAACATTTATTCAGATGTACAAGTTATATAAAACTGAAAAAGATTTTACTCTTTCAAAACAGTTTGAGGACTTTGAAAATATTTCACGCGGACAAATCATCGGTCGAGATGGAAAAAAAGAAATTTCTGTAAAACAATACAGCGTGATTCTGTTTGCCAGAAATTCAAACAAATCAGATCAAGAAGCTTTTCTGCTGGGAGAATTACTTTAGCTGACGCAAAACATTTTTATATCCACCCTTACCGTTTTTGAGCCAACGAGAAACTCTCGCTACGGTGGTTGAGCTAAAACCCGTTTTCTCTTCTATAGCAGAATAATGAACACCCTTGGAAAGAAGCTCTGCAGTCTGCAGACGTTTAGTAAATTCTTCTATCTCTCCCCCTGTTAAAAGATCTCTCAGAAAATTTTCTGCCTCTTCTGAAGATTTTAGAGAAAGAATGGCTCGGATAAATTTCTTCTTTTCTGGGCTGTCCCATGTCATATTCGTCATATTTATAGTATATATATTCACTTTACTAAAGTAAAGTAGAAAGGTTGAAACAAATCAGTTTCTTAAGTTCCTTCGAATTCTTTAGTTTCTAGTTTCTTTTCGAATGGAATTTATTATGGGTATCGCGCAGAGCCTTGTCGGTCACGTGGGTATAAATTTGGGTCGTGGCGATGTTCGCATGACCAAGGAGCATTTGGACACTGCGGAGGTCAGCACCGTTGGAGAGAAGGTCGGTCGCGAACATATGACGCATCACATGTGGAGTAACTCTTTTAGAAATTCCAGCCTTAATCGCATAATATTTGATAATTCTTTGAATTGAGCGCTGGGTTAATCTGGGTTCGGAAGTTGGCTTTTTAGCTTCTTTGCCCTTTGGCTTTTCAGGTAATTCAACCTGCACAAACAAAGCATCGTCCATATCCTTGCGCTTGGCCAAATAATTTTTTATAGCTGATTTGGATTCTTCAGAGAGAAAAACTACACGCACTTTCTCTCCTTTGCCACGCACAGAATATTCATCAGCCCGTAGATCAATCTCTCGGGGCAGAGAACAGAGCTCGGAGACACGCAGACCGGTAGAAAATAAAGTTTCGAGAATGGCTTTGTCTCGTAGACCCTTGAGCGTTGTTGTGTCCGGGGCATCGAGGAGACGATTCAATTCTTCTGGAGTGATTAAATCAATTTGTCGTTCTCCAACCTTTGCAAGCTCTATCACTTCGGGCGAGATAGCCTGTACTCCACGCTTGGCTAAATATTTCAAGAAAGCACGAAGAGCAATGAGATAATAGTTTTGAGTTTTTTTCTTCAAAGTATTCTCTCCAGAAAATGAACCGCGTTCTCTGGTGCCTTGTCTATTGAGCCACAAACGATATTCACGAAGTAAATCATGCGTAATTTCACTTGCCCGTTTGGCTTTAGAAAATTCGAAGAATCTATCCAAATAGTGTTCGTAGTTTCTGACCGTGTTCAAACTACGACCTTTCTCTATCTCGGTATATTCCAGAAATTCTCTTTTTAGTTTTTCAAGTTCGGTCGTACTCATGGTGTCGCACAATATTATAACACCATCACCGTCTTAGTGGGGGAAACTTGCAAAAAATCAGCTTGTATGCTATCGTTATCAAGTGATTTCAAAGACCAAAAAACACAAAGCGATCGCAGAAGCCCAAATCCACGACAAGGATACGGGTTCTGCTTCCGTGCAAATTTCAATACTTACGAAGCGTATAGAAGAGCTCGCTCTTCATTTGAAAAAAAATGCGAAGGACAACCACTCTCGTAGAGGACTATTAGCCATGGTCGCAGACCGACAGGCTCATATGAAATATCTAGAGAAGAAGGATGGGAAGCAAGCTCTCGCGCTCCAGAAGAAACTTGGTCTGAAGAAGTAACAATCCGCAAATTAAGCTTTTCTTTGCACGATAATTTCTTGCTAGAAATTTCTCTGCTCGCCCGTCGGCTCCGCAAGGCACGAAAACCTTAATTTGCTCCTTACTAAATTTTTAATAAAAAATTTCAATGGCAATCATTAAACATAAGACCCAACGTGTCGGGGTTTTCATAGACACACAAAATATTTATCATAGTGCGAAGAATCTCTATCATGCCAAGGCCAACTTCGGTGCGATACTCAAGGAAGTGATCAACGATCGTATCCTCGTTCGGGCCATCGCCTACGTCGCTTCCACTGAATCGGGTGAAGAAAAAAGTTTCTTCGATGCTCTTTCGAAGATCGGGATAGAAACTCGCACCAAACCGCTTCAGATTTTCATCGGCGGAGCGAAGAAAGCCAACTGGGATGTAGACCTCGCGATGGACGCAGTGAAAATGCAAGGTAAACTCGACACCATCATCATCGCTTCAGGTGACGGAGACTATGTTTCTCTCATTGAATATTTGAAAAACCACGGCACCCAGGTAGAAGTAGTAGCCTTCGGCAAGTCTTCTTCAGCTCGACTCATTGAAGCAGCTGATGACTTCCTAGATTTGGATTTAAATCCAAAAAAGTTCTTGATGAATTCTGTAGAAAGAAAACCTCGCGAGAGAACTCCGAGATAAAACGCTCCAAAGTTTGAACAGATAATGTAGAATGGAGGTATGAATCCCGAACAACCAATCGAGGAAAATTCTTCTTCTCCCTTAAAACAGATCCGGACTTTCCAGGGAGACGTGGCCAGCGCACTGCACAAGCAGAACGAATCTTTGGTTTCTATTCAGAGATCGGAACATGCAGTGAGAGAAGCTAGAAAAGTTTTCGCCACGCCCAAATCAACCGAAGAAATAGCTCAAGAAAAATCTAATAAAAAATTAATTTTTCTACTCATTGGTAGTTTGGTTTTAATCACTGCGGCCGGTCTCATCGGTTGGTATGCCTACAATGGTTATGTGACCAAAACTGCCTTGCCTATTGTAGAGCAAACACCCAACAAACTGATGATTTCTGGTAGTGAAGTGAAGATAGATATAAGTCATTTATCACGCGAAGCTTTCATATTGGGCATAGAGACAGAAGCAGCAAAAAAAATAGCCGATGGTACCGTGGTTCAAATTCAATTACAGAAACCAACAGCAACTACGACCACACCAATTGTCACTGGAGATTTATTAAATCTACTCGAGAGTCGTGCTCCCGGTAGTTTGATTAGAAGTATGAGTCCAATATTTATGCTTGGTCTCTTGGGAGACGGAACCGTGCCCACAAATGCCACAAGCACAAACAGAATCAATCACGTTTTCCTTTTGATTAAACTCGATTCATTCGACAACGCCTTCCCCGGAATGCTCGAATGGGAGAAAAATATGCGAGATGATATATTGTCCATCTTTGCTTCTCCTGAAACATTAGCCACCACCTCACCCGCAGCACTTTTTTCTGATATAACTGTTCAAAACAAAGATGCGAGGATTCTCAAGGATTCAACTGGCCAGACGGTGCTTCTATATTCATTCTTCGACAATAACATGCTCATAATCACAGACAATGAAGCTAGCCTAAGGACTATTATAGGGAAGTTAAATGCTGGGAAACTTTCACGCTAGGCGCTTCCCTCAACTTTTGATACACTAATTATATGACTATAGACACCAAATATTTCAAAGAAAAACTAGAGAGTGAATTAGAAAGCCTAGAAAAAGAGCTTTCAGAAGTGGCGCGCAAGAATCCTGATAGTCCAACTGATTGGGAAGCCATTCCTGCCGAGCGTGATTCTTCTCAAGCAGATGACAACACCGTGGCTGACAGCGTTGATGATTATGAAGACAACAATGCCATAGTGAATCAACTCGAACCCAAACATCGAGACGTGTTAGACGCTTTGAATAAAATTAAAAATGAAACTTATGGTTTGTGTGAAGTCTGCGGAAAGGAAATCGAACCTGAACGCCTCGAGGCTAATCCAGCCGCTCGCACCTGCAAGGACCATATGAAGTAAGATCCGCGCTATGTTTTCTAAAGTCTATAGCGCACAAACAAATTTACTCTCAGTCACACTCATCTCTGTAGAGACAGATATTTCGCGTGGGCTCTACGCCTTCTCTATAGTTGGTCTGCCGGACAAAGCCGTCGAAGAAGCGAGGGACAGAGTCAGTGCAGCCATAAAAAATTCTGGGTTAACTTCTCCCAAATCCAAAAATCAGAAAATTGTTATTTCACTCGCTCCAGCTTCGGAGAAGAAGGAGGGCCCAGCCTTCGATCTCTCTATCGCTCTTTCATATTTATTGTCAGCAGAAGAAATTGATTTTGATTCGGAAGGAAAATTATTCCTCGGAGAACTTTCATTGGATGGCAAGCTCCGTGGAGTGAGAGGAATTCTACCCGTGGCAAGGTTTGCGAAGAAAAATGGGTTTAAAGAATTATACGTACCTATAGAAAATGTCGAGGAAGCGGCGCTCATCGAAGGTTTGAATGTTTTCGGTATGGATTCACTTTCCTCTGTGATGAAACATTTGTCCGGAGAAAAATTAATTATTAAATCACCCACAACCAAACTTTCTAAAAAAGAATCCCAGGCCAAAGTGGATTTCTCCGACGTACGCGGACAAGAGAGAGCTAAACGAGGTCTCCTCATCGCCGCCGCTGGAGGACACAATGTGGCTATGTATGGCCCCCCTGGGACTGGTAAAACAATGCTGGCCAAGGCTTTCGCCGGTATTCTCCCAGAACTTTCGTTTGAAGAAATGCTCGAAGCCACATCGATTCATTCTGTGGCCGGAGTGCTCTCTGAATTTATAACCGAACCGCCATTTCGTTCGCCTCATCACACGGCATCATATGTCTCACTCGTCGGCGGGGGAGCGACACCTAAACCAGGAGAGATTACTCTCGCACACAGAGGAGTACTCTTCATGGATGAATTTCCTGAATTTGAACGTCGAGTGATAGAAAGTTTACGTCAACCCCTCGAAGATAAAGTGATTTCTGTGGCACGAGCGAAAGGTACCGCCCACTTTCCTGCAGATGTTTTATTAATTGCGGCCATGAACCCATGCCCTTGTGGTAATTTTGGTTTTAGAGGTAAACCCTGCATTTGTACTCCGACTTCTCTTCAACGTTATCGTAGAAAAATGTCCGGACCAATCATTGATCGCATAGATATTTGGTTAGAAGTGGATCGTGTGAATACGAACGATCTCTCTGGGACAACAGAAGGAGAGAAGAGTGATTATTTTAGAAGAAAAGTAGAGAATGCTCGCACACTACAGAGATTGCGTTTCGACCCAACCTCCGCCAAGGCTTCGGCGGGGCAAGAAAAAATAAAAAATCTTACAAAAAACTCCGACATGGGAGCGAGAGATTTGATAAATTATATAAATTTAGATAATGAGACACGCCAAGCTCTAAACCTCGCCTCCAAACGCCTCGGATTTTCTCCGCGCGTCTATCACCGTATGATAAAAGTAGCTCGCACTATCGCCGACCTCGATAATTCTCCTGAAATAACCCGCGACCACATCCTCGAAGCGGTTGAATACAGACCTAAGAAATTTGATGTTTAAAAGCCTAAAAGGAATCTACCCTCAACATACACAATAAAACGCTATAGCGAATTATAGTGTAATGAAATAGGGCTCATAAATTTCACCAAAAAGTTTGATGTTTAGACAAAATAATATGAAAAAGACTTTGAAAATATAAAGAAAAAACTTAAGGAATTAGAATAAAATCGAAACCCGCCGTGAGGCGGGCTTCTCGGAGTCCCCCGAAGGGACCTAATGCATTTATTATATACCTCACCGGCAACATTTCAAACTTTTTTGAATACCACTATTTAAATAAATCTTTTTTAGTAAATAAGTAAATTGCAGGTATAACCAAAACTAACATTTGAATTACTGATGGTATAAACGCGATGTTTCCTCTAATGCTGTAATCAAAAGCATTTATTGACTGCAACATCAAAAAAATAACTATTATTAATAAAACTGATAAAATTTCTGCCATGATAAACGCCCATCTCTTTAATTTTCTTAAGCCAAATGATATTGGAATAGCTAGAATACCTGCCATAAGAACCGATAATTCAGACAAATTGCTAGGTATTATTGTTTGCCAAGATTCGGTAGATAAACTAACTATCAAAGAGAAAAATACAGAGAGACCTAAAACAAAAATAAACCACGAATAGAGTCTAATAAAACGGAATGGTAATGTGTTTTCCATACGATAACTTTATCATGTCGAACATGAATTTGTCGATTTGTTTAAAACGGATTCTTCGCACCGCGGATTTCAAAGTGAAGGTCGTGTAACATTCAGTATTGCTCACATACGTTATAAATACGCTATAGCATAAGATTAACGTATGTAATTTAAGACAGTGAATATCGCCCCAAAAATGACGCTAAATCTTCTCCTGTTTTGATTGAATATAAGCAGAAAAATATTTTCCGTATTTTTTCAACTCTGGGAGTTTAAAATCATTTCCAGTAACAATTTTTCTACAATTCAACGAATTGCAATTACAATTCATTTTATAATCCTGATTATCAACCATCGCATAATCTAAAAATAACTCTTCCCCTGATTCAATGTCTCTCATGGCCACAAAAACTATGTCTCCACGCATTCCAACATTGGGATCACAACTATGATTAATAAAAATCATAACTTCCTCTCTTTCTTTAATTGTGATTGGACAAAGAAAAATATCATCAGAAATTTGAATTTCAGAATGACCACCAAATGGTAGCTTATCCATTTGTTCTTTAGTTAAAAGATGCCCGGCTCTAATCGCAATTATTTCATCTTTTTTAATGTTTTCTGTAGCAAATAAACCAACACCGTGAATTTTACTGATTAATCCTTTTTTGGTTTTTGGAGAAATCCAACTTTTCATTTTTAGAAAGGATTCTTCGCGCCGCGGATTTCGAAGTGGAGGTGAGGACCTGTTGATTTACCAGTGTTTCCAAGGGCTCCGATAGTTTGACCTTGTTCTACTCTCTGGCCCGTAGAGACAGACACCTTGGAGAGGTGACCATAAAGAGTCTGAGTACCATTTGGATGAGAGATTACGACATACGAACCATAACCACCATTCCAACCACCCGACTTGGCAATAATAACCGTACCATCTGCAGCCGCCATAACTGGAGAACCAACGGGCAAACGACCCAAATCAATACCATTGTGACCATGAATACCTTGAGTTTTCATTCCCCCACTGAGAGGACGCATATAATAGCCGGCGTAAGTCGGATAGCTTGCTCCAACACTTGAACCCGAACTGGATGAACTGCCAGAAGAGATCGCTATTTCTCCATCTGGGACAATGACCTCATCTCCAACCTTGAGTTTAGTGTTGGCGGATAAATCATTATAAGAAAGAATTTCAGCCAAATCTGTTTTATATTTCTTGGCTATAGAGGCCAGGGTATCTCCAGACTTCACGATATGACGTACTCCAGAAATAGGCAGAATCACCAATTCCTGACCATTTTTAAGTGTATTGCTCCTCAGATCATTGGCCCAAACTATGGTATTGGCTGAAACTCCAAACATCTTGGCCACCGAAGATAGAGTATCTCCCTTACGAACAACATAAACACTAATCTGGCCAGTGCCGGATTGACCTGCGTCTATGAAGGTCTCACCGGTATTACCCTCTGAAACTAGCGCTGTATCGTTCACTATAGCCAGGGTTGTAAATCCCGTCGGACGTGGATCAATATTCGAACGACCTACAAGGAGATCCATCGTCTGGGAATTCTTGGCACTTACAATTTCTGGGGCAAGAGAGAGTATGGAACCCTGACGAGCCAGAGAGGATAAGGGCAAAGAAACTATGGCCAAAAGACCAAGAACCATTAAAGGCCTGGAAACTCGTGCAATATATGGGTATTTCTGACCAAAGAATTTGAAACTGCGGGCTATTCTTCGGAAGTTTTTTGTAGAAATGCGAGGGGGTTAAACTGATGAAAACCAACCTTTACCGGAAACCCTATTATACTGTAATGACACGGTAATACAAGGCAGAAAACAATAGCACTGTGCATATGTTATAGTGTCCAATAAGCTCAAAATGTCCTTAGAAAATCAAGAAAATTTGAATCCAAAACAGAAAGAAGCCGTCTTGAATACGGAAGGACCTTTACTTATCTTGGCTGGAGCCGGAGCGGGCAAAACCAAGACTATAGCCGAGAGGATAAGACATCTGATTAGGAAGGGAGTGGCTCCATCTTCTATCCTGGCCATCACCTTTACCAACAAAGCGGCCAAGGAGATGCGCGAGAGGGTATCAAAAATGCTTTCAGAAGATAAAGGATTAAACAGGCCGGTTTCTATGAATGAGAGACCTTTTGTGAGCACCTTTCATTCCCTCGGAGTCCACATCATAAAAGAACAATCAACTAAACTCGGCATCGGTAGACATTTCTCTATCTTTGATCGTGACGATTCGAAGAAAGCAGTGAAGGAGGCCCTCGAGGTTTGTGGGCTAGATCCAAAGACTCATGACCCAAATAAAGTACTTTCGATAATTTCCAAGGAGAAGGGCCGGGGCTTAACTGAAAAAGATTATGCTGTTCGACCTGAACGGGGACAATTTTCTGATATCGTAGAAATAGTTTGGAGAGAGTATGAGAAAATTTTAAAAAGGGACAATGCCCTAGACTTCGACGATTTGCTTCTTAAAACTGCTCGACTTCTAAGAGAGGACAGGGAAGTGAGAGATTATTATAAAAAAGTTTGGGATTATATTCATATTGATGAATATCAAGACACGAACGGAGTGCAGTATGAGATTTCTAAACTTTTGGTAGGGGAGAAACACAATATTTGTGTGGTGGGCGATGTGGATCAAAATATTTATTCTTGGAGGGGAGCAGATATAAAAAATATTTTAGCCTTCGAGAAGGATTATCCAGAGGCCAAGGCTATTCTTCTCGAAGAAAATTATCGTTCAACCAAAACCATCCTCGAGGCAGCCAACACTGTGATAGAGAAAAACAAAATTCGTAGAAAGAAAACTCTTTTCACTGAAAATCTCACTGGAGAAAAGATCGGTATCTTCCAAGGTTTGGATGAAAGTAGTGAAGCCGAATTCATCGCCAGCAAAACCGAAGAATTAATAAAATCTGGCTCTAGACCTGAAGAAATTGCTGTTTTGTATAGAGCCAATTTCCAGTCCAGAGTGCTCGAAGAAGCCTTTATGGGGCATAGAATTCCTTATGAACTTCTAGGCACACGCTTCTTCGAACGCAAAGAAATAAAAGATATCCTCTCATATCTCAAGGCAGCGCTTAATCCAGAATGTCTCGCTGATATCAAACGGATTATCAATGTCCCAGCTCGAGGAATAGGCAAGAGTAGCGTGGCCAAACTTTTCTCTGGTTTAAATTCGGATTTGACCGGAGCTACGAAGAAAAAAATATCTGATTTCTATAAATTATTAGAAGAAATAAAAAAAGTAGCCGAAGAGAAACGTCCGAGCGAAACTGTTTCATTCATCATTACAGAATCAGGACTCGAGAGAGAGTGGAAAGAAAACAAAGGAGAAGATCTCGAGAGACTTGAAAATGCTTATGAACTTAGAAATTTCGCCGAAAAGTTTGATGGTTTGGAACCTCTGGAGGGAATAGAACAGTTGCTTTCTGATTCTGCTCTCCAGAGTGATCAGGATGAGATGACTGAAGAGAAAAAAGCTGTACGTCTCATGACTGTGCACGCTTCAAAGGGACTAGAGTTCGATGTAGTTTTCATCGCCGGACTCGAAGACGGACTTTTTCCTCATCAAAAAGTGACGAGAGAAAATATCACTCCCGAAGAATCCGAGGAAGAACGACGATTGTTCTATGTCGCTCTCACTCGCGCCAGGAAGAAAATCTTCTTGTCTTATGCTCAAGTGAGAATGATTTTTGGTTCGAGGCAAGTAAACATTCCTTCAGAATTTATTTTTGATATTCCTGAAGAATTAACCGAGGAAGAAACATTTGAAGGCGAAGACAGGTGGAAGAGTAAACCTTTATTAGATATATACTTTGATTAATATGTATCACAAAAAATCTTTGGGGCAAAATTTTCTAACTTCTCAATCTGCTGTGAGCAAAATTGTTGATACAGCCGATCCAAGCGGAGACGATATTATCCTAGAAATAGGGCCTGGTAAGGGCGTTTTAACAGAGAAGTTGCTCCTCTTTGCGGGAAAAGTGGTGGCCGTGGAGAAAGATGATAATCTGTTTGAATTTCTAAAAGAAAAATTCAAAAAAGAAATCGAAGCAAATAAACTCGACCTTATCCACGGGGATATTTTAACTTTTGATCCGAATGCTTTATCTTTCTACAAAGATTTAAATTATAAATTGGTTGCAAACATTCCATACAACATCACTGGCGCAATATTAAAAAAGTTTCTTTCTTCAGAAACACAACCAGAACTTATGGTGCTTATGCTTCAGAAGGAAGTCGCTCAACGGATAGTAGCCAAGGATAAGAAGGAAAGTATTTTATCCATTTCAGTAAAAATTTATGGGGAGCCGAAATATATTCAAACAGTGAAAGCGGGTTCGTTCTCTCCCGCACCAAAGGTTGATTCAGCTATTCTCCTTGTAGAAAATATTTCTAAAAAATCTTTCAATCCACCAGCTGGCGAATCTGAGGAAAGATTTTTTGAAATTTTGCGTACCGGATTTAAATCCAAACGAAAGAAATTGGTTTCGAATCTTATACACCTCATCCCCAACCCTTCTCCTAGACGTAAGGAGAAGGGGGATAATATAACCCCGACCCCTCTCCTTGCGGCTAGGAGAGGGGTCGACTTGCGGGCGGCAAGCGGGGGTGAGGTCTGGAAAGAAAAAGTACTCGAAACTTTCAAGAAACTTGAACTGGATCCAAACTTACGAGCCGAAGATCTCGATATCTCTGGTTGGAGAAAACTTGTAGAGACACTGACGGAAAACTAGAGCCCACTGGTACCTTCGTATATCACAGAACCAAGGGTCGGTAAAACCATACAACCTGAAGTTGGAGCTGGGATCAAACATTCTTGCACTCCGGGAGCAAATTTACCCAAATTCCACACTGTTGGGGTGATCGGATTATACCAAGAGTAAAGAAGGCTAGATAAAGTGGAGTAATAAAGAACACCAGTGACGGGAATTGGTGAATTCATATAAAGAGGAGTGAAATATACGGCAAATCCACCACTGCACGGACACGGAACAACAGCGTCTATCATTCCACCAAAAGAAACACCTGTGACAACAGCCAAGGCAGGAGTAGGAAACAAGAAGAAAGGAGTGAGAACCAAAGGGGCAAGAAGAATTTGAAGCTTTTTCATAGGATAAGTCTAACACAAAGCACAAAATTGTTTGCTATAATTAAACAAATTATGAAGCGTTCTCCGAAAATTATCTTGGCCATCATAGTAGCGGTTATTTTCGTCGGAGGAGCAATCCTTTCTGTCTTTAAACAAGCTCAAAATACACGCAGTCCCCAAGGTACACTTTCGGCCACAGACGGCGGATGGGTAGCCCCAGCCGAAGGGACGAGTGTGAACGCATCATCAACCAGTCTCATAGACACTAATTTGACCACTATTTTGAGCAAACAGGTGTTCAGTAATTTTATGGTTTTAAATCAGTCAGGAAATCTAAACTCTCAAACCATAAACGACCTCACGGATCAACTTTCCTCTCAAATTATAGACAAGGTCCCAACGGCCAAGGTTTATACCATAGCCGACCTGCATATTATCCCCAATCCAACCAAGGAAGACCTTAGAAAATATGGTAATGACTTTATGATTCTTAGAGACAAGTATCAAAACCAATATATCAGACAAACAACTTCATTGGATAGTCCAATCCTAAACAAGACAGATGCAGGAACAATAAATATTTATAAACTAATAGGAGTCTTGTATGAGGGCATAAGTAACAATTTGCTATACTTGGATGTCCCCACTGGTTTAGTCGACCTGCATCTTGAAATTTTGAATAATTATTCAACCCTCGCTTACAGTCTCAAACAACTTGAACAACTTGATGAAAATCCTATTATGGCTGTTAGTGGCCTTAGTCTATTCAACAAAAATATTGACCAAGAAACCCAAATACTTGAACAAATCACAGCATACTTCATAAAAAATGATATAATTTTTACTGAAAATGAGCCTGGCCATGGTTGGAATAACATATGAACAAAGATTTTTTGAATAAAAAATTGTTTCCTAGTTTTATAATCTCCCTACTTTTGTTTTCGGCAATTTTGCCTGTTTTGAAAGTTCAGGCACAAGGAGATATTCCTACAGGAAGCGACCCGTGCAAAGATCTGATTGGAAGTCTAGGAAGCAAAGCTGCAGGTGCAGGTGCAGTGGCAGGAGTCTTGGGTCTGGGAGGAGCCACTGGTGGAGATGTGTCTGGGATTGATGCTGTGCCCACAAATGATTCTGAGGCTATAAAAACTCTAAAAGAAAATCAAGCCCTGGAGTGTGAGACTAAAAAAAATACCGAGGCAGTTAGAAGAAAAACAGTAGGAACCTACATCCTCGGTATTCCATGCCAATTTTGTAGCTTAGATGCTGTCGCCAAGATTGCCATGAAAGCCGTCATTAAAAAATTGACCGACGATACTGTAAAATGGATCAATACTGGGGCAAATGGAAATCCAATGTTTGTGACCGACCCGGGACAATATTTCACTGATGTTGCCAATGGCCTAGCGTCTGATTTCATCGGAGGAGCAGACTCGCCACTCAACTTTCTTTGTACACCATTCGCTCAGAACATCAAACTTTCTCTTAGAAGTAACTACGCCACGAGACAAATCTATAACCCCCAATGTACTTTCACCGGCATAGCAGGGTTTCTAAAAGACGGATTTAATCGTGGTGGATGGCAAGATTGGTTCAATGTCACTCAAAATGCAGAGAACAATCCGTATGATTCATATCTCAATGCACAGGTTGAATTAGATTCCAGAATTCAGAGTGCACTTAAAATTAAACAGGACCAGTTGAATTGGGGAAGTGGATTCTTCAGTACTCAAACCTGTACCAAAACATTTCAAGAGGCGGAAGATGAGTATAAAGGTAGAGACGTAACCGTTCTTTACCCAGGTATTAATCCAGACGGATGTGATGGTACCAAGGGTTCGGAAGTGGGACCAATAAAAACTCCCGGCAGTGTTGTGGGCTCTCAATTAAATAAGGTTTTGGGATTGGGAGCAGATGACCTCACCTTGGCTCGCTCATTTGATGATGTGGTGAGTGCTTTGGTTGGATTTCTAACCAAAAAAATACTTAATAATGGCGGCCTTCTTGGGGCAAACTCTAGCGATACAGGAACAAAAGGAGTTGAAACTGGTACGGGCCTTACACCTGGGCCACAAGACTTCGGTCCGGGGACAGACCCAACCTCAGGAGTGACTTGCGCACCAAATAAAACTGGTGCTTTATTCAACGACCCGGTCATATGGACAGCCGCGGTCACAGAAGTCGAAGGAATAACATACAGCTATGAATGGATCAACGTCACGGATCTTCCCAGCGGCTCAACAGATAGTGCATTAGTCATGAACTATACGAAACAAGGCAATAAAAAAGCTTCTGTTAAAATAACTTCAACACGGACCAGTAACGTTTCCGAAATTCCAATAACACGAACATCAACCATAGACTGTAGTCCTGCCGTGAAGGTGGCGGAATTTTCCCCGCTGGTTATCAATTCTTGTACGGCAACGTCCGCTGAGGCGCTGGCAAACGAAATTTCACCATTCGAGATAGACACTACTGGTGAAAGAAGAATAAAGATGGCCAGAGTTACTTGGGTAGCCAATATTTCTGGGGGTTCAGGAGTCCTAGCAGTAAACAGCCCTATCATTTGGAGTGGAGAAAGTAGAGATGATTTTAGGCACATTATTCAAACTAGAGAGTTTGGAAAGCCTACTAAACAAATGGATGTGCCTATGTGGACTCCTTCTTACTTCTGGCTTGGCGGGAATGCTGGGCATTATAGTTATGTTGGAGGATCAAATGGTACCACCCAAACCATAACCAAAAACTCTGACGGAAGCACAACAATATCAATCAGTAGATTGTATGAAATTCTCAATGCAGAAACGACACGTGATGTGAGTGCAAAGATAGAGGTGAGAGACGCAAACGTCTTTATAGAAAACAACGGTCGTGCCAGCAGGGACTGTAAGCCGGCAGTCTTTCTATATAAACCGTGATGAAAAAATATTTATCACATATTTTGATATCCATTTTTCTCCTCACTATTTTAGTTGGGGTGGGGGGGAATGTTCTTCCAAAAACTGCACACGCTACCGACTGTACTGGAGTAGAAAATTACTTAAACCCACTTTGTCATATATTAAATCCAAACGATTATAAACAGGGTGCAGCTGCCGTTGGCGGAGTGGTTAAGGATTGGGTTATTAGTGCGATAGTTGCACCCATATCTCTGCTCATTCTAAAAATCACTAGTCTTCTCACAACGCTTTCCGGTGGAATTCTCAACTACGTCGTTGATTACACCATAGTGAAGATGGCAGATAATTACAAACACATGACTTCTATAAGTAGCGCTTGGGGAACTGTCCGAGACGTCGCCAATATGGGATTCATCTTCATACTTCTATACGCTTCTATACAAATGATACTTGGAGAAGGAAAAGATACACGCAAACTAATTGTAAATATAATCATTGCGGCACTTCTTATAAATTTCAGTATGTTTTTCACCCAGGTGGTGATAGACGCGGCAAACATCATAGCCCTCACTTTCTATCACGCGATAGCCCCGACAGCAACAACGGGCAATCTGTGGGACGCTGGGCTTTCTAATTCTTTAATGGCACCTTTGAATCTTTCAACCATATGGGAAAATTCTGCCCTTCTGGATTCTAACAAACTTGCAATCATCGGAATAATGGGCTCTATCATCACTCTCATTGCGGCCTTCATATTCTTCTCCATAGCAGTAATGCTTGTTATTAGATATGTGGTGTTAATTCTGGTTTTGATTCTTTCTCCTATCGCATTTATCGGAGACGTTATCCCGGGGGCCAGTGGTTATGCTGGACAATGGAGAAAAGCTTTATTCGGACAAGCTTTCTTCGCACCCGTATATATGTTCCTAACTTGGATAACTATTAAAATTTTCACGGGTCCCGCATTTCCTACCAACCAAGGAGCCACGTGGGCCAAAGCTTTCACTGGAGAAGTCTCGAACGTCAATTCTGCTGCACAAGCCGTAACAGCCAGTGGTGATTCTATTTCTCTCGTTTTCAATTTCGTAGTGGTCATTGTTTTCCTGATTGCTACACTGGTTCTCTCAAAAAAGGTCTCGGAAAGTGCAGGGTTAGGTATAAATAATTTAACAAAGAAAGCTATGGGGTTTGCTTCTGGTACATTGGTTGGAGGAACGCTTAGAAATACCATTGGGAGAATTGGTGGGGCCGCGGCAGATAATGCAAAATTACAAGATGCCGCCAAAAACAAAGTGGGTCTCGGCGGAGCTGCTTCTCGTCTCGCTCTTTATGCAAGCAAGAAGGCAAGGAGTGGAACATTTGATATTCAAAATGCCGCAGTGCCAACTGGAATGTTTAGTGATGCAATCAGAGGCACTGTTGGTAGGACAGAGACTGGTAAAAAACTTGGCCTGGATAAATTTGATGCCATACCTTCAATAAATATTTCTGATCTAACGGGTGAGGCAAGAGGAGGGGACAAAGGATACAGGGAAATGCAAGCAGAAAAAAATAAGAAATTCCAAAAAATTAGAGAGGATGAGAGCAGTGAAGCCCAAAGAGCTATCGATAAGCAAACAATCCGTGCTGGGCTTAAACCTGGGGTGCTTGCTGGTAGTCCAGAGTACATAGCCATGGAGAAGGCAATAAACAAAATGTCTGACAAAGAAATTGAAGCGATCGTTTCTAGCAACAGATCTCTACTGGAGGAACAAAAATTTGCAACAACAATCAGCACACAACAATTGGAAGCTTTAAATAAAAGCTCGGAACTCTCTGATGCAGAAAAATCTACACTAAAAAATAATAGATTCCAAGGAATAAACTCAGCATTAACTCCTGGGGGTGTTGGCGCCCCAGCAATATCAGGTGAAATAAAAGCTCTGTCTGATAAAGAGTTGGAGATGATAGATCCAGGACATTTGAACAATGCCAGCTTCATAGCTCAACTGAGACCAGCACAAATGGAAGCAATACAAAAAAGCAGCAAGTTTACATCAAGTCAAAAAACTTCAATAAAAAACCTAAGAAGAGCCCCTCTGCTTGAGGCCCTTGATCTATCAAATCCAAGTTACACAGCCAACCCCGCTGTGGTAGGAAGCACCCTCGGTAAAATGCCAGCGAAGGATTTGGCCGCACTTATGGGACAAAATATTACCTACGCAGACCCTCTTACTGGCGCAAATATTGTTGCATCAATACTTACTCATCCAGATGTATTGCCGCTACTCAAACCAAACAAACTTCAACAAATGGCACTAGAAATGAGTGACTCTGATATACAAACCTTACGTACAGCACTACTTGCTGGAGGTAGCCCAGCAACTGTTGCATGGTTAAACAACCCTATGACTGGTGGATCTATATTCTCTTAATATGAAATTTACCAAAGAACAACAAAGGGCGGCTTACAAAAAACTTCCAGAAGACGTGAGGGACTTTGTTTTCTCAAACGAAGTAAATGATCTACTAGACGAAATAAAAAAAGAAATTGGATTAACAGAAGAACAGTCCGTTGTTGCAGATGCTGAAATTTTATACTCTCTCATAGGTTTGCAAAACCTAGCCGTATCTATTGAAGAAATCGCAAAAGCGTCAAGTAAACAAAGTCAAGATTTCATTAAAATATCACAAAAATTGCAAAGTGGTATTTTTGATAAAATCAAAACCATGGGAATCAATCTGGAAGAATTCGTGCTCAGTAATAAATCAAAACAATCTGACCCAAATTTACAAAACAAATCCGCACCAGAAAATATTTCAAAAACCATCGCTATAGAAATCCCTCCAGCCAATTTGCCTATGATTGAACCCGGGGAAGTAGTGCATGATACGACACCGAAGGTGTCAGAAGCAGGAATCACGAATCATGAATCAGGAGGAAAAGACACAGAAGTAGGAATCAAGAATCAGGAAGCAATTGATACAAATACCAATATAAAAAGTGCATACAAAGGAGCAGATCCATACAGAGAACCACTTAGCTAGAAGCAAGAGTCATGAATCAAGAATTACGAGGGACTGAAGGAGTACAGAAAATAAAATCTTTTACAGACCTAAATGTTTGGAAGGAGGGACATAAACTGGTCGTGGATATTTATCAAATCACCAAAAAATTTCCACGAGAAGAAATCTTTGGGCTTACGAACCAAATTCGTAGGGCAGCAGTATCAATCACTTCAAACATTGCCGAAGGATTTAGCCGTGGTTCATACAAGGATAAGGTACACTTTTATCAAATGTCTCTTGGTTCAACGACAGAAGTTGAAAATCAGCTTATAATTAGTAGAGATGTTGGGTACGTATCAGAAGAAAATTTTCACAAGATTCAGGAACAACTGATTTTGGTGAACAAACTCTGCAACGGCCTCATTAAGAAATCAAAAACATTTTACTCATAATTCATGATTCTTAATTCATAATTCACTCCAATGCGATTCCAAGTACCACAATTCATCGATGTAGAAGATAAAATATTTGGACCTTTGACCTTCAAACAGTTTATTTATGTGGCTGGAGCAATAGGACTATGCGTCATATTCTTCACCTTCTTGAATAAATTTATTGCCCTGCTTCTCTCTGTTCCTGTAGTTGTCTTCGGTGTGGCCTTGGCTTTCTATAAAATGAACAATCAACCATTCATCCAGATGGTAGAAAATTTCTTCCATTACTCATTGTCATCAAAGCTCTATTTGTGGCAAAAGGAGGAGAAGAAGCCAACAATAAACAATGAACAACGAACAATAAACAATAAACCCATCCAACAAGTTTATGTACCGAAACTTTCCGAGAGCAAGCTTCGAGACTTGTCTTGGAGCTTGGATATAAAGGAAAATCAGAACCCGATCACCAAAAGTGATAATAAACAATAAACAATGCACAATAAACAACAGACAACGAACAATGAAATAGAATTTATTGTTTATAGTCCATTGTCTATTGTTAATATATAATGATTCTATGTCTCCGAGTAACGGCTCTACACAACAATTTGTCCCCATTCAAGAGGTGCGCGACGGCGTACTTCTACTTAAGGATGGAGGAATGCGAGCCATACTCCTCGCTTCATCATTGAACTTTGCCCTTAAATCAGAAGAAGAGAAGAACGCTATCATCTTTCAATTTCAAGATTTCTTAAACTCGTTGGATTTTTCTGTAGAAATAGTCATCCAATCAAGAAAGCTCGATATCCGACCATACATCGCCCTACTCGAGGGGAGGGAGAAGGAGCAAACAAATAACTTGATGAAAATTCAAACCAGAGAATACATTGAATTCATAAAAAGCTTCACCGAGAGCACCAATATTATGACCAAAAATTTCTTCGTCGTGGTGCCTTATACGCCGGCCAGTTTGAGTGGACAAAAAGTTTCTGGAATCTCATCATTCTTCCAAACGAAAACCACGAAGGAGAAATCTGCGACCACCGAAGCCAACTTCGAAGAGAATCGTACCCAGCTTGAACAACGACTCTCGGTAGTTGAACAGGGTCTTATGCGTACAGGCATCCGCGTAGCTCGCTTGGGCACAGAAGAGATTATTGAACTTTTCTACAAGGCCTTTAACCCGGGCGAGGTAGAGAAACCAATTAGAGCCAACTAATATGAGCATCTTCACTAAATTATTCGGCGAGGAGAAAAAACAAGATATCTCTTCTATTTTGCCTCAAGAAATATTTGAAGCAGGAGTCTTGGAACTCAAAGACATCATTGCTCCTTCTGCATTGAAGATTACTCCGAAGGAAATTAACCTCGGGGAGAAAATCCTCCGAAGCTACTTCGTCATCTCTTACCCCCGCTTCCTTTCTGAAAGTTGGTTTTCTCCGATTATAAATATGGATAAAGTTTTCGATGTTTCCATATTTGTTCACCCTATCGAAACTTCCAAGGTGCTTAGACAATTCCAAAAAAAGGTAGCCGAAGTTCAGAGTCAGATTCATACGAGGGAAGACAAAGGTCTCGTACGTGACCCAATGCTCGATGTGGCCTATCAAGACCTCGAGAATCTCCGAGATCAACTTCAGCAGGCCCAAGAAAAATTGTTTGACGTTGGATTATACATCACCGTCTACGCAGACAGCGATGGGGAACTGGATAAAATTGAATCAGAAATTAAATCAATTTTGGAAGCCAAGATGATTTATATGAAGCCCGCCCTTTTTCAACAGGAGCAGGGGTACAAGAGTACCTTGCCCTTGGGGAACGACCTCCTCGAAGTGCATTCAAAGTTAAATTCTTCGCCCCTTTCATCCCTCTTCCCATTCACTTCCTTCGACCTCACTTCTGATAAAGGAATCCTCTATGGAGTGAACAGACACAATTCTTCATTAATCCTCTTCGACCGATTCTCGCTCGAAAACTACAACTCCATCATGTTTGCGAAGTCCGGTGCAGGTAAATCTTATGCCACCAAGCTAGAGATTCTGCGTACCCTAATGTTTGATACAGAAGTTCTGTGTCTCGACCCAGAAAATGAATACGAATATATGGCCGAGGCCGTCGGAGGAAGATATTTTAAAATTTCCCTAAACTCTGAACACCATATCAACCCATTCGATCTGCCTATACCAGGACCAGATGAATCCGGTGCCAATGTTCTGCGTTCTAACATCATTAACCTCGTCGGATTATTTAGAATAATGATGGGAGGACTCACCGCCGAAGAAGACGCCATCATTGACCGAGCCATCACAGAAACTTACGCTCTTAAAGACATCACGGCTGAATCAGACTTTAGAACGGTCGAACCGCCCCTTATGTCCGACTTCGAACTCGTGCTCTCTGGGCTCGAGGGAGGGGAGTCTCTCGCCCAACGTCTAACCAAATATACAAAGGGCACCTGGGCAGGATTCATCAACAGGCCAACTAATGTAGACATCAATAAAAAGTTTGTGGTCTTCTCTCTCCGAGATATGGAAGATGAATTGAAACCCATCGCGATGTACATCATCATGCACTTTATATGGAATGCCATTCGTAGAGAATTAAAAAAGAGGTTGCTCGTGATAGATGAAGCTTGGTGGATGATGAAGTCCGAGGACACAGCCTCATTCCTCATGGGTCTAGTGAAGCGAGGCCGCAAATATTTCCTCGGAGTAGCTACTATTACTCAAGACGTCGGAGATTTCCTCAAATCTCCATACGGATTACCGATCATCACGAACTCTTCTATTCAAATTCTCCTCAAACAATCTCCGACCATCATCGATGATTTGCAGAAAACCTTTAACCTCACAGACGAAGAGAAGTATCTATTGTTGGAATCAGATTTAGGGGAGGGGATATTCTTCGCCGGACTCAAACACGTGGCCATAAAAAGTATTGCTTCGTATACGGAGGACCAAATCATCACTTCTGATCCATCTCAAGTCCTCGCCCAGAAGCAGGCTCGACGAGAACTTGAAGCAGATAGAGTAGAGAGCGTTACCCCAGTAAACACCACAAACAATGGAGGAACAGAAACCAAAATCATCGGGCAGTAAAATCAGCAATGTTGAATGGGGACTTGTAATAGGGGCCGTAGTTGTAGTGGACGCTGTCCAGTTTTTTCTTGATGCCTTCGCTATTGGAATTCTGGCCAATAGATTCATAGATATTGTGGTCGGAATGGCCTTGGCATTTTATTTTTGGGCGCGCGGGGTAAAGATGAATGCCAAGAAAGTACTTTCACTCATAGCCTCATTCGTTGGGGAAGAAATTCCTGTTCTGGACACTCTACCTCTTTGGACATTGGATGTAATTTTGATTATGGCTTGGGATAAAGCGGAGGGTAAAATTGAGAAGGCTATGCCTATTTTAAACAAAACCCTCGGTAAGGCAGAAGGGATCGCGGGCAGAATAGAAGGAATGGGAAATAAACAAATAGCCCCATCCACAATAAATCAGAACGACGAATCAAGGACACCAAGAACAAATCAGTATCAAAATTCTATGAATAACGTATTAGATCTTCAAAACAGAATTCCACAAACCCGACCATTAAAAACTAGAATGGAGACTGATGGGAACGACACAAGTGGAGGACTCACTCTTTATCATGGAGGATTGCCAGAAGATGCTTCTATTGAAGACGTGGACCTAGAAAGACTGGGAACGCAACAGAACAAAAAAGGTAACACCTATGGTGGATTTTATCTCACCGATGATTCTTCTAGACATTGGTCTGAGGGTTATGCTCGCGAACGTGGTGCGTCCTTGCATTCCTTTGATATTCACCCACAAGCCAGAATATTAGATACAGGGGAAAGAAACACTGACAGACTGAGTGCGGAAGAAAGACAGGCTACGGCACAAACCCATGATCTCATAAAGGGCCGAGATACTTTGGGCCGAACACAATATACGCTTCTCAATAAAAGTGCGGTGACGAATATGAAAAGTGTGCCACCAAGTGCCTTTAGTAAGATAGAAAGGGAAGTCCAACCCGTCCTCACATCAAGCACCACTCCACACCACCAAGAGCTTGTGCAAGATGTTCGCCAGTCTAAACTTGATTGGATTCAATCAGAAGCATTCGCACAGCGTTTGCAAACATGGGGAGCAACAATAGAAGACGTCGAAAAGATTAGAGACCAACTCGCTCAAAATGCCATGGATGGAAACGCTTACATATTGTCACCGGATAAATTTAAGCAGACAATAAACATCCTTCAGAAAACAACTGGGGAGAAAAATATCAAAGAGGCATCGGCCTTTCATGATTCTGATAATCACTCCATTTTCTTGCAAGAAAGAATCATTTCACCGAGACCTCCATTGCCTGGACAGACCACGCCTCAAACTCCCACCCCTCAAGTCGACGCAACTGAACTCAATCATGAATACGGACATCTTGTGGCAGGTGATATATGGAAGGGTCCGCTTTTCAGAAATTGGAAACCTAGATTCAAGGCGGGAACACCTGATTCGACCTATGTCGGCTTAATTCACGAAACAGATACTAGAATCAGATCAATGTTTAGGGATGTTCGTGAATTTTTTGACCCCACTTCAGATAAGTTTGATTTGAAACATCTTATGATAGTTAAGAAATTGCGCGGTCAGGGACAAGTTAGTAAAGATACAAAAGACTTACTAGAACATTATGATGATGACTTTCTCATCGAACTTGCTAACACCATGCCAGCAATTTAAACCTTCCAAACAAAAGGTACTTGCACAAAAAAGGGGACGTGCTATGATGTGGGTATCATCACGAAAAGTCCCCCTGCATGCTAGTCTTGCGGGGGTCCTTTTTATTTTAGGCCTATCTTATTCCGCAAATCATCCATAAAAGATATGCTCTTCTTGGCAAACTTTTTAAGAAGTGCCGAATATTTATGACGATTTGGGACAAGCACGGTTTGAAGTTTATTTTGTTCTAAAAGATATTGAACCAAGCAATAAAAATCTCCATCTCCAGTAATAATAACGGCTTTATCAAAATTTTTGAGTTGTATCATAGTATGCAGAACCAACTCTGCATCTACATTCCCCTTGATAGTCCCGTCTTTGTATTTTAATACGGGTTTCCAAATACAAATAAATCCAGCGTCTTGCAGACTAACATAGATTTTATTGTTCCCCTCTATATATCCGATAAAAAGGTATGCTTTCGTGACACTATAATGCTCTTTTAAATAAACCCTAAACCTTTTCCAATCAATGTCCCATCCTTGAGACCTGACTGAGAGATAGACATTTTGGCTGTCTACAAAAGCATAATTATTCATTATAATATTTTACCCTGACTTGTTATATAATGTACATATGAAATTTCGAACCCTTTCAGCCCTATTGCTCCTTGCTTCATATTTCCTACTTCCTACCCCTTCCTATGCGCAACTTTCTCCAGAACAAGCACTCCAGCAACTAACCCAGACCGTTTCTATAAACATGTCGCCTGAATATCCAGGGCCAAACAGCAACGTAAACATTTCTATAGAAAGCTTCTCGACTGACCTAGACACCTCTAAAATCTCTTGGTCCGTGGGAGAAGTGGTGAAAAAGAGCGGACTAGGAGTAAAAGATTTTTCTCTCCAAACAGGCCCTTCTGGTAAATCAATAACTGTAAATATTTCAATTGAACCTCAAATTGGAACTTCGTTTATAAAAACTGTGACGATCCAACCCGGGGAAGTAGATCTGCTATGGCAGGGGAAATCCTACACACCGCCCTTCTTCAAGGGTCGAGCTTTGTGGTCTAACCAAGGACAAATTATTTTCTTGGCTATTCCCCACACCTCGAGCGCGGACGGCACACCACTCAAACCTTCCGACCTTATTTATAGATGGTCTAAGGATGGAACTGTCCTTAGTAATTTGTCTGGCACAGGGAAAAGTTCAATCACCTTGACCGATTCAGTGCTCTCTCTTCCTCAAACAATTACTGTAGAAGTTATGAGTGACACAAACACAATAGTGGGAAGTAAATCAATAAGACTCGCGTCCATTGCCCCTTCTGTTTTAATCTACGAAGATAGCCCCCTCTATGGACCATTATTCAACAGAGAAGTCGGCACGAATTTTATTTTGGGTAGCCAAGAAGTTTCTTTCTCTGCCTTTCCTCTTTTCTTCAGTACTGTTTCGAAATCTGATTCAAACATCTCGTATTCATGGGGAACAAACAGCGCGAGCGAACAACCGGGGGATAGAATCACCTTTAGAGCCCCGGACACTGGTTCTGGTTCTTCTAATATAAGTTTAAAAATTGATAATATCTCCAAGATACTCCAGAGCACACAGAGAAGTTTTCTTGTACAATTTGGTAATACAAACAATATCTAATGAAAACTCACGACCGACAACTCACGACTTACAATGCATTAATCTTAATTTATTTGTTGATTGTTAGTTTTTGGTTGTTTATTCCAAGTACATTTGCCCTAACAGAACCTCCGCCTCCACCTGAATATAATTTACTAGCCCCGCTTCCACTGGAAGGTGCGGGTAACAATGTGAATAGTTCCATAAATATAGATAAGTATGTAAAGGGAATGTTTCAGTTGGCCATAGGACTCGCGGGTGGTCTTGCAGTGCTTCGTATCATCATGGGCGGTATCAAATATATGACCACGGACGCTTTTGGAGCCAAGGGTGATGCCAAGCAGACCATCCAAGATGCAATAATCGGACTGCTCCTAGCCATCAGCGCCTACACTATACTGGCCACAGTTAATCCAAAACTTGTAAATTTTGAATTTGGAATTGAAGGATTAAGAATGGGTCCTCCGATTTCTTCATCTTCACCTCCACCAGTCGTAGCGGGTCCGAGTCTAGGCAAAACATGGGAAAGTGATTCTATAGACCGAACACAACTTACAAATCTGGGAATTACATTTAACAAATTTAATTGTACAAAAGTTGGTGACACAGGATGCACCTCAGTCTTAGACATAGGATCAACTGTTACTAATAGCTTGGAAACATTGAAGAAAGCTTGTGTGACTTGTGTTGTTAGAATTACAGGAGGCACAGAGTATTGGCTTCATGGAAATCGTTCTACTGAAATTGACCAGAATCCAACTGCACACAAACCCGGAGGAAATGTAGTGGACCTTTCACTAGACCCTTCATTGGTAAACTTTTTAAAAACAAAGGGGACCAAAGCTACAGGTACTGGATGTACAACTGGAGAAGAGAGATATAATTTTGGAGGAGGACTTTATGTAAACGAAGTAATTCCTGGAAATGACCCACACTGGCACGTTTGTTTTTAGAAAAATAAAATGAGTAAAAAAATTTTAATTACAATAGTTTCTATCATAGTAATAGTTGTTGGAATTTTAACTTGGTATTTCTTTTTTAGAACAAATACTGTCCAGACTCCAACCACTAATCCAGTCACGGGTCTACCATTTGGAGAGGGTGGAGGAAACGTTGTGCCCAATGAACAAAATTCAAATATTAATGGCGTAGTTTCTGATTCTGGAAACAAAGCTGCAAATAAATTATTTCAAATTTCAGATGCACCGGTAGCTGGATTTGTAGCTTTCTCACCGAAGAAAGATGCACCTACAATCATCCGCTACGTGGACAGGGCTACTGGACACATTTATGATGTGAATCCTTTCACCTTAGAGAAAACAAAGATTACTAACAACACCATTCCAAAAATCATTGAAGCCTATTTCAAAAATGATGGAAGTGCTGTTCTCCTGCGTTCATTAACAAGCAGTAGTATCGTTCAAAATATTTCTCTTTCTCTCATAGCCCCCAAGGCTTCATCTACAGATTCTCTGTACACCATCATAACCACCGAATTGCGAGGCAATATGGGAGATGTTTGGGTTGGTCCAAACAATTTATTGGCCTACTCACTCGTAGATGATAATTCTATTTCTACTTCAAACTTCGACGGGACAAAAGCCACAAGACTTTTCTCTTCGGCCTTTACTGATTGGAGAGTTCAATTCGATAATCCGGCTAATATTGTTTTAGTCACCAAGACCAGCGCCAATGTTTCTGGCTTTGCTTATAATCTTAGTACTAAAACCGGAGCTCTTTCTAAACTCGTTGGGCCATTAAATGCTTTAACTCTCACTGAAAGCCCTGACAATAAAAGATTTGCCTATTCATATAATTCAAATGGTCAAACAATTTTTGCCTTACAAACAGTAGACACAGGAGAAATAACCAAAATTTTACCTGCTACCTTTGCCGACAAATGTGTCTGGAGCAAAAAAAATACAGGAATCTTGTATTGCGGAACCCCAAACAGCATCGGGGCTTTCGAACCAGATAATTGGTACAGGGGAACAAGTCATTTCTCTGATCAAATATGGAAATTCAATATGATAACTGCCACCAGTGAAATACTCGCAGAACCAAAAAAGAATTCCGGCATAGACATAGACACAGAAAATGTTTTTCTTTCGCCCAACGAAGATTATCTGATCTTCATGAACAAAAACGATTTAACTCTCTGGGCATTGAAGTTGCAGTAAATTTCACCTCACCCCAGCCCCTCTCCTAGGCGTAAGGAGAGGGGAGGAAAATGAAAGTACACAATAACACCAAACTATTTGAGAGAAGAAAAGAATTGAGAAGAAATTCTACTTCTCAAGAAGAAATTCTATGGAATGAATTAAGAAACAGTAAACTCGGGTTTAGGTTTAGAAGACAACACAGTGTTGGTGGATATATTTTAGATTTCTATTGTTTTAGTAAACGTCTAATCATTGAAGTAGACGGGGGCTCTCACAATTCAAACAAAGAATATGATGCCGTTCGTGATAAATTTTTCACTGATTTGGGTTATAAAATTTTGAGATTTAAAAATAAGGACGTAGAAAACAATTTGAGTAAGGTACTAAGTAAAATTAAAGAGAATCTATAACCATCCACCCTCTCCCTACGTCTAGGAGAGGGTGTTCCGAGCCTGTCGAGGAACGGGTGAGGTGTGTTATTTGGCCAGTTGAGCAGCCACTAGTTTCTTTCTCACCACCATTTCTTGTCCGATAGTGAAGAGGTTCGAAGTGAGCCAATAGAGAGCGATGACTCCGGAGATTTTATATGAAATGAAGAAAACCAAAATAGGGAAGAAGTATTTCATTTGCACTTGCATACTCCTGGCCAGATTATCACTAAAAGAATTAGAACCTTCTTTGGGTACGGGCTGATACGAGGTGGCAATTTTAAGTTGAAAGAACGTACTTATAGCAGCCAGAGCGGCCAACACCACACTTTTGTCCATAATATTTATAAGTCCAAGGAAAACTACATTGATAGTTGCCGGGGCATGAATAAAGGAATAAAGAATCTCCGTGTTAACCGAGGGAAACCCTGCATGAAGAAAAATTCGATATAGAGCCCAGATAATTGGTAACTGAATAATGAGCACGAGCACTCCGGAGAAAGGATTCACTCCTTTCTCTTTGTAGAGAGCGAGGGTTTGCTTCGCTTGCTCTTGAGAATCATTTTTATATTTTTCTTTTATTTCAGCGAGCTTTGGATTAATCTCCTGCATTCGCACTTGAGTGAGTACGGCCTTCTTAGAAAGAGGGTAGAGAACTAAACGAACAATAATGGTGAGAAAGATTACCGCGATACCGGCATCAATCCAAGGAACGACCGTGAACATCGCGATGAGCGTGTTGTAGAGAGGGTTGAAGATGAACGAGTTATAAATGAAAGACATTTAGGAATTTTATCTCTTTTGGACCTTTTATACAAACGCCTTGGATTCTTTCAATAATTTATCTATTTCTGATTTGAGCACATCAATTTTTAATTTTTCTACTCCTGGCTTCACCACGAATAGATATGCGCGAGGCACTAACATAGAAAGAATGGGACGGAGCAAAGAATAGACTCGTCTACGAACACGATTGCGAACAACAGCACTTTTGGAAATTTTTTTAGAAACAGAAACAGCAATGTGCGGTCTGTTGAAGACCGTCCCATCAGAAAAACGCAAGGAAAAGGCCTGAGAATTAGCAAACCGTGAAGCCTTTAAAAGCTCTGGGAAGAGTTTTCGAGGAAGACGATTACTTTTTGGAAGCATATTAGACCGAGAGTTTTGAACGACCCTTTCGACGACGCGCCTTAACTACCCGTCTGCCTCCAGTCGTTTTAGCCCTCTTTCTCCAGCCGTGGGCTCGAGCTCTCTTGCGTTTTTTTGGTTGGTATGTTGTAGACATAAACTCTTAGTAAGTTATAAACATATTATAAACAGTTTTAAGCACTTTCACAAGCTTTTTCTTGATACCCCTGAAGGATATACTACTAGAAACTTTAAGACCATGGATCACAAACAACTTTGGCAAAGCGTTCTCCTCGAACTAGAACTCGCGGTTTCTAAAGGAAATTTTACGACTTGGTTTAAAGACACTCGTATTGTTAAGGAAAGTGGAGGAGTTGTTGTGCTCTCGGTACCCAACGCTTTTGTGAAAGAGTGGCTCCTTAATAAATATCACAACACTATCCTTAAGTCTCTGAGAAATTTAGAAAGTTCTGTTCACAGTATTGAATACGTGGTCAACAAGGAGGAGTCAAAAAGAAAAGAGAACAAGGAAACCATGGATTTCGGTACCAAAGAGCTTCCTCTCCCAGAAGTTTATGCCAACAAAGAGGACAATCTAAATCCTCGTTATACTTTTGACACTTTTGTGGTGGGTTCGTTCAACGAGCTCGCACACGCGGCAGCCCAAGCGGTTATCAAGAAGCCTGGCATTATGTATAACCCACTCTTCATCTATGGATCCACCGGTCACGGCAAGACCCACTTGATTCAAGCCATTGGTAATCATATAAAAACCGTGAGTCCAAATAAAAAAGTATTTTATATGACCTCCGAACGCTTCGGCCAAGATTGTATGAACGCTCTCCAGAACCAAAAGATGAATGTTTTCAAAGAAAAATACCGAAAATATGATGTTTTAATCATGGATGACATTCAATTTTTCTCTGACAAACAAAAATTCCAGGAGGAACTCTTTCATCTGTTTAATACTCTCTATGACAGCAACAAACAAATCATTTTTTCATCAGACAAGCACCCTCACTTCATCCCCGGACTAGAAGAAAGACTAAAATCACGCTTCTCTGCGGGTATGATAGTCGATATTCCTCCACCAGACGAAGAGTCAAGGATTGCTATCCTAACAAAGAAAGCGGCTCAACAGGGCCTTATTTTACCAAGAGAAACGGTTGATTACCTTGCTCACTCAGTGAACGGGAACATTCGAGACCTTGAGGGAATGATCAACACCCTCTTCTGTCACACCCAACTCAAAGGTCGCGAGATAAATATCTCTGATGTTAGAAATTTTGTGAAGAATAGTGCCAAGCCAAAGAGAGTTGTGGCCATTAAAGATATAGTGAAGATTGTTTCTGATTTCTATAGTATTGATGCAGAGAGTATCTTTGAAAAAACCCGACGAAAGGAGATTATCAGGCCTAGACAGATCATTATGTATCTTTTGAGAGAGGATTTTAGTATTTCTTATCCTTCCATTGGACAGAAACTCGGGGGAAGGGATCACACCACAGTAATTCATTCGTGTGAGAAAATTAAAAATGATATTAAAGAAGATCACACCCTCTCACAAGAAATTAATCAGATTAGAAATCTCTTAGCTGTTTAATACTATGTTCAAAAGAAACATTCAACTTGTGGATAACAATAGAAAAACTCAAGGCAAAATGGGTGTATTAAAAATTTCAGAGAAAAGTTATTCTTCACATAATTTAATTATCCCCAACAAAGTTTTTTCAAAATTTAAAAAAACCCTTACAGGATGGGGTTTAAAAAATTATCCACATATCCACAGTACTAATACTAGTAATAAAGTATTTATATGAAAATAGAATGCATTAAAGAGAAGTTGGGGGAAGCAGTGGGGAGAGCAGAAAAAATTGCAGGAAGAAATCCAACACTGCCGGTTCTCAGTGGTTTATATTTAAAAGCTACTCAAAATTCATTATCGATTAAAGCCACTAACCTAGACCTTGGAATTTCTATCAACATACCAATAAAAACTATAGAACCAGGTGAAGTTGTCGTCCCAGCTCAAACACTTAATTCTTTGTTGAATTCTCTGGCTCAAAGCAAAAGTGTTAATCTCATTACCGAGAAGCAAATTTTAAAGGTTAAAACAGAAAATACTGAAACTTCCATCAAAACACTGACAGTTGAAGAGTTTCCAATCATTCCAGAAATAAGTGATGATGAAGCTTTCTCTCTTCCTTCTAGAGACCTTGTGGTTGGTCTAAAATCGGTCATCTACGCGGCTTCAGTGGGGAGTATGAAGCCAGAACTCTCTTCGGTGAATTTGTTTTATGAGGGAGACACTTTGGTCTTTGTAGCCACAGACTCATTTCGTCTCGCTGAAAAAAGAATTAGAGTTAAAAAAATACCTCATTTCAAGCAGATTCTTATTCCTCAGAAAAATGTATCTGAAATTATTAGAATCTTTGACTCCATAGACGATGATGTTTCTATTTCTATTGGTGAAAATCAAGTTGCTTTTCGTGGAGGAGGAGTTTATCTTGTTTCTCGAGTAATAGACGGGACCTTTCCTGACTACAAACAAATAATTCCAAAGGAAACTACTTCCAAGGCAGTGGTGCTTAAACAAGATTTAATTAATTCTCTTAAAACTTCTCTTATTTTTTCTGATAATCTCAATCAGATTCATTTGGAGATTAATCCTTCGAAGAAAATTTTTGAAGTGGAATCAAAGAATATGAATGTTGGAGAAAGTGTTTATGCTGTCCCGGCCGTAGTTGAAGGTGACGCCCTTTCTATCAATGTTAACCACAGATATCTCACAGATTGTTTCACCTCCATCCCCGTAGACAGTGTAAGTATCTCTTTCGCCGGCCAAGCCAAACCCATTATTATTACTGGTATAGGAGATAAAACTTTCATGTATCTCACTATGCCGATGAATAAATCGTAGGCTAGATGAAAACCTTATCATCGCTCCTTGAAAGATTTAAAAAATCTCTGGGTCAGAATACCTATAACAAGGATTTGATAATTTCTATTGTTGAGAATCTTACTAACATAAAATTAAAATCAGAAGAAATTAATATCAAAGAAGCTACCCTAGAGATTATCTCTTCTTCTGCTAAAAAAAACGAAATCAAATTTAAGGAAGAGTTAATTCTTTCTGAAATTCGTGCTCAAACACATCAAAATATTTCTAGAATTTTTTATAAGTAACCAAAACGGATTAATTAATATTGAAATTTCCAATACCGTTGTTCGCTGTCCACATTTTAACCGCATATTCCCAGTTGTTGAATTGAGGATCACTCCACGGATTAGAAGGAATAGGTCCAGTTGGATCGTTTTTGTTGACGAAATAAAGGATGGAATGCGGTTCTCCATGAAAAACTCCTCGGAGGATTGGTTTTAGACTTAAATCATCAGGAATTGGTGGAGTGAAGGATTCAACGGCCAAGTTTGGTAAAATCTTGTTCATCAAATCTCTCCACATTGGAGCCACAATGTATCCGGCCACTTTTTTCTCCATTGGAGTATTTTCATTGTTACCCACCCACATTCCCACGACTATATTTGGGGTATAACCCATAATCCAAGCATCCTTGTAATCATTTGTGGTACCGGTTTTTACTGCCACGTCTCTGTCGGGCACATAAAGAACGGAATTGGCACCATAGGCTGGAGTACGAGCTACATTGTCTGAAAGAATACTTGAAATTTTTCTGGCGACTTCTTCATCCAAAACTCGTGTGGGTGTTGGAGAGAAAGCTTCGAGGGCCTGCCCGCTTGCATCATCTACTTCGAGCACGATGTTGTATGGATTGCGAACGCCGTCGTTGGCAAAAACTGAATAGGCCGAAGTCATATCCAAGAGAGAGACTTCTCCTCCACCAAGGACGAGGGAGAGCCCGTATTGATCAGCTCCTGCCAAGTTATTAATACCCATTGCTTTGGCTAAATCCAAAGAATCTTGTACTCCTGCAAGGTAGAGAGCTTCTACGGCTGGAATGTTTATAGATTGAGCCAAGGCATCTTTTATTTTCATCGGTCCACGGTATTTATCATCAAAATCTACGGGGGCATAGCAATTATCTTTGTGTGCAGGATCGTTGGCCACTTTGTCCGGTGAGCACGAAGGATTAAATTGGGTGGGCACATCAAAGAGGAGAGTGTTTGGGGTGTACCCTCTGCCAAATAAAACTGAATAAACAAAAGGTTTGAAGGTTGAACCTGGCTGACGATGAGCTGTGGCTACGTTGAAGTTGCCGTTGATTTTCTTGTCGAAATAATCTCTCGAGCCCACCATCGAAAGCACTCCACCGGTTTTTGGATCAATCACCACAATGGCGTCGTTATCTGCATTGAATTTTTCTTGATTACTGATTCCGTATTGTTTGGCCAAAATTTCTGCCTCTTTCTGAATATTCCAATCGAGAGTGGTGACAACTTTTAAACCTCCAAGATTCAAAGCTTCCTCCCCATATCTCTTGGCCAAATAATCAATCACCAAGAAAACAAAGTGTGGGGCGCGAATGCCCCCAGTGTTTTCCTTGAGATTAAAGGTCACTTTTTCTTTTATTGCCTTATCGTGTTCTTCTTGAGAAATTAAATTAGCACTAAGCATTTCTCTTAGAACCAAATTTTTTCTTTCTTCGAGTTTGTCTACATGAAATCCATAGGGTGAATAATAAGTTGGAGCGTTCTCCATGGCCGCGAGGTAGGCGGCTTCGGCGAGATCCACCGCCTTAGCTGGTTTGCTGAAAAAACTTTGAGAGGCTTCCTCGACTCCGTAGATACTTCCTCCATAAGGAATTTCATTTAAATAGAGATGAAGAATTTGATCTTTGTTTAAAACATTTTCAAGTTTGATGGCGAGAATCCATTCCTTGAGTTTGCGAGTGAAGGTTTTGTCTCCGGTTAGAATCGAGTTTTTCACTACCTGTTGAGTAATGGTGGAGCCTCCTTGGCTCAAAGATAAAGTTTTAATATCAAAGATGACAGCCCTCGCGAGGGAAGTGAAGTCCACCCCTCCGTGGTTGTAGAAATTTTTATCTTCGATGGCCAAGGTAGCGTTTTTTATATACGGAGAGATATCTTCGAAGGGGACAACAGTACGACGAACATCCTGAGCCATGTCATAGAGCAAAATTTGGCCCGTACGGTCATAAATCTTGGTTGATTGGGCAACCTTGCGAGTAGAGAGGTCTGAAAGGTCAGGAACCCGCAGAGAAGCCCCCCACAAGAGAATTATCCCAAGGCAGAACAAAAGAGCCGAACCAAACAAAAACCAAGCGTTGCGTGATTTCAGGACTTTTCTTAAATGCTTCATAAAACTATTCTAACATGTTAAATTGGAGTCATATGGAAACACCGAAGGACGAACTTCTGACCCGAGGAGTGGAAAACGTTATTCCAAGGGATTTAGCTCAAGAAAAATTAGCTTCCAAAGAAGCCTTGCGTATTTATTTTGGTATAGATCCAACAGGGGCAAAGCTTCATCTCGGGCATTCTGTTCCTCTACGCAAACTCAAAGCTTTCGGTAACGCCGGTCATCATATTATTTTTGTGGTGGGAAGCTTCACGGCGATGATAGGCGATCCTTCGAGTCGGGATGCTATCCGGGAACCTCTAACCAAAGCTCAAGTTGAAGAAAACTTTAAGGACTACAAAAGACAGGCTGAAAAGATTCTTGATCTTTCGAAGGTTGAGGTTCGTTACAATCATGAATGGTTAGAGCCATTGGCTTTCTCAGACATTATTAATTTGGCCAGCAAGTTTACTGTTCAACAAATGCTTCAGCGTGATATGTTTGACAAACGTCTCAAGGAAGGAAAGCCGATCGGTCTGCACGAATTTCTCTATCCACTCATGGTTGGTTATGATTCGGTAGTTCTCGATGTTGATTGTGAGCTTGGTGGTTCTGATCAGGAATTTAATATGTTGGCCGGACGACAGCTACAAAAAAACTTTGGTAAACGCGATAAATTTATTCTCACCACGAAGCTTATTGAAGGAACCGATGGTCGCAAGATGAGCAAAACCTACGATAATTGTATTTATCTTGAAGACAAACCAAATGATATGTACGGCAAGGTGATGAGTATGGTGGATGCTCAAGTCATAACGTATTTTGAACTATGCACGAACCTTGCAATGTCAGAGGTTGCTCAAATATCAAAAGATTTAGAGGAAGGTAAACTTCACCCCAAGGATGCTAAGATGCGCTTGGCCAGAGAAATCGTTGCTCTTTATCATGGAGAAAAAATGGCAGAGAAAGCCGAGGAAGATTTCATCAAGACTTTTTCTAAGAAGGGTATTCCCGAGGACTCTCCTTTGGTTCAGGTCACTCTCGGTACTAAACTGGTTGATGTTTTACTTGCAGAAAAAATAGTTGAATCAAAGAGTGAATGGAGAAGGTTGGTTGAAGAAGGAGCGGTGTCTAATGCTGAAACAGAAGAAAGTATAAAATCAGTTGATCAGACGGTAGATAAAAATATTATTCTCAAGGTGGGCAAACGCAGATTTATAAAAATAGAAATTCTCTAAATCAAAAGCCCCGCATATGCGGGGCTTTTGATTACATTTCGTCTACCTCTACATCATCGAACGCATCGACTTCCTCGTCCTCTTCATCAGCGAGAGCTTCTGCGCTATCAACGTCTGGGTCGAGCTCGTCGTCCAAAGGAATTATGGGCTTCACTGGAGCAAGAGGGTCATCTAGTTCTAATTCATCGTCTTTCAATAAATCATCCATTTGTATTTATATTTTTAGATCAAAAAGGCCTTTCTAAATAATGTGGCATTTTTTGATTCCATATTTGTAACAGAAGCGCTTTTCTTTTGCAACCACCCGAAACTTAATCTGTGGATAATCTCCTTTTTTGTTTGTAGGAAGCGAGGTGAGTGAGGCCTAGAGCTATGGCATCTGCTTCATCATCGTATTTGGATTTAATAGAGAGACGGAGTAGTTTCATAGCCATATTTTGAACCTCGGTCTTGGCTGCCTTGCCGTATCCAGTCACTGCCAATTTAATTTCTTGTGGACTGTATTCATGTATTTCCAAACATGCACACACAGCTTCATAAATAATTACTCCACGCGCTTCAGCCACACGGATGGCACTCGTGGTGTTCTGATTGAAAAATAGTTTCTCTATGGCGAGGGTTTCAGGTTTCCACTTTTTTATAACCTTTTTAATTTCTTGGCCGATTTGTTTGAGCCTCTCAGCTTGAGATTCTTTCCTGTTTGTTTCTATGCACTTTGAGAATAAAAGTTTCTCCCTCGCTCCGCGAAGCTTTAGCGAAGTGGGGTTTATTTCCTCTCTAATTAAAATAGCCACTCCAACACGATCGAATCCGGGATCTATGGCCAGCACCATTTCCTGGCCAGAATTATTCTGCATTCGTGTAGACGTCTTGGACTTCTTCATTTTCTTCTAATTCGTTTATTAGTTTTTCTAAAATAGCTTCATCTTCGGGTGAGAGGGGAAGAGTGGTGTTGGCAATCCAATCATGACCCTCTCTTTTAAATGCCCAAGTAGCCGAGCCGGGTGTAGCTAATTCAAATCCGTGGAGAGAGAGGATGTGCTTCACTTCTTGAGCGGCTTTATTTCTGTTTGTGGTGAGAGCTTCAATGATCAAGGCTGAACCGCCGGGACCGTAGGCTTCATAGGTGATGGCGTCCATGGTTTCTGCATCTGCGCCGAGGCCTTTCTTCACTGCACGCTCAATCGTGTCCTTGGGCATGTTGTATTCTTGCGCCTTTTCAATGGCGGCTCGAAGTGATGGGGAAGAAGTATCACCCTTCGCTCTCTTCGATTCAGAAGCAATGAGTGCTCCCATCTTCCCAAATATTTTAGACTTGGCCGCATCTGTATCTCCCTTCTGCCTCTTTATCTTTGACCATTTGTTGTGTCCTGACATGTAGTTTATATTAACTCAAAATGTCGTACTTGACAAACTAATTATATTTATATATGGTAAAAATATCGTGCACATAACCTTTGCGTCGGCAAGCCTGAGCACGACAGGCGCATACGACGCTCGACAGGTTCTTTCACAGGAGAAGTTAGGATGAAAAAAATCTTGGGTTGGATTCATCTGAAGCCACAGCTTCTGGCGGGAGCAGGCACCAGTTCTATGATGAATTTCAGGCCTGGTGTCTACACCAGCAGTGTTCATGAAGCCCGTGGTAGATGGTTCCTTGTTGCTGATCACAAGGTCAGGGAAAGGGTTTACGAAGTGAGGGTCGATCTTCACGGCAATCAGGCGGGTCGTCAGATAGTTCTTGTGACTGACTCTCTCGATGTCTTGAAGGGCCTCACCAGTCGCGGCTTTCCACTTTACGATCTCGCTCTGTTTCTTTTTGAAAGAGCTGAAATGGACAGAGGGGAGACCATCTTCGAAATCATGATCAAGGTAGGCGGAGCGGGGGATGATCCCGTGGAAGTGGAAGAATCGATGCTTCGGGTCATTCCTCGACTCGAACTCAACACTTTCGAGCTTCGCCTCATCAAGCAGTAGCCTTTTCGGTTTCTGTTTAGGCCGGCCGGCTCCTTCGGGACCCGGCCATTTTTTATAATAACTTCTTTTGAATTTTACTTATAACTTCATTTGGTCCATTTTCGACTTCTTCGTTTTTAAATCTTAATACAATAAAACCTAAATCGGTAAAAAATTTATCTCTGATAGCATCCTCTTGTTTTTGAAATTTATGTATAGGCCCATCAATTTCTATGATTAATTTTCGTTTCAGGCAACAAAAATCCAAAATATATCCTCCGATACTATGTTGTCTTCTAAATTTGTAGCCGAGTTGTTCCCGTCTCAATTTCTCCCACAGAATATTTTCTGCTGGAGTTTGATTTTTTCTTAAATCCTGCCGGCGTTCCTTGAGTTTTCTAATATTGTATATACGCATATGCACCCCGCCCCACCTTTCAGGTCGACCCTCCCCTTAGTAAGGGGAGGGTAAGGGAGGGGTGAATTAATACTACAACAATTTCTCTTGTAAATTTTTTGGAAGGGGGAGGTCGAGGTGTCTGTAGGCCGAAGGGGTGAGGGAGCGGCCGCGCGGGGTACGTTCAATGAATCCCATCTGAATTAAATATGGTTCATTGAATTCTTCGATGGTAGCTTGCTCTTCGGAGAGCGCGGCCGCAAGGGTTCCGAGTCCTACTGGTCCACCTCCAAATTTATTGGCCATCACTTCCATAAGTTTTCTGTCCGCGGGAATGAGACCTTTATTATCAATCCCCAAAAGTGACAATGCTTCCTCTACCGTCTCTCTGTCCAAATCTTTTTTGTGTACTTGGGCATAATCTCGTGCACGTTTGAGCAAATAATTCGCAGTACGAGGAGTAAATCTGCTCCTCTTCGCAATTTCTTGTCCCGCTTCACCCAACGCCTCTACTCCGAGTATCTTCGCGGACCGCTTTATGATTTGTTCTATCTCTTTCTCATCATAAAATTCTAATCGGAACACTCCACCAGAGAATCTTGAACGCAGAGGGGAAGAAATCATAGCCACGCGCGTGGTGGCAGCGAGGAGAGTGAATGGAGGGAGCTCGAGTTGGATGGTGCGCGCACTCGGGCCCTTGCCTATGATGATGTCGAGTACACCGGATTCCATCGCAGGGTAGAGAACTTCTTCAATAGTTTTATTCAAACGATGAATTTCGTCGACGAAGAGAATATCACCAGAAGCAAGGTTTGTGAGAATAGATGCAAGGTCGCCGACCTTCTCTATGGCTGGTCCGGAAGTAATTTTTATAGCTTTGCCTGTAGTCTTCGCTATCAAATGTGCTAAGGTTGTCTTCCCCAAACCCGGTGGACCGTAGAAAAGTATGTGTTCAGGAGGCACTCCACGCTCTGATGCGGCCTTGAGAAGAATGTTTAAATTTTCTTTTATAGATTTTTGGCCGATGTAATCTTCCCAGCGAGTGGGTCGGAGCTCCTCGCCAATAAACGTTGATTCTTCAGGGTTTTTTGGTGGTTTAGGGGATTTACTTGACATAAATGAGGGTTTATGCTAGGATACTAGATGAAAGGTTTCTCGTTCTCCAAATCATAAATCTCTAAGCAACAACTGCCTTACGGCACTTCGGACTTCTCTTTGAGGACGTTTTGGTTGGCCTTGTGCCATACTGAGACCATCCTAGAAGGAGTCGTTTAGCTTTTAGCACGCCTGTTAAAAGTGTTGCTTGGAGATTTATGCTTTTGAGACAAATCTCTTATCTTTAATTATTCACAAATTAAACCCCCAATCAATATCGCTTTTTAATAAAATCGTGTCTTATTCAATACTAGAAAGATCCAAGACTCGTCCGAGTTCTTCGAGAGAAGTCACGCCATTCAAAACTTTTATGATTCCATCTTCTTCAAGCTTGAGGAGATTTTGAGTGCGCGAGGCTTCGTTGATGTCTCGCTCGCTTGGATTGTTTATAACCGCTTTCTCTATACCAGCATCAATGAGGATGGCTTCATAAACTCCCACTCGGCCTTTGTATCCAGAGAAGTTGCATTCCTTGCACCCCACTGGTTCCCAGAGATGGTCTTGTTGGACGCCTTCCAAATATGATTTGTCTGTAATTTTTGAAAGAGCTTTGTCCACTAGGGTCTTACTTTTTTCATCTAGAGGTGTTTCTTTCCTGCATACAGGACAAAGTTTACGAACGAGACGTTGAGCGATGGAAACATTTAAGGCTGAAGAAATAACTTTTGGATTTACTCCGAGGTCGAGGAGACGAGGGAAGGATCCGGCCGCATTGTTTGTGTGCAGAGTCGAAAGCACAAGGTGACCAGTGAGGGCCGCGTTCACTGCGACCTCGGCTGTTTCATTGTCTCGAATTTCTCCAACCATAATGACGTCCGGATCCTGGCGTAGAGCACTGCGGAGACCAGAGGCGAAGGTATATTCGTTCGCATCATCAGTTTGGGTCTGCACGATTCCTTGAATGTGATATTCAATCGGATTCTCGATAGTGATGACTTTGATGTCTGGCGTATAAATTTTCCTTAAAAAAGCATACAAAGTCGTAGTTTTTCCTGAACCAGTTGGACCGGTGGTGAGAATCATACCGTTCGGCTTCTTGATTTCTTTTTCTAGAATACTAAGGAGACGGGGATGAATACCGAGACTCTCTAGAGAGACAGAAATAGAATCCGGAGTAAGGATTCGGAGCACGACTGATTCACCATTTGGACCAGGAAGGAGAGAAGTACGAATTTCTATCTCATCAGTACCGAGTTTGATAGAGAAGCGACCGTCTTGAGCCCGACCCTTGGTATTTAATTTCAAATTAGAAATAAGTTTTACTCGAGAGAGTAGAAGTTCGAAAGTTTCTTTATCAAAATTTAGAATATCGGTGAGCACCCCATCCAATCTATAGCGCAGGCGAACTTGTTCATCCTCTGGTTCAATGTGAATGTCTGAAGCTTTGAGAGAAATTCCTCCAGCCAGAACGATTTCTAGGATTTTTGAAATCCTGTAGGCTCGCTTCATTCCGAGCACTTCCTCTATGAGTTTCTTCACATCCTCCAAGGTTTCTACTTTCTTCGACATACCAAGGATTTCCTCATTTGA
>Ga0334722_10000571_pt1 | contig 52742 bp, 43 predicted proteins | sample C3_bottom_MG_FD_207210 | JGI IMG/M metagenome (GOLD analysis project Ga0334722, IMG submission 207210) | Sediment microbial communities from Yellowstone Lake, YNP, Wyoming, USA - C3_bottom | ecosystem: Environmental > Aquatic > Freshwater > Lake > Sediment | place: USA: Wyoming | collected...
CCTGGACCTCACCGCACTCGGGCCGCACGCCTACCTGGCGAAGCCTTTCACGACTGACGGCCTCGTCCGGAAGGTTCGTGAGGCGCTCGATGCTCCGCTCTGAACGCTGGAGGAACGGTGACCGCGTTCGCCGATATCGATCGGCCCGGCTCCATTCGTCGTCCGGTAGAGCCGGCCGCAGCCCCGACCCGCGGCTGCCCAACCTGACGGTCAGCCGCGGGACGCCGGGCGCTCGCGCCGGACGGTCAGGCGCCGGCCCTTGATCGTCGTCGCCCGGAGCGCGGCCACGATCCGGTCGGCGAGCTCCTCGGGCACCTCGACGAGCGAGTAGGCATCCGCGATCTCGATCGCCCCGATCGCCCGACCGCCAATCCCGGTCTCGTTCGCGATCGCCCCGACGAGGTCGGCCGGCCGGATCCCTGCCTGGCGGCCGCCGCCGACATGGAGCACGGCGATCCCCGGGCCGCCGAGGGCGACCGGCCGTCCGGGGCCGACCGCCGGGCGCGGCCCCCGGGCCCGGGCCGGGACCGGTCGGCCGACGGGACCGGCACCGCGCGCGGCGATGCCGGTGCGCCCGGGCCTGGCGGGACGCGACGGCCGGGGCGCCTCGAACGGCCGGGGCAGCGTCCCGGCCGGAACCTCGAGCTCCTCCTCGGTCGGGCGACCGGCCGCCGCGTCGGCCAGGCTGATCGCGGCGAGGGCGATGTCGACGAGGTCGAACTCCTCGGCCAGCGGCTCGACCACGGCCCGGTAGCGCTCGCGCTCCTCGGCCAGGAGCGCCTCGCGCAGGTTGGCCCGGAGCAGCTCCAGGCGGCGCTCGCGGAGATCGGCGACCGTCGGCAGGCTGGCCAGCTCGAGGCGCGAGCGGGTGAAGGCTTCGATGTCGCGCAGGAGGCGATGCTCGCGTGGCTCGACGAGGCTGATCGCGACCCCTTCGCGCCCGGCCCGCCCGGTCCGGCCGATCCGGTGGACGTACGCCTCGGGCGAGGCGGGCAGGTCGAAGTTGACGACGTGCGAGACGCGCGGGATGTCCAGGCCGCGGGCGGCGACGTCGGTGGCGACGAGCAGGTCGAGGCTGCCGTCCCGGAAGCGGGCCATCACCCGGTCGCGCTGCTCCTGTGAGAGCCCGCCGTGGAGGGCCCCCGCCTCGTGACCGCGACCGCTCAGGCTCTCGGCGAGCTCCTCGACCGCTCCCCGGGTGCGGGCAAAGACGAGCGTCGAGGCCGGGCTCTCGACGTCAAGCAGACGGCACAGGGCAGCCAGCTTGTACGGGCGCTGGACGACGTAGGTGACCTGGCGGACCGGCGGCGGCGCCTCGGCGGACGCCCGCTCGGGGACGATCGTGACCCGGACCGGGGTGCGCAGGTGGCGGGCGGCGATCCGCGCGATCGCGGGTGAGATCGTGGCCGAGAAGAGGGCCGCCTGGTGCTCGACCCCGACCGCGCCGAGGATCGCCTCGAGGTCCTCGGCGAAGCCCATGTCGAGCATCTCGTCGGCCTCGTCGAGGACGACCAGGCCGACCTGCTCGAGGCGCAGGCTGCCGCGCCGAAGGTGGTCGAGCGCCCGGCCCGGCGTGGCCACGACGATATCCACGCCGCGCGCCAGGCCGCGCAGCTGGGGCGGCATCGGCTGACCGCCGTAGATCGGCAGGGTCCGGGCTCCGAGCTCGCGGCCGTAGCGGTGGGTCGCCTGGGCGACCTGCATCGCCAGCTCGCGGGTCGGAACGAGGACGAGCACGAGCGGGCCGGGCGTGGCACGCGGGGAGGTCGCCACTCGCTGCAGGGCGGGGAGGGCGAAGGCGGCCGTCTTGCCCGTCCCGGTCGGGGCCTCGGCGAGGACGTCCCGCCCGGCCAGGAGCGGCGGGATCGCCTCGCGCTGGATCGGTGTCGGTTCCTCGTAGCCGAGAGCGGCAAGGGCGCGCAGGAGCGCCGGGTCGAGGCCGAAGGCGGCGAAGCCCTCCGCGCCCGGGTCGTCCGTCGCCGGTTCCCCGTCCGTCACCGGCTCGTCCACGACAACCCCTCGCTCAGTCACCACGCCATCCTCCTGGCCAAGGATAGCCCCTCGCAGCTCGCTCAGCGGGCGGCGGCGGGGTCCGTCACCCGGCCGAGGAAGAGGAACGCGCCAGTCGGGACGTCGCGCAGGGCGAACAGGAACGGGCGGTCGACGCGCAGCACGACCGCCTCGGCCGGGGCGCTCGTGCGGCCCATGATCACCGCACTGGCCGCTGCCGCCTCGGTCCCCTTCTCGTCGAGGTCGATGTTCGCCTGGTGGATGACCGCGCTGATGTAGAGGCGATCGGCGGTCGTGATCCCGGAGAAGTCGGCCTGGTCGGGATCGAAGGCGAGCGGCATCCCGAGCGCAGCCAGGAGATCGGCCAGATTTGCCCGGGTCTCGATCCCGAACCTGGGCAGGGCGAGCTCGACCGGTCGCGGCCGGAGGGCGCCGATGATCGCCTCAAGCCGCTCTCCGGTCAGGCTCGCCTCGAGCTCGGCGAGGCGCTCGGGGACGATCACAGTCAGGGCCAGCGAGCCGCCGACATAGGGCAGCTCGACCGCCCGCCAGCCGTTGCCCTCGGCGTACGGGAAGGCCTCACTGAGGGCCATCATCGGGACCTCGACGGTCGTTCCGTCGGGCCGGGTGAACAGCCCGGGTCGGGTCGCCTCGGGCGGGAACGGGGTCAGCCAGGGCGCCTTCAGATAGATCGCGTTGACCAGTGCCAGTCGGGTCTCCGTCGTGATCACATCGCGGGCCAGGAGCTCGCGGATCCGCTGCTCGGTCTGCTCGGCAACCCAGTGGTTGATTGCCGTCCGGGCGGCCTCCGGGTCGGTCCGGTAGTCGACCAGGCGCAGCCCGGCCCCGAAGCGCGACGCGAGCGCCTCGAGGTAGGCCGGGGCGATGGCCATGTCGCGCTGGGCGAAGGGCGCGTTGGCGATCCGGAGCGTCACCGGCAGAGCGGTTCCGCTCGCGTCGCGGAACGTCCCGCTCCGGGCGGCGAGGGCCGCATCGAGCGCGTTCAGCCAGCTCGCATGCTCCTCGCTGGCGAGGGAGCGCATGACCGCGTCCATCTGGGCCGCCGTCTTGCCTTGGGCGCCGGCGCGGGCCATCCCGAGCGCGATCGCGATGCTCGCCGGGGAGACGACGAGGTTCCCCCGGCCGGCGTCGACACCGCGCAGGGCACCGAGGAGATCGAGGCCAAAGGCGTTGATCGCGCCGGAGGCCAGCCTGGCCGCGGCCGGTTCGGCGGCCGCCCGGGGGACGTCCGCCCTGAGGAGGGTGATCCCGCCTGCGCCCGCGACGCAGGCATTCACCACGATCGCGAGGACGAGCAGGAGGGTCGCGGGCCGGCGCTTCACGGGAATCAGACGCCTCCGTGGGCGGCCCGGTTGCCGGCCAGGCGCGATCGGGTCCTGCCCGTCAGCTCGGCCAGGAGCGGTGTCCGGCCGATCGAGGGTGCGACCGGGCCGACGATCCGGGCGGCCGCGGCGGGCAGGGCGGCAAGGTCCGCCCGGAAGCGGGCCCGGGCGGCGCCGACCGCCTCGGCAGGCGCCTCGAGCGGCCCGACCCGGCGCCCATCGAGCATCACCGGTCGGAGCAGTTGCTCGCGCCCGGGCCAGGTCTCGCTCCGCAGGCCGACCAGGTCGTCCTCGAGGCGGGCGCCCCGGAAGACCTGCTTGCGACCGGGCTCGGTCGCCTTGCCCGGCGAGAGCTTCATGATCGGGCGACCGTCGTACTCGACGAGCTTGTAGACGGTGTCGAGGTAGGGCGCGTCGGCCGAGACGCCCATCTTCGTCCCGACCCCGAAGGCGTCGATCGGCGCCCCGGACCGGACGAGCTCGTCGAGCGCGTACTCGTCGAGCCCCCCGCTGGCGAGGATCGTGACCTCGGGATGGCCGGCGGCGTCGAGGACGGCGCGCGCCTGGCGCGATAGGGTGTCGAGGTCGCCGCTGTCGAGCCGGATCGCGACCCCCGAGCCGAGCCCGAGCTGCTCGATCGTGCGGATCGCCGCCCGGACGCCGTCGAGCGTGTCGAACGTGTCGACGAGAAACGTCGTCGCGGCCGGGAAGTCGCGGGCAAACGTCCGGAAGGCCGCCTCCTCGCTCGGGAAGGCCTGGACGTACGAGTGGGCCATCGTGCCGACCGGGCGGAGCCCGTAGCGGCGGGCCGCCTCGACGTTGCTCGTCCCCTCGAAGCCGACGATCCCGCACGCCCGCGCGACGGCGATCCCGGCCTCCGGGCCCTGGGTCCGGCGGAACGAGAAGTCGACGACCGTCCGGTCGCCGGCGGCGATCCGGACCCGGGCCGCCTTCGAGGCGATCGCGGTCTGGAACGTGACCTGGTTGAGCAGGTACGTCTCGACCAGCTGCGCCTCGGGCAGGGGCGCGGTGACCTCGACGAGCGGCTCGTCGGCGAAGACGATCCGCCCCTCGGGCACGGCCCACACCTCGCCCGTGAAGCGCAGTCCGCGCAGGGCGACGAGGTCGGCGTCGGAGAGCCCGACCGTCTCGCCCAGCCAGGCGAGCTCGTCGGGCTCGAAGTGGAGGTCCTCGAGGAAGGCGAGGGCGTCGGCCAGGCCGGCCGCGACGAGAAAGCCGCGTCCCGGCGGCAGGTGGCGCACGAAGAGGCTGAACGTGGCCGGCGCAACCATCCCGTGGCGCAGGTAGCTCGCCGCCATCCGCAGCTCGTAGAGGTCGGTCCACAGCGGACCGGCCGTGCGCTCAACCACGTCGACTTCCTCCCTGGCGGTGACCGGGGCGTGGGGTCAGGATCGCGTCCGGCGGCCCGACTCTCAAGGGCCATCGGTGACCGCCGGACGGGTCGGAGGGCCCGTGCCGCGGCCCGGTTCTCAGAATCATCAAAGAGATCTCCGCTACCGTCCACGGCATGGTCAATCACACCTCACCCGCCCCGAGGCCCGATCCTCGGGCAACCGTGCGCCGCCTGCGCCGGATGGCGATCGGGGCGACGGTGGTCGTCACCGGCATCCTGGGCGGGCTCGTCGGCTCGCATGCGGTCGGTTCCGCGGCGGCGATCCCGGCCGTCGACGCCGCCGGGGGATCGAGCGCCGCGCCGTCGGGCCCGGGCAACCAGCCGGTCAGCGCGGTCGACCCGTTCTTCGACGTCGCGGGCGGAGCAACCGGTCCGGCGCTCGGCGTCCCGGGCGGCGTCCCGATGCTCCGCTCGGGTGGATCCTGAGCCGGCCGCGCCGGCGGGTCTTCGTCGCTGGCGCTTTCGGGCCATGGGCACCGATCTCGTCGTCCTCGCCCCGGCCTCCGCAGCGGCGGCCGGCCCGACCGTGCGCGACGTCTTCGCCGACTGGGAGCAGCGCTTCAGCCGCTTCCAGCCCGACAGCGAGCTGTCACGGGTGAACGGCGCTGCCGGACAGACGGTCCAGGTGAGCCCGCTCTTTGCCGAGGTGACCCAGGTTGCCCTGGCCGCGGCCGCGGCGACCGATGGCCTGTTCGACCCGACCCTCGAGCGCCGACTCGTCGCCCTCGGCTACGACCGGACCTTCGCCGAGCTGCCTGGCGACCGTCCGACCGGAGCGGCGGAGGTGGCCGCCACGGCCGGATCGAGCGGAGCCTGGCGCCTGGTCGAGCTCGACGCCGAGGCCGGCACCGTCCGCCTGCCGCCCGGCGTCGGTCTCGACTTCGGCGGACTGGCCAAGGGGATGGCGGTCGATGCCGCACTCGCGGCCCTCGTGGCCAGCGGCGCGGACGGCGTGGCGGTCAATGCCGGCGGTGACCTCGCTGTCCAGGGCAAGCCGCCGGGGGCCGAGGCCTGGTCGATCGTCCTCGACGAGGTCCCCGGACGGCCGGTGATCGGCCTGGCCGAGGGAGCGCTGGCAAGCTCGAGCATCGATCGCCGCCGCTGGCGGGCGGACGGGGCGGAGCGTCATCACCTGCTCGATCCGCGCACCGGCCGTCCTGCCGCCTCCGGGATCCGGGCGGTCACGGTCGCCGCCCCCGACTGCCGGCGCGCCGAGGTCGCCTGCAAGGCCGCGCTCCTGCTCGGCCCCACGGCCGGACCGGCCTTCCTCGAACGCCATCGGCTGGCTGGACTGCTCGTCACCGACGGCGGCGAGGTGATCACCGTCGGGCGACGGCCGGGCATCGTCTCCGATTCCGGTCCGGGCGCGGCATCCGGTCGGGACGCGGTGGCGGACCGGCCGGACGGGACGCCCGTGATCGCCGGAGCCACGGAAACCGGACCATGACCGACCCGACCTGGCAGCAGCTCACCTGGGACGTGGCCCGGATCGGCGGCTTCGTCGCCTACGTGCTCGTCCTCGGCTCGGTCGTGCTTGGCCTCGTGCTCGCCACCGGCTGGCGCTCGGTCCGCTATCCGCGCTTCGTGACGACCGAGCTGCACCGCTTCATCACCCTGCTCGCAATCGTCTTCACCGCCGTTCACGGTCTGGCTGTGGCGGTCGACCCGTTCGCCCGCTTCGCGCTGGCGGAAATCCTCGTCCCGCTCCTGAGCCACTACCGACCGGTCTGGATGGCGCTCGGGATCATCGGGGCGTACCTGCTCGTCGCCCTCCACCTGAGCGAGCGACTGCGCAGCCGGATCGGGTGCGCGGCCTGGCGCCGGCTCCATGCGCTCACGTTTGTGGCCTATCTCCTGGTCACGCTCCACGGCCTGGCGACCGGAAGCGACACGCGGGCGAGCTGGGCGATCGCGCTGTACGCCGGAGGCGCGGTCGCCGTCGGCAGCCTGCTCGTCGTCCGCCTCCTGCCGCTCCGCCCGGATCGGCGGCGCCACCCGTGGGCCGCGGCCGGCGTGACGCTGGGCGCGATGGCGGTGATCGCGTGGGCCGCGACCGGTCCGCTGGCGCCGGGCTGGAGCGCCGCGGCCGGCGGGACGCTCACCGCCGCGATCGAGCGGTCCGTCCCGGCAACTCCGACCGCCCCGCCGGTCGAACCGATCGCCCTGCCCTTCCAGGCGACACTCCGGGGCACGGCCCGGCAGACGACCACCGCAGGCGGGAGCGTCGTCATCGATGCCACCCTGGCCGGGACTGTCCGTGGCACGGTCCATGCCGAGATTCCGCTCTCGGGGAGCGGAGTCGCCCCGCTGACCATCTCGGTCGAACCGACCGGAGCGACCTGCACCGGGGAGCTGACCTTTGCCCGCCAGAACGTGATCGGCGGAAGCTGTTCGCTCGCCGACGGGCGCGTCCTGCAGGTCGCGATGCGCGTCGGGCTCGACGAGGCGGGGGCCCTGACCGGCATCCTCCAGGCGAGCACGGTCCGCGCTCCCGGCTCGACCACGAACTGAAGCGTTGCCATTTCGCCGGCCGCTGGCCGGGCGCGCCGCCGCGGCCGCGGGCGCCGGTCAGCCGCCCGAGACGGCGGGGATGACGTGGACCACCGCCCCGGGCGGAACCGGCGTCCCGGGATCGGCCGGCCGACCGTCGACGAAGACGTTGATGTGCCGCCTGAGCCGCGGGCCTTCCTCGAGCAGCCGGTCACGCAGCCCCGGGGTCCGCGCCTCGAGCGCGTCGATCACCTCGACGACCGTCGCACCTTCGACTTCCTGGCGTCGATCGAGGCCCGGGAAGAGCGCGACCAGCGAGCGGGGAAGCAGGACGGTGGCCATCGCCAGCGTCGGCAGCGTCGATGCCGTCAGTCGTCGAGGACGACGGCCTCGACCGCCCAGATCGAGGGCAGGTGGGCAGCCAGCTGGCGCCAGTGGACGCCGCCGTCGGCACTGTGCCAGAGCTGGCCGCTGCTCGTCCCGAACGTGACCCCGACCGGCTCGAGCGTGTCCCGGGCCATCGCCCCGAGGTGCGAGTACTCGTAGACCTTGAGCACGTCAGCGCGGCTCGTGGACCGGCCTGGACATCGGTCGTGCCCGCAGCTCGCCCCGCTCGGCGAGATCGAGCCGTTCCTTGGCCAGCACGAGGTACTCGGGCATGATCTCCGCCATGGCGCCGCGGCGCCCGTTGAGGACAGCAGCCAGGACCGCGCTTCCGACGCCGCCGTACGGGTCGAGCACGAGGTCGCCCGGCCGCGTCATCGAGAGCACGAGGCGCTCGACCAGCTCGATCGGGAACTGGCAGGGGTGGCTCGTCTTCTCGACATGGTTCGATTTCACGTTGGGGATCACCCAGACGTCGCCCGGGTTCTTGCCGAGCGGGTGGCCGGTCAGCTCGCCGATCTTCGGCCCCTTGAAGGCTCGCTTGTTGGGGTATTTCTGCGGCACCCGCACGGGATCGAGATCGAAGTAGTACGGCTCCCCCTTGGTGAACCAGAGGATCGTCTCGTGCCGTCCGCTGAACCGGCGCGAGGCGTGGAGCCCGTGCTCGAAGTGCCAGACGATCCGGTTGCGCAAGTGCAGGCCGAGCGACTTGAAGATCGGGTACAGGATCGCATCGAGCGGGAAGACCTCGCCATGGTCGATGTGGTTGCCCACCTGCCAGCAGATGCTCCCCCCGTCGGCCAGGACACGCACGGCATCGGTGATCACGACGCGCTGCTCCTCGACGTAGCGCTCGAGCGAGGTTCGGCGCTCGTACGCCTTGCCGATGTTGTAGGGCGGCGAGGTGACGACGAGCTGTGCAGAGCCGGCCGGCATCGAGCCGAGCAGGTCCTCACAGCGACCGCCGTAGAGGATGACGTCGGCGTCGGGGTCGAAGTGGTCTGCCCGGCGGAGGCGGCCGACCGGCGGGCGGCGGGTGTCGTCGACGCGGCCGTTCCGTCGATCGCCGTTGGCCGGAGGCTCCTCGACGAACAGGAGCTGCAGGTTGTCGACCGCCATGGGCCGGTTGTGCGGGACAGCGCCCCGCCCGGAACCGGAGATCATGACCACGCCCAACTCCCATCGCACTCGGATCCGCGTCCGTCGAGTGCTGTCTACCCGAGGCGTGCGACACCTTGGCTGTCAAGAGAGAGCAGAGCCGGCCGGTCCTCCCGAACGGGTTCTCGACGACGACCGAGCCGTAGCTCCCGCCATCGGCCAGGTCCTCGCTGGGGACCCGCCGACACCCGGCAACCTCGGCGGCCCGAACGATCAGTGCGTCCCAGATCGAGATCTGCCATTCGCGACGGCCGGCGATCGCGGACGCAACGAGTGAGGCATCGATCGCCACGACCGGCGGGAGCGACAGCTGGCGGACGATCGCCTCGGCATCGCTCACCGCGAGCCGTCACCATCGGGCCGTCCGGTCAGTGGACGAGCCAGATGCGCCAGCCCGAGCCGTCCCTGAGTGGAGCGACAAGGAGCCCCTCCGACCCGGCGGAGACGGCACCCACGTCCGGATGGAGGACCCACACCACCCACCCTCGGGACGCGTCGGCGACGGCCTTGATGTCGTCCTCGATCGCGCCCGAGTACGCGTCGTGCAGGACCGTCCAATCCTGGGTCGGAGGCTGGAGGAGGGCCGGCGCCCAGTGACCACGTCGTTCCTCCTCCACGATCGCCTTCCACCTGGCGAAGGGATCAGATCCGCCCGGCCCCTGTCGCGAGTAGTCCGAGAGCAGCGCCCAGGCACCCGAAGCGTCACCCTCGAACACGGCGCGTTCGAACCGACTGACGGTCTCGAATGCCATCGCCTCGTCATCGGACGCCAGCACGACCGCGTCCTCGGTGAGCGTTCCGGACGCCAGGTCGACGGTACTGACGGACAACGGGACGCGCCCCAGGACGGCTGACTGGATCGGGTGGCGGAGGAGCGCCGCCACCCGATCGCTCGAGACGTCGGCCCACAGGTCGTGGGGAACGTCCGAGCCCGGCTCGACGAGCTCGCGCAGCGCTCCTGAGGCCAGGTCGATGACCGAGAGACCCGGCCGCGAGGCCCGCTCGGAAAGCTGCTGGTCGGGAGGCTGGCCCTGCGGACACCCGGGCAGCACGTCCAGCTCGCAGCCCGTCTGGACGACGAGGCGGGTTCCGTCGGTCGTGATATAGCCACGGACGACGCGGATATCGTTGATCGCCCACAGCTGCCTGCCGCTCGGGATCGCCTCGGCGAAGAGGTGGTTCGCGTCGTTCGAGATCACCGCGTCGTCCGTCGTGACACCCAGGCCCCAGCCGGAGACCGGAACCGTCCGGCTGCGGCGGGTCGTCACGTCCACGACGAGGGCGCTGCAGTGGTCGCCTTGACACGAGCCGTTGGCCAGCGTGCGTCCGGATGGGCTGATCGCCAGGATCCCCTGGCGCCCCTCACTGGAGCCTCGCCTCGGCTCCACGAGCGTGTCGACGCTGCCGTCGGAGATCCGGAGGGCGTACAGGCCGCCGACCGTCGTGGCCGTGTCGCCCGCGACGAAGTACACGACGTCGTCCGTCATCGCGCCGAACGCGATCACGGTCGGCCAGTCCACCGAGGCGACCGGCACGCCGGTCGAGACATCACGAACGATCAGGGTTGACCTCGTCGGACGAACGGCAGGCCCGTGATTGACCACCGTGGCAACGCGCTGGCTGGCCACGGCGATGGGGAATTCGTCGTCCGGGAGGAGGAGCACAGGACCGCCGAGAATCCCGGCCAGGTTCGGCCGACCCGATTGAACCGTGGCCCATGCCCGGGCGGTCAACCCCCCTCGAAGGGCGACCGGGGTGGAGGTCACCACTGGCGACCCTCCGGGCGAGGTCGACGCCGTCGGTGAGGGCGAAGCGGTCGAGACGGGGATGCTCGGCTCGGAGGGCGCGGGTGTCATCTGCCGGCCGAGGTCGGGAACCGGCCCCAGGAGGCTCGAGGCAGCGATGAGACCCAGCACGAGGACGGTGAGCACGATCAGTCCGACCGGGATGCGGGACCGGGGACCGGGTGTGCCGGGACCGTCGTCAGGGCTGGGCGTTCGAGGGAGGCGAGCTGGCCGAATGCCACCGCGACGGCCACGTGTCCGAACGTACCTCGTCACTCCTGGAGCTCCCCTCCCCGGTCCGGCACTGCGAGTGTCTGGCCTCGGGCCTGCCGAACCCTGGCCCCCGGGCCTCCCGTACCCTGGTGCGGCGATCGGACGGCAACGGTACGCCCTCTGTGACGGACCTGCGCACGGGGACCCCCAGGCCAGGCCGCTCGATCCGGGACGGCCGCCCGGCGGACACGCTTCCCGCTTCGCATCCGACTCGCAGCGCGGCAGGTATCCTCTGCGTCAGGATGGCCTCGACCCGGATTGCCGCCACCAGCACGATGAAGCTGCTTCGCTGCACCTGGTTGTCGGCGCTCCTTCTGAGCGGCTGCGTCGCTGCCGCCGGGACGACGGGCCCGACCGACTCGCTAGGCGCGACAATCGCGGGCCCGACGATCGCGGGCGCCTCGCCGGCGCCGGCAGAGGCGGGGCCCACGCTCTTGCCGGCAGAGCCTGATACGACGCTCATCCCGGCTCGGGACTCGCTTCCAGCCCGTTCGAGCCAGCCCCTGCCGGGCGCTCCGGGCGTCGCCTTCTGGGCGCTGTCCGACGACCGCCATGTCACCGTCTGGACGTGGCACACCGAGGGGGCGTTGCAACGGCTGGTGACGCTCGACACGTGGCCCGATCCGGATCCCGGTTCGGGCCTCTACACCGACCGCCAGGTCGTCGTCGCCCCGGACGGTTCCGGGATCGCCGTCGCGGAGTCGATCGCTGGGTACCTCGACCGGCGGCGGGTTCGCGTCTTCGCCGCCGACGGACGGCTGCTCTGGTCGTCGTCCGATCCGGCCTGCTGCGCGGGCCCCCTCCCGTGGTCGCCGGACGGTCGGCGCCTGGCGATCGCGAGCCATCCGTGGACCGTGCTCGACCTTTCGTCTGCCGCCTCGGGCGCGGTGACGACCGTCGACTGGCAGGGGCGGGCGGATTCCTCCCCCGGGGACGCCATCGTCGGGTTCTCGGCCGACAGCTCGATCCTCTACGGGCTGACCGGCAATGTCCTCCCGCCCGATCCCGGCGGGGTCATCGCCATCGACCTCGACCGCGGCCGCGTCGCCCGGCTGACGGCGCTGCCGGGCCGCCAGGCGTCGGCCAGCGATCGCATCGGGACGTCCAATGGAGGCTGGCTGGATTGGTTCATCGACCGGGCGACCGGCCGCCTCCTCGTCGCCCGCACCGGATCGTCGTGCGACCCGCCGGCCCAGTGGGCGATCGTGGATGGCGCGGCCGTCACGCCCCTCGACCTGCCCCGCTCGAATGACCGGTGTCGCACGCCTGCGTCTCCGTCCTGGGGCCCCGACGGCACGCTCGTCCTCGACCAGCTGACCTCCGATCGACCTGCGGTCAGCCATCGCATCCGGACCGTCCGACCAGAGCGACCAGATCGCGACATCGGTCCCGCCTTCGCCATCGAGGGCGGCGACTTCCGAGCCAACCTGGCGGCCGTCCGGGGCGAGTACGCCCTGGCCATCCTCTGCTCGGTCGCGAGCGGGACGGCGATCGCCTACCTCGGCTGTGACGAAGCCGTCCTCGTCGAGCTGCCCACGGCCCGGAGCGCCGCGGTCCTCGCGCCGGGACGCTCGTCGGACAACCGGGGCTTCTTCTTCGCCGGCTGGGTCCCGTGACCGCAGCACTGGCCGGGATTGCGCTACCGTTTCCGCCGACGTGCCTGGTGCCTGAGGAGGGTCATGGACACGAGTAGCTCTCCAGCCGCGGGGGGCACCCGCCCGTCCCCGGCTAGAAGAGGCCGACGATGTTGCCGTCCGCGTCGATGTCGATCCGCTCTCCGCCCGGCCGGCTGTTCAGGCCGGGCATCGTGCGCATGTCGCCCGCGATCGGGGTGACGAACCCCGCCCCCGCCGCCAGTCGAACCTCGCGGATCGGAACGCGAAAGCCACGGGGCCGGCCGAGCAGTTTCGGGTCGTGGCTGAGCGAGTACTGGGTCTTGGCCATGCAGATCGGGAGGTGCCCGAAGCCCATCGCCTCGAAGCGGTCGATCGCCCTGGACGCGGCGGGCAGGAAGTCGACCCCGTCGGCGCCGTAGATCCGGACCGCGATCGCCTCGATCTTGTCCGTCAGGGGTGCGTCGTCGGGATACAGGAGGGCGAAGTCCGGGGCGCCCCCGGCCGCGGCCTCCCAGACCGCCGCCGCGAGCTCCTCGGCTCCGGCTCCGCCGGCGGTGAAATGGCGGGCGACGACCGCGTCCCGCGCCCCGGCCGCGAGCGCCACCTCGCGCACGGCCGCGATCTCGGCCTCCGTGTCGGTCGGGAAGGCGTTGATCGCCACGACGACCGGGACGTTGAAGGCGCGGACGTTGGCGATCTGCGCCGCCAGGTTCGCGGCGCCGACGCGCACCGCCTCGGGGTTGTTTTCGAGCAGGGCCGGGTCGAGCGGCTTGCCGGCCACGATCCGGCCGACGCCGCCGTGCATCTTCAGGGCCCGGACGGTGGCCACGAGGACGGCGGCGTCCGGCCGCAGCCCGGAGGCACGGCACTTGATGTCGAAGAACTTCTCGGCTCCCATGTCGGCTCCGAAGCCGGCCTCGGTGACCACGATCTCGCTCGTCGCCAGCGCCACCCGGTCCGCAAGCACGGAGCTGTTGCCGTGGGCGATGTTGCCGAACGGGCCGCAGTGGACGAACGCCGGGCCGCCCTCGAGGGTCTGGAGGAGGTTCGGCTTCAGGGCGTCGCGCAGGAGGACGGTCATCGCGCCGGCGACCTTGAGGTCCTCGGCCGTCACCGGCGAGCCGTCCCGGCCCATGGCCAGCACGATCCGACCGAGCCGCGCCCGCAGGTCCTGGAGGTCCGAGGCGAGGGCAAGGACGGCCATCACCTCCGAGGCGACGGTGATCACCCACTCGGTCTCGCGGGGCAGACCGTTCTCCCGGCCGCCGAGGCCGACGACGGCGTGGCGCAGGGCCCGGTCGCTGATGTCGACGACCCGCGGCCAGAGGACCCCGTTGGGGTCGATCCCGAGCGCATTGCCGTGGTGGATGTGGTTGTCGATGAACGCCGCCGCGAGGTTGTGCGCCGCCCCGATCGCGTGGACGTCGCCGGTCAGGTGGAGGTTGAAGTCCTCCATCGGGATGATCTGGCTGTAGCCGCCGCCGGCGGCCCCGCCCTTGATCCCGAACACCGGCCCGAGTGACGGCTGGCGGATCGTGACCGTCGCCCGCCGCCCGATCCGGTTCAGGCCCTGGGCGAGGCCGACGGTGGTCGTGGACTTCCCCTCGCCCAGCGGCGTCGGGCTGATCGCGGTCACGACGACGTACTTGCCGCGCTGGTTGGCCGTCTCGACGCGCCGCAGCCCCTCCAGGGTCACCTTCGCCTTCGTCGTCCCGTAGGGTTCGATCTCCTCCTCGCGCAGGCCGAGGTCGCGGGCGACCTCGGCGATCGGACGAGGCCGAACGCTGCGCGCGATCTCGAGGTCGGTCGGGAACGGGGCGGTGGTGATCATCGATGACTCCCGGTCTGCCTGTCGTTGCGTTCGGCATAGCCCAGCCGTTCGCTGATCTCGCGGGCGGCCCGCACGACGGCCCGCGCCACCGGCTCGAGCCGCTCTGGTGCGAGCCGGTAGGAGGGACCCGAGACGCTGACCGCCGCGACGACCGCGCCGTCATGGGCCCGGATCGGCGCGGCCACCGCGTTCAGGCCCGTCTCCAGCTCCTCGATCGTGAACCCCCAGCCGCAGCGGACGATCTCCTCGAGCTGGCCCCGGAGCGCCTCGCGGTCGGTGATCGTGGCCGGCGTGAACCGCTCGAGGGGCAGGGACAGGAGCCGCTGCCGGTCGGCGGGATCGGCGTGGGCGAGGAGGACCTTGCCGCTCGAGGTGGCATGGAGCGGCGTCCGCTGGCCGATCCAGTTGTGGCTCGTGATCGCGGCCGGCCCGCGGACCTGGTCGACGTTGACCGCGCAGTCGGCCTTGAGGATCGCCACGTTCACCGTCTCGCCGACCTCGGCCGCCAGGCGCCTCGTGACCGGCCGGCTCTGCTCGACGAGATCGAGGTGCATCCTCGCTCCGGCTGCCAGCCGGACGATCCCGAAGCCGAGCCGGTATCGGCCGCGCTCGACGACCTGCTCGACGAGGTCGCGCGCCTCGAGCGCGGCGAGCAGGCGGAAGGCGGTCGACTTGTGGACGCCCAGGGCGGCCGAGACGCCGGTCACCGAGGCGTCGCCCTCGCGGGCGAGGAGCTCGAGGACCGCGACCGCCCGGTCCACGGACTGGAGGACGGCGGCCGACGACCCTCCTTCGGGCTCAGCCATCGGCGGCCGCCCGGGCACGACGCTCGAGGTCGGCCAGGTGCTCGAGGTCGTGCGCCAGCGCCTGGCGCAGGAGCCCCTCGGCGTCGAGCTCGCCGAACACGTCGTGGCTCCCGGTCCGGCGCCAGGCGGCGGCATCGAGGCCGGCAGCCTGCTCGAGCAGGGCGGCCCGACCGGCCGCGAAGGCGGCCAGGGCCGCATCGATCGAAACCGCACTGCGACCGGCCATCTCCGGCTCGGTCCAGGTCCAGTGCGGATGCGACTCGTTCGCCAGCTGCTCGAGCCGCGGGCCCCAGACCTCGTCGTCGACGGCCCCCAGGTGGAGGACGACCTGGACCGCCGTCCAGCTCGTCGCCGGCCCGGGCACGGTCGGCGCATCGGGCTCGGGGATCCGGGCGACCGCGGCCCGGGCCAGGTCCGGAGTCCGGGCCAGGCTCGCGAGGAGCGGGGCGGCCGAGGCGGGGACGATCACGAGGCGGCCTCGGCTGGCACCCCGAGCGCGTCGCGATAGGCCCGCAGCCAGTCGACGGTCGCCTCGGCGTAGTTGAACGTGTACAGGTGGACCCCGCGGATGTCGAGGCCCGGGTCGGCGAGGAGCGGGACGAGACCGGCCAGGAGGGTATCCGGATCGTACCCGCCGGGACGCACCAGCCGGCCCACGAGCCGGGTGTTCTTGCGCAGGAAGCGCCTCGAGTCGGCGACGCCGATCCGGGCGCTGATCGCGAGCAGCTTGCGCAGCTCGGTCACCCCCGGCAGCCCGATCACGACCGGCAGGCTGATCCCGTCGTCCCGGCGAGCCTGGAGCCAGCGCCGGATCGCCTCGGGGTCGAAGCACAGCTGGGTCGTCATCGAGGTCGCGAAGGGCTGCTTGGCCGCGAGCGCCTCGAGCAGAATCGGGGTCGGGATGATCGGGTGCCCCTCGGGGTAGGCGGCGATCCCGACCTCCTCGAACCGGGCGCCGGTGTCGCTCATCGCGCGCAGGAGGGACAGGGCGTCCGGGAAGGCCCCGGGCTCGTCGGCATCCCCGCCGATGACGAAGACCCGGCTGATCCGGGCCGCGGCGAGCCGGTCGACGAGCGCCCGCAGGTGGGCACGATCGCGGATCATCCGGGCCGAGAGGTGGGGCGTGACGCGGAAGCCGCGCTCCGTCAGCCGCTCGGCTGCCTCGACCGTGGCCTCGATCCCCCGGGCCGGCGAGGCGGTCACCGACACGGCCGCCCGGTCGGGCAGGGCATCGGCCTGCTGGTCGAGATTGCGCAGCGGGAGCAGCTCGAAGAGCGGGTCGGCAAGGAGGTCGCGAAGGACCGTCCTGGCCCGGAGATCGAGCGCGACGGAGCGAGCCACCGGCTAGACCTCCGAGTCCGGCATCGACGCCTTGCGGCGGGCGATGAACTCGCGCAGGGCCTCGTCGACCCCGGGATCGATCGGCGGCGCCTCGTACGAGGCAAGCATCCGCTTGACGATCCGGTTGGCCCGCGCGGCAGCGTCGAGGCCGCCCTCCTCGAGCCACTGCTCGAAGCTGTTGTTGTCGGCGGTCTCGGAGCGATAGAACGCGGTCTCGAAGTTGGCCAGGGTGTGCTCGCTGCCGAGGTAGTGGGCGCCGGGCTCGTTCGAGCGGATCGCGTCGAGCGCCTGGCCGTTCTCGGACATGTCGACCCCCCGCACGAAGACGCCCATCATCCCGCACTGGTCGGCATCGAGGACGAACTTCTCGTAGCCCATCGTCAGGCCCCCCTCGAGCCAGCCCGCGGCGTGGAGCACGAAGTTCACGCCGGCAAGGACGGTCGGCTGGAGGGTCGCCGCCGACTCGTAGGCGGCCTGCGCGTCGGGCAGCTTCGAGGCGGTCAGGCTGCCGCCGGAGCGGAACGGGACACCGAGCCGGCGCGCCAGGGCGGCCATCACGTACAGGACGAGCGCGGGCTCCGGCGTCCCGAACGTCGGCGCCCCCGACTGCATCGAGATCGAGCTGGCGAACGACCCGAGGACGACCGGCGCGCCGGGCCGGACGAGCTGGACGAAGGCCATCCCGCCCAGCGCCTCGGCCAGGGTCTGGGCGCACACCCCGGCCGCGGTCACCGGGGCCATCGCCCCGGCCAGGATGAAGGGCGTGATGATCGTCGCCTGGTTCGCCTCGGCATAGGCGCGCGCCGCGCCGAGCATCGTCCCGTCCCAGACCAGGGGCGAGTTGGCGTTGATCAGGCTGATCACGACCGTGTTGTCGCGGACGAAGTCGGCGCCGAACAGGATGCGCGCCATCTCGACCGTGTCCTGCGCCCGCTGGGGTGCGGTCACCGAGCCCATGAACGGCTTGTCCGAGTCGCGCATGTGGCTGTAGACCATGTCCAGGTGGCGCTTGTTGACCGGCACGTCGACCGGCTCGCAGACCGTCCCTCCCGAGTGGTGCAGGTGCGGGCTCAGGTAGGCCAGCTTGACGAAGTTGCGGAAGTCCTCGAGCGTCCCGTAGCGCCGGCCGTGGTCGAGGTCGCGCACGAACGGCGACCCGTAGGCGGGGGCGAAGACGGTGCTCGAGCCGCCGATCCGGACGCTGTTGGCCGGGTTTCGCGCCTGCTGCACGAACTCGCGCGGGGCGCTGGCGCGGACGATCTGGCGGCACATCCCGAGCGGGAAGCGGACCCGCTCCCCGTCCACGTCGGCGCCCGCCTCGGCCAGCAGCCGGAGGGCGTCGGGGTCGCCCCGGAACTCGAGCCCGACCTCCTGGAGGATGATGTCGGCGTTGTGCTCGATCAGTGACAGCCCTTCCTCGTCGAGCACCTCGAACGGCGTGAGCGTCCGGGTCAGGAACGGCAGGCGGGCAACGGCGGCGTGAGCCCGGGCGGCCTGGCGACCGGCCCGCCCGCCCGTGCGATGGTGATGAAGCTCCTGGGTCATCGGTCCTCCTCGAGTGCCGCGGCAGGAATCCGCCGTCGCCGTCGTTCCGGGCGTCCGTCGCGTGGGGCACCGCCGGGCTCCGGCCGCAGCGGCAGATTGACGACCCGGGACAGGTTGGGATAGGCCGCCGTCCGGTGCGGCATCGCGAGCGCGTCGACGAAGTGGGCCTGGAAGCGGGGCTCGATCGCGGTCTCGATCTTCTCGACCCGCCGCACGACCTCCTCGATCTCGGTCCGGCTGCCGGCGGACAGGAGGGCGATCACGGCGCCCGCGCCGGCTGCGTTGCCGACCGAGGAGACGCGCTCGAGATCGCAGTCCGGGATCAGCCCCAGGACCATCGCGTGGCGCGTGTCGACGTGGCTCCCGAAGGCGCCGGCGAGGCTCACCTCGTCGACCGCGTCGACGCCGTAGGCGTCCATGAGCAGGCGGGCCCCGGCGTACAGGGCGGCCTTGGCCAGCTGGATGGCGCGGACATCGCCCTGGGTGATCGCGATCCGGGGCGTGTCGCTGAGCAGGTAGGCGTGGGTCCGGCCGTCGGGCACGACCCGCCGGGTACGGTCCGCGAACCGACCCTCGATCGTGCCGTCGGGGGCGATCACGCCGGCCAGGTAGAGCTCGGCGACGACCTCGATGATCCCCGAGCCGCAGATCCCGGTGACGCCGATGTCGCGGATCGCCTCGTCGAACCCGGGCTCGTCCGACCAGAGCTCGCAGCCGATCACCCGGAAGCGCGGCTCGAGGGTGACCGGGTCGATCCGCACGCGCTCGATCGCGCCGGGTGCCGCGCGCTGGCCGGCACTGATCTGTGCCCCCTCGAAGGCCGGGCCGGTCGGGCTCGAGGCGGCGAGAAGTCGGTGGCGGTTGCCCAGGACGATCTCGGCATTCGTCCCGACGTCCACGATCAGCCGGACGGCATCGCCGCGGTCGGGCCGCTCGGCAAGGATCACGCCCGCCGTGTCCGCCCCGACATGGCCCGCGATGCACGGCAGGACGTAGACCCGCGCGCTGGGATGGGCCTCGAGCTCGAGCGCGGCGGCGGTCGTGCGCACCGCCCGCTCGGTCGCCAGCGTGAACGGGGCCTGGCCGAGCGGCGTCGGATCGAGACCGAGGACGAGGTGATGCATGATCGGGTTGCCGACGAGCGTGAACTCGAGGATCTCCTCGATCCCGACCCGCGCCTTCGCCGCCAGGTCCGCGACGAGCGATCGGAGCGCCGCGCGCACCGCCCGGGTCATCTCGGCCGCCCCATCGGCATGGAGCATCGCGTACGAGACCCGGCTCATCAGGTCCTCGCCGAACCGGATCTGCGGGTTCATCATCCCGGCCGAGGCGAGGATCCCGCCATCGAGGAGATTCGCCAGGTGGCCGGCGATCGTCGTCGACCCGACGTCGACGGCAACGCCGAAGGCCCGGTCGCGGAAGCCGGGCCAGACCGCGCTCACCGTCCGCCCGTCCTGGACCGCCACGGTGACCGCGCCGCCCGAGTCGCGCAGGGCCGGCTGGAGGACCCGGACGACCGCGAGGTCGACCTCCAGCCCGCGCAGGCCCCAGTCACGCTCGAGCGCGTCGAGCAGCCGGGCCAGGTCGGAGGCCTGGGCGCCGAGCTCGGACTGGCTCACCTCCACGTAGTGCAGGCGCACGACCGGGTCGAGCACGAACGGCCGGATGTCGAGCTCCTTGCGGACCACCTGGCGGTGGACCTGGCTGGCGGCCGGGACGTCGATCACCGCGTCTCCCCGGATCGTGGCCATGCAGCTCAGGCGGCGGCCCTCGGCGAGGCCGCGTCGCTCCGCGTAGGCGCGCTCCGCGGGCGTGGGCGGAGCGAGGTGGTCGGGGCTCGAGGTGATCCCGTGCTTGAGGAAGACGCCGAGCCCCTGCTCCACCTGGCAGCGTCCGCAGATGCCCCGGCCGCCGCACACCGAGTCGATGTCGACGTTCAGCGCCCGGGCGGCCTCGAGTACCGTCGTCCCCGCGGGAAAGCGGCCCCTGCGACCCGAGGGGGTGAAGACGAGCAGGTGGTCGGAGCGCTCGGTCACGGGGCCCGCGGGTCAGCCGCCGACCGGCTCGGCGCCGACGGCGGCGCGACGACGGTTCACCCGGCGCTGGCCCTGGCCGTCGACCTGCGGGTCGCGGTGGGCCCGGATCCAGGTGCCGCACTCGGGGTCGTTGCCCATCAGGACGTCGGCGGCCATGACCGTCTCGCGGATCTCGGGCAGGAGCGGGTTCGTGATCGCGCTCGTCAGCCCGTTCGAGATCGCCATCGCCAGGAAGGCCGAGTTGATCCCCTCCCGCCGGGGGAGCCCGAAGCTGACGTTCGAGGCGCCGCAGGTCGTGTTCACCCCGAGCTCGTCCCGGAGCCGATTCAGGAGCCGGAAGACCTGCCGCCCGGCGCTCGGCATCGCCCCGATCGGCATGACCAGCGGGTCGACGACCACGTCCTGGCGGGGGATGCCATGGTCGGCCGCCCGCTCGACGATCCGGCGCGCGACCGCAAAGCGGACGTCCGGGTCGGTCGAGATCCCCGTGTCGTCGTTCGAGATCGCGACGACGGCGGCGCCGTACTTCCGGACGAGGGGGAGGACGCGCTCCATCCGCTCCTCCTCGCCGGTGACCGAGTTCACGAGTGCCTTGCCCTGGTAGGCCGCGAGCCCTGCCTCGAGCGCCTCGACGACCGAGGAGTCGATCGAGAGCGGGACGTCGGTCAGGGACTGGACGAGCCGGATCGTGGCGGCCAGGATCGCCGGCTCGTCGGCGAGCGGGATGCCGGCATTGACATCGAGCATCTGCGCCCCGGCCTCGACCTGGGCGATCGCGTCGCGCTCGACCCGGCTGAAGTCGCCGGCACGCATCTCCTCGGCGAGGAGCTTGCGCCCGGTCGGGTTGATCCGCTCGCCGATGACGACGAACGGGCGGTCGTCGCCGATGATCACGTCTCGGGTGGCGGAACTGATCACGGTCCGGGTCATCGTGCCTCCGGTGCTGGGTCCGGCCTCCCGGCCGGGTCGCTGTCGCTCGCCTCACCCCGCCGCGCCGCCCGGCCGCCCTGCCGACGAGGGGGCTCCGGCTGCCCGCCCAGGGCGGGATCGGTCGCCCCGCTCGGAGGCTGACCGAGGTTGGCGACCAGGGCCGCCACGACCTCCTTCGTGAAGCGGGACTCGAGGGCGGCAACCTCAGCCGCGACCTCGGCCTCGAGATCCGGCCCGCAGGGGCGCTCGGAACGACGCCACTCGCCCAGATAGGCGTCCATCTTGCCCATCCCGGCCCTCGTCGCGGCCCGGTCGATCGCGACCTGGAAGCGCAGGGGGAGCATCGCCTTGGCCGTGCGGCGATCGTCGCGCGCCATCACCTGGGCCGGGATCCCGCGCCAGGAGATGACGGTCAGCCGCGGTGCCACCGCTCAGCCCCGCCCGGCGACCGCGATCCCGGGGCCGACCGTCGCGCCTGTGACCGCCGCCGGGACCGGGCCGGGCGGGCGCAGGGCGGCGATCGCCGGCTCGAGATCGCCGTAGCCCGTCGGCCGATGCTCGAACGCCAGCCCGAGCCGCGCCGCGGCCCGCCGGGCGAGCTCGAGCAGCTCCGGGTCGTCGCGCTGCGAGAGGTAGACCAGCCGGCGATAGCGCGCGAAGTAGAGCGGCCGGAGCTCGGGATGGCGATCGAGCCCGAGCCCCTCGATCACCAGGCGCTCGAAGCTGCGGGCGAGGAAGTCGGTCAGGTAGAAGGTCCCCGGCTCCTCGTCGGCGAGCCTGGCGAACGCGTCGGCGCCGGCATAGATCTCGTAGCAGTGGGCGCCGGGCAGGCGCTCGACGCCGTGGGTCGCGAGGACCCGGTCGAGCGCTCCGCCGGTCCCGCAGTCGCCATAGGCCACGAAGATCGTCCGGTAGCGACCGCGGGCTGCCCGGATCCGCTCGTCGACCGCGGCCGCGATCCGTTCCGGCCGGTTGTGCAGCCCGGCCGGCAGGCAGCGGACCTCGACCTCGTCGAGCCCGTTGCGCCGGACCAGGGCGAGCAGCTCCCGGCCGAGTGCGCCGCAGCCGATGACCAGGGTCGTGGCCCGAGCGGCCGCCCGGGGCGGCGCGACGACGGTCGGCGCCTCAGGCACGGGCGGCCATCCGCTGCTCCATGAACGACCGCGCCGTCTCGGCCGCCACCGCCGCGTCCCGGCAGTAGGCGTCGGCCCCGATCGCCAGCCCGAACTCCTCGTTCAGCGGGGCGCCCCCGACGAGGACGATGTAGTCGTCGCGGATGCCGCGCTCCTCGAGTGCCCGGATGACGACCTTCATGTACGGCATCGTCGTGGTCAGGAGCGCCGACATGCCCAGGATGTCCGGCTTGTGCTCCTCGAGCGCGGCGATGAACTTGTCCGCATCGGTGTTCACCCCGAGGTCGGTCACCTCGAAGCCGGCCCCCTCGAGCATCATGCTGACGAGGTTCTTGCCGATGTCGTGGATGTCGCCCTTGACCGTGCCGATCACGACCTTGCCGATCGGCTTGGCCCCCGTCTCGGCGAGGAGCGGACGGAGGACGGCCATCCCGGCCTTCATCGCGTTGGCCGACAGGAGCACCTCGGGCACGAACAGGATCCCGTCCCGGAAGTCGATCCCGACGATCCGCATCCCCTCGACCAGGGCGTCGCTCAGGACCTTCTCGGGTCCCCAGCCCCGCTCGAGGAGGATCTTCGTCCCGGTCACGATCTCGTCGGCCAGGCCGTCGTAGAGATCGTTGTGCATCTGGTCGACGAGCTCGGCGTCGTCGAGCGCCGACAGGTCGATGTTCTCGAGATCCTCGCTCGCCATCGGTGGCCCTCCGGACTGACGGGTGTCGCGCCATGTGCAACTCGTTGCTGATGGCGAGACGACTGGCGAGACGACAGTCTAGGCCCCGCAGCGCGCCCTGTCCAGAGGGAAATCGCGCCCTGTCGGACGAAAGATCGCGTCGACCGCGCCGGGGTCAGGCCTGATCGCGGCGGAAGAACGGGACCGGCTCGGGCGCCAGGGGCGTGTTGCCGAGGAGGAGGTCGGCTGCCTTCTCGGCAAGCATCATGACCGGGGCGTAGATGTTCCCGTTCGTGATGTACGGCATCGCCGAGGCGTCGACGACGTGGAGCCCCTCGAGCCCGTGGACGCCCATGGTCAGCGGATCGACGACCGAGCGCTCGTCGGTCCCCATCCGGCACGAGCAGGACGGGTGGAGCGCCGTCTCCCCGTCGCGGGCGACCCAGTCGAGGATCTGCTGGTCGGTCTCGACGGTCGACCCCGGCGAGAGCTCCCCGGCGTTGAATGGGGCGAAGGCCGGCTGGTTGAGGATCCGGCGCGCGACGCGGATCGCCTCGACCCACTCGCGCCGGTCCTGGTCGGTCGAGAGGTAGTTGAAGCGGAGGGCAGGATGGACCCTCGGGTCGGGGCTCTTGATCCGGACGGAACCGCGGGCATCCGAGTACATCGGTCCCACGTGGACCTGGTAGCCGTGCCCGCCCACCGGGGCCGAGCCGTCGTAGCGGACCGCCAGGGGCAGGAAGTGGAACATCAGGTTCGGGTACACGACGTCGTCGTTGCTCCGGACGAAGCCGCCGGCCTCGAAGTGGTTTGTCGCCCCGGGGCCACGGCGGAAGAAGAGCCACTGGAAGCCGATCCACGGTCGGCGCCAGGTCTGGAGCGCCGGCTGCATCGAGACAGGCAGCCTCGACGTGTACTGGATGTACACCTCGAGGTGGTCCTGGAGGTTCTCACCCACGCCCGGGAGGTGATGCACCGGCACGATGCCGAGCGCCTTGAGCGCGTCCGCATCGCCGACGCCCGAGAGCTGGAGCAGCTGGGGGGAGTTGATCGAGCCTCCGCACAGGACGATCCGACCGCCCATCGCCCGGCGCACCCCGCCGCGGCCGGCAACGTACTCCACCCCGACCGCGCGCCTGCCCCGGAACAGGATCCGGGTCACGAAGGCACGGGTCCGGACGGTCAGGTTCGGCCGGCCCATGACCGGGTGGAGGTAGGCCCGTGCCGCGCTCAGCCGACGGCCGTTGTGGATGTTCCGGTCGAACGGCGCGAAGCCCTCCTGGCGGTAGCCGTTGACGTCGTCGGTCAGCTGGTAGCCGGCCTGCTGGACGGCCTCGAAGAAGGCCCCGAAGAGCGGGCTCGTGGCCGGGCCGCGCTCGAGGACGAGCGGACCGGAGTGGCCCCGGAAGGGGTCGCCGCGATCGGCCGCGAGGCACGTCTCCATGCGCCGGAAATAGGGCAGGCAGTGCGCGTAGTCCCAGCTCGCCATCCCCGGATCACGCGCCCAGCGCTCGTAGTCGAGCGGGTTGCCGCGCTGGAAGATCATCCCGTTGATGCTCGACGAGCCGCCCAGGATCCGCCCCCGGGCGTGGTAGATCCGGCGCCCGTTCATGAACGGCTCGGGCTCGGATTCGTAGCGCCAGTCGTAGTACCGGCTACCGATCGGGAACATCAGGGCCGCCGGCATGTGGACGAAGACGTCCCACGGGTAGTCCGGGCGGCCGGCCTCGAGCACGAGCACCCGCTCCGACGGCGCGGCGCTCAGGCGGTTGGCGAGAACGCTCCCGGCCGAGCCGCCGCCGACGATGATGACGTCGTACTGGCCGCTCATCGGTCCGACCTGCCCGCGGCCGGCCGGCTCCCACCTCCGGCGACCGCCCGGTCGCCCGGCTCCACCGGCGACCACCGGTCTGCCCGCCCGAGCGGCCCGCCCTCCACCCCGGACGGGTCGGTCGCGAACAGGCGATCCTGCGTGTACTGGTAGTGGGCGCCGACGGCTTCGAGCGCCCCATCGACGTCACGAAGGGCGATGCAGGTGGCGATCCGGCGGTGGAGCTCGACCGGCGGCGTCCAGGCCAGCGAGGCGTGGGCGGCCAGGGCGGTCCGCATCAGGAGCACGGTCTGGGTCGCGAGCTGGTCGAACATCGCCAGCAGGCGCCCGTTGCCCGACAGGCGGCAGTAGCTCCGGTGGAAGGCCATGTCCGCCTCCCAGGCGGCTGCCAGGTCATCCCGCCCGTAGGCGGCCTCGGCCTCGGCCAGGACGGTGAACATCTCGGCCACGTCGGCCTCGCTGGCCTTGCTGATCGCGAGCCGAACCGCCACCTCCTCGATCGCCCGCCGCAGGACATAGACCTCCTCGAGGTCGGTCTCGGTCAGGCTGCTCACGAACGTCCCCCGGCGCGGGAGATCGACGACCAGCCCCCGCCGGGCGAGGTCGCGGAGGGCATCGCGGACCGGCCCGCGCGAGACGCCGAAGCGCTCGGCCAGCTCGGTCTCCCGCAGCCGGGAGCCGGCCGGGAGGCGCCCGTCGAGGATCTCGTCGTGCAGCTCGTCGGAGACGGACTCCCACAGCTGCTTGTGCGCGAACGGCTTCATCAGCTCCCCGTCGGCCCCGGTTCCGTCTGTTTCGCGGCAGCATAGCGCGCCGTTTCGCGACACGGTACCTCATCTTGTTGACAGGAGCATTGTCAACAATTAGCCTGCCAGCCATCCGAGGCACCGGCCGTCGTCCTGATCGCGCCGGGCGAGTCCCGGCCCGCGCGGCCCCGGCCGAACGGACCGGCAGTCCCCGACGGCCAGCTCCCCGCCCCGGTTCGGCAGTGCACGAGAGCCGGGCATTCGTGACCCACCCCCAGCACAGGAGCCAGTCGATGGGAAGCTTCCCGGGCCGCGCCAAGGTCGTCATCATCGGCGCCGGCATCGTCGGCAACAGCGTCGCCTACCACCTCGCGAACCTGGGCTGGCGGGACATCGTGCAGGTCGACAAGGGGCCGATGCCGAATCCCGGCGGCTCCACCGGCCACGCCTCGAACTTCATCTACCTCGTCGACCACAACAAGGAGATGACCGCGCTCACCCTCGAGAGCGCGCGCCAGTACCGCGACTGGGACGTCTTCACCGAGTGCGGCGGTCTCGAGGTGGCCCGGACCGAGACGCGGATGAACGAGCTCCGCCGCCGGATGGACTCGGCCAGGAACTGGGGGGTCGACGATGTGCGCCTCGTTACCCCGGCCGAGATCAAGGAGCTCGTCCCGTTCATCAACGAGTCGATCCTGGTCGGCGGCTTCTACACCCAGGGTGTCGGGGTCTGCGACTCCCTGCGCTTCGGGACGCTGTGCCGCGAGAAGGCCGAGGCGATGGGCGCCCTGGCGGTCTTCGGCAACACCGAGGTGACCGGGTTCGACACCCGTGGCGGGCGGGTCCGTGCCGTCCACACCAGCCGCGGCACGGTCGAGGCCGAATACGTCGTGATCGCCTGCGGCGTCTGGTCGCCGCGGATCGCCGAGATGGCCGGCTCGCACATCCCCCTGACGCCGGTCGTCCACCAGATGATCGACGTCGGCCCGGTCCCCCGGTTCAGGCACTCGAGCCGGGCGATCGAGTTCCCGATCGTGCGCGACATGGACGTCCTGATGTACGAGCGCCAGGACGGAACCGGCCTGGAGATCGGCTCGTACGCCCACCGTCCGATCCTCCACGACCCCGAGGAGATCCCCTCGATCGAGGACGCGGCCCTCTCGCCGACGGAGCTGCCGTTCACCAAGGAGGACTTCGACCCCCAGATGGAAGATGCCCTCGAGCTGATGCCCGAGATCGTGGGCGACGAGACGGTCGGGGTGAAGTACGCGATCAACGGCCTGATCTCCCTGACGCCGGACGGCATGCCCGTGCTCGGCGAGACGCCCGAGGTCAAGGGCCTCTGGTCGGCGGCGGCGGTGTGGGTCAAGGAAGGCCCGGCGGTCGGCAAGTGCATCGCCGAATGGATGGTCCACGGCGAGCCGTCGATCGACCTCGGCGCCTCCGACATCTCGCGCTTCCACGCCCACCAGAAGACGCGCCAGCACGTGAAGGCCCGGGCCTTCGAGGCCTTCCCCAAGACCTACGGGATCGTCCATCCCGCGGAGCAGTACGAATCGGACCGCCCGCTCCGGAAGTCGCCGATGCACGAGTGGCACGCCGCCGCCGGCGCCGTCTTCTTCGAGGTGGCGGGCTGGGAGCGGCCCCAGTGGTACGAGTCGAACGCGCCGCTCGTCGAGCGCTACGGCGTGGCCGGGCGGCCGAACGAGTGGGACGCGCGCTGGTGGTCGCCGATCATCAACGCCGAGCACCTCGCCATGCGCGAGCACGCCGGCATCTTCGACCTGTCCTCGTTCATGATCTTCGACATCGTCGGTCCGGGCGCCCTGGCCGGCGTCCAGTCGGTCGTCGTGCGCAACATGGACGTCCCCCTCGGGCGCGTCGTCTACACCCCGGTCCTCTCCCCGACCGGCGGGTTCAAGAGCGACCTGACGATCATGCGCCTGGGCGAGAGCACGTTCCGGGTCGTGACCGGCGCGGCCCACGGGATGAGCGACCTGAAGTGGTTCCGGGACCACATGCCGGCCGACGCGGCGATCGTCGACTTGTCGACGGCCTACACCACGATCGGGGTCTGGGGTCCGCGCGCGCGCGACATCGTCCAGTCGGTCGCCCGGGCGGAGGTGTCGAACGAGGCGTTCCCGTTCGGGACGTGCCGGACCGTGGAGATCGGATCCCAGCTCGTCCTCGCCTCCCGGATCTCGTACGTGGGCGATCTGGGCTGGGAACTGTACGTTCCGATGGAGCAGGGGCGTCGGCTGTGGGAGACGCTCTGGGCTGCCGGCCAGCCGCACGGACTGACCGCCTGCGGCCTCGGGGTCTACGGCACGACCGGCCGCCTCGAGAAGGGCTACCGGGCCTACGGGGCCGAGCTCGACGGCGACTACAACGTGGTCGAGGCAGGGATGGCCCCGGCCAGGGTCAAGGAGCACGACTTCGTCGGCCGCGACGCGGTCCTGCGCCAGCTCGCCGAGCCGCCGGCCGCGCTCCTGTGCACGCTCACCGTCGACGACCACACCTCGGCCAGCGGCGAGAAGCGCTACATGCTCGGGCGCCAGCCGATCGTCCTCGGCGACGGCTCGCCGATCACCGACGCCCGGGGCCGCCGGTCGTACGCGACCTCGGCCGGGGCGAGCCCCTCGACCGGCACCTACGTCCTCCTCGCCTACCTGCCCCCGGAGCATGCGATCGAGGGCAACCGCCTGTTCGTCCAGTACTTCAACGAGCGCTACCCGGTCACCGTCGCGGTCGTCGGTTCCCGTCCGCTCTTCGACCCCCAGAACGTGCGCCTCCGGAGCTGACGATGAAGGTCCTCGTATGCATCAAGAGCGTCCCGGCCGTCGCCGGCCGGATCACGCTCACGGCCGACGCGCGCGCCGTCGACACCCGGCACCTCGGGTTCACGATCGGACCGCACGAGGAATGCGCCGTCGAGCAGGCGGTCCGCCTGGTCGAGGAGCACGGCGGCGAGGCGGTCGTCCTCACCCTCGGACCGGCCCCCGCCCTCGAGCAGCTCCGCGACGCAATGGCGCTCGGGATCGCGCGCGCCATCCACCTGGTCACCGACGGTGAGGACTGGGATTCGCAATCGACCGTGGAGGCGATCGTCGAGGCAGTCCGGGCCGACGAGGCGGCCTCGGGTCGGTTCGACCTGGTCCTGCTCGGCAACGAGGCCGCCGATTCGGGCGGCTACCAGACGGCCGTGCGCCTCGGGCGGAGCCTCGGCCGGCCGACCGTGACCGGGATCAAGGGCCTGGCGCTGGTCGACGGAGTCGTCCGCTGCGAGCAGGAGGTTCCCGGCGGCCGCGACGTCTACGCGCTTCCGCTGCCCGCGGTCGTGGCCGTCCTCGAAGGCCTGAACGTCCCTCGCTTCCCGTCCGTCCCGGGGCGTCTGCGGGCGAAGAGCAAGCCGGTCGCCGTCTCCACCCCGACCCGGCCCGCGCAGCGCCTCGAGCTCCTGCGCCTGGCCGTCCCGGAGGGCCGCTCGAAGCAGGCCGTCGTCCTCGGCCGTGGCCCGGACGCCGCCCCGGCCGTGGTGGCCGTGCTGAACGACCTGGGGGTGCTCTAGATGGCAGCGGTCCTGGTCTACGTCACCTCCGCCGACGGCGTCGTCGACGAGGTCGCCCTCCAGGCGCTCGCCCTCGCCGGCCAGCTCGCGGGCGAGGGTGCGGTCCATGCCCTGGTCATCGGCGACGAGGCCGCCGCGGCGAGCCTCGGGCCGTGGGGGGCTGCGCAGGTCCACCTGGCACGGCACGAGGCGCTCGGGTCGACGGCCCCGGACGCGGCGGCCCGGATCCTCGACGACCTCGCCGGGCGGCTCGGGGTCGGCACGGTGATCGGTCCCGGGACGGACCTCGGCAACACCGTCATCGCCCGGGCCGCGGCGCGCGCCGGGCTCCCCTTCGCCGCGAACTGCACGAGCGCGACGCCCGGCCACCCGATGACCGTCACCCGACTCCGATGGGGCGGCAGCCTCCTCGAGGAGGCGGCGATCCACGCCGACCGGGCGATGCTCACCGTCGCCCCGCACAGCGTGGCGGCAAGGCAGACCGGCGGCGCTGCCCCCGTCGAGGCGTTCACCCCGGAGCTCGACGCGGCGGACCTGGTCGTGCGCGCCGTCGAGCGGATCCCGGCCGCCCGGGGCGGCGTCTCGCTGGCCGACGCCCGGGTTGTCGTGTCGGGCGGGCGCGGCGTCGGTTCGCAGGCCGGCTTCGCGCCGATCGAGGAGCTGGCCGGCCTGCTCGGGGCCGCCGTCGGCTGCTCCCGGGCGGTGACGATCTCGGGCTGGCGACCGCACACCGACCAGGTCGGCCAGACCGGCACGAAGATCGCGCCCGAGCTGTACATCGCCTGCGGGATCAGCGGCGCGACCCAGCACCTGGCCGGCTGCAAGGGGGCGAAGAAGATCCTGGCGATCAACAAGGATCCCGAGGCGCCGATCATGTCCGCCGCCGACTTCGTCGTGATCGGCGATCTCCACGAGGTGGTCCCCGCGATCAGCGCGGAGATCCGCCGGGTGCGCGGAGCCTAGGCCGTGGACAGCGGGACCCTCGCCTCGGGGGTCCTGTTCCTCGTCGTCTGGCTCGTCTTCGTCGGGCTGTTCGCGCGGCGGATGATCTACCTTGGCCGGCTCGTGCGCCACGGCCGGGAGACGGCCCGCCTCGACGACGTGCCGGTCCGCCTCGGGCGCGAGGTGACCCGGGTCCTCGGGCAGTCGAAGCTGTTCCTGCGCCCGGTCCCGGGCGTGATGCACCTGCTCATCTTCTGGGGCTTCCTCGTCCTCCTGCCGACGATCCTGATGTCCTGGCTCGGCGCGGTCAGCCCCCGCTGGACGATCCCCTGGCTGTCCGAGCAGGGCTGGTTCGCCCTGATGGCCGACCTGTTCGCGCTTGGTGTCCTGGCGGGCGTGGCGATTGCGTTCGCCATCCGCCTCGGCCAGCGACCGGTCCGCTTCGTCGGCAGCCGCCTCCAGCAGGCATACAACATCCTCCTCTTCGAGGCGGCGATCTCGATCACGCTCTTCGTCTGGCACGGCTCCCGGGTCGCCCTCGGCCTGAACGAGTACCCGGCCGCCTGGTCGCCGATCTCGACCGCGCTCGCCGGGCTCCTGCCGGCCGCCCCGGCGACCGAGGTGATCGAGCGGGCGAGCGTCTGGATCCATGCCCTCCTGATCCTCGCCTTCCTGCTCTACATCCCGTACACGAAGCACCTGCACACGCTGGTCGTGGCGTTCAACGTCTTCTTCGAGCGGACGCGGGGGCGAGGGCGGCTCGAGCCGCTCCGCTTCGACGACCCCGACGTTCCCGAGGACCAGATCCGGTTCGGGATGGGCACGATCCAGGAGATGACCTGGAAGCAGATGGTGGACGGGATGACGTGCACCGAGTGCGGCCGCTGCCAGGACGCCTGTCCCGCGTTCTTCACGGGCAAGAACCTCTCTCCCAAGCTCGTGATCATGGGTCTCCGGGACCAGCTCTACCGCGAGGGGCACAAGATGCTCGCCGCGGCCGCGGGGCACGGGACGTTCGAGGGCACACCGCTCGTCCCGACCGCCGTCGCCGACGAGACGGTCTGGGACTGCGTCACCTGCGGCGCGTGCGTCCGCGAGTGCCCGGTCGGGATCGAGCACATCGACCACATCGTCGATCTGCGCCGGAACCTGGTCATGGTCCAGTCGCGGCTTCCGGCGACCGGCGCGGCGATGCTCCGGGACCTCGAGCGGACCTCGAACCCGTGGGGCAACTCGCCGACGGCGCGGGTCGACTGGACCGCGGGCCTCGACATCCGGGTGCTCGAGCCGGGCGACGCACCGCCCGAGGTCCTGTTCTGGGTCGGGTGCGCCCCGGCCTTCGACGAACGGGCCCGGATCGGCGCGATCTCGACCGCCCGGCTGCTCAAGGAGGCGGGCGTGGACTTCGCGATCCTCGGCCCGCGCGAGTCGTGCACCGGCGACCCGGCCCGCCGGATGGGCGACGAGTACACGTTCCAGGCGCTCGCGAAGCAGAACGTCGAGACCCTCGGCGAGGCGGGCGTGACCCGGATCGTGACCACCTGCCCGCACTGCTTCAACACCCTGGGCAACGAGTATCCGGATTTCGGCGGGCGCTACGAGGTGGTCCACCACACGCAGCTGCTGGCCGAGCTCGTGCGCGAGGGCCGGCTCAGCCCCGCCGCCGGCTCCGAGTCGATCACGTACCACGACTCGTGCTACCTGGCCCGGCACAACGACGTGCGCAGCGAGCCCCGGGAGCTCGTCGCTGCCGTCGGTCGCCCGATCGAGATGGCGCGCCGGGAGGAGCGGACGTTCTGCTGCGGCGCCGGCGGGGGCCACATGTGGCTCGAGGAGCGCGCCGGCCAGATCAACGAGGAGCGCGCCCGCCAGGCGACCGCGACCGGCGCGCAGACGCTCGCCGTCGCCTGCCCGTTCTGCACGGTGATGCTCGATGACGGGATGCGATCGACCGGCGGCGGGCTGGCGGTCAAGGATGTGGCCACGTTGCTGGTCGAGGCGGTCGAACGCGGCCGCGAGCATCCCGCCGACTCCCTGGCGAGGGTCCCATGAACCCGAACCAGGCGTGGCGGTCCAGTTCGGCGTCCCCTGAGCAGCGGAAGGGAGGGTCGATCGAAAGGTAGCCGGGGGGTCTGGCGATTGTCGTCCGAGATTTCGTCCGATCTGGACGAGACGAATCAGGAGGAGAACACGATGATCCCTGCTGGAGCACGATCCAGGATCACCGGCCTGGTCCTGGCCACGGCGCTCGTGGCCGCTGCCTGCACCGGAGCGGCCTCACCGTCGGCACCCGGCCCGGGCGCCACGAGCGAGCCGGCCGCCTCCGGGGCCGCCCCCTCGGCCCCGGCCGCGACCGAGACCCTCAAGATCGGGATCGAGGGTCCGTTCACCGGCCCCAACGCGCTGACCGGCGAAGAGATGAAGAACGCGTCGACGATGGCCTTCGACGCGATCAACTGGACCGTCGGGCCGTACAAGATCGAGCCGGTCTACATCGACGACCAGTCCGACCCGGCCAAGGGTGCGGCGGCCTACGAGCAGGCGGCCGTCAGCCAGAAGATCACCGCCGGCATCCTCGGCTGGCACAGCTCGGTCGCGGTCGCCCAGATGGAGGTCACGGCCAAGTACAAGATCCCCCACTTCTTCGCCATGGGCGCCACCGGCGTGGTGAACGAGAAGTTCAACTCCGACCGGGCCAAGTACGGCTACTGGACCTCGAAAGGCTGGCCCGATCCGGCCAAGCTGAGCATCGCCTACGTGACCGCGATGGAGGACGCGATCAAGGCCGGGACGTGGACGCCCGCCTCGAAGACCGCGGCGATCTACGGCGAGGACACCGACTGGGGTCGCTCGTTCGGGGCGGGGGTCAAGAAGCAGCTCCAGGACGTCGGCTGGACGGTCGTGAGCGAGGACTACTTCCCGACCACCCAGACCGACTTCTCGGCCCTCGTCGCGCGCTACAAGAGCCAGAACATCCCGGTCCTCGTCGGCACGAGCACGATCCCGGCCTCGATCTCGGCCTTCATCAAGCAGGCTGACGACGCCGGCCTGAAGTCCCTGATCGTGGCCGACGGCCTGGGCTGGATCGGCGACTGGTACAAGCTGACCGGCTCGTCGTCGGACTACGTCCTCGACGAGATCCCCGGCTGGACGACCGACAAGGCCCAGAAGTTCGCCGCCGACTACCAGGCCAAGTTCGGCAGCACCCCGAGCCCGTCGGCCGCGGGCCTGTCGTACGACTTCACCAACTTCTTCATCAAGATCATGCAGCAGACCCTGGCCGACGCGGGCTCGATCACGAGCGAGTCGCTCTACAAGACCGCCCAGGACAAGCTCTGGACCGGCCAGCTGACCTACACCGACGGGATCATCATGTCCAACTACGCCTATGCGCCGGACACGATCCCCGATCCGGTGGTCGGCAAGGGCTACTACATCTTCCCCGTTCTCCAGTACCACGGCGGCAAGGGGACCGTGGTCTGGCCGGCCGAGTGGAAGACCGGCGACATCCAGGCCAAGCCGTAGCAGCACAGGCAGCCACCCGGGGGGACCGGCCGGCGCCGGTCCCCCCGGGTCGATCGGACGGGAATGCGCATGGCCCTTCTCGAGCTCTCCGGAGTCACCAGGCGGTTCGGTGGACTGACCGCCGTCAACAACGTCTCGTTCTCGGTCGAGGCCGGCGAGATCTTCGGCCTGATCGGCCCGAACGGGGCGGGCAAGACGACCCTGCTCAACTGCCTGGCCGGTGACCTGCGCCCGCACGGGGGCACGGTTCGCTTCGCCGGCCGGGAGACGACCGGCCTGCCGGCCGACCGGATGTGCCGGCTCGGTCTCGGCCGGACGTTCCAGATCCCCCGCCCGTTCCCGGCCATGACCGCGTTCGCGAACGTGATGGTCGCGGCCGTGTTCGGCGATCCGGCGATCCGGCGCGACGAAGCCGCCGACCGCGCCCTCAGGGTGATCGAGTACGTCGAGTTCCCGAGGCCGGTCGACACCCTGGCGAGCAACCTGAACGTCGTCCAGCTCAAGCGTCTCGACCTCGCCCGCGCCCTGGCCAGCAACCCGAGGCTCCTGTTCCTCGACGAGCTGGCAGCCGGCCTGACGCCGGTCGAGCTGACCAGCATCGCCCAGCTCCTCCGGCGGATCCGCGACGACGGGGTGACGATCGTCATGGTCGAGCACGTCATGCGCCTGATCCTCGACCTGTGCGACCGCCTGTCGGTGCTCCAGTACGGCGAGCTGATCGCGCACGGCGACGCGGCCGCGGTCGCCCAGGACGAGCGGGTCCGCGAGGCCTACCTGGGGGCCAACTTCATCCTCTAGCGGATCCTGCCGGGTCGCCGCCCGGCCACGGAGGGACGCGTGCTTGAACTGACGAACGTCGAAGCCGGCTACCAGCTCCTGCAGGTCCTGTGGGACGTGACGCTCCGCGTCGACGAGGGCGAGTTCGTCGCTCTCCTGGGACCCAACGGCGCGGGCAAGACGACGACCCTGCGCACGATCGCGGGCCTGGTCGAGCCGATCCGCGGCACGGTCAGCTTCCGGGGTCGCTCGATCGGCGGGCTGGCACCGCACCAGATCAGCCGGATGGGGATCGGCTATGTCTCCGAGAGCCTGAACCTGTTCCCGGCGATGTCGGTCCTCGAGAACCTGCTCGTGGGAGCCTACGCGGTCAGGGACCGGACCCGGATCCGGGCGAACATGGATCTCGTGTTCGAGCTCTTCCCTCGGCTTCACGAGCGGCGCGACCAGCTCGCCGGCACCCTGAGCGGCGGCGAGCGGAAGATGCTCGCGATCGGCCGCGGGCTGATGCCCTCACCCTCGCTCCTGCTGGTCGACGAGCCGTCGCTCGGGCTCGCCCCGATCCCGACCCTGGCCGCGTTCGAGGCGCTCAAGCAGCTCAGCCAGCGCGGGATGACGATCCTGCTCGTCGAGCAGAACGTGAACACGACCCTCCGCCTCGTCGATCGGGCCTACGTCCTCGAGCAGGGGCGGATCGTGCTCGAGGGAACCGGCGAGCAGCTGCTCGGCAACAACCACGTCCAGGAAGCGTACCTGGGCATCTGAGGCAAGCGATGACACCAGCGACGAACCTGCGCGCCGTTCCCTTCGCCAGGCGCTACCTGACCTTCACCTGGCTGGTCCTCGGCGTTGCCGCGGCGGTCATGGTCGCAGCCGCGCTCTTCCAGCCCTCGATCCTCGTCGACACGTTCGTCACGGGCGGGATGTGGGCGTTGATGGCCGCCGGGCTGGCACTCGTGTTCGGGGTCATGAACATCCCGAACTTTGCCCATGGCGAGCTGTTCCTGATCGGTTCGCTGGTCGGGTTCACCGTCTTCAGCCCGATCCAGGAGGCGATCCTGGAGAACCCGGATGCGACCCTGCTCAAGGTGATCGGACCGTTCCCGGGGATGATCGCGGCAGCCCTCGTCGGCGCGGCGGTCGGGGTCGGGCTCGAGGTCCTGCTCTTCCGTCCGCTCCGCCGGCGCAGCCGCGAGCAGTGGGTGATGAACACGTTCCTGCTGACCGCGGGCGTCTCGGTCCTGATCGTGAACGCCGACCGGCTCCTGATCGGCAATGACTTCCGCGGCATCACCCGCTACTGGGACGTCCGCCCGATCCAGGTCCTCGGGGTCTCGATCTCGGTCGACCGGGCGATGGTGTTCGTGATCGCGATCAGCACGATCGTCGTCTTCTCGCTCTTCCTCCAGCGGACCCGGATCGGCCGGGCGATCCGGGCCGTCGCCCAGGACGAGGCCGGGGCCCAGATGGCCGGGATCGACCTGAACCGGATCTTCATGCTCACGCTCGGCCTGAGCTCCGCGCTCGCCGCCCTTGCCGGGGCGTCGCTCCTGTTCATGTTCCCCTCCTTCCCCGACGCCGGCGTCCAGCCTCTCTACCTGGCCTGGTACGTCGTCATCCTGGCCGGCCTGGGCAACGTCCAGGGAGCGATCGCCGGAGCGTTCATCGTCGCCCTCCTCCAGACCCTGACCGTCTACTACGTCGGTGTCGGCTGGGTCGACGTCCTGCCCACGGCGTTCATCATCCTGATCCTGCTGTTCAAGCCGTCCGGGCTGTTCGGCAGCGCAGTGAAAGGGATCTGGGAGCAGTAGTGACCAGCGAACCCGTCACCACGTTCCGCTCGCGGCTCGTCGCGCGATCCGTCGCCCAGCGCCGCCGGGCCCTCGCGGCCGCGGTCCTGGCCGTGGCCCTCGTGCTCCCCTTCGTCCCGCCGTTCGACAGCCAGGACTACCAGCGCTGGCTCGTCGGGGCGGCGCTCATGGCGGCGATGGCGACCGCCTTCGACTTCACCGCCGGCTACATCAACATCGTCAACTTCGGCTTCGCCGCCTTCGTCGGCCTGGGCGGGTACACCTCGGGCCTGCTCGCGGTCGAGCTCGGCATCTCGCCCTGGATCGGGATCTTTGCGGGGGCCGTGGTGGCCGGGTTCGTCGGCCTCCTGACGGGGATGCTGACCCTCCGCCTGCGGGGGATCTACGCCGCGGTCATGGCCTGGTTCGTCGGCCTGGCGGTCATGGGCCTCGTCCGCAACCTGCCCGACATCACCCGCGGCTCGCTCGGCCTGAACGTCCCGCTCCTGCTCGCCACGTCGGACAACCTGCCCTACTACTACGTGATCCTGGCGATGCTCCTGGTGACCCTGACGGTCCTGATGCTCGTCATCCGCTCGCACATCGGGCTCGCCTTCCGGGCGATCGGCCAGAACGTCCAGGCCGCCCGGGCGTCGGGGATCAACCCGACCCGCTACCTGGTCCTGAACTTCACCCTCGCCTGCGCCTTCGCCGGCTGGCTGGGCGGCTTCTACGCCCATTACTACGGGATCCTCACCCCGGACGTGATGCTGACCTCGCACACGGTCGAGGTCCTCGCCGTCGCCTACATCGGCGGTCGGGGCAGCCTCTGGGGCCCGGCGATCATCGCCTTCCCGCTCTCGATCGGGGTCGAGGCGCTCCGGACCCAGTTCGCGACCCTGCCCGGGTTGCACCTCGTCCTGTACGGCCTGCTCCTGATCGCGGTCATGGTCTACTGGCCGGGCGGGGCGGCCGGCCTGCTGCGCTCGATCGAGGCGCGCCTCGTCCGGCGCCGGGCCGACCGGACCGAGGAGAACCGGGCGGCCTGACGCGGGCGGGGGTCGGCGGTCAGCTCCGGATGCGCTCGTTGCCCGGGTCGTAGGGCGCCCGCAACGACGCCCGGACCGGCAACCGCTCGAGGGCGATCTCGACCTCGATCCTGCCCGCCCGCAGCCAGTCCTCGGTCACCGGGCCGTCCTCCCGGGTGACGTACCCGAGCCCGATCGAGCGACCGATCGTGTGCCCGAAGGCGGCCGAGGTGACCCGCCCCACGAGCCGGCCGTCGCGCCAGATCGGCTCGTTGTGGTAGAGGAGCGGCTCGGGATCGTCGAGCGTGAGGACGACCAGGCGGCGGCGGACCCCCTCCTCCCGCTGGCGCAGGAGCGCCTCCCGGCCGATGAACCCCCCGGCCTTGTCCCAGGCGACGGCAAAGCCGAGCCCCGCCTCGAGCGGCGTCTCCTCGTCGGTGATGTCGTGGCCCCAGTGCCGGTAGGCCTTCTCGATCCGGAGCGAGTCGAGGGCGTGGTAGCCGGCGTGGCGCAGGCCGAACGGCTCGCCGGCGGCGACGATCGTGTCGTACACGTGGGTCGCGAACTCGGTCGGAACGTAGAGCTCCCAGCCGAGCTCGCCGACGTACGTGACCCGGGCGGCACGGGCGAAGGCGAAGCCGAGGTCGATCTCGCGGGCGGTGGCGAACGGAAACGCCGCGTTCGACAGGTCGGCGTCGGAGAGCGAGGCGAGCAGCTCGCGCGAGCGTGGGCCCATGATGCTGATCACCGCCTCGGCCGAGGTCAGGTCGGTGACCGCGACCCGGGCCTCGGGGTCGATCGTCCGGCGCAGCCAGTCGAGGTCGCGGATCGTCGAGGTCCCGGTCGTCACGACCATGAAGCGGTCCTCGGCGAGGCGGGTGACGGTCACGTCCGACTCGATCCCGCCGCGCTCGTTCAGCCAGGCGGTGTACACGATGCGGCCCGGCTCGACCGCCACGTCGCCGGCGCAGATCCGGTTCAGCTCGCGCTCCGCGTCCCGGCCCTGGACGAGGATCTTGCCGAACGAGGTCTGGTCGAAGAGCCCGACCGCCTCGCGCACGGCCCGATGCTCCGCGGCCGAGTACGGGAACCAGTTCTGGCGCCCGTACGAGTACTCGTACCGGGGCTCGACCCCCGGCGGGGCGTACCAGTTCGCGCGCTCCCAGCCGGCGACCTCGCCGAAGCACGCCCCGCGCGCCGCGAGCCGGTCGTGGAGCGGCGACTTCCGGATGTTCCGGGAGGTCGTCATCTGGCGGAACGGCCAGTGCATCTCGTACAGCAGCCCGAGCGTCTCGGTCGTCCGCTCGTACAGGTAGCGCCGGTTGCGCTGGAAGGGCATGAACCGGCGGATGTCGACCTCCCAGAGGTCCATCGGCGGGTGCCCGTCGACGATCCAGTCGGCGACCGCCCGCCCGGCTCCGCCGCCCGAGGCAAAGCCGACCGAGTTGAAGCCGGCGGCGACGAAGTACCCGCCCAGGGTCGGCGCCTCGCCGAGGATGTACCGGTCGTCCGGGGTGAAGCTCTCGGGACCGTTGAAGAAGAGCTGGATGCCGACCCGTCCGAAGACCGGGATCCGCTTCGTCGCCCGCAGGATCCACGGCTCGAGGTGGTCCCAGTCCTCGGGCAAGGTGAGGAACTCGGCCTCCTCGGGGATCCCGTGCGTCGCCCACGGCTTGGCCCCGGTCTCGAAGAAGCCGACCATCAGCTTGCCCGCCTCGTTGCGGGCATACGTCCCGTCGTCGGGCAGGCGCAGGACGGGCAGGTCCGGGGTGAGCTCGGCGATCGGCTCGGTGACGAGGTAGAAGTGTTCCGCGGCGTGGAGCGGCACGACGACGTCGTCCCGGGCCGCGAGCTCGCGCGCCCACATCCCGGTGCAGTTGACGACGAACTCGCAGGCGATCTCCCCGCGATCGGTCGACACCCCGCTCACCCGGCCGGCCCGGCGGAGGACCCGGAGCACCTTCGTCTGCTCGAACACGCGCGCGCCGGCCATCCGGGCCGCCTTCGCCAGTGCGTGCGTCACGTCGGTCGGGTTGGCCATCCCGTCGCCGGGGATGAAGGCGGCCCCGAGCACGCCGCTCGGGTCGAGGAGCGGCCACATCTCGGCCACCCGCTCGGGTCCGACGAGCTCGAGGTCGACCCCCACGAGGTGGGCCATCGAGGCGTTGCGGCGGATCTCCTCCCAGCGGCCCGGGGTCGAGGCGACGAGGAGCGAGCCGGGCTGCTCGAAGCCGGTCCCGCTCCCGGTCCGCCGCTCGAGCTCCCGGAAGAGGTCCTTCGCGTAGCTCGCAAGGAGGCTCATGTTGTACGTCGCCCGGAGCTGGCCGACGAGCCCGGCGGCATGCCAGGTCGTGCCCGAGGTGAGCGTCCGGCGCTCGAGCAGGACGACGTCCGTCCAGCCGCGTTCGGTGAGGTGGTAGAGGACGCTGGCGCCGACGATCCCGCCACCGATGACGACGACGCGCGCCTGGCTGGGGAAGGGCGCATCCAGGGCGTCCACCGAGGAGACAGCGTTCGACATCGGTCCCACTCCACTCGAGCGTGGTTCGATCCGGCGCCCCGGGCGACCGGATCCCAATACCGTGATATTACGTCCCGGGCCCCGGTCGTCGCTCCCGCTCAGGAACCGGCGCCGGCACGCGCGAGGCGCACCCCGAGCAGTGTCCGGGCCGCGGCGAGATGGATCGAGAGCAGGCGCTCCCGGGAGATCCCGGGCGCCCCGAGCGCGGTCGCCACCTCGGCACCATCGACGAGCATGATCAGCAGGTCGACCAGCCCGTCGACCGGCAGCCTCGGCGCGAACAGCCCGCTCGCCACCCCGGCCTCGATCGCCTCGCGGAAGGGCCGCCGCCAGGCGTCGTAGAAGTCGGCCAGCCTGTCCCGGAGCGCCTCGTCGCGGGCCATCGCCAGGAACTCGATCCAGATCCGGCTGTGACGGAGGAGCGGCTCGTCCAGGGCGTGCTCGAGCAGGGTCTCGATCCGGCGCCAGGCGTCGACGTCGCCGGGCTCGAGCGAGACCCAGGCCTCGAGCCGCCGACGAGCGGACCAGTCGAACAGCTCGGCGACGAGGCGATCGCGGGTGTCGAAGTAGTGCTGGACCATCCCGATCGAGACACCGGCCGCGGCCGCGACGTCGCGAAGCCGCGTCCGCTCGACCCCGTTGTCGACGAGCAGCCGCTCGGCTGCGGCGAGGATCTGCTCCCGGCGCCGGGCGCGCCGGAGCGCGCCACGGTCGACGGGTCCGACCTGGGTCCCCACCGGTCCCTCCTTGTCGTCTGTCGCGGGATCCTCGCCTGGCGCGGATCGTAGCATCGTATTATGACGATCTGGCGCAGATGCAGGTGCGCCCGGGAAGCAGGCGGGAGGGCCGGCGATGAGAACGCAGGCGCGGGTCGTGGTGATCGGCGGAGGGGCCCTCGGCGCCAGCCTCCTCTACCATCTCGCCCTTCGCGGCTGGACGGACACCCTGCTCCTCGAGAAGCGCGAGCTGACCGCGGGCTCGACCTGGCACGCAGCCGGGCTGTGTACCCAGTTCAACTCGAGCCTGAACGTCACCTCGGTGCTGATGTACAGCGTCGATCTCTTCCGGCGTCTCGAGGCCGAGACCGGACAGCCGGTCGACTTCCACGCTGTCGGGAGCATCCGGCTGGCCACGACCCCGGACCGGATGGACCAGTACCGCGACCACGCCGGACTGGCCAGGGTCGCCGGCCTGCCCTACGAGCTGATCGGTCCCGAGGAGATCGCCCGGCGCGCCCCGCTCCTGTCGCTGGCAGGGGTGATCGGCGGAGCCTGGACGCCGACCGACGGGTACGTCGACCCGACCAGCGTCACCCTGGCCATGGCCCGGGGCGCCCGCGACCTGGGAGCCGAGGTGGAGATCGGGACGGCCGTCCGCGAGCTGCGGCCGCTGCCGGGTGGCGAATGGGACGTCGTGACCGAGCGTGGCACGATCCGGGCCGGGATCGTGGTCAACGCCGCCGGGATCTGGGGGCGCGAGATCGGCGAGCTCGCCGGGATCGAGCTCCCGATCGTCCCGATGTCGCACCAGTACCTGATCACGGACGCGATCCCCGAGCTCGTCGTCGATCATCCCGAGATGCCGGTCGTCCGCGACACCGAGGCCTCGTTCTACGTGCGCGAGGAGGCGAGCGGGCTGATCGTCGGGCCATACGAGCGCAACCCGAAGCCGTGGGCGCCGCGGGGCATCCCGGCCGAGTTCGGCAAGCAGCTCCTCGCGCCTGACTTCGAGCAGGTCGCCGACGTCCTCGATCTTGCCCAGCGGCGGATCCCGGCCCTCAGGACGGCCGGGATGAAGCAACTCCTGAACGGTCCGACGAGCTACACGCCCGACGGCAACGCGCTCATGGGCTGGGTTCCCGGCGTGCGCAACTTCTTCGTCCTGGCCGGCTTCAGCTACGGGATCGTCCAGAGCGGCGGGGCGGGTCGAAACGCGGCGGCCTGGATCGTCGACGGCGAGCCGGTGGACAACCTCTGGGAGCTCGACGTCTCGCGCTTCGGACCGCACGCGGCCGCGCTCCCCTACCTGATCGCCCGGGCGAGCGAGGTCTACGAGCGCGAGTACGCGATCCCGTACCCGTTCGAGGAACTGCGCGCGGGCAGGCCGCTGAAGACCGATCCGCTCTACGACCGCCTGCTCGCCCGGGGCGCAGTGATGGGTGCCCGGAACGGCTGGGAGCGACCGCTCTGGTTCGTCCCCGAGGGGGCACCGCGGGGCGACCGGCCGACCTGGCACCGGCCCGACTGGCTGCCGTACGAGATCGCCGAGTGCACCGCCGTCCGCGAGCGGGCCGGCCTGCTCGACATGACCAGCTTCGCCAAGTTCGAGGTCCGCGGTCCGGGGGCGGCGGCCCTCCTCGACCGGCTGAGTGCGAACAGGCTCCCGGCCGTCGGACGGGCGGTCCTGGCCCAGATGCTCACTCCGGCCGGGGGGATCCAGTGCGACGTGACGATCTCCCGGATCGCGCCGGATCGGTTCTACATCATCACCGCCGCGGGGACCGAGACCCATGACCTGGCCTGGATCGCGAGCCACGCCCCGACCGACGGGAGCGTCGTGATCGAGAACGTGACCCCGGCCTGGGGCGTGCTCGCGATCGCCGGCCCGCGCTCGCGCCAGATCCTGGCCGGGCTGAGCGACGACGACCTGTCGGGGGCCGGCTTCCCGTTCATGGCCGTGCGCGAGATCCACCTCGGCCCGGTCCCCGTGCGTGCGATCCGGATCACGTACACGGGCGAGCTGGGCTGGGAACTGCACCACCCGATCGAGTACTCGCGGACGCTCTACGAGCTCCTCCTCGAGGCGGGTGAGCCCCTCGGCCTCGCCGACGTCGGATACCGGGCCCTCGACTCGCTCCGGCTGGAGAAGGGTTACCGGCTGTGGGGCGTGGACATCACCCCCCAGTACACGCCGCTCGAGGCCGGCCTCGAGCGCTTCGTTCGCCTCGACAAGGGTGACTTCATCGGTCGCGACGCCCTCGTCCGCCAGGCTGCGGAGGGCGTCCGCCAGCGGCTCGTGACGGTGCGCATCGACCTCGACCCGGCCGACGACCTGTTCCCCCGCGGCGGCGAGCCGGTAAGCGCCGGAGGACGGCTCGTCGGCTACCTGCGCGCCGCGCATCCGGGCCATGCCGTCGGGATGACCCTCGGCCTGGCGTATCTCCCGGTCGAGCTCGCGACACCCGGGACTCCCCTCGAGGTCGAGATCCTCGGCCTGAGCCGACCGGGACGCGTGATCGAGACCCCGGTCTGGGACCCGGACGGGCGCCGGATGCGGGGCTAGGCCGCGACATCGGTGGGACCGCGACCCCGGGCCGGGGCGCCGGCCAGGTCGGGGCTGCCGACGGGCCGGGGCGACGGCCAGGTCGGGGCCGCCGACGGGCCGGGGCGCCATCGGGCGGCCATGTATACTCCTTCGAACGCCGCGCCTGGACTGCGATCCGGCGCCCGCCGCATGACCGAGGGACCCGTGACGCCCGCAGCCCCCATTGGCGTCAACAACGGCATACGGACACCCCCTGAGCCGATCGCCGGTTCGCCGCGCCGCGGCCGGGCTGGCGCAGGAAGGGAGGGTCGATGAGGGTCTTCTTCGCCACCGACATCCACGGCTCCGAGGTGTGCTGGCGGAAGTTCCTGAACGCGGGCACATTCCACAAGGCAGACGTGCTGATCATGGGCGGCGACATGACCGGCAAGGCGATGGTTCCGATCGTGGCCACCGGCGCAGGCTGGGAGGTGACGATCCAGGAGCAGGGGCACGTCCTCTCGAGCGAGGACGAGGCCCGGGCGATGGAGAAGCGGATCCGGGACCGCGGCTACTACCCGGTTCGCCTGGGCCGCGACGAGCTCGACGCGTGGGCCGCCGACCCCGGCCTCGTCGACGCCCGGTTCCGGTCGGAGATGCTCGCCTCGGTCGAGCGCTGGATGGCCCTCGCCGACGAGCGGCTGGCCGGGACGGGCATCCGCTGCATCGTCTCGCCCGCGAACGACGACATGTTCGAGATCGATCCGATCATCGACCGTGCCGAGCGCGTCGAGCTCGGCGAGGCGAACACGATCGAGCTCGACGGCTTCACCCTCGTCTCGACCGGCTGGGCGAACCCGACCCCGTGGAACACCTACCGGGAGCTGCCCGAGCCGGAGCTCCGGGAGCGGATCGACGGACTCGTGGCCCGTGTCTCCGATCCGCGCCGCTCGATCTTCAACTTCCACGCCCCGCCGTACGGTTCGAACCTCGACAGCGCTCCGCGCCTCGACGCGGAGATGAAGTACGTCGCCGGCGGCCAGGCCCTCGTGCCGGTCGGCTCGCGGGCGGTCCGGGAGTCGATCCTGGCCTACCTGCCGGCGCTCTCGCTGCACGGCCACATCCACGAGGGCAAGGGGGCCGTCCGGATCGGGTCCACCCTGGCCGTCAATCCCGGGAGCTCCTACGAGGACGGGGTGCTCCAGGCGGCGATCGTCGACCTCGACACGAAGAAGGGATCGGTGAAGCGCTACCTGCTGATCAACGGCTGACGGTCCACGGTCCACGGTCCAGGGGGAGGAGGAGGAACGATGACATCAGGCACGACCCCATCGCTGTTCCTGAGGAACGCGACGGGACTGGTCAAGGGCTGGTCCGGCTTCGACGCGTTCATCTACTCGTTCATGTCGGTGAACCTCGTCACGCTCGGGATGTTCTACAGCTTCCTCACGTTCGGGTGGGTCCCGGACGGCTCACCGATCGCGGCGATCGTCATCTCGGCGATCGCGGTCACGTTCCTCGCGATCACGTACGCCGGGCTGATCGCGGTCATGCCCCGCGCCGGCGGCGACTACGTCTGGCAGAGCCGCGTCCTGGACGGCATCCCGGGCGCGGTGTCGGGGGCGGTCGTGTTCGGGATCGGGGCGTTCCTCGTCGGCCAGGCGCTCGCGCTCGGCGACGCCGTCGCCCTCGGCGCCGGGGCAGTCGGGGTGGTCGGGGGCGCCCTTCTCGGCCTGCGTCGCGGCGGGATCGGCTTCGTCCTGGCCGCCACCGGCTGGTGGTTCATCCTGGCCCTGTGGGCGCCGATCTATGGCGCCATCCTGACGGTCGAGTTCGTCCAGCCGGTGACCGCCCTGGCCGGGCTCGAGGGCGTGTCGAGCTTCTTCGGCACCCCGGACGGCGTGTTCGCGGTGTCGCTCATCGTGATCGCCCTCGTGACCGCGCTCGTCGCGCTCGGGATGGCCGGCTACGCCCGCGTCCAGCGAGCGAGCCTGTACGTGGGGCTGGCCGTGCTCGCGGTCGTCTTCGTGCTCATGCTCGTCTCGTCGCAGGCCGACTTCCAGCGCGCCTTCGACCGCGAGGCGTCGAGCCTGTTCGGGGTGACGAACGCCTACCAGTCGACGATCGACACGACGGCGGCGTTCTACGGAGCCCCGTTCGCGGGCCTCGACCCGTTCGGCTTCGGGCCCGGCACCCTGGCCCTCGTCCCGTTCATGTTCTTCTGGATCCTCTACCCGAACTGGGGCGCCACGCTGTACGGCGAGGTCCGCGGCGCCGGCGACTTCCGGAAGGTCCTGAACGGGATGCTCGGCGGGATCTGGGTGACCGCGGTCCTCGCGGTCGTCTTCGTCCTGCTCGCGGCCAAGACGTTCGGCTGGGAGTTCTTCCAGGCCACGAACGCGAACTTCGGCGACACGTTCTACGGTGTCGCCGACGCACCCGCTCCGGTCATCCCGGTGTGGGGCTACCCACCGCTCCTCGCCTCATTCCTCGTCGACAGCAGGGTCGTCCAGATCGTCATCGTCGTCCTGTTCGGGGCCTGGTTCCTGGGCTGGGCCGGGACGCTCTTCCTGTCCTCGACGCGGATGATCTTTGCCGCGGCGTTCGACCGGATCCTGCCCGAGGCGGCCGCACGCGTCTCGGGCCGCGGCGTCCCGATCGTGGCCCTGCTCCTGATCATGGTCCCGTCGGTCGTGCTCAGCTGGTTCTACGCCTACAACGCCGATTTCGTCGGGCTCACGCTCGATGCCACGCTCGTGATCGCGGTCACGTTCCTTGGCAGCGCCGTGGCCGCGACGATCCTGCCCTGGTGGAAGAAGGAGCTGTACGCGAATTCGCCGGTCGCGCGCTACTCGATCGGCGGTCTGCCGCTGATCAGCCTGGCCGGCGGGATCACGACCGTGATCCTCGCCTGGGTGCTCGTCGAATGGCTGACCAACGGTCTCTACGGGATCGGCGTCGGCAACACCCAGTCGATCATCTTCCTCGGCATCCTCTACGGCGCCGCGGCCGTCCTGTACGTCGTCGCCCGCCTCTACCGCAGGGCCCAGGGGATCGACCTCGAGGCGATCCACGCGGAGATCCCGGCCGAGTAGGCCGCCCTTCGGGGCTTCCCGCGAACCTGGCTCGACCGGGTCCGGCACGCCGCCGGGCCCGGTCGACGATTCAGCCCCGGAACCAGCCAGTCGGCGCCGGCCGCGTGTTCTGGTAGATGTGCTTCGCCTCGCGGTACTCGTCGAGGCCGCTCGGACCGAGCTCGCGCCCGATCCCCGACTGCTTGAAGCCGCCCCACTCGGCCTGGGGCAGGTAGCGGTTGTACTCGTTGATCCAGACCGTGCCGTGGCGCAGGCGCGCCGCGACCCGCTCGGCCCGGCCCGCGTCCGCCGTCCAGACCGCGCCGGCGAGCCCGTAGCTCGTGTCGTTCCCGAGCCGGATCGCCTCGTCCTCGGTGGTGAACCGTTCGACCGTGACGACCGGACCGAAGACCTCCTCGCGAATGATCGTCATCTCCCTCGTCACGTCGGCGAAGACGGTCGGCCGGAGGTAGAAACCGGCCTGGAGCTCGGGCTCGACGGGCCGTGTCCCGCCGGTCACCAGGCGGGCGCCCTCGGCCACGGCCGAGGCGATGTACCGCTCGACCTTGGCCCGGTGCTCGGCGGTGATCAGGGCCCCGGTCTCGGTCGCGGGATCGAGACCCGGCCCAAGGCGGATCCGGTCGGCTCGACGGGCGAGTTCCTCGACGAAGCGGTCGTGGATCGACGACTCGACGATCAGCCGGCACCCGGCCGAGCAGACCTGCCCGGAGTGCAGGAAGGCGGCGGTCAGGGCGTTGTCGAGGGCGATCTCGAAGTCGGCGTCGGCAAAGACGATGTTCGGGCTCTTGCCGCCCAGCTCGAGGGCGACCCGCTTGATGTTGGCGACCGCACCGCGCATCAGGGCGCGCCCGGCCTCGATCCCGCCGGTCAGCGAGACGAGGTCGACGTCCGGGCTGTCGGCGAGCGCCTGGCCGACCCGGCCGCCGGGGCCCAGGACGAGGTTGACCACGCCGGCCGGGACGCCGGCCTCCTCGAGCAGCCTGGTCAGGTGGATCGTCGTCAGCGGGGTCACCTGGGCCGGCTTCATGACCGTCGTGTTGCCCGCGGCAAGGGCAGGGGCGATCTTCCAGCTCATCTGCAGGAGCGGATAGTTCCAGGGGCCGATCAGGGCGCACACCCCGATCGGCTCGTACACGATCCGGCTGAGTGCGTCGGGAGACCCGGTGGCGACGACCCGGCCCGCTTCCTTGTCGGCCAGCCCGGCGTAGTAGCGAAAGACGCTGATCACGTCGTCGACGTCATACTCGGACTCGCGGAGCGCCTTGCCGGTGTTCAGCGTCTCGGCCCGGGCGATCTGGTCCCGGTCGCGGGCGAGCAGGTCCGCGACCCGCGAGAGGAGGGCCCCGCGCTCGACGGCCGGCCGGCGCGGCCAGTCCGATTCGTCGAATGCGCGGCGGGCGGCCGCAATCGCCCGGGCGACGTCCGCGTCGGCCGCGACGTCGACCTCGGCGACGACGCTCGCGTCGGAGGGGTAGACGACCGGGCTGCGCTCGCCGCCCGCGCCATGGGTCCAGGTTCCGTCGATGAACAGGGTGGGCTCGCTCATGCGAGACAGGATCGGGGCCCGGCCGGCGTGGCGTCAAGGGCGTCGCGCGGACCGTGTCGCGCGGACCGTGTCGCGCGGACCGGCGCTGCGACCGACACGCCGCCCGGGCTGGCCGTTCGATTCGAAGTATGCTCATCGCCCGATGATCGTCTGCACGACGCCACGTCTCGCGCGATCGGGCCGGCGGCTCCGCGACGCGGTGCTCGTCCTGTTCGCCCTGTTCGTCGCGCACGATGCGGTGTTCGTGGCCCAATTCGGTCTCGGTTCGCGTCTCGCGACCGCGATGACCCAGGGTGGCCACGACGGGTACTGGACGCCGGTCAGCCTGATCATCGCCGGCAGCGTCGGTGTCGTGTTCGCCGTTGCCCTTGCTGTGCTGGCCCGACTCGAGCGTCGCGCGTCGGGCATCGCTCGCGCGGCTGCCCCCGGGCCGCCCTATGTCGAGGAGCTGTCATCGACATGGCTCCGACTCTTCCCGACCGTGGCGCTCCTCTTCGGGGTCCAGGAGAACCTCGAGCATCTCCTCGTCGACGGCCACCTGGTCGGTGCCGATCCCCTGGTCGGCGCAGGCAGCTCGCTCGTCCTGCCGGTCCTCGCGGCGACCACGTTCCTGCTCGCGGCTGTCGGCTCCCTTGTTCGCTGGCGCATTCGCGTCCTCGAGGCACGCCTCGCCGGCCCCTCGGGCAGACCCGGCGATCGACCATCGACCTCCCGACTTCCATCCGGGTGGAGGTCGATCGCCGCGGGGCTCGCGCACCGCTGGACCCTCAGCCGGCCGGACATCGGTCGTGCCCCGCCCGTGATCCCGACTCGTGACGCCGTCGCGACCGCCTAGGCGGTCGCCCATCGTCCCGACGCTGCGTCGGGCCCGAGAAAGGATCAACCATGATTTCCCGCATCCCGGTCCGGCGGCTCGCTGCCGTCGGAGCCGCAGCCCTGGTCGTGATGCTCACCACCGGGGTCGCCGCCGCTCACGAAGAGCGCGAGGTCGCCGGCTACTCGATCGAGGTGGGCTTCATCGACGAGCCCGTCTTCGTCGGACAGCGATCGGGCCTCGAGCTCTTCGTCAGCAAGGGCGACACTCCCGTGGAGGGACTCGAGTCGACCCTGAAGGCGGAGGTCATCTACCAGGATCAGAAGCGCGACCTCCCGCTCCGCGCGCGCGAACCTGAGAAGGGCGCCTACGAGTCCGTGTTCATCCCGACGGCGGCCGGCGCATACACCTTCCACCTCTTCGGGACGATCGAGGGCCAGGCGATCGACGAATCGTTCACCTCGAGCCCCACCGGCTTCGGCGAGGTTGCGGCCGTCTCGGACGGACAGTTCCCGGTCCAGTTTCCCTCCCAGGCCGACATCGTCGCCGACGCGCAGGCGGGCAGAACTGCCTCCTCGCAGGTCACGATCGCGCTGGCCCTCGGGGCCGCCGGCCTCGCCGCTGGCCTGATCGGGATCGGCCTCGCACTCTCGGCTCGCCGCCGGACGGTCTGACCCTCGATGACTCGGCGCCTGGCTGCCCTCGTCGCGGCCTGGGCCATCCTCCTCGCTGGCCCGACGCTCGTCGGGCCAGCGACACCGGTCGCGCTCGGCCACTCGCAGCTGGTGACGAGCGTGCCTGCGGCGGGCGAGGTCGTCGCGGTTGCGCCCGAGTCGATCCGGCTCGTCTTCTCCGAGCCGATCGAGGCCGTCTACACGAAGCTGGACCTGCTCGACGCCACCGGTCGGACGATCGCGACCGGGATCGGGGCGCCCGATCCAGCCGACCGGTTTGCCCTCGTCGCTCCGATCCAGCCCCTGCCGGACGGGGTGTACACGGTCAACTGGCAGGCGCTCTCGGCGGCGGACGGCCATGTCACATCAGGCTTCTTCACGTTCGGCGTTGGCAACGTCACGCCGCCGCCGGCCGGTGGATCGACACCGGGCGCGGGCTCGATCCACGCCGGCCACGACGCCGGCACGGCGTTCCTCGAGACCGAGTCGCGAATCGCCGGCGACGGGGGACTGCTGCTTGCGCTGGGCCTCGCCCTCGTCAGCTTCCTGGTCCTGCGGCGTCCGCCCTCCCGCGACCTGGCCCGGCTCGTTGCGGCCTGTCTTGGCGTGGCCGCATCCGGCGCCGCCGGCCTGATCGTTCTCGGCGGGACGACGGTCGGCCTCGACCCGGTCGCCTACGTCGCCCAGAGCCGGGCGGGGGCACTGCTCGGTGCGCGGGCCGGCGTGACGCTGGCGGCCGCGGTGCTCGTCCTCGCCGTGGCCCGGCGGGACGCTCGACTGGCCGTCGCTGTTGGCGGCAGCGCCGGGTTCGTCGGGCTGCTGCTCGTCGCGATCGGTGGCCACGCCGCGGCCTACGACTCCCCGGCACCGGTCGCCGCGGTGGCCGTCCACCTGGTTGCGGCCGCGATCTGGCTCGCGGGCCTGCTCACCCTGGCCTGGATCGCGCTCGGCGGTGCCGAACCGGAGGAGCCGCTGCCCACGCTCGTGGGGCGCTTCTCCGCGCTGGCACTCGTGAGCGGCGGGCTGATCGCCCTCACTGGCGCGTACTCGGACTGGGTCCAGACCCGCGCCCTCGTCGCGCTCGACACGCCGTACAGCACCACCCTGATGGTGAAGTCCGGCCTCGCGATCGCCGCCTTCTCGCTTGGCGCGTTCAACCATTTCTCGGGCGGGCGCCCGGCCGATCGACGCTTCCGGCCGCGCGTCGTGATCGAGGCGGGCCTGGCACTCGCCGTCGTCGTCGCGACCGGGGTGCTTGCCAGCGGCTCGCCGCCCGCCCTGGAGCGACCGATCGCCATCGCCGCCCTGCCGTCAAGCGTCGTCCCGGGCGTTGCCCCGCCGGTTTTGGAACTTGCGCCCGGACGTCCCGGTCCAACCCGGATCGTCGTCCAGCTGCCGACCGCGCCCGAGCACGTCACGGTCGAGCTCCTCCTGCAGCGGCTCGACCGAGGCGGTTCCTCGCGGCTCACGCTCGCGCCGGAGGCTGCCACCGGGACGTTCGCCGCGGGCGGGGCCCTCCTTCCCGCCGGCAGCCGCTGGGATGCCAGTGTCGTCGTGCGCGGTCACGACGGGAGCGAGCAGTCCCGGACCCGCTACGCCTTCGCCCTTGACGCCGCGGGCATCAGCGAAGGGCGGGCAACGCCACCCCTCGATCCGGCGATCATCATTGCCCTGGTCCTCCTCGCCGGTGCCGCCCTGGGCGTCGCCTTCGCGCTCGGGGGAGGGAGCCTGCCACGGGTCGACCCGGCGACCAGCCGGGTTGCTCTCCTCGGCGGATCGTTCGCCGGCGCGCTGTCCGGGGCGCTGATCCTGCTGGCGGGACCGAGACTGTGAGCATCGCGGTCATCGTCGGCCTCCAGCTCGTGCTCCTCGGGGTCATCCTGCTCCTCGCCGGGCCGGCGATCCGGCGGCGCTGGCCGGCCACGGGCGGGTACCTGGTGCTCGCCAGGAGCATCGCGCTCGTCCTCGGCGTCACGCTCGTCGGAAGCAGCCTGGGCGGCGGTCAGACGCCGATGTCGAACACGCCCAATCCCGTCCCGGCCCAGGTCGCCTCGGTCACGGCCGGCCGCGACCTCTACCAGGCGAACTGCGCCGCCTGTCATGGCGTGGATGGCACTGGCGGCGGCCCGCTCGCGGGTACCACGCCGGTCACGCCTCCGTCGCTGAAGGCCCACCTCGGTCAGCACACGGACGGCGACCTCTTCTACTGGATCAGCAACGGCCTCCCGGGCGGGATGCCCGGGTGGTCAGCCAGGCTCAGCGAAACCGATCGCTGGAACATCATCAACTACCTGCGCTCGATCAACGGCCAGGGCCCGACGGCCGCACCGTCCGCGACGAGCAAGCAGGGCCAGGCACTCGCCCACTGACCGCAGCGAGGAGGTCGCGAGAGGCTGCCATAAAACCGGCGCGAGAGGCTGGCGCGTCCGCTGTTGGTCGAGTCGAAGCGCGGATCCTCGATGCTCCCGAGTCTCGACCGCGTTGCGGGCAGCGATCTCGCGGCGGCTGGCGCCGGGCAAGCGTCGGAAGATCGGTCTCCCGTCAGCCCGGGACCGACGCTATCGCTCGGACTCGATCAGCTCCTTGATCCGGCGCACGCTGTTCTCGACCGGCATCGGGTCGAGCGGGTTCGGCGCCCCGACGATGTCGACGCTGATCGTCAACCGGCTGGCGCTCTCGCCCTCGGCCTCGATCGACTGGCGACCGCGCATCTCGACCGGCCCATCGTGGATCAGGAACCCGATCGCGTGAGGCGGGTCGAACTCGATGCACTCCGCCGTCCCGTCGATCGGGTACCCGGCGCGGGTGTGGCGCCGCCGCACGATCGTCCCCACCCCGAGCGGCCCGGGTGTGAGCTGCTCGAGCTCCATGTGGGTGTCCCAGCGGGGATGGTTCGTGACGTGCTCGAAACCGATGAACTGGAACACGACCTCGGGTGGACGGTCGATGACGCCCGAGACCTCGATCCTCACGTACTCCTCCCTCCCGGCGGCAGCCGGCGCCGCACGAGCCGGCGCCGCACGAGCCGGCGCCGCACGATGGTGCGACGCGGGTCGCGTGCCCAGATCGTAGACGGGCCGTCAACGAGATCGCCCGGCGATCAATGCGGGCGGCGCACCGGGGCGCCGCGCGGCGCTTCGCCGCGCTTCACGGCGCGCGCGGAGTCTCTTCTACTCGGGCCCGGGCAGGGCAAGGACGCTGACCTCCGTCGGCGCGCTCTTGCCCTTGAGCTGGAGCGAGCGTCGCTCGAGGGAGCCGGGAAGTCCGGCCGCGGTCGCGGCGGCCGCGGTAACGAGGATCTCGCCGGCGGCGGCCGCAGAGGCCAGGCGGGCGGTCGTGTTGACCAGGTCGCCCATGGCCGTCAGCTCGGTGTCCATACCCGTCCCGATCGACCCGACGTAGGCGATCCCGGTGCTGACCCCCGCCCCGATCGCGATCGAGCGGCCGCCCACCTTCTCGCGGCGGGTCCGCTCCATGAGCACCGTGGCGGCGGCGACGGCCTGCTTCGCATGACCGTCGGTTGCTATGGCGGGCACGAAGATCCCGACGATCTCGTCACCGACGAACTTGTCGACGAACGCGTCGTGGCTCACGAGGATGTCCGCCGCCACGTCGAAGAACCAGCCCATGAGGCGGTTGAACTCCTTCGGCGGCATCTGCTCCGCCAGGCCCGTCGAGCCGCGGACATCGGCGAACAGGAGCGAGCATTCGATCTCCGCCCCGCCATGGTTCTCCCGCAGCATCCGGAGGTGGCGTCCTGAGACCGCTGGAAAAGTGAAGACGGCGTAGGCTCCGAAGCGGACCTTGGAACCCGCAGAAGGAGACCACGCCGTGAACCGAAGGATAGCCCCGAGCGCCCGGATCGAGGAAGCGAT
>Ga0334722_10000572_pt1 | contig 52693 bp, 49 predicted proteins | sample C3_bottom_MG_FD_207210 | JGI IMG/M metagenome (GOLD analysis project Ga0334722, IMG submission 207210) | Sediment microbial communities from Yellowstone Lake, YNP, Wyoming, USA - C3_bottom | ecosystem: Environmental > Aquatic > Freshwater > Lake > Sediment | place: USA: Wyoming | collected...
CGTTTGTCAGCCTGCCGGTTGGCGGGCAACCGGTTAAATCTAACAACCTGGCTAAGTATGTAGATCTGTCTGTAGAGGACTTGCGGACGGGGGTTCAATTCCCCCCGCCTCCACCATTTTAAATTGTTGATTATTATACGTTTTTATCACGTCAATCGGCAACCCGGTGCCGTTTAACGTGTAGATCGATCATTTTCTCCCGCAATATCCGTTAGTTGCATTCTGGATTGCTATCCCGCCCGATTGCATGCTTTTCGGCTGCGATTTTGTACCAGAACTACGCGCAAAAAATCGCAGTACGCGCTTCGAGACGGTCTAGCTGACTTGTTCCAATAAATAGGTATATATTTACTTTTACCTCGTTTATGGAACAAAATAGCTGGCATGGGAACAACTGCCAAACAACTGACCGATCTCGCGCGAATCCGCGGACTTATACGCCCACGAGATCTGGCCCCGCTGGCGATCTCCCGTGTATCCCTGACTCGAGCGGTACGGTCGGGCCAACTGGAACGCATAGGACGAGGGCTATATGGACTGCCTGGCCGCGGAATCTCGGCCCACGGGTCGCTGGCGGAGGTAGCTCGCCGCGTACCCAAGGGCGTGGTTTGCCTGCTGTCCGCGCTCCGATATCATGGCCTGACCACCCAAGCGCCATTCGAAGTTTGGCTGGCGATTGAGAACAAGGCACTCGCACCTAGACTTGACTATCCGCAGCTACGCATCGTGCGTTTCTCCGGCGCGGCATTCACTGATGGCGTCGAGGAACACACGGTGGACGCCGTAACTGTGCGGGTGACCAGCGTTGCCAAGACCGTCGCCGATTGTTTCAAATTCCGCAACAAGATCGGCCTTGATGTCGCGCTGGAAGCGCTGCGCGACGCGTGGAAAGGGAAACGCATGAGCAGTGAAGATATCTGGCGCTATGCCAAAATCTGCCGTGTGGCCAACGTAATGCGCCCCTATCTGGAAAGCCTGACATGACCCGCGATGGCAGACCCAGCAACATAGGGGCTTCAGTCCGGGACCGACTACTCAATAAGGCGCGCGCAGAGAAACTGGATTTCAATCTGCTGCTGACCAGATACGCACTGGAGCGCCTGCTCTACCGCATGAGCGTTTCGGAACAGCGCGACCAATTTCTGCTCAAGGGGGCACTCCTGTTCGACCTGTGGTTCGACATTCCGCATCGGCCCACACATGACGCCGACTTTCTCGGATTCGGATCGGCCGAGATTCCGCATCTGGAAAATGTCTTTCGCGACATCAGCCGGATTGAATTCGAAGACGGAATCGTGTTTCAACCTGACTCAGTGAAGGCTGCCGAAATCCGCAAGGACGCCAACTACGCCGGCGTCCGAGTCACATTGATTGGCTTGCTGGACAATGCGCGTTGCCCGATCCAGGTCGATATCGGATTTGGCGACGCAGTCATACCAGGCCCGGAAGATGCACATTACCCAACTATCTTGTCTGGCATGCCTGTGCCGCAAATCCGGGTCTATCCTCGCTACACGGTCGTGGCCGAAAAACTTGAAGCGCTTACATCGCTCGGTATGCTGAATAGCCGGATGAAGGATTTCTTCGATCTTTGGGTGCTGGCAAAGCAATCGGAATTTGAAGGTGCTGTGTTGTCGAGAGCGGTCGCTGCCACTTTCGAGCGTCGTCGCACACCAATTCCGCAGGGCGTCCCCATCGGCCTGAGTGACGAGTTCATAAACGATGTCCAGAAGGAGAAGCAGTGGCAGGCCTTCATCAGAAGAAATGCGCTCGAGCCTTTGGCGCTTTCGGCGGTGGTCATGGATCTACGGGAATTCCTACTACCGATCCTGACGTCAATCTCGATGGGCAACGACGTAAGGTTGGCCTGGCGCGCAGCTGACGGGTGGCGGTAACTCACGCTCAAGTTCTCACACGTATGCGAAAGAGATTACTTCCTCCATATTGTCTGGACACGTCCAGAATTGGCCCACATTTCGCTCGCGATTCGCACGCGTCCAACGCTAGCTAGGACTTCCTTTCCATATCTGATGGTTAGCGGCTTTCAACCTGTGGTTCAATTCCCTCCGCCCCACCATTTGAGCATCCAAGACAATCCAGCAACATCCTTAAACCATCCTAAGTGCTTATTTTTTATTGTATTTATTATCCGCCAAACGGCCAACAACACCGCTGTCATGATAGATATCCGCCCGGACCAGCGAGGCGTCATTTCAGGGATGCTCAGCCTGTCGCGCAATCTTGGACTCATCACCAGTGCATCCGTTATATTGCGTGAATGTGCATGTGCCTATCTCGAGCGCGACCGTTGGAGCTTTTTTTCAGACCAGAAGAAGCCATGTCTGTTGCTTAATTCCTTGAAAAGGATTTCCATGCACGCTTTCCGCACGCTGCTGGCGTTTTTTTTTGCATACTGCTGCCTCGCCCAGGCTCAAGCGGCACGGATGGGCTTTACCCAGATTCCCCAGGTAGATGGTGGACAAACGACAGTCTTTTATCCTACTGATTCAGCCGAAAGCGCCGTTCAGCAAGGTCCATTCAAGCTATCCTGGGCGCACGACGCCAAACCCACGCAAGGCAATGGACGTCTAGTCGTCATTTCGCATGGTTCCGGTGGCTCGCCTTGGGTCCATGTGGATTTGGCGCGTACACTGGTTCAACATGGGTTCGTGGTTGCAATACCCCAGCACAAGGGGGACAACTACCGGGATCCTTCCGAGCCAGGTCCCGTGAGTTTCGCCCGGCGTCCCGCCGAGATAAGCAAATCCATCGATGCCATCGCTTCCCACCAATTCTTGGCACAGTTTCTGTCACTGGACAAGGTTGGAGTTTTTGGGGGATCTGCGGGGGGACACGCTGCGCTTTCTGTCGCAGGCGGCCAGTGGTCCGAAAGCCGCCTTCGGCAACACTGCGAGCAGCACATCGCGGAGGATTTTCATTCTTGCGCGGGTTTCACTACATCGCTCATGGGGGATGCGTTGGACGGTATCAAGATATGGGTAGTGCGCCGCTATATTGCGTGGCGGTTTTCGGACGAAAGTCTGCACAAGGATTTCGACCCCCGCATACAAGCAGCCATTGCCATGGTGCCATATGCCGCCGATTTTGATATGGCATCCTTGGTACATCCCAGAATACCGTTGGGATTGGTTAGCGCGGCAAAGGATGTGAATCAGATCCCCAAGTTTCACTCAGAAGCTGTCAAGGCAGCGTGTCTTCCGCAATGCGAAGTTGTCATGGACCTGGCCGACGGTGGTCACGGCTCGATGTTGTCTCCGCTGTTCCCTATGAAGGAAGGCAGCGTGGATGAACGCTTGTTGAGTGATCCGCCTGGCTTTGATCGAACCGCCGTCTTGCCTGAGCTGAATCTACGTGTTGCGAAGTTCTTTTCCCGCCATCTTGTTGATAGTCGTTAGGGGAGCGCTCGTTTCGAGGCCTTGGGATCCGTCAATGTGTAACATCGTTAATACCCCTGCTCGTCCTTTTCGGGGAAAAGACCTGGCATCCAGCGAGAGGCTAAAACTGCTGGAAATGCAAGTCTGAGAGGTGCGCGCGACGTGTCCGATGAGAGTGCGCCTTGCAACAGCAGTTCGCTGGTTATTCGCCTGGCCGTGCGGTCTGGAATACCCAGGAGCGAAGCCACCTCTCCGCGCGGTAGTTCTCCACGGTATAAGGCGGCCTCAAGTAATTGTCCTGAGCGCTGCGGTAGCCTGCCGAGCTTCGTCTGCTCTTCCGCCCAGACAAGTACGCGAACCCGCAGCTTGTCTGGCTGCATCAGCTCTTGCATAAAAGCGACTTGGTCCAAACAAGTCTCTAGAAAGAACATCGTAAATTCGGCGAGGGCTTCTTCGCTCAAATTGCCACGCCCGTCAAGATCGTTACGGCGCTGCATATCGCAACTCGCGAGCAGTCGCTTATAATCTGCCACCCTTCTTGCAAGGCCGCGGGCAACCGACCAAACACCTCCGGTATCCAAGAAGTTCAATAACTGCGCATGGGACATGAGTCGTGAGACGCGCCCATTCCCATCGAGGAAAGGGTGAATCCACACGAAACGGTGATGCATCGAGGCTGTAGCGAGTATTGCTTCAGCTTTGCCCAGTCTTCCAAAAGCCTCTTCCAATCGGCGCATAAAGCGCGGAACCGCGCCCGGACTAACCGGGATGTGTTTTCCGACCTTAACATCTGCCTCGCGCAGTTTGCCGGGCGTGATTTTGACTTTCTTTCTAGTCTCTGGATTTTCTGTCCAAAGAAATTCTTCGGGAAGCAAACCGTAAAAACGCTTGTGAATCTCACGCGCCGCTTCCATTGATGACTCGCGCCCCTTCAAGGAGCCTTCGTCGATCCACTTCTGAACCGCGATATGAGCTTTGGCCTCAATTTGCAAGTTACGCTTTTTCTCATCCTTGCTGTAATCGTCCTTTAGCGCACGTTCGATATCGATCGGATGAGTATCATGCCCCTCAATTAAGTTGCTGTAGTAGCAGTTCATTGCCCTTACGAGTTCGCCTAATGCGGCAAGTTGACCCGGAGGCAGACTGCTTCTGAATCCGGCCGCTCTTGCGGCAAGTTCTAAGGAGGCATCTGCGAGTGCCGGTCTGTGTCGGGAGCCCTCCGCGAACAGCAAAGGCCCCATGCGGCTGATGGCCTCACCGCGGTCCAGTAGTGGACTTTTGGCCGTTTGTTTGGCCGTTTGTTTGGCCGCTTTTTTGGCCGGTTCTTTTTTCATAATATATCTTATATAACAAATAGCTATAATTATCAAACAGAATGTATTGGCCGATTTCTAGGCCTCTTGATTATCTGGACCACGCCGGACGACTTACGCCAATTGTCGCCTCAAGCTGGTATCAGCCCCGGCCTGAAAGCGTGCGCTGTTTGCTGAGCGCGAGCGACAAGCAGAAATCCGCTATCAGGAACGATATCTCAACCGTCGCGCTCGACCAGAAACGGCTTACGCAAAGTTTCTACATAGCAGCCAGTCAAGCGCTCTTGAGGTATGGCACCAAGGCCCCTATTTTGGCATGGTTGAATGCGCCGTTCTTGGAGCGTAGCATTCTGGCTTCTCGCGTCCCAGTGACCTGCTTCCAAGGCGAAACCCTGCGATGCTATTTGAAACTCGACGACGCTTTCTCAAGACCACTGGGGCGCTCGCGCTGGCGCTCGGTCATCCCGGCCTCCTGCGCGCTGCCGCCAATCTTCCGATTGCCGATGCGCATTCCCATATTGGTCTGTTCTCTCCGAAATTTTCGAGCCGCTCCCTTAAGGCGCAGATGGCGGCATCTGGGGTCATGTTGCTTTCTTGGAATATCGTCGGCGATGGTCGATGGATCGCGCGTGGACATTACGGCATAAAACAGCATTCCGTCCCTATAAGTCCTGAGCAAGCAAACTACTTTCGCCAGAAGCTGGACGCAATGCGTAAGTACCTTGCGACGATTGACCTCCGTTATGTGCAGAAACCCTCTGACATCGACGCGGCTAGATCGGGCACACCGCATGTTGTGATAGCAGTGGAAGGGGCGGGCTTTACCGAGGACAGTCTGGATTTGCTGGACCAATCCTATACCGACGGGCTACGCCATCTGCAACTGGTGCATTACATTCACAACGCGCTGGGCGACTTTCAAACGGAGCGGCCGCAGCACAACGGAATGACAGAGCTAGGCGTCAATGTCGTCCAATGGTGCAATCGACTGGGCATTCTTGTTGATCTGGCTCATGCGACGAATCCGGTCATCGATAAAGCCCTTGAAGTATCTGCCACCCCAATAATCTGGTCCCACAGCGCAATCACTACTACCCAATATTCCTGGCAACAATCGTCCAACCTGTCGCGCGGGCTTTATCTCGACTATGCGAAGAAGATCGCACGACGCGGCGGCGCGGTCGGCCTTTGGTCGCTGCAAAGTACGGTGGGAAGCAGCCCCGCGGGATACGCGAATGAACTCATGCGCATGGTCGATGCTATCGGGCCGGAGCACGTCATGTTTGGCACCGATCTGGACGGGGTGGGAAAGTATGGCGTGATGGACCGGTTTGAAGATCTGCGTAAGGTTGTCGACCTGCTGCGAGAGCGCGGTGTCGACGACAAGACGCTGGAGGCGATTTGCTTCGAAAACTATGCGCGTTGCCTCCGGACCGCGATGGAAGCGCGGCGCATTTGAGAATATATATTGATATTGGCACCCGATCCTTGTGATCTGCAGGCAATCATAGGCGAGGGAAAATGTCCGAAATGCGGTCACGTCTTGTCCGAGCGCGAGGTTCCTGGAAGGGCTCCCGGCCAGGAGCATTCAAGGCACTGCGGCAAACTTCGCCAATTTTCGACGGCTACTCGATAAGCCGGGCGGCACGTTGCAAGAACTGCTGCGAGATCGTGATTCCCAAACGAGATCGATAACTTGGCAAACAAGACCGAAGTGGTGAGGATTCGTCCCCAGCTACCTGGGCATCCTGCGCGGAATTGCCCGGACTTATTTCCCGCGGGGCGTGGACTTCCCTAGAACACGCAGCCAGAGCTCGTTGAGCCAGCGGCCGAGTCGCCCAACCCGGTCGTACGCCACGTCGGAGCCGGCAGGAATTTGCGCCAAAGCCTTGGTCGACGAAACGCCACCGAAGCGTTTCTCGAGACAGTCAGCGAACTGCGCGGTGCGCTCGCTCGCTCTCCTCTCGAACAAGCTGTCGACGACCGGCTTGAGCTGCCCCTCGCCCTTCACCTTGAACAGGCTCAGCATCTCGGTCCCGGAATCGGTTTCCTGCAATGTGACATCGATCTCCATGGTCAAGTGTTCCGCCCTGGCGGTGGCATGCAGCCGGCGCGGCGGTTCCTCCGCATCGATCTGCGCGGTCAGGGTTAGGATCAAAGGCACGATGCCGACTTTTTCCTTCACCGTGAGCTCGGCGGTCCTGTCGTCGAGCAGCCTGATCCGCTCGACTCCGGGAATACAGGTGCACAGGGATTGGAAGTCGCGAATAAACGTCCACACTTCATCCGGTGGGGCGCCGACAGAGAACTTGGCCTCGCGTTGAGGCATCAGTCCCACCACTTCTTCAGCTTGTAATCGTCGACGATCGCGGCCGCGGCGTTGTGCCCCGCGCCGGCATGCACGCCGCCGCCGGGATGGCAGTAGCCGCCGCACATGTAGAGCCCTTCGACAGGCGTTCTGTAGCTGGACCAGCCGGCAAAGGGCCTGAAATATCCCATCTGGTCGGGAGTCATGTCTCCCACGACATCGACGCCATTCACGAAATTGTCGTTGTGCCGCTCAGTGTCGGTGGGATCCTGAATCGTCATGGCGAGAATCTTGTCCTTCGAAATGTTCGGCGCGTAGGACCGCCACAGGTCCAGAAGATGCGCGGCGTATTCCTCTCTGATGCTTTTCCATCCGGCGGCCCCTCCAGTTTCCACCCGGTACGGCGCGTACTGCCAGACGACCGCTGTGTGCTTGCCTGCGGGAGCCTGAGAGGGATCGAACAGCGTTGGCACGGTGACTTGCAGCATCTCTTTCCGCGGCGGCCTGCCCAGCGCGATTTCCTGGTACGCGCGCACCTGCTCCATCACGCTTCCCCCGAACATCTCCTGGCTGAATGCCAAGTTCACTGGCGGGTTGTCAGCGGCGGCCCGATAACGCGGCGGCTCGGAGAGCGCCAGGTGCAGGACGAACAGCGACCGCCCGTTCGAGTGATAGTTCTTGACGCGAGTGGCGAACGAGGCCGGCAAGAACTCTTCTCCAACCAATCCCAGAAAGCTCCTCTTGGGTTCGAGGTTGGTTACCACGGCCTTCCCGGCTTCGGCCCGCGTCCCATCCTTCAGTTCCACTCCTACGGCCCGATTGCCGCGCAACAGGATGCGCTTCACCTCGGTGTTTGTCCGAACGACGCCTGTGTGCGCTTCTACGACGCGTCTCAGCCCCAGCGCCAGCTGTTGAGAGCCGCCCACGCAGATGGGCGCCTCGGCTTTCAGGATGCGGAACAGGCAGATCCATCCCTGTCCGAATTGATCCGGGGCAAAGCCCAGCACGGTCATTCTGGACAGGAAGTGGACCTTTACCTGCTCGCTCTCGAACAGCTCGTCGAGAAGTTTCACCGGCGTGCTCGCCTGCCACTGGAGCAGCGTTCTCCCCTCCTCGGATTTCTCCAGTTCGGCGCTCTGCGTCGAGGGCGGCAGCGGCGGCGAATACATCAATGGGAGGTAGGTCGCATCGATGAACTCGCCGTAGTCTGCAACCAGCTTCCTGAAGGTCCGAGCGTCCCGGGCTGAGAACTTGCCCAGTTCATCGACCATTCTCTCCGGCTCGCGATACATCACGATGCTCTTATGGTCGGGGAAGATGGTGCCGCGGAGATGCTCCGGGTAGACGTAGCTTACGCCGTGACGCTCAAGCTCCAAGTCGCGGTAGACCGGGCTGGTGGGGATGTGGGTGTGAACGACGGAGCAGATATTGTGTTTGAATCCTGGCAGCGCCAATTCCGTAGTGCTGCACCCGCCGCCCACCTGCATGCTGCGCTCGAGGACCAGGACTTTGGCGCCTGCCTTGGCAAGATACGCGGCGCAGGCGAGGCCATTGTGGCCGGCGCCGACGATAATGAAATCGAAGCTCATGGCGAACTCCTCCAGTCAATCGCTTGATCGGGCTGAAGAGTCGCCCGCTGCTTGGCGGAGACGATGAGTCAGATCGTCGGCACGCACCATCTCGGCCTCCCCTTCGAATAACCGTCCAGAACGAACTGACGCACTCTAGGCCGCTTCTCTAATGGGGTCAAGGAACGGTAGGCGCCTGATCAAAGTCGTGCAGAATTTGCATTCCTCGAATGTCTGCTGCGTGTCGAAAGGATGAGTTCGTTCTTCTCGACTAGTCTGGACCGCGCTGGACGAACAGTCTGACTTGTCTAGACCACGCTGGACGACTTGCGCCAGCATCAGGACGTTACCCGACACCGAGAGTGTCACTCCGGCGTTGGTGAGCCAGCCCCACGCGAACTTCCCGAAGAAGAGCGAGATCGCCAGGGCCGCGATAGGCGTCATCACGCCGACGTAGGCGGCACGGGCGGCGGGGTGGTGGCTAGAGCTTGTAACCGATCTGCCGCAGCAGGTTTTTGCGCCAGGCGACATCGGCCTCGGTCTCCACCCCCTTGGGCGAGGCGCCGTCCACCACGCCCAGGATCCCGCGCCCCTGATCGGTCTGCGCGATCACCACTTCGGTGGCGTTGGCCGTGGCGCAGAAGATGCGGCACACTTCCGGCACCAGCTTCAGCGCGTTCAGCACGTTCACCGGGAAAAACCCATCGCCCAGAAACACGATGAAACTGTGCCCCGCGCCGAGCGCGAGCGCGTTCTTTTTCGCCAGCTCCACCAGGCCTGCGTCGGTGCCTGAACAGCGCACCAGGCACGCGCCCGAAGCCTCGCAGAACGCCAGGCCGAACTTGATGCCCGGCACCGCGCCGACGAGCGCCTCGTGCACGTCTTCTACGGTCTTGATGAAGTGCGTCTGGCCGAGAACGAAATTGGTCGTCTCGGGCTTGTCGATTCTAACGCTGAGCAGTTGCATGACAGGTTCCCTCTTGGCACTCTTGGTTGGTCCAGTCTAGCGCGGTGCGAGCGGCCCGGCGACTGAGATCTTCGCCGACGTCCTTGCCAGAAAGCTCCCGGCGGGAGCCTACTATATCGCGCCACAAACGCCAGGGGACATCGTCCCCGCGCGCCGGCAAGCCGTTCCGACTTCGCGGCCGGATTGATTCTCCTATCCCTTGATCCGGAAATCACGAAAATGCCATGCCCGCCTCATTCCGGGGGCACGAAGATCCAGAGCACAAGGTACAGGATGATTCCCGCTCCTCCGGCAAAAAGCAGCAAGGTGAACAGTACCCTCCAGATCCAGGATTGCGCACCAGTCGAGACTGCAAGGCCGCCGCACACGCCCCCGAGCCATCGATCCGACCGCGAGCGGCGAAACCGATTGAGGGCGGCGACGGCGGGTCCGGCCGCGGGCCCGGCCGACTCCGGGGTGTCCAGAAGCCGGGCCTTGGCCCGTGCGAATTCCTCGTTCGTCAGGCTGCCGCGGTCGCGCAGCTGCTCAAGTTTGATCAGTTCGTCAGAAAGCGTCATTGGATACCCCTGCAAAGTGTCAAATGTCGACCGGGAAACAGGACGCGCCATTTTGCACCCCTTCTCAAGGTGCCGCTGACGAAGTTCTGATTAGCGCGTACCGCGCGGGGATGGCAGGGGCGAGGAGCACACTGCAATCTGGGCGAAATGACCGAGTTTCATGGGAACACTCCGGTGTCGGGGGCTGCACTGCCGAGAGCGCCACGCTACTATCATATTTTTCCGGCAACGACGAGCAGGCCAATACCATGACGGTGATTCAAGGGAAACTGGTTCGCGGCCTCGGAAAGGCCGCAGATTTCACGCAGATCGATTGGGTGCGGCGCCAGCTAATCGAATATGCGGGGATCGATCCGCATCCCGGCACGGTCAATCTGGAGCTGGGGGACAATGCCAACCGGTCACGCTGGCGCAACTGGCGCGATCTGCCCGGTCACATCATGGAAGCGGCGGACGCCGCATTCTGCAGCGCGCGCTGTTATCCGGCGCGGATCGAGGGCCGCATCCCGGCTGCGGTGGTCCTGCCTGAAATCGCGACCTATCCCGAGGACAAGCTGGAGCTGGTCGCCGCCTTGCCCGTGCGCCAGCATCTGTCGCTCGACGAAGGCGCTCTGCTCACCGAGGAGTTGTGCCGGCCCCTCGTCGCGAAGGCGGTTCTGTTCGATCTGGACGGCACGCTGATCGATTCGGTGGGCGCTTACCTGGAGGTCGCGCGAATCGCCGCCCATCAGCACGGACTGGAAGTGACCGAGCGACACGTGCGCCACGCGCTCGCCACCGGAAGCAACTTCTGGAAGGCTGTGGTGCCGCAGGATCGAAACGACGCGGATGCGATAATGAAAGCGCTGTCCACGCATGCAGGACGCGAGTGGCCCCGCGTACTGCGCGAGCACGGCAAGGTATTCGAAGGAATTGCCCGGACACTGGATGCCATAAAGCGGCAGGGCATCAGGCTTGGCATCGTCAGTGGCGCCCGGCCTGAAGTGCTTGAGCTGCTTCGCAAGGACGGCGTCCTGGACCGGTTCGACGCTATCGTCCTGGGTGCGGATGTATCCAGGCGCAAGCCGGATCCGGAGGGCATCCTGAAATGCCTGAAGGAACTCGGCGTTGCGCCCGATGCGGCGATCTACGTGGGCGACACGCCGGTGGACATTCAGGCGAGCCGCGCCGCGGGCGTGCGCGCAGTAGCGGTGCTCGGCGGGGCAGGGGACAGCGCCATGCTGTCAGCACACTGGCCGGACCGCCTGCTTTCTTCGCACGCCCGGCTGGCAGAAATCGTCGAGCCGGCATAGACCTGTCATCCGCGCCTCACCCCCAATTTTCCCTAAAGCGTACCTTACCGCCAAATTCAGCGTGATTACGCGCAGAGTGTTAGACACGATTGGTTCAGTGGAGACGCACGGTTTGGCCGTGCGCACCGCCAGCGCCTGCATGGCTTCGGATTCTTCGCTATATTCCACCGCAATCCCCGACGATTTCCCGGAAGATACAACTGGAGGCGAGTCATGACGGCATCGCGTTGCCTGCATCAATGCTTGTTGGCATTCGCTGGCCTTTCGTTGGCCGCGTGCAGCTGGGTGCAGCGGTCGGGCGACGTGCCCTACACACCACAGTTCAACCAACCCGGCAAGGATGTCGTCTGGTGGCCGACACCGGAGACTCTAGTCGACAAAATGCTCGACATGGCAGAGGTCACAGCCGATGATTACGTGATTGATTTGGGTTCCGGTGACGGTCGCACCGTAATTGCCGCGGCGAAACGGGGAGCGCGCGCACTCGGTATCGAATTCAACCCCGATATGGTGACGCTTTCCAGGCGCAACATCGCTGACGCAGGAGTCGGCGACACGGCGACGATTGTCCAAGGCGACATTTTCCGCAGCGATCTCTCGCAAGCTACTGTAATCACCATGTTCCTGCTGCCGCAACTGAATCTCCGGCTGCGCCCTGCCCTGTTGTCCCTCAAAGCCGGGATCCGTATCACTTCGAACAGCTTCGACATGGATGACTGGGAGCCCGACGCTACTGCCAAACTGGGATGCGCCAAGTACTGCACGGCTTACCTTTGGATCGTGCCCGCGCAGGTGCAAGGCAAATGGCAAGTTGCGCAAGGCGAACTCGAACTCAGACAAAAGTTTCAGAAGCTCAACGGCACACTTTGGGACGGCAATCTGGCGTTGCCACTTTCCGAAGGAAAGCTGCATGGCGAGAGCATCAGCTTTATCGTGCGTGGTGCCGAGTTTCGAGGCCAGGTGCGCGACGGGACAATCGAGGGAACCGTTACTTCCGGCGGCGTCGCCCGCGCCTGGCGAGCACGGCGGCAGGATTGAATTCAATGCGACTTTCCATGAATTTCATGGGCGAGAAAGAACGACAGGAAATTCAATCCTGCCGGGTTTTCGCGATACTAGGGTCCCCGTTCCGGCGGCCGCTCAATGGCGATTTTGAACGTCTGCATTTTGACCGGCTGTCCGTGCGTTTTGGGTCGATCAAGCCTTGACGAGAGCGTCGGTTCGCGTTTTTTGGATAGCAGCCGCCGGACAGGAGATCGGTAGATTGCGAGTGCCGCGGTCGGCAGTGGGCCTGAACCGGACCGCCGCCGAACCCTGAACCGGTCGGGCAAAATCGGGGTCGGAGTTGGATTCCGCGGCTACTTCATCACTGCCGCATAGACCATGTCGTGCAGCAGCGTGCGGTAATAGACACGCAGCTTCGGCGACTGCATCATCAGCACCGCGAACAGGTCTGTCTTCGGATCCACCCAGAAATAGGTGCCGCCAGCGCCGCCCCAGTAGTAGGTGCCGGCCGCAGCGGGGTGCACCGCCTCGCCCGCGACCTTGCGCACCGCGAAGCCCAGGCCAAACCCGTATCCTGGACCCGGCAGGTACAGCGCAGTGGTGGCGATCGCCTGCCCGAGGTGGTCGGAGGTCATGAAGGCGAGCGTCTTCGGGCTCAGGTAGCGCTTGCCCTCCAGCGTGCCGCCGTTGAGCAGCATCTGCAGGAAGCGCGCATATTCCATGGCGGTCGACACCATGCCGCCGCCGCCCGACTCCCATTTGCCTTGGACGCGCGGATTGTTGAAGTCGGCATGCAGGCCGATGTTGCGATCGTCGCCGAAGGGCTCCGCCACGCGCCGGTGCTTGGCCGGGTCGGTCACATAGAACGCGGTGTCCGCGAGGCCGAGCGGATCAAGCAGGCGTTCCTTTTCTGCCTGGTACAGGGACTTTCCCGTCACCACCTCCACCACGCGGCCGAGCACATCCGTGGAATGGCTGTAGTCCCAGGTCGATCCCGGCTGGTAAGCCAACGGCAGCTTCGCGATCTTCTCCACAAAGGCTTCGTTGGTCGGGTCGTCGTTGATGAGGTTGGCCTCGTCGTAGGCCGCCTTCACCAGAGAACTGCCGAAAAAGCCGTAGGTGATTCCCGAAGTGTGGCGCATCAGGTCTTGGATTGTGATCTGCCTGCGCGCAGGCACGAGCTCCAGCGTTGGCTTGCCGCCAGACGGATCGGGCTTCTCCACGCCGACCTGCATCTTGGCAAACGAAGGGATGTACTTGGACACCGGGTCGTCGAGCTTGAGCTTGCCTTCCTCCACCAGCATCATCGCCGTCACCGTGGTGATGGGTTTGCTCATCGAGTAGATGCGGAAGATCGCGTCCTTCGACATGGCGGCGCCGCCGGTTGGGTCGATTTTTCCGACTGCGTCGTACAGCACCACCTTGCCGTGCCGGGCGACCAGGATCACGGCGCCGGGGATCTTCTTCGCGTCCACATCGGCACCCAGCGTCGCCGCCACGCGCGCCAGGCGCTCGGAGGACATGCCCACGGCTTCGGGCTTGGCGCGCGGAAGCTCCCTCACCTGGGCTTGTGCCGGCGCGAGCAGCGCGGCCGATGCCAGCCACAGCGCTACAGCGAAGAGTTTCAGCTGTCGCATGTGTCACCCCCCCCCCGTATAGTCCGACTCAAGAGTGTGCAAGAGTGGACTGCGAGGCGCCCGCTGTCAATGCCGAGACGTTGAATGACGGCTCAGGGTCGGGGCTAATGGACGATTCGCGCTTTGGAACAGCTGACTTGGGCGGGAATTGCGTTTTCAGAAAGCTGTCGTTCGTGTTGATTCTGGTGTCCGCCTGTCTTCAACTTCCGGGCTCGGCCTCGAGCTGCCGTTCGACCAATTTCAAACTTGATCTCTCCCACCCTAAGCTCCGTTAATATGCCCACAGCATTTCTACTCGATTTTAGCGGTCTGCTCTCCCTGACCAGCATCCGCGAGTCCGCTGCGATTGATGACCCTGACTATGGGGTTTGGAATTAATTCTACAGCCTATATCTATTTCCCGGCATAAAGCGCACCGTGTAGCTGCTATTGGCGCTCGCACTTCAGATTCGATCTTAATTGAGTGCGCTGATAATCAACTATCCTCGATAATCAAGGAGACTTCATGAACATTCCAAAACTTCCTGTCGAAACGACACCATTTCTGTGGGGGGCGGCAGCAGGCGCACTCTCGCTCGCAGTCATCGGATTCAACTGGGGCGGCTGGGTGACCGGCGGCACGTCGGAGAAACTTGCCGTGGGGCGCGCCGACGCGGCGACCGTATCAGCGCTCACCCCGGTATGCGTGGCTCAGTTTCAAAAGAGCGCCAACGCGCCGGCCAGCCTTGCGGCGCTGAAGAAAACTGAAAGCTGGCAGCAGGGCGACTACGTGAGCAAAGGTGGTTGGGCGACGTTGCCCGGCAGTACCGCCGAGCCGAACAGCGGGGTTGCCTCAGCCTGCGCCGAGGCACTCAACAAGCTCGTCCTGTAAGCGAGAGAATAAACGTCCGGCTCGGGGAAGGCGGACCCGCTGGTCTTGGTCGATGGACTAAACCGCTCGCGCGGTAGGGGCGCTCCGATTCAGCGCTGGTGAGTCGTTGAGACAGAAGCTTATCTGTTCCTTATGTTGAGAAATGAGGCAATCCGCCTCGTTTCCCAATAGGAGCAGAGCCATGAATCAATCGACTCAAACCATCAGTGTGTTGCGTCACCGCATGACAAATGAACATTGTCCGGCGTTACGCCGCCTCCAAGGCAGCGTCTACTTCACCACCGCGCCGTAGACGAGGTCCTTGTACAGCATGCGTGAATAGATCCGTGTCGACGGCGCCTGCGACATGAAGATGCCGACTAGGCCTTCCTTGGGGTCGATCCAGAAGCTGGTTCCCCAGGCTCCTGCCCACATGGCGTCGCCCCTGGATCCCGGCGCCCAGCCCATGCCCTCATCCAGGCGCACCGCAAATCCAAGACCGAAGCCGTAGCCCGGGCCGGTGGTGCCGATCGTGGTCCCACCCATTCCCACGATGTGGTTCGAGAGCATCAGTCCGACGGTTTTTTTCGACAGATAGCGCTTGCCGGCGTAAGTACCACCGTTCACCATCATCTGCGCGAACTTGAGATAGTCGGCCGCGGTACCGACGAGTCCGGAGCCGCCCTTGAAGTAGCTCTTGCCCAGAGGGTTCGTGTAGATGCGGTAGGACTTGAGCATGTCGGCCTTGAGCGGGTCGGCGTCGAGCGCCTCGGCAATCCGCCCGGTGTTCTCCGGCACCACCCACCACGTAGTGTCCTTCATTCCAAGCGGATCGAGCAGCATTTCCCTGAGGACGGAATCGAGCGGTTTCTGCGCCACGCGCTCGATCAGCAGCCCGAGCACGTCGACGGTGATCGCGTATTCCCAGAACGTGCCCGGCTGGTTGGCGAGCGGGATCTGGCCGAGATTCTTCAGCATCTCGTCGCCGGTGATATCGGTCTCGCGCGCCTCGATGTTGCCGTCCCCGTACATTTTCTTGATGCGAGCCGATTTCGCCGCGCCGGCATAGACGAACCCGGCGGTGTGTCGCATCAGATCCTGCACCCAGATCGGCCGCACGAGCGGCACATCGCCGCCCGGTGTCTCGACTTTCAGGTCCTTGAGTTCGGGTAGCCATTTCGTGACCGGTTCGTGCAAATTCATCTTTCCCTGCTCGACCAGCATCATTGCCGCCACCGTGACTATTGGCTTGGTCATCGACGCGAGCCGGAACAGCGCGTCTTTGGTCATCGGCTTTGACTTGCCCGCGTCCAGGTACCCGTGCGCCTCGTAGTGCACCACCTTGCCATGCCGTGCAACGAGGGTGACCGCCCCCGGGAAAACGTTCTTTCCGATCTGCTCCTTCATCGACGGTGCGATACGGGCCAGGCGCGCACGCGACAGTCCCTGCACATTGTCCGACGCCGCTGCGGCCGGCTTGGCAGTCTGCGCAAACGCGCCTTGGGCAGCAAGCAGCGCGAACATTGCCAGTGCCGCGACGAAGCGGATGCGGGGACTATTCATATTTGTGTCTCCTCTTGGGGGCATGGACGTCTTGTTACAAACGGTGGGAATTTCAATCCTACTCCTTTCCCGCGTCTGGCCGCCAGCGACGGTCTGGCGCTGGTTACGCGCCACAGCGAAAGTGCTCCGCCCCTTTGCTCCACGTTCGGCCTCTATAGAAAGAGTCCTGCTGTACACTGCTGCATCAACACTTTAGGAGCACCACGTGAGCGCCCCGATCACGATTCGCAACGCAGCGAAAGACGATTTTTCCGCATGGAACGTGCTCTGGGAAGGCTACAACGCCTTCTACGGTCGAGCAGGGCGAACCGCGCTGCCTTCGGAGATCACCCACATGACCTGGTCGCGCTTCTTTGATGCCTACGAACCCATGCATGCTTTGGTTGCAGAAAGTTCGGGCAAGTTGCTAGGCTTGGCGCACTTTCTGTTTCATCGCAGCACTATCCAGATCAACCCCAGCCGTTATCTGCAAGATCTATTCACCGTAGAAGCGGCGCGCGGCAAGGGTGTAGGCCGCGCACTTATCAATGCGGTTTACGAACGCGCGCTCACCGCCGGTACACGGCGTGTGTATTGGCAGACTCATGAGACCAACGCGACTGCAATGCAGTTGTACGACAAAGTCGCTGAGAAGTCTGGATTCGTCGTCTATCGCAAGACGCTGTAATCAACCCTCAGAGAACCGACGACTGCTGATCATGGTTGCATCCGGTCACCGCGGTGCTTTCACCGAGAAAACGAACGCGCCGTCGGCGAACGCCTCTGGCTCGAGCGGTGCGTCGTCTCCGCACTCGGCCGCAAACTGGACGGCGAGATAGGGATCGCTGCGCGCAATCCTGGCTCGGATGCGCGCGATGCGTTGACCACCCGCATCGCGAACTCGCTCTATTTCTGTGCTCGGGCCGCTTCGATTGTTCAGTTCATTCCGAACTATGATCCAGCCTTCGCAGTCAGCGTAGCCTCGACCAGTTTGCTCCAGTATGTGGCGCCGATGGGCAGCAAGGCATCGTTGAAGTCGTAGTTGGAATTATGCAGTTCGCATGGTCCCATACCCTGATATGTATCCATGCGATGATCGCCGTCGCCATTGCCGATGAACAGATAAGTGCCGGGTACTTTTTCCAGGTAGAACGAAAAATCTTCGGATCCCAAATGTTGAGGGGTCGCGCGGTCGACATGATCGGCGCCGAACAGTCTCTCGGCCAGATCCGCGGCAAACGCGGTTTCCTTGGGCCAGTTGGTCAACGGTGGATAACAGCGCAGGAAATGCAGTTCGCCGGTGGCCCCGTGAGCTTCACAAAGCTTGGTCACGATGCGGCGCATATTGCTTTCCATGAGGTCAAGCGCCGCGACGCTGTAGGTTCTGAGCGTTCCGCGAATCACGGCCTGCGCCGGAATCACATTGTAGGCGTCACCCGCATGCATCTGCGTAACCGAGAGCACGGCGGTGTCGATCGGATTCTTGTTGCGCGTAATCAGGCTTTGCAGCGACTGCACCATCTCTGCCGCGATCAAGATGGGATCCACGGACTTGTGCGGCTGTGCCGCATGGCCGCCGACGCCATTGATCACGATATCGAAACGGTTGCTCGACGCCATGGTCGGCCCCGAACGAAAGCCGAAGACACCGGTAGGCACCCCCGGCAGATTGTGCATTCCGTAGATCACATCGCAGGGGAAGCGTTCGAACAAGCCATCGTCGATCATGGCTTTGGCGCCGGCGTTGCCGCCCTCCTCCGCCGGCTGAAAGATGAAATTGACCACGCCTTCGAAATTCTTATGCTCGGCGAGATACTGGGCCGCCCCCAACAGCATGGCGGTATGGCCATCGTGGCCGCAGCCATGCATCTTCCCGGGATTCTTCGAGCAATGGGCGAACTGATTGTTCTCCGGCATCGGCAGGGCGTCCATGTCGGCGCGCAAACCGATCGAGCGCGTGCCCGCCCCTGATCGCAACACGCCCACGACCCCCGTCTTGCCCAGGCCCGTATGTACGTCCAGGCCGAGTTCAGTCAGGCGCTTGGCCACCAAGGCCGAGGTTCGCTGCTCTTGAAACGCCAATTCGGGATGCGCATGAATGTCGCGGCGGAGTGCGGTGAGTTGTGCGTGATTTCGTTCGATGTCGGCTAATACGTTCATAGTTGTCTCTTTAAAAAGCGCCGTTTCAGGCATGTTATGAAGCGATGGATCCGTCGCCGGGCTACGCCAATTGCGCCCTTACGAATTTGGCCAGGTGCGCCGCCAACAAACTCAGGGACTGCTGCAAGGCGTCGAAGCCGTGCGATTTCCCGTAGGTGGCTTCATCCATGTAGAGCTTGCGATTGACCTCGATTTGCAGACTATGGCGATTCTCGGCGGGGCGTCCGATGCGCGCGATCAGCGCCACGCCTTTGAATGGATCGTTGCGCGCCACCGTATAGCCGCGCCCGATCAGAAATGCCTCTATCGTCTGGACCAGCGCCGGATCGCAGGTGCGCCCATCGCGATCGCCGAGCACGAAGTCGGCCAAAGGCTTGTCGGCATCGATTTCCAGCGCCTCGTACGAATTGGAGGGCATCGAGTGCAGGTTCAGATGCCAAACGCCGCCGAATTTCTTGTGCGCCGCCTCGATCTGCCCGCTCAACGCAGCATGATACGGTTGATGAAATCGCTGGATGCGATTCTCGACTTCGGCCACACTTAGCTTGCGATCGTAAATGGCGTGGCGACGGGCAAGCCGCCAAATCAGGCCGTTGCCAAGGCGCGTTTTCTCGCTAGGCTGTACTTCAGTCGCCCAGTGTTCAGCGAGCATGTCGACGTCGATGTCGGTGATTTCGCGGTTAGGGTCGATGTAGGTGCGCGGGAAATTGGCCGCCAGTAATGAGCCCCCCACGGCAGGAACAGCCCGCCATAATTCCTCTACATAGGTATCTTCGCCCGAGCGCAGGATAGTCGCGGGCAGGCAAGTTCCGAAATCCCGGGGATAGATGACGCCGCTGTGTGGCGAGTCGCAGACCAGCGGGATCGCCTTATCGGCGGGCAGGGACAGCACAAACGGGTCAAAGTCCGAGTCAGCATATTTCATCTAGCGGTTCCTTAGCAATCGGATCATAAGCAAATTTGGTAAGTCCAAGATGCCGGGCGGCTACGAATTCACGAGTCCGCCCGCACCTACGCGACATCGTTCAAATGACAAGCGCTCATATGTGGCAGCCCCTTAGGATTGGTCGCATCGCGCTCATGCGCCACCGATTTGAGCAGCGGACGATCCTGGCTGCAGCGCGGCATGACCCGCGGACAGCGAGGATGAAACGGGCAGCCTGCCGGCGGATTGCTGGGCGAAGGAAGCTCGCCCTGGATCGGGTCGAACTGATGCCGCTCTGCGTACAATCTGGGCAACTCTTTGATCAGTGCCTGGGTATAGGGATGATTGGCGGCCTTGAATATGGTTTCGGTCGGCGCAATTTCAACAATCCGGCCCAAGTACATGATAGCCACGCGATCCGAAATGTGGCTGACTACGCCCAGATTGTGGCTGATGAAGAAATACGTCAACGCGAATTCCTTGCGCAGGCCGATAAACAAATTCAACACCTGGGCCTGGATGGATACGTCCAGCGCCGCCACCGCCTCGTCGCAGACGATGACCGACGGCTTCAAAGCCAGGGCGCGCGCCACGCCAACGCGCTGACGCTGCCCGCCCGAAAACTGGTGCGGATAGCGAAAGCGGTAGGCCGGATCCAGGCCCACCTTCTGCATCAGTTCGCACACGTAGGATTCTTTGGCGGCGCGGGCTATCATGCCGTGCGCCAGCGGCGCCTCGCCGATGATGTCGATCACCCGCATGCGCGGGTTGAGCGAAGAAAAGGGGTCCTGGAAAATCATCTGCACGCTCAACTCATAGTCGCGCCGTGCGACGGCATCGAGCGTTGCGATCGAACGGCCCTGGTACCGGATTTCACCCCCGGTAGGCGCCAGAATTCCCGCCAGCATGCGTCCCAGTGTGGATTTGCCGCAACCCGACTCGCCCACTATGCCTATGACCTCGCCGGCGATGATGTCCAGGTCGACCCCGGCCACGGCCTGCACCGGCTTGGGCGCCGGACGCCCCTGCAGCAGGCGCCCCAGTTTGTCCACCAGGTCTTGCGGCTGCACAAAATGACGTTCCAGATGGCGCAGGCTGAGAATCACGTCGCTGTCATTCCCGCTCATGTCTTCGCCTCCGACGCATCGGCGCGGATCGCAGCATCGCGCCGTCGGCGTCCGGCGGCAATCGCGGTCGGTCGCATCCCCACATTGTGGGGCCCCTGCTCCCTGCTCATGCCGCTATCCCGGGATGCCAGCAACTCACGCCATGCGCGGGCGCAGTTTCCTCGAATACAGGCTCATGAACGCACTGCGGCGTGGCGCGATAACAGCGTGTCCTGAATGGGCAGCCTTCGGGCATATTCAGCGGAGAGGGCGTCGAACCGGGGATCTGGAACAGGTTCTTTCCGCGCGTATCGAACGTCGGAATCGATGCCATCAAGCCATGCGTGTACGCATGTCGCGCGCCACGTATGATGTCGGCAGTGGGGGCCGTTTCCACGATGCGGCCGGCGTACATCACCGCCAGACGATCGGCCAGCCCCGACACGATCGCCAGGTCGTGCGTAATCCAGATCAGCGCCGTGCCCATTTCACGGCACAGCTTCTGCACTTCGTACAGAATCTGCCCTTGTATGGTCACGTCGAGCGCAGTCGTGGGCTCGTCGGCAATGATCAGTTTAGGGGAATTCAGCAAGGCGATGGCGATCGCGATGCGCTGGCGCATCCCGCCCGACAAATGGTGAGGATAGACACACATGCGTTCTTCGGGCGCAGGAATCCCCACCTTGACCAACATGTCGATGGAACGCGCGCGCGCCGCCCGCCGCGAAACCGACTCGTGCGCCTGCACGGTCTCGATCATCTGCGTATCGACGCGCAAGGTGGGATTCAGGGTCATCATCGGATCCTGAAATATCATCGCCATTTCATTACCGCGCAAGGCGCGATATTCCTTCGCCGACAAGGCCTGCAAGTCGCGGCCATCGAAGAAAAGACGCTCGGCGCGTATCCTGCCGGGCTTGTCGACCAGGTTCATGAGTGAAAAGCCGGTTATGGTCTTGCCGCAACCCGACTCGCCCACCAAGCCCAGGATTTCCCCTTGTTTCAGCTGCAGGCAGACGCCATCGACAGCCTTGACCACGCCGGCGCGCGTATGGAACCAGGTGCGCAGCCCCTGCACATCAAGCAGGCATGGACTGGATGAGGATGGTGCGCGCGTCTGCAACAATGGCCCCTGCCTAAAAGTCCCGAACGATACGAGGGGGCACATCCCTTCGTGCTCCGCTGATTCGGACCGTTGCCAAATTCATTTGGCAACGGCCTCTAGATCTCGTTGCGCGGATTGAAAATGTCGCGCAAATGATCACCAACCAGATTGATCGCCACCACCACCAGCGCCAGCGCAATGCCCGGAAAGAACGCGATCCAATAGGCGCCCGACATCATGAATTCGAAACCGTTCGAAATCAACATGCCCAACGAGGGCTCGGTAACGGGTACGCCGACGCCCAGAAAGGACAGTGTGGCTTCGAGCGCAATCGCATGCGCGAGATCGATGGTGGCGATCACCATCAGCGGCGGGATGCAATTGGGAAATAGGTGGCGCCACAGAATGCGCTGCCACGACAACGACATACAGCGCGCAGCCTGGACGTATTCCTTGTTGCGTTCGACGATGGCGGCGCCGCGGGCGGCGCGCGCAAAATATGCCCACTGCACCGCGACCAGAGCGTAGATTACCTTGTCGACGCCTTTGCCCAGCACCGCCAGCAGGACCAAGGCCACCAGGATTGCCGGAAACGACAGTTGAATATCGACGATGCGCATCAGCAACGCATCGGTGCGGCCGCCGAAATACGCCGATACCAGGCCCACCGTCGCCCCGATCGCGAAGGCCAATGAAACCGAGACCAGCCCCACTACTAGGCTGATGCGCAGTCCGTAAAGAATCGCGGAAAACACGTCGCGCGCCTGGCCGTCGGTGCCGAGCCAGTGGGTCATGGCACCGCTGCTGCTCGCCGACCCCGGCGGCAGCTTGGAATCCATGATTTTGAGCGTGCCGATATCGAACGGATTTTGCGGCGCGATCCACGGCGCAAGAATCGCCAGGCACAGGAACAAGACCAGCAGGATCAGGCCCAGCACCGCCAGCTTGCTGCTAAGAAACTGTTCGGCAAACACGCGCAACATGCTTTCGCGCTTTGCCCGTACGGCGGGGGATTCGAGCGCGATATCCATCGGCGTCACGCGCCCGCCTTGGATTGCACGCGCGGATCCAGTATGGTGTAGATAATATCGACCAGCAGATTGAGCAGCGACAGAAACACGACCGTCAGCATCAGATACGCGACCACCACCGGCCGATCGAGTGTAATGATCGAATCGATCAGCAGCTTGCCGATGCCGGGCCAGGAAAAGACTGTTTCCGTCACCACGGCAAACGCAAAAACCTGTCCGTACTCCAGCCCCGCTATGGTGACGATCGGAATCAAAATGTTCTTCAGCAAATGCACGCCCAGCACGCGCGTTTCGGACAAACCCCGGGCGCGTGCAAATTTGATGTAGTCAAGCGGCAGGCATTCGCGGGTTGCCGCACGCGCCACACGGATGATCAGGGCACATTTCGCGGTGGCGATGGTGGCGACCGGAAGCATCAGGCTGCGCCAGCCCTCCCAGCTAAAAACGCTGAGCTGAATCGGACCGAATGCCTCCACCGGCCCGCGCCCGCCCGCCGGCAACCAGTGCAAGAATACGGCAAAAACCATGATGAGCATCAGGCCAACCCAGAAGTTCGGCAGAGAGAAACCCAGCACTGAACCCGTCATGACGGAGCGTGCACCGAAATTCTCGGGTTTAAGGCCTGCGTAAATACCCAGCGGCACGCCGATCAACACCGCCAACAACATGGCCGCCGTGGCCAGTTCCAGCGTCGCCGGCATGCGCTCGAAGATCAGGCGCATTGCGGGCTCGCCAGTCAAAAAGCTGTTGCCGAAGTCAAGATGGACGAACGCCTTATTCAGAAAGATAAGGTATTGGTGCCACAAAGGCAGGTCGAGTCCCAGCGACTGGCGTATGAGCTCGCGCTCCGCCTCGGTCGCCTCGGGGCTGGCGAGCATGGAGACCGGGTCTCCAATCAGGTAAAGCGCAGCGAATACCAGCGCCGACATGACCAGAACCACGCCTATGGTCTGGAGCAGCCGGCGAACGATGCTGGACAACACCCTGGCAACCGCCTCTTACTTGGCTAGCGTGATGTCTTGCGCCAGAGTCAGCTGATCCGAGCGACCGCCGTAGCGTACGTCCTGCTTCATGGCCCAGACCGATAGTTCGAATTGCAGGGGCAAAATAGCGTAATCCGCCATCGCCATATTCGCCGCTCGCTGCAGCATTTCGGCACGCCTGCCGTCGTCCTGGGTCTTGGAAGCATCGACCACCAGGCGGTCGAGCTCGGGGTTGGAATAATGGCTCCAGTTGGTCGTGCCCAGACCCTGCGCGGGATCATGGCTGACCACCAGTGCCGTAAGCGGTTGAGCCATTTCGCCGGTGGCGGCCGCCCAACCCGCCAGATAGGTGCTGAACGAATAGCTGTCGCGCTTCTTGAAGAACACCGGCGGCGCCATGGTTTCGACATTGGTCTTGATGCCTATGCTTGCCCACATGGCTGCCACGGTTTGCGCAATGCGCTGGTCGTTGACATAGCGACCGGCGGGCGAACCCAGGGATACCGTGAAGCCCTTGGGATAGCCCGCGGCCGCCAGCAGCTCCTTGGCCTTGGCCGTATCGGCGGCCGCCGCCGTCGAATATTTCTTGGAAGCGCCAAAACCCGGGTAGGCCAGCAAGTTGGCGGCCGGCTGTGCGACGCCGTCCATGATGCGTGCGACGATGGCGCTGCGGTCTATTGCCAGGGACAATGCCTCGCGCACCCGCTTGTCGGTAAGGGGGTTCTTGCCGTCGGTGCCCGACATGCCGGGAGGCACTTCCTTTGACTGGTTCAAAGCGACGTAGACCACGCGCAACGACGGGGTTTTCTGGATGTACAGTTTCTTGTCCTTGTCGAGCCTGGCCAGGTCGTCGGTCGGGGGATTTTCAATCACATCGATGTCGCCTGCGAGCAAGGCCGCCACCCGCGCCGCCGGATTCGAGATAGGACGGTAGGTAACCTTGTCCCATGCCGGTTTCGTACCCCAATAATGCGGGTTGCGGTCCAGCACGATTTCCGCGCCGCGCCGCCAGGATACGAATTTGTACGCGCCGGTGCCGATCAGGCCATCGCCGCGATTCATTTCAACCGTCGTCTTGCCTTCGGGAGCCGGTCCGGATGCCGCTTTCTTGGACAAGATGGGCACTATGGACAGATTGGCCAGCAATACCGGCGACGGACCTTTAGTGGTGATTTTGAGCGTCAGCGGATCGACCGCCTCGAGTTTTTCAATGGACTGCAGATACAGGGTGAAAGAAGAAGGGCTATTCGGAACCTTGGGTACGCGGGCATAGGTGAAGATCACATCGTCAGCGGTGAACGGCGAGCCGTCGGAGAACTTTACGTTAGGGCGCAGTTTGAACAGCCACACATTGCCGTCGACGGTCCAGGATTCGGCCAGAGACGGGATTGGTCTCGCCGTAGCATCGGTGCGCACCAGCGGATCGAAGATGGTTTCCGACAACTGTATATTGGGTGTGAGCGAATGGAATTGTGGATCCATCGAGCTCGGTTCGGTAGCCAGCGCGATCGTCAAATCACGCGCCTGCGCCATGCCACCCGCGCTCAGGAAACCGACAGCGATCGCCGACAACAGGATTGTCTTCCGAAGTGATTTCATGGTCATTGCATCCCACAAAAAAGTAAGCGGTAACGACTCCGGCGGCCATCATAGCGATGCCGCCTGCAGCGGTTGCCATTCTAACCCGCCCGTGTCAAGGCAAGTCAGTCCTTCAGCGAGTCGATCAAGTCCGCATACTGCTGCATCGCCTGCTCCCTGGATATGCCCGCGATCCCGGACCACGCATCGTATTTGGCGCGCCCTATCAGGTCGCCAAAGCCCGGACGTGCGCCCCCGGCGTCGCCGCTGGTGCCCTGCTTGTACAGCGCGTAGAGCTGCAGCAGGGTGTTGTTATCGGGACGCTCGGGGAGCTTCTTGGACTCCGCGACCGCATCGTCGAACTTTTTCTGCAGATCTGACATGGCTTCTCCTATCGTTATCTGTGGCAGGACAGTGCAAAGAACTGATCTAGCTAAGCGGTTGAAGATGCTTTGCCCGAACATTCTAATCGCGCAATCTGGTCGACCATTTCCTTGCAGACCACAGATCCTGGTTTTTCTGGCGATCTTTGAGCCGATTGTCGGCACCCGTCCAGAACCGGCCCCGATTTCAGACGCCATGCACACGCATCTGCCGCCAGCCAATAATTCCTTTGCATATCTGTTGGTTAGCGTCATTCGCCCAATTGTTCAATTCCCCGCGCCCTAGCATTGGTCCACCGAGCAACAACCAACGCCGTTCAATCGACAGCGTTCTTGTCAAGCAGTCCGACTGCACAAATCTGAACATCTGAACTCATACGCAATACTTGAGTCTGATAGAGTTGTCGTCTGCACGCGAAAGATGGCTCGCGCGCGGTCTGATGTTACGGCCCATCCCATTTCTGAGGAGGAAGGCATGAACGCTCGTTTCTCTGCAATTTCTCTGGCGGCCGCCCTACTCGCAGGTTGCGCCTCTTATTCCGGGAGCAGCCTGGTCGCAGGCCAATCCACTGCCGCCGAAGTCGAAGCTCTAATGGGCAAACCTGCCGAACGAATCGATAAAACCAGCGGCGGCAGCATCCTCTATTACCCGCGCGGCCCCGCCGGTCGCGAAACGTTTGCGGTGTCAATCGGCGCGGATGGCAAGGTGCAAGCGGTCGAACAGCGGCTCACCGATGCGAATATCGCAAAGGTGGTGCCGGGAACCACCACCGCGCGGGAAGCGCGTGAACTGTTCGGCCCGCCGTCGCGGACGAAGCATATGTCGCGGCTCGAGCGCGATGTGTGGGAGTACCCCACGGATTCTTCCGCGACGCCCTACCTCCTGATGGTACAGTTCTCTGCAGACGGCATCGTGCGCGAGGTCTACAAAATGGAGGACTACGGTTCCAAGCCTCCGGGTGGCGGCAATTTCCAATGAGCGCGGCACGATTTGCCTGAAACCTGCATGCAAGCGGTCATGTACGACCGCTTTGGCGACGACTCGGTGCTCTCCGTGCGCGAAGCACCGATTCCGCAGGCGGCGCGCGGCCAGGTTCAGGTGCGCGTGCGCATCGCCAGTCTGAACCCGGTCGACTACAAACTGCGCAGCGGCATTTTGCGCATGCTGGGCCGCCCCACGCGACCGGCGATCACGGGCAAGGATTTTGCGGGCGAAATCGCTGCGCTGGGTGCGGATGTGCAGGGCTTCAAGCTTGGGCAGCGGGTGTTCGGCTCGGTCGATCCCATGGGCGGGAGCGGTTCCTGCGCGCAGTTCGTCGCCCTTGCAACCGAACTCGTCACGCCCACTCCCGACGCCTTGAGCGACGAAACGGCCGCCAGCCTACCCGTCGCCTCGGGCACCGCACTGCAGTGCCTGACCGATATTGCCCGGCTGCAAAGCGGCCAGTCGATTCTGATCACCGGCGCCTCCGGCGCCGTGGGCGCGAGTGCGGTGCAGCTCGCGCACTCGATCGGCGCACGCATCACCGGCGTGTGCGGCACGGCCAACGTCGATTACGTGCGTTCGATCGGCGCCGCACGCGTCATCGATTACAAGAGCGACAACTGGCTGCGAACCGATCAGCGCTTCGATGTGTTCTTCGATGCGGCCGCCGCGACCTCGTTTTCGCAGGCGCGGCCGCTGCTGGCGGCCAGCGGCATCTACATTAACACCATGCCCCGGCCCGGACTGTACTGGGCCGCCGCCATCGCGCGCGTGAGCTCAAGGCAACGCTGCGTGCCGTTTCTGCTCAAGACCGACGCAGCACTGCTCGCGCGCCTGGCCAGGCTCGCCGCCGCGGGCACAATCGTGGTGCACATCCACGAGGTCATCGGCTTTGCCGAGGTCGCGTCGGCTCAGCGCCGGATGCAAGAAGGCAAGGTGCACGGCAAGATCTGCGTGCGGGCGCCCGCCTGAAGCGTCGCCTGCATCCAATTCCAGCATGACAGGCGCGCGTTGGCGCGATGGCCGCAGTCGACCGCAAGTTTCGGGCGTAGGTCGACGCCGTTGCGTCATCGACGCAGAAGTCTAGAGACTGCGGCCAACACCGCCGGCGAGCCGAGCACGTCAATGTGCCCCGCGTCCGGGACAAGCTGAAAGTCTGCATCGATTCCTCGTGTCTTCAAGGCATCGACGTAGGACCGTCCCAGCCTGGGGTCAGTTGTGCCATCGCGGCTGCCGGTGAGTGCGATCACCCTGGCCGCGGGACCCACTTTGTCGATCCATTGCACCGGATTCTCACTGCTCCAGGGCGATCCTCTCCGTCCCGCGCGCCAAGCGACAAGATCGCAAGGACATGCTATCAGGACTGCCGCCACCGCCAGTTGAGGCTTCATGCCCAGAAGCACGGCTGCGATCGCGGCACCGCCGGAGTGACCGACAACGACGACCGCGCTCGCCTGGTACTTGACTCTCAGCCGTTCGATCGCCGTACCGATTTCCGCGATCGTTGCTCGCGGCCAATTGTCGGCGCGGCCGTTGTCGTTTCCGGAAGACGCGGAGCCGGTTCCGTCAGGATAGCCGGGCCGCACCAGTGCCACCGCGAGTACATTTTCGGCCGCAAAGTCGGAAGCGGCCTCTTCTGCGATCCGAAAATGGGAATTCGCCGGGCCGCCGGTACTCACATTGCCATGCAGCCAAACAACCATCGTGGTTGGCTTCAAAGATCCGTATCGCCGCATCAACAAGCATTCCGACTCGCCCGAGACACTGGTTTCGAAGTCCTCCAGCGCGCACGGCGCGCCATGCGCGCCGGCCGCCACCATCATCAGCGCCAGTATTGCAGAAAGCGATTTCATGCTCATGGACATTTTCGAAACGCCGCAATCAGCGGTGACTATGCATTTCTGTCAATTGCACCACGAAGCGGCGTTGCGGACGACGCACAAACTGCCGGTCGCGAATGGTCCATTGTTCGAAATGGTCACGCCCGCTTGCCGCGCATGGCAAAGTATTTCTTGACGTTCTTGTCGTTGACGAAACGCCGGTACTCCTTGCTCTCGACGGCGTAGATCGCAATCTTGCCGTTCTGGTCGTAATGTGCGCCCCAGCCGTATTGCCGGGTCAAAGGAGATGCCCGCATGCAGGCATACGGTTTGGCAAAGAAATCGTCCCAAAGCTGCCTGCGCCGCGCCTTCAATTCGGCGGCCGGTATCCGTTTGTGCCGCGCGTGGACGGCGAATTTCAATTGTTCCAGCGTGTGGCCATACGGCTTGCTGCTCAGCAGCTCATGTTCGATCGCAGCGATCGTTTGCTTCTTGCGATTGCACTTCGGGACAACTGCCGCCTTGAGCGCGCAATCCGGTGCGATCTCGATAAATTGATTGACTGGATTGATGGGAGCCTTCCTTTCTGTCTTCGCTGGCGCCGATTCGAGTTCGGGCAGCAGATGCTTGCCTCGCGCGCGCATTGCCGGGGTGCCAATGGCACTGAGTTCCTCGATATGCCGTCGAACCAGTGGCCGCAGCTTCTGATCGCGCGCGGCGAGGTCGGCGAGCGCCTGCATGGCAACCGTCTTGACGATACTGCTGCGGTCGTTGGTGTATGCGAGCAATATGCCGATGACGCGCTCCTGCTCTTTGGCGCCGAGCGGCAGGCGCGCCAGCATCGCGGCGACATGCCAGCGCACCTCTTTCTGTTCGATCCGGCTCAGATCTTCGATCAGGGTACGCTTATGAGACCGCAGATATTCCGGGTGCAGTGCGGTGATTTTTTCCGCGGCATCCGCACAACGCATGCGCACCAGCGCATCGTCCAGCGACATTCCCGGGATCAATATATCGAACAAATGCGGCTGCTTGAGCACCAGCGCCACCACTTCGTTCGACCTGCCGATCGAGCGCCGATCACCGCCCGCCAACATTTTAAGCATCGGATGCAATTACGTATCCCCCTCAACGGTCACCGTTTCGGCTGCCGGAAAGCCCATAAACGCGGCGTAGCGACCGGCCGCCTCCTTGAACGCGCGCCGCTCGGTCTTGGTCAGACCGGTGAACGCCGTGGCGGTGACCTCGACGGATGACTTCCTGAAACTGCGCTTCCACGTCCCCGCCACCCGCCCCTTGACCACGATGGTCGGAGCAAACACGCCGTTGCCGCCGGGACAAACCTTTCCCGCATGGGCCGCTTCGAGCACTGCGCTGCGATCTTTGTAGCCCAACAGGTATTCGTCGAAACCGGGCAGCGCGAAGGCCTGCGCCTGCGCTTTCGGCAACACGGCGTCCGGCGGCATCCAGTAGGTCTGCCCGTCTACGGTCTCGCGTGCCAGATTCGATTTGATCGCCTCGAAGCCGGAACGCGCATCGCCTGCGCTCAAGCCCGACCACCAAATGAAATCCGCCACAGCGACCGGTCCGCGGCTGGTGAAGTAGCGCAACGCCAGGTCAGCCAGCGCCTCGTCGCGCGCCCTCGCCTTGCCCGGCGCCACCCATTCGTCCAGCAGTGCAAAGGTCTGCTCCTTGCCGCGCGCGGCGGCGAAGCAGATCAGGCCATGCAGCGCCGAATTCCACAGGATGTGATAACCGCGCTGGCCGGCGGTGGCAATGTCCGCGCGTTCGAGCAGGGCATACAACTCATCGCGCGTCTTTTGCCTGCCGCCGCGCAAGGCTTTGACGAAGATCTCGCGGCAACGTCCCAGAATCTTGTCGTCCAGATCGAGTTGGCGGCGGCGACGCGCGCTGCCTGCGATGTTTCGGGGCGAAGTCAGCGCGAGCAGCCAACGTACGTCCGTCGCCGCGACGAAGTGCAGCGTGCCGCGCATCGGCCAGGTGCGCAAGATTCTGCGCTCGTCTATCGCGCGCTCGACGTCGGCATCGGTGGCATTGGGCAGGCGCAGGCCGATGGACCATTTCGCACCGGCATAGTCCTGCCCCTGAATCCCGCCCAGCCAGGCGAGCACTTTTTCGGGCGCATCGAAGCGCTGCCGTGCGATCTGTTGGTTGTGTAGTCTATGTAAGCCGATATCCATCATCCGACCTGCGGGCAAGCGCACAGGAAATGCAACGGCTGCGCGCAGAGTATCCCTGACCCTGGCAGCCGCAGTCAATCGTCGCTATGATGCCAGGCGATGGATTGAAGCGGTCGGATCGAAGAAATGATTCTGCCGACGGAATTGCGTCGAGAACGCGTGAACTCGGCTACGGTCGCAACAGCTTGCTAACCGGCTGTTGGAATTCGCTTCCCCACTGGAACATACTGTGAGCGGACAATCCCGCCGCAGAGGGAAGCGCATTTCGGCAGCCTCCGAAATGGGGAATCTGAAACGGGGAGTTCCCGCTCTTTCCGCACCCTGCTAACGAACAGGAGCACGTCATGGCGCAGCCGATCAGCATCCAATTCACGCGCTTTTCCGCGTTCTACTCGCCGCTCATCGCAACCATCGCCGGTGGCTTTCTGCGGGACGAAGGCTTTGCGCCGAACTATTCGATTGCCGCGGCGGGCAGGTCGGCGATCGCCGGCCTGCTCGATGGCAGCGTCCAGGTGGCGCAGTCCGCGCCCTCGCAGGGATTTGCACCTTTGGAGAAAGGCGAACTGCCGCCGGTTGGCCATTTCGCACAGATCAACGAGAAAGACGGCTTCTTCATCACTGCGCGCAAGCCCGACGCCCAATTCATCTGGGACAAACTGAAGACCGGAAACATACTCGTCGATCACGGCGGCCAGCCGTTCGCCATGTTCAAGTACGCCTGCTTCAAGCACGGCCTCGACTGGAAGTCGCTGCCCATAGTGGACGCCGGCATCGAAACCATGGACCAGGCCTTCCGCGCGGGCAGCGGCGACTACATCCACCAGCAGGGACCGGCGCCGCAGCGCCTCGAGCACGACGGCGTCGGCCACGTGGTCGCATCCGTGGGAGAAACCATCGAGCCGCTCGCCTTTTCCAGCCTCGCCGCTACGCGTACGTGGCTGGGGACCGATGCCGCCAAGCGCTTCACCCGCGCCTACCGCAAAGCGCGCGCCTGGTTGATCGCGGCGGCGGCAGCCGAGGTCGCAGAGGTGGAGGCATCGTTCTTCCCCGGCATCCATCGTGACGTACTGACGCGGACCATAGCGACCTACCAGAAGCTGGGCTGCTGGACCCCGCACGTGGAGATCACGCGCGCGGCGTTCGAGGTCACCTTGGACGTGTTCCAGTACGCGGGCCTGATCAGCAAGCGCCACCGGTACGAGGACGTGGTCACCGAGCCGCCGGCCTAAGCCAAGGCAATCGCGCCGAGCGGGAGAAGGACCGGCTGCGACACCTCGGATTCTATTGGTGCCCCTCGCGCCTTCGCGCCGGACACGCTCGTGCGTGGAATGGGGGAAATCACCCAATTGCATTTGTCGCGAATAGTTCATATTCTAGGGGGTGCCGCTTCTGCCAGCCTGCCTGAATCCGATGTGAAGGCAGAACGCAGGTGCGAACACCCGGAGCTAACCTACAAAGCCCAGCCCCTCAGGACGGCCTGCGACAATGGAATATCTGCTGTCCATTCAGTCATTGTCGCTGATCCTGTTGTTGGTCGGCATTGGGCTCGCTTTTTCCCATATTCGGCTATCAGGCTGGATTCTTGGTTGGATACTCCTAAGCGGCGCCCTGCTGCTGCAGGGGTTCCGCAGCATGCTCAGCTATGTCGCTGAGTATGGCGGCGTCGACAGCACCACCTACACCGTCGCCAATGAGTGGATGGGACTGGGATTCTCGCTGCTGATCGTCGCTTCGATGCACATGATGCGCGAGGTATTTGCCCGGCAAAAGCTGGCGGCCGAAAGTCTGCGCGTAGTCAGCGCCGCCGCCAACGATGCCATCATCGTCATGGACAACACCGGGACGATCGTCGTCTGGAACCATGCTGCGCAGCGGATTTTCGGCTTTGACAAGGAGGAAGCGCAAGGAAAGAAACTGCATCAGCTGATCGTGCCGGAGCGCCACCGCGTCGAGTTCGAAAACATGTTTACGCATTTCGGCAGCGACGGCCGAAAATCCGCCAGCAGCGCGCCCGCCGAGTTGGCGGGTTTGTGCAAGGGCGGTACGGAAATCATCACCGAATACTCGATGTCCAGGGCAACCATAGACGGAAAATGGCATGCGATCTACATCGTCAGGGACATCACCACGCGCAAGCAGACCGAGGACGAAATTCGGCGCCTCAACGAGAGCCTGGAACGCAAGGTGATGCATCGAACGCAGGAGTTGCAGCGCGCGAACGAAGAACTCGAAGCGTTCTCCTATTCGCTGGCGCATGACCTGCGCACGCCGCTCAGGGGCATCAGCGGCTTCAGCGCCGTACTGGCCGCAAACTCCGCGGACAAACTCGACGCGATCGGCCTAGACTACCTGCGGCGCATCCAGTCGGCGACGCGCCGCATGGGGGAACTGCTGGACGACCTGCTGGCGCTGGCGCATGCCAGCAGAGTGAAGCTGCAGCGCCAGGACGTCGATCTAAGCGCCATTGCCAGTTCGTTGGCGACTGAACTCAAGGACACCGATCCGAAGCGGCGGGTGGAATTTATCGTCACCCCGGGGATCGTGGTTAGCGCGGATCCCGGCATGATGCGCATATGCCTGAACAATCTGCTCGGAAACGCATGGAAGTTTACTGCGAAGAAGGAATACGCGACCGTCGAATTCGGACGCACCGCCGCCGCGGGCACGGAAGCCTATTGCGTGCGCGACAATGGCATCGGTTTCGATCCCGCGTACAGCGGAAAGCTGTTCGGGCAATTCCAGCGGCTTCACGCAGAGAGCGAATATGACGGCACCGGCATAGGCCTCGCGATCGTCGCCCGCGTGATTCGACGGCACGGAGGACGCGTCTGGGCAGAGGGCGCGGTCAACCAGGGTGCCGCGTTCTATTTCACCCTGGACTAAGTATCAGGGCACGTCGTTGACATCTCCGGCAGGCCCCTCGCGATGCGGGTGCGGTTCGTGGGCCGGCTGAACCGGCGTGCCGCCCACAGGCACCACGCGCGACAGGAATTCAATCACCGCTGTGCCGAAAACGTCGTTGCGGTCTCCGGCCACCATGTGCGCCGCGCCGGTCACGTTGACGTACTCGCTGCTCGGACACAGCTTCAGAAAATGCTGCGCGCCTGCTTCGCTGAGCACGTCCGAGAGACCGCCGCGGACCAGCAGAGTCGGTAAAACCAGCTTGCGCGCACAGGCTTCCAGGCGTTCCAGGCGTTTGTCGAAGTCGCGCCTCACGCCACGAAAACGGGGATCCCAGTGCCAGTGGTATTTTCCGTCCGCGCCGAGGCGCACGTTCTTGGCCAGGCCGTCCAGATTTTTCGGGCGTTTGCGGTGGGGCTGATAGTTGCTGATGGCCTCCGCCACCTCATCCAGGGTATCAAAACCCTCCGGCTTCTGGCCCATGAACGCCTGAATCTTGTCGACGCCCTCGGTCTCGATCCGCGGCGCGATATCGACCATGACCAGAGCGGTGGCATCCACATGGTCCTCGCCCACGGCGACCAGACTGGTGCCGCCTCCCATGGACGCGCCGACTAGGACCGGGCGTCGATTCCCCAGTGCCGCGACGATGCATTTCAGATCCTCGACCATGACATCCTGACCGTAGAGTCCGTCCGGCGCCCAGTCCGAATCTCCATGGCCGCGCGCATCGAAAGCGATCGCGCAATAACCCGCAGCCCCGAGCAATTCGCCGGCACTCTTCCACGCGTGGCGCGTCTGCCCGCCGCCGTGCTGGAGCAGCACTAGGGGCCCGTTCGGATTACCCCAAGAATCCCCCGCGATCCTAACGCCGCCCGCGCCCTGCCAAAAGTGCCCGGGTTCAGGCGTGCCGGGGAGCCTGGACCCTGCGCTCATTGATGGTTTGCCGCGAATGCACAGGCGCCCGGTCCGTCGGCCTGGCCGCAGCCTCGGCACGACGCAGGAAGCTCAGCATGCGCTGACGCAGTGCCCGTGATCGCGGCGAACGCCGACAGTTTCTTGCGCAATTCGGTGCTGCTACAGCCGGGACATGCCGGCGTAACCGTTGAATTGCGCACTAGGAGTTCGAACTCCTTTCCGCATGAACTGCACTCGTATTCGAATATGGGCATGGTTTGTTTGCTCCGATGAAACGATGGTGGTTCGATTGAGCGTTGCTGGTCCCGCAGGGATCCGGATTCACCCGGGTGGTGCCGACTATTTGCCGCGTGCTTCCCGCACTACCTTTCTCAGGGCCAGGACGCGCTTGAAACAGTCCGGACAGACGAAACGGATGCCGCTGCCGAGCTGGTTGCGCGACAACGGACGCATGGTCGCGGATTCAACCAGGCGCCGGCATTCCGGGCACACTTTTATTTTCGAGGGGTCCTTACCCATCGCCGGGCCCCGAAGCGTCGCGCGAGCTTCGCCCGACGCAATTGCTGTCAGCTAACTGCTTCAGGAAAGCACGAAGGGACGCACTCCCTCGCATCGTTCGGTACCGCAAAGTACTCATATACTGCTATTTTATCCCTTTCCCGAGCCCTCTGGTTCGCTGGCCGCACCGATATTCTACGGTCGATTGGCGACGCAAGACTTCGACGATTATCCGAACGCAGGCGGTAGCAGTAATATAGCGGTGTAGCGGCGCCTATTTCGCGCCTGTCGGGATGCAATAGGAGCAGGGCCATGCCCACCGATAAGCTTGCCAGACTGCAGTTGCCGAAGCGCGCCTTTGCCATCGTCCTCGCCGGCGGGCGCGGCACGCGCCTGAAGCAACTTACCGACCGCAGGGCAAAGCCCGCGGTGTATTTCGGCGGCAAGTTTCGCATCGTCGATTTTGCGCTGTCCAATTGCCTGAATTCCGGTATCAGACAAATCGGCATCGCGACCCAGTACAAGTCGCACAGCCTGCTGCGGCACCTGCAACGGGGCTGGTCGTTTCTGAAAACCGAAATGAACGAGTTCATCGACCTGCTGCCGGCGCAGCAGCGCGTCAGCGAAGAAGCCTGGTACCGCGGCACGGCGGATGCGGTGTTCCAGAACATCGATATCATCCGCGACAGAAGACCGCAGTTGATCGTGGTCCTCGCGGGCGATCACGTGTACAAGATGGACTATTCGCTGTTGCTTACCGACCACGTCGAACGGGGCGCCCAATGCTCGGTCGCCTGCATCGAAGTGCCCATCGCCGATGCGAGCGGCTTCGGCGTGATGGCGATCGACAAATCGCGCCGCATCACGGATTTCGTCGAGAAACCGGCCAATCCGCCGGCGATGCCTGGCAAGCCGGGGCACGCCCTCGCTAGCATGGGCGTCTACGTGTTCAACGCCCAGTACCTGTATGACGCGCTCACGCGCGATCTCGCCGATCCGTCATCGAGCCACGATTTCGGCAAGGACATCATCCCCAAGGCGGTGCGCAGCGGCGAGGCGGTTGCGCATCCCTTCGCCAACAGCTGCGTTATGGGCGGCGCCACCAGGGAACCCTATTGGCGCGATGTGGGCACGATCGATGCCTACTGGGAAGCCAACATCGATCTGACCGCGGTAGAGCCTGCACTCGACATGTACGACAGTACCTGGCCCATCTTGACCTATCAGGAACAGCTGCCTCCGGCCAAGTTCCTGTTCAACCAGGACGGCCGCCGCGGAATGGCTCTGGATTCTCTCGTTTCGGGGGGCTGCATCATCTCCGGCGCGATCATCGAGAACTCGCTGCTGTTCTCGAAGTGCCGTGTCAACTCCTACTGCAAATTGCAGGAAGCCGTGCTCCTGCCCGAGGTCGATGTCGGCCGCCACTCCCGTCTCACGCGCGTGGTGATTGACCATGGCTGCCGCATTCCGGAAGGCACCGTGATCGGCGAGGATCCGGTCGAAGACGCCAGGCGCTTCGAATGCACCGCCAACGGCGTCACGCTCGTCACCAAGGAAATGCTTGAGCGCCTCGGTTGAGCGCAAGCTTTACGTCGCTTTTATCCATCACTTTCACAAGGAAGATTTCATGTCAAACGAATTGCTCGAGACCGTGACCGATCGCGTGGCTACGCTCACCCTCAACCGGCCCGACCGGCTCAACGCCCTCTCGACATCCATCCTCGACGGGCTGCTCGAAGCGTTGCCGCGACTGGCGGCCGATCCGGATATCGCCGTGGTGGTATTGACCGGTGCCGGCCGCGGCTTCTGCGCGGGGGGCGACGTCAAGAACATGGCCGCAGGCACGAGCCAGTTGGACGTGGACGACGCGGTACATCGCTTGCGCGGCCGGATGGAAGTCTCGCGCCTGTTGCACGAAATTCCGAAGCCGACCATTGCCATGGTGAACGGCGCTGCCGCCGGCGCCGGACTCGCCATGGCGCTCGCCTGCGACCTGCGCATCGCCTCGGAGTCCGCGCGCTTCATCACCGCTTTCGCCAAAGTCGGCTTCTCCGGCGACTTCGGCGGCAGCTACTTTCTGTCCAAACTCGTTGGCACGGCCAAGGCGCGCGAACTGTATTTCACCGGCGACCCGGTGGATGCCGCGCAGGCGCTTGCACTCGGTTTGGTGACCACGGTGGTGCCTGATTTCGAACTCCTGGACGCGACGATGGCGCTGGCCGAGCGCCTTGCCACCGGGCCTCGCATCGCGCTGGGTCTGATGAAGCAGAACTTCAATGCCGCCGAAAATGGCACGCTGTCCGAACTCCTCGACCTCGAGGCCTTGCACCAGGTCCAGACCGCCAGAACCGAGGATCATCAGGAAGCGGCACGCGCATTCGTAGAAAAGCGCCCGGCCGTCTTCAAGGGGCGCTAGCAGATCGCGGCCTGAATTTTGGCGCGCCGACTTAGCTGCAGACAGAAGATCGACGCGCCCAATTTATCCAAAACACTCGGGCCGTGCACAAGGTAATACTCATTTGACCCTATCCGCATACGCAGCATAGTCAGCACATGCAACACGGCATATACAGTTATCCCGCCACCAGCCGGATCGTCTACGGAACGGATTTTGCGCAAGCGCTGACGCGCGAACTCGATCAGGTAGGCGCGCGCCGCGTCTATGTGATTGCAAGCGGCACGCTGGAACGCGACACCGACGTGATCCGGCGCGCGCGCGAGGCGCTCGGTGGCCGATTCGCCGGCACCTGCGCAAAAATTGGTGCGCATACGCCGCGGCTCGATGTGGTGGCCGCGGCGAACGCGGCGCGCGCAGCGCAAGCCGACCTGTTGCTTGGTGTCGGTGGCGGATCGGTGACCGACGCCGCCAAAATGGTCGCCATCTGCCTCGGCAATGGCATCACCGATCCCACCGAGTTGGATCATTACCGCGTCACCGTGCGCGCCGACGGCAGCACGCTCCGTCCATCCTACAAACCGCCGTCGGTGGCCTCGGTCATCGTTCCGACGACGCTGTCGGCCGGCGAGTTTTCAGCCTTGGCGGGCTGCACCGATACGCTGCGCGGTGTGAAGGAATCCTATTATCACGCGCAAGCGGCGCCGCGCACGGTGATCCTCGATCCCGCGGTCACGCTGCACACGCCGCAATGGCTGTGGCTGTCGACCGGCATCCGGGCAGTGGACCACGCCGTCGAGGATCTGTGCTCGGTCAACAGCAAACCCTTGTCCGACGGCACGTCGTTCCACGCGCTGCGCCTGTTGGGACGGGGCTTGCGTGCAGTAAACACTGACCCCAAAGACCTGCCGGCACGGCTCGATTGCCAGCTCGGGTCTTGGATGTCGATCATCGGTAGCAGTGCCGGCGTCGAGAAAGGCGCCAGTCACGGCATCGGCCATGTGCTGGGCGGCACCGCCGGCGTGCCGCATGGCTATACCTCCTGCGTCATGCTGCCGCATGTACTGCGCTTCAACCACCCGGTGAACGCCGAGCGGCAGAAATTGGTGAGCGAAGCGCTCGGCCGGCCGGGCGAGCCGGCTGCCGATGTGGTGGCGGCGTTGATCGCCGAGCTGAGTCTGCCGCGTACCTTGCGCGACGTAGGCGTGAGCGCGGATCTGCTCGATCGCATCGCGGAGGAATCTATGCGCGATCGCTGGATACACACCAACCCGCGCAAGATCGACGGAGCGGCGACCGTGCGCCAACTGCTGGACGCAGCGTGGTAGAGGCCGATCTCAGCGCTCCGTTTTCCGGTACAGGCAGTAAAGCAGAAGGCGGGCGGGATCGGTCAACTCCGGGGATGGATCGTCCGGCAGAAAGTGCAGCTTGAATGCCCGGGTCGCCGCGACGGCATCGGCGGTGTCGTAGCCCAGCGCACGCAATGCCGCCGTGGCGTCGAACGTTGCCGCCGGCTGCGCAAACGGCGGATCGCACCACAGGCCGAAACCGTTATCCGCCAGCGTCTTCCAGGGGAAGTGGCGGCTCGGATCGGTTTTCCGCCGCGGCGCGATATCGGCGTGCCCCAGAAAATTCGCCGCAGGGATGTGATAGCGCTCCCTGATGTCCGCCAACAGGCGCAGCAAGGCCAAGACCTGCTCATCGGGGAAAGGCTCGCGTCCATTGTTGTCGAGTTCGATTCCCAGGGACGCTGAATTGATATCCGTATCGGCGCCCCATTTCGATTGACCCGCGTGCCAGGCGCGGGCACGTTCGTCTACCAGTTGGAAGATCTTGCCATCGCGCCCGATCAAATAATGCGCGCTCACCGATCGCAACGGGTTCGCAAGCGTGCGCAGCGCCTGATCGGCGGTGTCGTCGCTGGTGTGATGAATGACGACGAAATTGGGCTTTCTTTCGTTGAAATTCGGCGACCCCTGCCAAGTGGTCGGAATGCCTGCGCGCTGCGGCGCCGGCGCACAGGCCGCGAGCGCGAGGACTATCCCGAGTAGTGATGTACGAAACAAGATCATCGTATGCCGCGCGTCGAAACCGAAAGCAAATTGTACCGCGCACCGGCGCAACGATACGCCCGTCGCGCAAGGCCAGCAGCTGCGCACGAGCTTAGAATGGCGGAACCCAACAGACAGGAGAGAGGCATGGCCGGACCGAAAGAAGTCAACGCGGACCTGATCGCAAGCCTTCCGGACACCGGTCCGGTGGTCATGGTGAACATGCTGCGGCTGCACGACCGCGCTGCGTACAAACGCTACAGCGAGTTGACGATGCCCTTGATCAAGGCGCGCGGCGGCACCGTGCTGTGGGCCGGCGACGGCGAGGCGGTGGCGTTCGGCGACCCACAGGCGGACCGCTGGGACTATGTAGTGCTGGTGCGCTATCCCTCGCGCGCCGCATTCCTCGACATGGTGCGCTCGCCCGAATACGCAGCGGCGAACGTGCATCGCGAGCAGGCGGTGGCGAAGCACGTCATCCTTGCCAGCGCCGAAACCTACTCCAAGATGAAGCCGGCGCGGTGACCCGCGCTCAGCGCGCCGTCCCGACTCTCTCGACCATGCGTTCGCTGCGCTGCCCGGCGCAGCTTCATCGCCGCAGCAGTTCGAGCATCGTCTGCTTGAGCGTGTCCGCGGACACGGGTTTGTGCAGCAACGGCAGGCCGCTCGCCTGCGCCTCGCGCAACCGCTCGGGTGCCGTATCACCGCTCACCATCAGCCCGGGCACATCGCCCAGGCGCGCGCGCAGGCGGCGCACGGTCTCGATGCCGTTTTCGTGCTGTGGCAGCCGGAAATCGGCGACGATCACGTCGACCTCGAGTGCGCAATCGTCGAGCAGGCGCTCGGCTTCGACAAATCCGCTGCAAACTGCAACCCGGCACCCCCAAGATTCAAGCAGCGTGCGCATCGCAACGCGCACGCTTGGCTCGTCGTCGACCACCAGCACTTTGGCGCCTGCCAGCACCGCCGAATCAGTGGCAGCGAACGCCATCGGTGGGTGCGATAGGGTGCTCTCGGGCTGCGCGCGCGCGAGCGTCACGGCGAAAGTCGATCCGCGCCCGGGTTGGCTCTCCAACCGCAGCTCCAGCCCGAGCAGGCGCGACAACCGCCGCACGATTGCGAGTCCCAGCCCCAGTCCCTTCGAGCGGTCGCGCTCCGGATTGCCGACCTGGTAGAACTCCTCGAATATGCGGTCGCGCTCGGATTCGGCGATGCCCGCTCCGGTGTCGCGCACTGCGATGCGCACCGTGCCCGCGTCGACTTCGACGTTCAGGCTGACGCTGCCCGCCGCCGTGTACTTGATCGCATTGTCGACCAGATTGCGCACCACGCGCTCGAGCAGCACCGGGTCCGTCTCCACCTGGACATCGACCGGCGCGACGCGAAACGCCAGCCCTTTTTCGCGCGCTACCGGGCGGTAATCCGCCTCGATGCGCTCGATCAACGCTTTCACGCTCGTCCGCCTCAGCTTGGGCCGCACCGCCCCTGCATCGAGTTTCGAGATGTCGAGCAGCGAATCGACCAGCGCCACCAGGGAGGCAAGCGCTTCGTTGATGTGGCCGGCGATTTCACTCGAGGCGCCGTCGGTTGAGCGCAAATTCAGGGCTGCGCTGTAGAGCGAGAGCGCGTGCAAGGGCTGGCGCAGATCGTGGCTGGCCGCCGCGAGAAACAGGGACTTCGCCTGGTTGGCTGCCTCCGCCACCCGGCGCGCCGCGTCGAGTTCCGTCACCAGCGCCTGGTTCTCGAAACGTATCGCGACGCCGGTCGTCACCTCTCTGGCAAAGCTGCCGGCAAAGCTGATCATGATCAAACCGTAGAACAGCAGCAGGACCGCGACCACCGGCGCGTGCGCGTTCCCCGTGATCAGCCAGGCCAATATCAACTGGCCCATGAAGACGCAGGCATAGCTCGCGTACAGCACCGAATACGCGCCAATCGAGGCCATGGCGCCGGTAACCCAACAGCAAATGATCATGGTCAGGAACATTTGCTCGATCGGTTCAAGCAAGGGGAAGAACAGGAACGGCGCGCTTCCCCCGACGATTCCGCTGATCAGGGTCGAGACGAACAGGAGCGCAACCCAGCGGCTCGGATTCTGTTCCACGACCCCGATGCGCGTTCCCGGCAACAGCAATAGCGCGCGGATTCCGTAGGCCGCGAGCGTGCCGGCGACCCAAGCGCTGCAGCGAACCCAGCCTACATCGGGTACGACCACGGCGCTGACGACAACGGCCACGATCAGCACGGCGACGGTGTTGCGGATCGCCTGCTGAACGACGAAGTGCAACTGGTGGACCAGAACCGGCACTTGCCCGGCGCCCCGCTCTGCGGCGGTAGCCGAAATCGAAACGGAGTGCTCCATCACGGCGCGCGGTGAGACCTGGCCGCAGTGCAGGCGCGGACTCTCCCGGCCCAACTGGCGATCATTTCGGATCTAATCATTCTAGACGGGGAACGTTCGGGGCGATGCCAGTCATGGGCGTAATGTAGCGCAACATGGACAAAAGCGCTGGACTCGCCGACTGCATCGTCGAGCTGTCACGGGTCACGCCGTTGAGCGATCGTGCGCCCCGACGCTCAGTCCAGCGTCCGCCGGAACGTTTTTATCCCCAGCACCAGAACGGCGCAGATGAACAACAAAATGGGCCAGGTGTGGCCCCACAGCAGATCAAGTCCGTTGCCCTTCAGGAGAATGCCACGCACCAGCACCAGGAAATGCGTCAGGGGCAGAACGCTGCCTACGGCCTGGGCCCAGTCAGGCATGCCCCGAAACGGAAACATGAAACCCGAAAGCAGCATTGAGGGCAGGAAGAAGAAAAATGTCATCTGCATCGCCTGCAGCTGGTTGCGGGCGATGGAGCTGAAGGTGATGCCCAGTGTCAGGTTGGCACAGATGAAAAGCAGCACCACGCCATAGAGCACGGCGAGGCTGCCGTGCATGGGTACATCGAACACCCAGCGCGCCGCCAGAAGGATCAGCGTTACCTGTATCAAACCGATCAGAATGTAGGGCACGATCTTGCCCGTCATCACCTCCACTGGCGTCGCCGGCGTCGACAGCAGGTTCTCGAAGGTGCCCCGCTCTCGTTCGCGGGTCATGGCTAGACCGGTCATGAGCACCATGGTCATGGTCAGGATCACGCCGAGCAGACCCGGAACGATGTTATAGGCGGTGAGGCTCTCCGGGTTGTAGCGGCGATGCACGCGCAGATCCACCGACGGCGGCGCCGGGCGCGCCAGTCCCTGCAGATCCGGGGCAAACACTTCCGTGCCCAGATGGGTCAGTACCGAGATGGCGCCACCCACGGCCATGGGGTCGCTGGCATCGGCCTCCACCAGCAGCGTCGGCATTTTGCCGCGCACCAGATCCCGATGGAAACCCACGGGAAAGGTAATGACGAACTGCACTTCGCTGCGATCGAGGCGCTGGTCGGCCTCGCGCTCGTCGACGCTGCCGACGATTTTGAAATAGCCGCTGTTTGCCATCGCTGCCACGTAGGCGCGGGCGTAGGGGCCGGGGTCGGCCATGACGACCGCGGTAGGAAGTTGCCTGGGATCGGAATTGATGGCGAAACCGAACAGCAGCAGCTGGATGATCGGGATGCCGACGATCATGCCGAAGGTAAGGCGGTCACGCTTCAGCTGGATGAATTCTTTGATCAGTATGCCGAGCCAGCGGGAGAAGGAGAAGCCGTTCATGGCGTTATTCCTGGAACGGGTCCTGGCTGTATTGCATCATGTGAATGAAGGCATCCTCCAGTGAGGGCGCAACGGCGGTCATCTGCAACGACGAGGTCTGGACAAAGGCGTCCAGGCTGGCTTTCAGTTTGGCGCCGTCTTTGCCGCTGATGTGCAGGGTCGCGCCGAAACTCGCCACCAGGTCCGCACCCGGGAGCGCGCGCAGGCGTTCGGCCAGGCCCTGAAGCTGTTCGCCGCTGATCTGCCAGGTATGCAGTTTCTGGCCCGCCACGACTTCCTGCGCGGTGCCCGCAGCGAGCAAAGTGCCGTAGGCGATGTAGGCGAGCCGGTGACAACGCTCTGCCTCGTCCATGTAGTGGGTGGAGACCAGCACCGTGATACCGACGGCAGAGAGCCGGTGGATTTCCTCCCAGAAGTCGCGCCTGGCCTTGGGATCGACGCCGGCGGTAGGTTCGTCGAGCAGCAGCAGCTTAGGCTGATGCAGCAGGCAGGAAGCCAGGGCGAGGCGCTGCTTCCAGCCGCCGGAGAGCGTCCCGGCCAGCTGATTGCGGCGGCCGCCGAGGCCGAGTTCCGCCAAGGCATCAGCCACGGCCGCTTTTCGCTCCTTCATGCCGAACATGCGCGCGACGAAATCCAGGTTCTCCCCTATGGTCAGGTCGTCCCAGAGGGAAAACCTCTGCGTCATATATCCCACCTGGCGCTTAATGGCCGCGCTCTCGGCAATCACGTCCAGCCCCAGGCAGGTGCCGCGCCCGCTGTCCGGCGTGAGCAGGCCGCAGAGCATGCGGATCGACGTCGTCTTGCCGCTGCCGTTGGGTCCGAGAAAGCCGAAAATCTCCCCCTGTTTGACTTGCAGCGAAAGATCCTTCACCACATGCTTGTCGCCGAAATGCTTGTTGATGCCGGCAACATCGATGGCAAGCGGCGCGGCATCCATCTCAGCGCTCGATCAGGCGGACATCGACGGGCAGCCCGGGGCGAAGCGCTGCGGCCTCCCCCGGCGCCGGTGCCGCCTCGACGCGGAACACCAGTTTCTCGCGGCTGCCGCGGCTGTAGATGACCGGCGGCGTGTATTCGGCCTGGGGCGCGATGAAGGTGACGGTTCCACGTATCGGTCTAGCGCAGCCGTCGCAGGCGGCTTCGATGCTGCGACCGGGGCGGATGTTGACGACGGCGGTTTCCGGAACGAAGAAGCGGATGCGTCGCAATTTGTCCGGCAGCAGACTCGCCACCGCCTGCCCCGCAGGCACCCATTCGCCTTGCCGGTAGTAGGTTTCGACAATTTCGCCGGCGGCTGGCGCGGCTACGACTTTCTTTTCCACTTGCCAGCGCTTTTGCGCCACCTGCGCGCGCGCCGCCTCCACATCGGCCTCGGCGGCGCGCATCTCGGGCACGCGACCCAAGGTGGCGCGATAGGTCGCCAGTTGTTGCCGAGCCGAATCCACTTGCGCCGCGTCACGTGCGCGCGCCGCGCGCGCCTCATCCAGCCGTGCCGATGAGATGTAGCCCTTTGCCGCGAGAGATTCCTGCTGGCGCAACTGACGATCCGAGAGCTGCAGGGCGGCCTCTGCCACGCGCACTTGGGCCTCGATCGCCGCCACTTCGGGCGCGCGATGCGGTTCGCTCAAGTTGCGCAATTTCTCGCGCGCCCCGCTCTCGCGCGCCGTAGCTTCGCGCAAGCCATCCAGCTCCTGGTCGGCCGCGATCGAAAACACCGGCGCCCCGTCGGCCACGCGGCTTCCACGCACGCCCTGAAGCGTGTCCAGGTAGCCCGCCAGGGGCGCAGCGAGGTAGAGGTATTCGCCTTCGATGTAGCCCTGAAAGCTGCCATCGTTGCCGTTGCTGCAGGCGGCGACCAGAGTCGCCAATATGCCTGCTGCGAGGAATCGTCGACCCGAAGCGCGAACAATTTTCATAATGAGCCTTTCATGGCACGTCGTGGCGCGCTCGGCGCGAGCAGCCGCAGCATGGCGGCGACTCCGTCCCGCAATTCGCGCGCAGAATCGGGATTTCTTTGCGCCTGATGCATGACTGCCAGTCCGACCACGGTGGCATGAAACAGCAGCGCGGCCTCCGCGCTCGCGCCAGGTCCCGTCTTGGCCAGGAGCGCTTGCACCAGGCCGCGCACATGTCGCAGAAGTTTTCGCAGCGGCTTGCGGATTTCCGAATCGGTGTCGGCGGCGACGATGAGCCCAATAATGACGCGAGTAGGCACGCCTGCAGTCATGACTTCGGCTACGGTCGCCGCCAGCGTGGCGTGCCGGGGGTTCTTCTCCAGTCGGACGGCAATATCCGCCATCGCCGCTTCGATCACCGCCTCGGCAATGCCGAGCAACAGGCCTGCCCTGGTCGGAAAGTAGTAGGTCAAATGGCTCTGCTTGATGCCTGCCGCCCTCGCCACTTGCGGCTGGGTCAGGGCCGCGATACCCCTTTCCTTCAGAAGGGCCGCGCCTGCGACCAGTATGGATTCTCTAACGCTCATCGGATTTCCTGCGCATCGGCCATGCTGGAAGCATTATCCCGCGTTTTGGTAAAACTACCAAACAATGCAAAAAATGCAATCCCGGTACCGCAGGTACGCGTCACCTTGGCCCGAGCGCAGGACGCCTCGGGCGATGCCAACGCCTCGATCGCGCCAGCGACCGCCATGCAGCGCGCCTCGCGGAGGCGGCTCAGCCGGTTGCGGCAGACCGACTCTCTACGGCGTGCGTGAAATGCAAGGCTGAAATGGCCGTGAGTGTGCCGCCATAGCTGCCTAGCAGTTTGATGCCGGAGGGAGAAACGACCAGGACACTGGCGCGGTGATCGTTTGCGTGTTTGCGCCGGACGACGATTCCTAGCTCAATCAGCCTAGCCAGTTTGCGGCGTACCGTGGTGCGCGAACTGAGATTCAGGAGAAACAGTTGTTTCAGCGTCAGCGATCGCCCCTGCTCCTCGGAATATCCGATCTCAATCACGAGATCGAAATCGATAAGGGACTTGAAGAAAGGCAGTTGCAGCCTCTCAAACTCCCTGATTTTCCTTAACCCAGTGAATAACTTCATGGTTTATATCGTTTTCATTCTCTTTTGCCTGGTTTCCGAACGCCTTCGATGCGATCCCGGTTGATTTTGATTTCCCTGCGCTTACCTCACAATGGATAGACGTCCACCATTGCGACAATTATGACTCGCCGTGCAGGAAAGTCTGTGCGGCCGCCTACACAGGCTGAAACCTCAATCAAGCCGGACTGCCACGCCCGGCTATGGCCGCAATGTCTGGACCATGCCCTGGGTGCCAAAATGAGACCCAATTATGCTTGCCGGCTTCATGACTGAGCCACACTATGCCAGCATCGAAGATCGACCAGCGCCTTCGGGAGGTACTCGCGCATTTGCCATCCGCCAGCGCGACGTAAGAAAACGGACCATCCGAATGCCGTAATCCGCCGGTTCGGATATCCGCAGCAAGCGTTTAATGCTAGTCGATCCTTCCCATTACCCGGAACAAGGGCATGAAAGATTTGGAATGGAAGGACGAATACCTGCTCGGCCTACCCGCGATAGATTTGCAGCACCAGCGCATTTTCGATTGCTTTGCAAACATCGCCCGAGAAGGATTGACTAAATGCGACAATTGGCTCGCGGATTCGTCGTTTATCCAACTCGTCGACAGCCTGCAGCAGCATTTTGCGTTAGAGGAAAGCATGATGCGAAGTTTATGCTATCCCGAAATTGCGCGGCACACTGAAGAACACCGTCAGTTCCACGCTGAGTTGCACGCCTTGGCGCAGAAATCCATTGGAACAGTGGGCGGCGTGTCGCACCAGATGATCAGGGTCTTTCAACGCTGGCTGCAGAAGCACATCATGGTGAGCGATAGACATTACGCGGACTTCTTTTCGAGTTCGGCGCACAAGAACTTGGGTAAGAAATAGCGAACGAAGTAGCGTCCGATGCGGCAGGCCCGTGCTCACAGATCGCCCTGGCTGGAACGCAGACAAAGAGCGAAACAGACGAAAGAGCGAACGTGAATATCGAAATTCCAGATAGCGTCAGGCAGCAGACGACCAACTGCCCACACGACTTCAGGTGCCTGGCGGATGGCCGCTGTGGCGATCAAGAATTATGCGAGGCCGAGTATTCGTACGGCGGAAATGCGCTTCGCATCCTGTCCGAAAGCAAGACTTTCCGTCCCTTTACGTAGCTTTCGGATTCGGCCAGGTATGCACCTGTCCGGTTCGCGATTATCTCCACACCAAAGTGCGTTTCAGAGTCGGTTGAGAGCGTTAGGCTTGCCGATACCAACGCGGTTTGAGGCAGCCTTTCGGAAAACGCACCGCGACGGCCTCAGCGCGCCGTTTCGACTCGCGACAGGATGCGCTCAAAGCGCTGCCGGTCGAGCGCATCGGCGACGCCTGGTTGCGCGCACCAGGCGACGAGGCGCTCGGGCGCGCTCGGCGCACCGCTGCTCGCCTGGCTGCTGAACCGCTCCTTCAGCTTTTTCACCTGCAGCGCGAGGCGCTGCGGCTGCAACTCGGCCGGGCTGTCCATGCCGAGCAGCAACTCGAGTTCGAGCAGGGCATCGCGGCGCGCTCCGGCCCCCTGCTCGATCCGCATCAGGTATTTTCCGGCCGCGGTCGCGTCGGCGAGGGCGGCGAGCGCAACGTCGCGCCGCGCCAGCATCTTCTTCTCCCACGCCGCCGACATCGCAGGCAGCGCCGCCCAGCGCGCCTGCACCGCAGCCGACTGCGTCGCAGGTTCGATGGCGCTCGGTCCTTGGCGCACCACGGCGTCCAGTTCTTCGCACAAGCGTTCCTTTGCCGCCAGCGTCTGCCAAACCGCGGCCTCGCGCGAGCGCGTACGCGCCGACAGCATCGCTTCGACCGCAGCCCTCCCTTTGCCGAAGCGGGCCTCGAGCTCGCGCAAATCGGGAGCGGATGCGCCGGCCCCGGACGCTCCTGCTTGTTGTTTCCACTGCTCCTGCAGTTCGCGCAGCCGTTTTCGAACTTCCTGGTCGTCCTTGTCGGTCGCCAGCGCGAGTTGCTCTGCCTGCGCGCACAAATCCTGCAGCGCGTGGCGATGCTGGTTCTTGCGGCCGTCCTCCTCCTTGCGCTTATTCTGGCGCGCTTCGAACACCGCGTCGCAGGCGGCGCGAAACTGTTTCCACAGCGCACGCTCGTCGCGCTGCGCCAGCGACATCGCCTTGGCATGCACCTGCCATCTGGCCTGAATCGCCTTGACCTGCGAGGGCACGTCGCGTTCCATGGCCTTGGCCGCAAGCGCCGCGACCTCGTCGATCAATGCCTGGCGCTCCGCCTTGGCCCGATCGCGCGCCGACGACAAAGCGTCGCGCAGCGGCGCGAGCGCAGTTTTGAAGCGCAGGTCGAGTTTCTTCCACGCGCCCGGATCGACGCTGCCCAAATCGCCTTCGCGCCAGCCGTGATCGGTGTCGCGCAGCCAGTGCTCGACGGCGCGCCAGTCAGCCGGTTCGCCGGGGAGGCTGGCAGCATGCGCCGCCGCCGCGGCGATAAACTCATCGCGCCGCTTGCGCGCTTCCTTCCGTTTCGCGGCCAGCTCCGAGAAATATCTCGCGGCAGGTGCGTAGGCTCGCTCGCAGGCGCCGTTGAAGCGCTCCCACAGCGCCTTGGGCACGCCTGCGTACTGCTGATCGAGCGCCTTCCACTCGTTGCGCAGTTTTTGCACTTCGAGCGCCAGCTGCGGCGCGTCCAGAGTCTGCGTCGCCGCGGCCTCCGCGCGCTCGCACAACTGCGTGCGGGCGTTCTGCTGTCCAAACGTTTCCCAGCGTTCGAGTTCCACCAGCTGCTGCACCAGGCGGCCCAGCCGCTGGATCGACGGTTTCGGCAGCAGGCCGGCGGCAGCCTTGAGCGCCTTGATCTGATCGGCCGCCGCGCGTGCAGCCGCAACCTGCCCAGCCGCTAGCGCCTGCTCCGCTGCGTGCAGCAAGGCATGCAGTTGGGCGCGCACCGCGTTCGCTTCCTGCTGCGTGGCTTGAATCTGCGCCAGCCGGCGCTGTTCGACGGTCGTCAGCGCGGCCTCGAAGCGCCGCGTCAGATCCGGGGTGCGGATCACCCGGCTCAGCGCCTGCCAGCGCGTGGGCAACTCCGCGTGATCGATGGAGGTGCCCGCGGCGAGCAATTCCGCTTCGATCACCAAGGCGTGCGCGTCGGCATGCGCCTTGATCTCTTCCTCCCACAGCGCGATGCGCTGCTCCGCCTGGTCCAGCCGCAGCAGCGCAGCCTCATCGCTGCGTCCCTGCGCTTCCTCGCGCAGAGCGCCGAGTTCGGCGCGCATTGCCGCCAACGCTGCCAACTCCGAGGGAACTGCAGTTGCGAGCGCAGCGATCCATTCTCGCAGGCTGCGCTCGAATTGCACTTTGGCACGCTGCTCGCTCTGCTCGCGCTCAAAGCGCGTCTGAATCACTTGACGCGCGGCCTCGCAGCGCGCGAGTCTTGCCGTCTCGCCGCTATGGTCCAGCGCCTGCCAGCGGCGGTCGAGGTCGATCACCGCAGTCAGTATCGGACCGGGCTCAGTCGCCAGCGCCTCCAGCTGCGCAATGACGGCATCGGCTTCGCCTTCCTGCGCCTGGCGCTGCTTGATCGCCTCCATGCGCTGTCGGGCGAGCTTGGCCACCCCATGATCCTTGTTCTTCGCCGCTTCGGCGAGTTTGCGCAGACCGTCCGGCGTATGCACGCGCTCCGCAGCGCTGATCCGGGTCTCCGCGTGTTCGGCGCGAAGCGCTAGATCGACCAACGCGGCTTCGTCGCGGATGGCGGCGATCGCGGTGCGCCGCCGCCCGGCGTCATGCGTCTGGCGCACCACCTCGGCGCGTATCGCGTCGGTGCAGCCCTGCGCTATCAGCATCGCCGTGGCGCCCTCGTCGTCCGGCGTCAGTGCCAGCGCTCTGGCCAGCGCCGGTGCTAGCGCGAGCCGCACCGCATTATCGGCTTCCGCATTCCAGGCGACGACCAGCGCTGCCAGATCGGAACACCGGAGCGCGGCGGCCACGCGCACCTCCGGCGCCGGGTCGGCGGCAAGCAACTGCGCCAGTTCACCCGAATCCGGCGGCAGCGCCGCAATGCCGAGAACGCGTTGTGCGGTCTCGGCGTGCTGATGCAAGGGAGTACGTGAAAACAGGTTGCTGATCATGGGTTGGGTCGGCTTCGGCGTGTCGGTTGCAACGCTTGCAATGTGATTTAGGGTAGGTGTTTCAATACGCGCAACGCGATGGTAACCAAAAACCGCGCCATCGGTGGATAATTCGGGACAGAGGGCATACGGATCCGGCTTCACGCGCAAGACTCAGGTCCGATGCAAAGGATGAGCGCATCGGCGTCTCAGTTCAGTTGCCAAAGCGCGACATTGAGCACGGTGGCAAAACTGACCCAGGCGGCGTAAGGAACGAACAGCATCCCGGCGACACGGTCGCGCTGCCAGAACATCACGGTCGTGGCCAGGATCGCGAGCAGCAGAACCAATATCTCGGCCAATGCCCCGGCGATCGAACGCAGACCGAAGAATACGATCGACCAGCTCATGTTCAGCACCAGCTGCAGCGCAAACAGCGTCAGCGCCGCGCGCGCTCCTCGCAGGCCGTCGCGTCGCCACACCCTCCAACCGGCCACTGCCATCATGAAAAAGAGCCCGGTCCAGACCGGCGCAAAAATACTATCCGGCGGGTTGAACCACGGCTTCGCCAGCGCCTGGTACCAGGTGCCGACGCTGCTCGCAGTCGCTGCGCCGCCAACAGCCGACGCGGCGAGGCAAATTCCGAGGAATGCAACGAAGCCGAAGAATTCGCGCCGGTCTAACAAGGCGGTCAGGCAAGCTTGCCGAAAAAACGGATCAAGGCGTCGGCCGTCGGTTGCGGTCTCTCGATCCAGAAAAGATGCGAGGCATCCGCGAGCATCACCAGTTGCGCGCCGGAAATGCGGCCGGCAATCAGGCGCGAATTCTCCGGCGGCACCAGCGGATCGCCCTCGCCCGCGATCACCAGGGTCGGTGCCTTGATCTGCGGCAGATCGGCGCAGCCATCGAATGCGCCGATGGCCTTGAGTTGTCCCTTCACTGCATGCGTCGGCGTCGGGTTCTGCTCGCCGAGGTCGAACAGGTGTTCGATCAGTTCGCGCTGGTTGCGGCGAAACCCGGGCATGAAGAACACCTCCTCCTGCAGCCGCGCCACCTCGCGTGCGTCCATGGTGTCGTTTGGCGCCAGGCGCATCAGCTCGCCGATGCGCCGTTCCGGGGCAATCGAGCCGTTGCGGCCGCAGTTGGTGCAGCCCAGCGCCAATCCGCGCACCTTGCGCGGATGGCGCGTGGCGAGGCGCTGCGCGATCATCCCGCCCATGGACACACCAAACACATGCACGGCGCTCAATCCGAGCCCGGCGATCACTCCCGCGCAATCATCGGCGAAGGCTTCGATGCTGTAGCCTTCCTGCGGCTTGTCGGAATTCCCCGTGCCGCGGTTGTCCATCAGGATCAGTTGGAACTGCTCGGCCAGAGGCGTCAATATACCTTCGAGCCAAACTACGCGGCTGCGGCGAAAGCCGTTGATCATCAGCAACGGCGGGCCATCGCCCCGCAGTTCATAGTCAATCGATAGCTCGCCGGCGTTCAATTTGGGCATGGGTCCGCTCCTGGGAATCGATATGTTCGTTCGGCCTGCGGACCATTTCGGCCGCCAGCCCTTGAGTCGTCCGGCGCCACAACTAACCCCGCGCAATACGCATCTTCATGGCTGCACTGCATCCGCACACGACGACTCGAGGTCAATTGTACGCCCCCCCGCCTCGGCTATGCAGAACCGCCGCGATTGCCATCGCGGCAATTGGTTACAATCACGCCATGCGATCAAACCAGGTCCCGCCGGTCGGCCGCAACGCAATCACTGATCGAAGTTGCGCGACGGCCAAAAAGCGACAAGGACTGCGCTGGCCTTGGTATCTGGCAGCGTTCGTGATCGGCGCGAGCGCGGCGCTGGCGGCCGCGAGCGAATTGGGATTTTCCCGCAGCGTCACCAAGGGGCTGCTGGAGCATTTCGCGGCCAAATTCGGACCCGGCAGCAGAACGCGCCTGGTCGGCTGGCAGGATTTCGTGCGCGCCGTTCCGGCAGAACGACGACAGCTCTCGACCAGCGAGCTGGAACTGCTCAGCTCGGTCAACACCTATATCAACCGTGTCCCCTTTGTGACCGATATGGCGCATTGGGGGGTGGAAGACTATTGGGCCACGCCGGCGGAATCGCTGGCAAGCAACGGCGCCGATTGCGAGGATTTTTCGATCGCCAAGTATTTCACGCTGAAAGAGCTGGGCGTGCCGATCGAGCGCCTCAGGATCACCTATGTCAAGGCGGTGCGGTTGAACCAGGCCCATATGGTGCTTGCCTATTACCCGGTGCCGAACGGCGTGCCTTTGATCCTCGACAATTTGGAAGACAAAGTCAGGCTGGCGTCGGAGCGATCCGATCTGATCCCCGTGTACAGTTTCAACGACGAGGATGTGCTGCTCACGCGCCCGGG
>Ga0334722_10000573_pt1 | contig 52691 bp, 47 predicted proteins | sample C3_bottom_MG_FD_207210 | JGI IMG/M metagenome (GOLD analysis project Ga0334722, IMG submission 207210) | Sediment microbial communities from Yellowstone Lake, YNP, Wyoming, USA - C3_bottom | ecosystem: Environmental > Aquatic > Freshwater > Lake > Sediment | place: USA: Wyoming | collected...
CGGTATTTGTCTTTCTTCGTGGAGGTCATGTCGAGCCTAAAGTTTTTGTGTGGTAACAAAAAATTTAAAGACTCGCGACTCTTAGGGCAAGAAGATCCTCACCCGTAGCTATTTATGCAACAAAGCCTAATTAAATTAGGAAGTCGCTAGACAAAGATCTGATTTAGATGGAATTGCGCAAAGCCGTTTTCTTCTACCGTCACAATTTCAGAACTTTGAAAAGTATCCAGAGTCTGCTAAAATCGAACCCTTTGGGACGGATTTTAGAATGAGAGCTAAAAGAAGAAAAAATGAATGAGATCATTAAGGTAATAAATCTATCTAAAACATTTGTAGTCAGAAAAAACTTTCCAGGCATTTTTGGAGCCATTAAAAGTCTTTTTAATGCGCAGAAAGAAACGATTTCGGCTGTTAAAGAAATTTCATTTTCCATCAAACATGGAGAGCGCGTTGCTTTTATTGGACCTAACGGCGCAGGTAAATCGACTACAATCAAAATGCTCACAGGCATTCTATACCCCACATCTGGCCTTGTCGTAGTCTTAGGTTTAGTTCCATGGAAAAGTAGACATCGCCTTGGATATAAAATAGGGACAGTTTTTGGCCAAAGAACACAATTATGGCATCATCTACCTCCATCAGATACGTTTTTCCTCTTGTCAAAAATATATGAAATAGAACGGTCTATTTATGAGATTCGTCTAAAAGAATTGGTTGAAATTTTTGAAATAGGTCCATTTTTTAATAAACCAGTGCGACAGCTTTCTCTCGGAGAGAGGATGCGATGTGAGCTTGTAGCAAGCTTACTGCATAATCCCCAAATCCTTTTCCTAGATGAGCCAACGATTGGTCTGGACATTAATGCAAAGCTGAAAATTCGAGGCCTCTTAAATAAACTCTCTAAAATCTATGGCACCACCCTATTTCTGACATCGCATGACACGGCCGATATTGAACAGGTTTGTGAACGGGTGATTGTCCTAGATAGAGGAATCATTATTCTAGATAGTTCTCTGAAAGAACTCAAAAAGACTTCCTTTAAAAGGAAAGTGTTATCTATAACTACAGACGCTAAAAAACTTACAATAAACATTCCTGGTACGAAAGTAATAAATAATGAAAACCATCATTTTGTCTGTGAAGTAAATCTTGCAGAGACCACAATTGATTATGTCATTCACGAAACTCTCAAACAAACCAGCCTAAAAGACATAACAATTGAAGACCCTTCAATGGAAGAAATCATCCGCAATCTATATGAAACAACTGCCTTATGATTAAAACTGCCAAATATTTTGCAATCTTTAGATTAGCCATCATTCATACCTTGAAAAATTACAAAGCCTTGATAGGTCTCAACTTATTTCTTGTTGCGTGCTTATTAGTTTTTGCCCATCTTTGGAAGGCCGCCGCTACAAAAATTGGCGTAATTGATTTAAATCCAGAACAATTGCTTTGGTATATCGCTTTAAATGAATGGGTATTAATAGCCATTCCCGATATTCAAATTGATATCGAGCAGGATCTCAGAAGTGGCAAGCTAGCTTACCTTCTGCCTAGGCCCATTTCATATTTGACAGCGACTTTTTTTCAGGGTCTCGGGACTCTCTGCGTCAATTTACTTGCATTAGGACTTATTGCATTTTTATTTACTTGGTGGAGAATTGGAAGTTTTCCCTTTAGTATTGCAGGTCTTGCTGTGATTATGATCCTAGGCATCTCAGCTGGTACTCTGGGTGTAATCTTTCAAATGCTCATAGGCATTTCAGCTTTTTGGTTAAAGGAAGTAAGCCCTTTCAATTGGATCTGGGAAAAATTACTATTTGCGCTTGGTGGCCTAATTCTTCCTCTTACAATTTATCCTCTTTGGATCCAAAAGATAGCCTACTGCACCCCTTTTCCTGCCATTTTAAGCCAACGAAGTGCTCTTGCAATCGATTTTAACTTAGAACAAGTTCTCCTTGTTACAAATTCTCTGGTTTTTTGGGGGATTGTGGGTGTAAGTAGTCTAATCCTGCTTTACCACAGAGGATTGAGAATCTTGAACATCGAAGGGGGATAGCATAAAAACTGTTTCATTTTTCCTCACGCTTCTGCACACCAGTATTCGAGCTTCTATCAGTATGCGAGGAGCTTTTCTTCTTGAATCGGCATTGATGATTACAAACAATCTGATTTTTTTTTCAATGTGGTGGATTTTTTTTCAACAATTCCATGACGTTGGAGGATGGGGGATCAATGACATGGCTGCATCAATGGCAATTTTGTCAGGAGCTTACGGTCTTGCAAATATTTGTTTTGGAGGTGTGAAAAATTTAGGAATTGTCATTTTGAGTGGTGATCTAGATCCTTTCATGACTCAACCTAAAAACCTTTTGATCCATTTAATCGGATCTAAATCCCACTCGAAAGGGTGGGGGCACATAATGACTGCTGTTATACTCATTAGCTTAACTGAATTCGCTAGTGGAATTAAACTTCTCCTGACTTTGCTACTGATTCTGACGGGCACCTTGATTCTGACGTCTTTCGGAATTATTGTGCACAGTTTGACGTTTTGGTTCGGACAGATCGAATCAATTTCTCAAAAATATTTAGACTCCTTTTTTCTATTTTCTCTATACCCGACCAATATTTATTCGGGACTCTTACAGATTATTATGTTCACGTTAATTCCCGCAGGCCTGATTGGATATATTCCAGTGGAGCTGCTCCGCAATTTCTCATGGGTTGGAATGACGATTCTGTTACTCAGTTCTGGCTGCTTATGCATTTTTTCCTTCTTTTTTTTCCATCTCGGATTAAAACGATATGAGTCTGGAAATCAATTCGGAATACGCCTCTAGTTTTTTGCCCTTGATAGAAAAGATACCCCGGAGCTAATCTCCCCTGATCCATCAACCCAACAACCGGAGGTTCTATGGAACTTGATTTCGGCAATTAATACGCTTTAGCAAAAAAGTGGAATGAGTGTCTTTGGCGTGGGCTTACGCTCACGCCAAAGACTTTAATTTTTGGTTCTTCATCCTGAAAAATTGGCTCTCTGTTATTCGATAAATCCTAAATTGAGGTTTTGGATGAAAAAAGTTTTAGCCCCTTACATGAGTGTTGGTTTTAAAGAAAAAAACTTGTATTTGGGGTTTGGATCCATAAAGAAAATTATATACGACAAACTTGAACAAAAGTTAATCCTTGAAATATTAGCATCATTGAAAGTCCCCTCCGATAAGTCAGACGTGTTCAGGATTCTTTCCCACAAGTATCATAATCATGACTTTTTAAATAAGTGGATCGATGAGATATTCGAAAGTCCTTTCGTCATTGAAGATATGATCTATGATAGGGAAGATAGGTACAGCAGAAATTTATTATATTACAATTTAAATCACGTAGATCCTTTAAAAGTTCAAAATGCCTTAGCGACTAAACATGTTTTGATTCTTGGTTGCGGTGGTATAGGAAATCTAGCAGGATTAATGCTAGCTACTTTAGGTCTTAAACATCTGACCCTAATTGATAGCGATGAAATCGAGCTTTCTAATTTAAATAGGCAATTTGCTTTTTGCGAAAAAGATGTAGGCTGTCTTAAAACATACGTTCTAAAAGAAGCTATTCAAAATCGAAATTCAGCAATTCGGGTTGATACTTTAGAGTTGAAAATAACGGCTGACAATAAACACTTGATTCCTAAAGCAGATATGATGATTCTCTCAGCGGATTCACGCGGAATAGTGCCGCTAATTAATGAATATTCGTTAATTAATAACATTCCTTATTTAAATATTGGATACATCCAAGATATTTCCTGTTGGGGGCCTTTCGTTATCCCCTATCAAACAAGCTGTTTTTTATGTCAAAATAACCTAGCTAATCAAGAGCCCGACCACGAATTAGCAAAATGGGTGAATTTAATTAATGAAAAAATTCAAGTTCCTTCAAATAGTTTTGTAAATACAATTGCAGCTTCTTTGGGAGTTCTGGATGTTGTGAGATATTTGGGAGGCTTTGGTCAAATTATGAGCATAAATAAGAGAATTGGGCTACATACCGATTCATTACGGTGGGAAACTCAACCTTGGGAGAGAAATCCAAAATGCATTTGCAATACAAGCCATTAAAGATCGTCTTGATTGGAAGAGGCCATGCAGCAAAATACTGCTTTTCTGCACTAATAAATTCTCGACATATGGGAAACGGTTATATTTCTGGAGTGGTAACAGAAATTATTAATCCTCTCAATAAAGCTGTTTGTTATACTGTTTACAATTTTGCAAAGCACATGAAATTTAATGCGTTGACCGAAGATATTAACTCAGTGGAAGGACTCAAGTGGCTCGACAAAATCCAACCAGACTTGGGGATCATGATGGGGTATCCCAAAAGATTAACGAAAGAAGTGATTGATCGATTTAGTAAATTTATTTTGAATATCCACCCCTCTGACTTACCCAAGCACCGAGGAGGATTCCCTTTACACCAGCAAATTATTCAGAATGATCCCTTAGTCATTACAATCCATAAAGTAGATGCTCGTTTGGACGCTGGGCCCTGGACATATAAAACTTCCCCTTTGGATCTATCCTGTTTAACTAGTGAGGAAGTTTATGGATTGGTCAAACAACAAGCAACTTTAGCTATGTTGGCGATATTAGAAAAGATTTCTAAATATCAAGATCTTTCATTTTATGAACAGAATGAATTATCTGCATCTTATGCTACTAGAGTAACGACGACAAAATCTCTCCAGCGAATTGACTGGAATGATGACATAGACCGTATCTGCACAATTATACGGGCAGTGGGAACTCGACTAGGTATTTCTGTTTCGCTTAACACTCAAAGTGGAAGGAAAATTGAAGCCAAAATCCACAGTGCTTATGCACTCCATATGAAACATGATTATTCTCCAGGACAACTTCTCTCGTATGAAAACGGAAGCTATCAAGTCGCTGCAAAAAACGGGTTTGTCATTATTGAAGACTTAAGATGCGGCAGGGGAAAATCCTTGGTCTTAAAATCCTGTTCTATTGATAAAATAGAAAAACTTGGTTCAATTAATAAAAAGGCAGTTTTATGATAAAAATTATTCTTTATGCTTCTTTATGTATGTGTATTGATTTTCATCAAATTTCTGCTTGTGCCAGATTACTGCCTCCAATGAAAACGATGCTTCTCCTAAGCCCTCCGAACGCTATTGTCTTGAAGGCCTTTGACAATATTCCATTTTTTTCTAAAATAATTCGGGAAGGAAAATCACCTCATGTAACTTTTTGCATGGTATCTGGATTTTCTCTCTCTTCTTTTCAAAAGACCCAAGGAATGAATAACATGGTGCATAAAAGTGATTGTATTTTCTGCCAAATCGTTAGAAAGGAAGCTAAGTCTTGGGTGATTTGGGAATCATCTAAACACATGGCGTTTTTGTCCATCTATCCAAATATGAGAGGTGTAACGGTCGTAATTCCGAAAACCCACAAGGCGAGCTATGCATTTGATCTGGAAGATCAAGAATTGGCAGAGCTTATTCTTGCGGCTAAGCTAGTAGCTAAGATATTAGATAATAAGTTGGAAGGTGTTGGACGCACAGCTTTAGTATTAGAAGGATTCGGGGTTGACCACGTTCATGTCAAACTTTATCCATTGCCGAACACTGCCCACCTAGCCGCGAACTGGCAGCCGATCAAATCAAATAATAGACAATATTTTGATCAATATCTAGGGTATATCTCTAGCAATGATTCTAATCGCACTAGCGATGAAGAGTTAGATCAATTATTCAAGGTATTATCCGAAAAAAAATCTGATTAATGAGAAAAAGATATGTCCAAAAAATATTTTGCTTATAGAATTGCTTTTTTCTTTTTTCTGCTGACAAGCTTTAGTTTGTCGGCGTCAAGTTTGAAATCAGATCGAATAATCCCAAGAGATCAAGAAAAGGTATTTTTTATTTTATTTGGTCCGCCAGCTTCGGGAAAAATGACCATTGGACAAGAACTTGCCCAACGAACGGATCTCAAATTATTTCATAATCATTTGGTCATAGAACCCTTGCTTACAATCTTTGATTTCAAGGAACCATGTTTTAGAAATCTCGTTCAATCTTTTCGAAGTCAGATTTTTGAGGAAGCAGCCAGGAACTCTATGAAAGGGATCATTTTTACGTTTGTCTGGAATTTTAATAATGAGCAGTCCAAGGATTCTATGGATTCATGGTCTAAATTTTTTAAGGATGTGGGCGGAAAAGTCTATGTCGTTGAACTGATCTGCGGTTTAGATGAGAGATTGCAAAGGAATCGGACAGAAAATAGATGCCTTCATAAGCCTTCCAAAAGAGATCTAGAAAAATCTGAAGCAATTTTACTCGAAAATGAAAGGAATTGGAAAATGCAATCGGATGAAGATTTTTATTATGGAGATAAATTTTTGAAAATTGATAACACTGATAAATCTCCTTCAGAAATTGTTGATTTAATTATAAGATATTTTGATATTTAAGAAGAAATAATTGTGATTCCATCATACCGATTAGGTTTTACTTGATTGTAAAGCGGCTTTACATTTGGTAGAATGGGAAGCTATGAAATTCGATGAATTGGAAGCGATTGTTGGGCGATTGATGAGTCCTCCTTTGAGGGGTCAGATTCAAATAGGGTTTGATCGTAGAAGGGAAAAGTTTATTTTGTCAGTGCCGATCTTTCGGGGAGAGGCGGCGGCAGTCAGGGGATATGTAGAGGCGAGAAGTGGGTATGTGTTTAGGCCATTTGAGACGGTGTTTAGGGCGGATGGGAAAGGAGTAAGGTTGGTGCAAGAGGTGCCTTTTCAGTGGGGCTTTCAACCGACAATGCGTGAGTTAGTGATGCAGTTTTGGCAGATGGCGAAGCGATGCCATCAGATGCTTCATGGAATCGCAGTGGAAGAGCGATTTTCTCGGAAAAAATTCTAAAGTCCAGCGGATATGTATGCGGGTTAGCGCAAAGCAGCGATGAGTTCTTTCGCCTCTACAATGCGAACATCGGAGGGAATCCTGAGGTGTTTGGGTTTTTCTGGGATGAAAAGGACGTAATGAACTTGGGCATTGGGGTGCCGTTTTACTGGTGGGATCCCTTTGTTTTTTAGTTCTTCAATGGTTTTTTGAACCCATTGGGCTGAAGGCTTTTTTTCCGTCCATTTTACTTCGCCGATGAGGAAGTGGCGGCCATCGGGAGATTGAGATAGGACATCCCATTCAGGGCCTTGCCCTTGCCAAAAGCGGCCAGCGTGCTCATAGATGGTTTCCCATTTTTCAGAGAGAATCGGAACGGCTGAGCGGCAGAGTTCTTCCCAAGTCGTGGCAAATAGGCCGGGAAGCCCCTCTTTTAGCCATTGATGACGAACAGAAGTAGACACTTGAGAAAACAGGCTGCGCCTAGAGGCGACTACTTTAAACCAGAAACGGAGAAAAGGGTCCTTAATTTTGTAGAGTGTTTTTTTGGAATTTTCAGGGTCGGTTCCGTAAGGTATTTCTCGTTGAATGAGATCTAGTTCAATCAACCGTTCAATCGGACGGCTGAGAGTTGTGGTGGGTTCTCCCATACGGCTTGCTACTTCGGAAAGGCGATTTGCTCCCAAACCAATGGCATCTAAAATTGGCCTTAAATGGATGGCTGGAGGAGATTCTTCGTAGAGAAGGCGCTGGGGTTCTTCATTTAAAGGGCCCATGGGATCGAGTACTAATCGATCGATTGTTTCGTAGAGATCGCTTTCCATTTTGCTCGCAAGTTCCCAATAACGGGGGATTCCTCCCCAAATGGCATAAGATTCTACAATATCTCTCGGAGTTTTCAGTTTTAAGGCTTGCTTCATGTATCCAATGGAGATTGGATGGAGTTTGATGAGCTCATCAGCTCGCCCATAGAGAGGTGCCGATTCGTTTAGAATGACGCTCTGCATCATCCGTTGAGAAGATCCGCACAGCACTACGACTAAGTTTGCCTTTTTTGCTTCATGGTCGATGAATTTTTGCAGAATACTTGAGAGCTCTGGTGATTCAGAAATTAAATAGGGCAATTCGTCAATCACAATGGGCCCTCTCCATTTTGCTTGGAGAGCATCGCGAGCTAATCTTAAAAACAGGGATTGCCAATCGGGATATTCAGCTTCGGAAAAACCTGGTAAAGCTTGTTCTATGGCCAAGGCGAGAAATTTTCTTTGAATAGAGGGAGACGATTCATCCGCTACGAAATAGACGCCACTGTTTTTCTCTGTCCACTCCAATAGGAGGCGAGTTTTTCCTACGCGTCGGCGTCCCCAAATCACAGCCAATCCAGCTATACGGGAACGGAATAACCGCTCCAGTCGGTCTAATTCTTTATGACGGTTGACGAATTTCATTGCGGATCTCCTATTACTAATTATTATGCAGCAAAACATCATGTTTTACAACATAATGTTAGAGTGTATAATGTTAAGTCTTTGTGAGTGAAGGAGTTCTAAAGTTCAATTGCGGGAATAGAGATCTTGCCAGGCGGGTGTTTGTGCAGGAATGGGTGGACGTCTGTCTTGAGGAAGGCGGCGACTTGTTCAGGCGCGCGGCCAATGAGTTGGGGGAGCTGGGTGAGGGCTTCGAGTTCTGGGTGAGTGAGGCGGAAGTCGGGATCTTTGACGACGGCGGCAAAGAGGGTGGCGAGGTCGTGGTGGTGGGAGAGGTTGCGGAGCTTTTCGTGGAGGTGTTGACGGCTGGCCCCTTTTTTGGTGGAAAGCATGAGGATGTTTTCCATGCAGAGGTGGGGAAGGTGGGTATGGAGGTGTTGGAGGGAGGTGGTGGTTTGGATATGAGGTGAGGAGAAGATGTGGAAGAGGAGGTTGAGGATGGCATCGGTGGCGAGGAAGGATTCGGGGATGGCGAGGCGGCGGTTAGAGGAGTCGTCGAGGGAGCGTTCGAGCCATTGGGTAGCGAGGGTGTAGGCGGGGTTTTGGGAGAGGGAGATGGTGAACCGGGCAAGGCCACAGATCCGTTCGCTATAGATGGGGTTCCGCTTATAGGGCATGGCGGAGGAACCGACTTGGGTGGGGTCAAGGGGCTCTAGGATTTCTTGTTCGTGGGCGAGGAGGCGGAGGTCGGTGGCGCATTTGTGGGCAGAGGCAGCGAAGGAGGAGAGGGCGTTGAGGAGAGAGAGGTCGAGCTTGCGGGTGTAGGTTTGGCCGCTGATGGGAAGGATGTGTTGGAAGTGGAAGGTGGCGGCAAGTTCTTGTTCGAGTTGGAGGATTTTGTGGTGGTCATTGTTGAAGAGGGAGAGGAAGGAGGCTTGGGTACCGGTGGCTCCTTTGAGGCCGAAGAATGGGAGGTTGTCGAGGAGGCGAGACCAGTCTTGGGCATCGAGGAGAAAGTCTTGGAGCCAGAGGCAGAGGCGCTTGCCAATGGTGGTGGGTTGGGCAGCTTGGAAGTGGGTGTAGCTAAGGCAGGGGTCAGATTGGTGTTGGGCCGCGAGGCGGGAGAGGAGTTGGAGGACATGAAGGAGTTTTTGGAAGAGGAGAGAGAGGGCCTCTTTGAGTTGGATGAGGTCGGCGTTGTCAGTGACGTAGGAGGAGGTGGCGCCGAGGTGGATGATGGGTTTGGCGTCGGGGCAGGCGTCGCCGAAGGCGTGGATATGGGCCATGACGTCGTGGCGGAATTTTTTTTCGTAGGTGTGGATTTTGTCAAAGTCGATGTGGGTGGCGGCCGACTCCATTTGGGCAATTTGTTTGGGCGTGATGGGGAGGCCATGTTTGTGTTGGGCTTTGGCGAGGGCAATCCAGAGGCGGCGGAATGTGAGGGCGCGCCACTGGAGGGAGAAGAGGTGGGATAGTTCCGGTGAGCAGTAGCGCGCCGAGAAGGGACTAGCGTATTCTTCTTGGCGCGCGGAGTGGGTCATCGTTTATCGAGGAGCGTATGGAGTTGCGTGAGGAGATGAGCGATTTGCTTTTTCTCTTCTTCTGAGGGGACGCAGAGAGGATTTTTGAGCATTTCACGTGACCGCTTGAGGAAGATGATGGCGTGAGCCGCATAATTGGGGTGGCGCCGATCGTCTTCAGCGAGGGGAAATTGGTGCCGAATGAGGGTGAGCAGTTCTTGTTTTGCTTGTCCGTTATAGTTGCGAACGATCGATTCTTTTTGTTCGAGCGTTCCTTGACGAGAAGCGAGAGAGTAGACTGCTTGGCGAGGCATTTGGTCGATTTTGAGATGGAGCGGTTGCGGCATCGAGTTGTAGAACTCGTAGTATTGGAGAAAGTTGTAGGGCGTTTGCCGATTGCCGTAGGTGGCAAAAAGCCAGGCAGTGAAGGCGCCATCGCGATATTTTTTGAGGATTTCTTGTGCTCGTTTGATCCGTTCGCCGTGGAGAATGACCGCTTGGTTAGTGATCGCTTTGACTTCTGAGGTGATGGTGGTGAGGGTTCTTAGGTCAGGTTCGAAGTCGTCGGTTTCGTTGTGGCGGAAACTTTTGAGGATTTGTTCGAGGCTGGCCTTTTCTGTGTCGTTGAGCGCAGAGACGCGAAAGACGCCGGAGAAACTGGAGAGTTCCCCGTTGTTAGATCGCTCGACGAGCGCTGTCATTTTAGGCTGACTAGTGTCTTTTAGTTTGAATCGCAGATTGAGCAAATCATTGAATTTTGACATACGCTACGTCCTCGTTAAAATTTCTTGTGTGAGGGCCATGTAGTCGAACGATGCACGGCTGCTTGGAGCCGTCTCGAAAATCGGTTTGCCGTAGATGGTCGCCTCAGATACTGCGATATCGCGTCTGATTTTTGCTTGCAAGAGTTTTCCTGGAAATGTTTCTTCAATCACACTTAAAAATGCGTCGTTACTTTTTCCGCGCGCATTCCAAAATGAGAGAGCCACACCGAGAATTTTGGTGCTGTGCCTTTCCGAAATATTGTTGATGAAAAGAGAAAGGCGTTGCAGTCCCTTGACGCTGTAAAATTCAGGTGTGGCGCAAACGAGAGAATATTTTGAAGCGATGAGGGCCGATTCGGTGAGCCAGCAAAGAGAGGGTGGAGTATCAATGAGGATAAAGTCGTAGTTGAGATGGCGCAGAATTTCTTTCAGTCGCTCGTGCGAATAACGGTCGGCTGCGAGTGAACCCGAGACTTCGACACGCTCTAACCAGGTGTCAGCTGGAATGATGTGCATATTTGGAATGCAGGTGTCGAGAATCACTTCTTGGATATTTTTTTCGCCTTGTAAAACGGGCGCCATGCTGTCTTGTTCATCGGGATCGAAGCCGAGGCCAGTGGTGAGATTGGCTTGGGCATCAAAATCGATGAGGAGGACTTTTTTTTGGTGGTATTTGCACAAAGCAGATCCGAGGTGGAGCGACGTAGATGTCTTGGCCGTTCCCCCTTTAAAACTACTGACGCAGATTGTGGTCATGTAAATTCCTTTTACATTGTCGAATAGGGCGACATCAAAGCCTTTGTGTCGCGTTCTGTTTCGACTTTAGCAAGAAAATCTGAAATGTCAATCTCGCCGTGTACGACATTATCGCGGGTGCGGAGAGCAGCCGTGTGATTTTCTATTTCTTTGTCGCCAACGGTGAGCATGTAATTGGTTTTGAGAAGTTGTGCGGTGCGCACTTTTTTGCCAACTGATTCGCTTGTGTCATCAACGTCGCACACGATGTTTTTGCTTCGGATTTTTTTCGCGAGCTCTTGTGCGTAGGGGATGTGTCGATCGGCGACGGTGAGGATGCGAACTTGGTATGGGCTGAGCCAGAAGGGGAATTTTCCAGCGAAGTGTTCCACGAGGATGCCAAAGAACCGTTCGATCGAGCCAAAGAGAGCTCGGTGGAGCATGACGGGCCGTTTGTGGAGTCCGTCACTGTCGACATATTCGAGTTGGAATTTTTGGGGTAGTGACATGTCGAGTTGGATGGTTCCACACTGCCAATGGCGTCCAATGGCATCGCGGATGTGGACGTCGATTTTAGGACCGTAGAAAGCGCCATCTCCTTCATTGATTCGGTATGAATGGCCGGAGTCATCAAGGGCGCCTTGGAGGCCGCGGGTCGCATTGTCCCACTCTTCGTCACTGCCGATGGTTTTGGATTTTTCAGGACGAGTGGAGAGTTCAAGGCGGTAGGGAAGGCCGAAAGTGGAGTAGATGAGATCGGCTTGGCGCAAGAGTTGGTTGATCTCATCGCGGATTTGGTCTGGACGCATGAAGAGATGCGCGTCGTCTTGGTGAAAGGCTCGAACGCGGAAGAGTCCGTTGAGAGCACCGGAAGCTTCAAAGCGGTGCACGTGGCCGAATTCTGCGACGCGCATGGGAAGCTCTCGATAGCTGTGGGTGGCCGATTTGTAGTAGAGCATGCAGCCGGGGCAATTCATCGGCTTGATGGCAAATTCCCGGTCTTCGATTTGGGAAGTGTACATGTTTTCTCTGTAGTGGAACCAGTGGCCGGAGCATTCCCAAAGTTCTTTGCTGAGCATGGTGGGTGTTTTGATTTCGACGTAGCCGCTGTTGCTGAGAATGCCACGGAGGAAATCGATGAGTCGGTTCCAAATGATTAGGCCGCGAGGGTGGATGAAGGGCATGCCAGGCCCCTCTTCTTTGAATGAGTAGAGATCGAGCGCGGCGCCGATCACTTTATGGTCGCGCTTCTTCGCTTCTTCGAGAAAGAGGAGGTAATCTTTCAGCCGTTTCCGATCGGGAAAGGAGATGGCGTAAATGCGTGTGAGCATTTCCCGGTTCGAATCGCCGCGCCAGTAGGCGCCAGAAGTTTTGAGAATTTTAAAGGCTTTGATTTTACCAAGCGCTGCGATGTGAGGGCCTCGGCAAAGATCGGTGAATTCCCCCTGCCGATAGGCAGAAATCGGCTCTTCATTAAAGCTGTCGATCAGTTCACATTTATAGGGGTTTTTGGCAAAAGCCTCTTTCGCCTCTTCTTTATTTCGGTATTCCATCCGTTCGGTCCTGAAGTTTTCGGACAGAATGGCCTCTACTTCTTGTTCGATTTTTTCAAAATCTTGGTCGGAGATGGTGAGATTGCCGAAATCGTAGTAGAAACCGTGCTCAATGGGTGGCCCAATCGTAGGTTTTGCATCGGGCCAGAGGCGGAGGACCGCTTGCGCAAGAACGTGCGCCGAAGTGTGCCAGAAGACCTCTTTTCCCATCGGGTCATCGAAATTCCAGAAATGGATCTCGTCGCCATCTTTGAGAGGGGTCCAGAGATCTTTTAACTGTCCGTTGATGCTAACGGCAACCGCTTGATCAGGAGCGGTGAGGTGGATTTTTTCAGCGGCTTCTTTGGCTGTGATGTGTCCTGGGAGTTCGACAATTTTACCTTGAATCTTGATCTTCATAACAGGGACCCTGGTCAAAAACTGTGGCCAGTTTACAACTTGTAAAGCAGCTTTACAATCTCAATTTTTTGTCCTAGGCAGTGGAAAGGATTTCCGTTTTTGTGGTATGAGGGTAGGAATATGAAATGGTTAATTCTTACTCTATTGTCTGGAGCTGCTTGGGCGGCACCGGTGGGCAATACATCGGCCCCTGAGCTGATTGAAGAGGGCTTTTTTATTCCCCCTGATAGCTGGATCGATTTGCGTGCTGGGTATGAGGGCGATTTTGTCTCCGATGCCCGGTTGAAGCAGATCAAGCAGGGCAATGGACGGGTAGACGACTATAAGCAAAATGCCAATTCGGGCACGTTTACATTTAATATTTTAGACCGGTTGGATGTGTTTGGGGTATTTGGGTCATCGAGGGTGTGGACCGATTGGCGGTTTGACGACCCAGCTGGAGATACCCATCGGGCCGAGTTGGAGACGCTGTACGATTTTCTTTGGGCCGTTGGCGCGCGTGGCATTCTATTTGAATGGGGCTGCAGTTCAGTCGGGTTAGGTGGACGGTATGAGCAGTCCCATTATGACAATTTGTGGCTAACGATCGACGGGGCGTCTCAGCCGACTTCCGGAACCCATCTCCATTGGAGAGAATGGCAGGTCAATCTCGATGTCTCTTATAAAATCGATATTTTTACGCCTTATGTTGGGGTTAAGTATTCCAATACGAGGGCAAAAATCGGCACGTTCGATACGCCGATTGCGAACAACTTGTCCGGTTCGAACACGTTTGAGAATCGCACTCCCGTCGGAGTTTACATCGGCTGCGCCTTGAGTACCGGCAGATATTTCTTTTTGAATGTGGAAGGGCGCCTGGTCGATGAAGAGGCAGTGACCATTTCGGGCGATCTTAGATTCTAATGAAATTTTTATTTCTGTTTCTTAGTGCGGTGGGGCTTTTTGCCGCCCCGATTGGAAATCCAGCTTCTCCGGCTCTTTTGCAAGAGGGTCTGTGGATTCCCGATACAGTGTGGTGTCAGCCAAGGGCCTCCTATTTGGCCGATTTTACCATGAAAAAAAGGCTTTCTGGTTCAAGGCACTTGTCCAAGATCGAGGAGGGGCGCATCAGTGGCAATTCTTCGCTGGGGACCTTGGCGTGGTCGATTCGGGAGAGACTGGATGTGGCTGTGACAGCAGGGGCAGGAAGCAATTCCTTTCGATTCTCTTTAGATGGTCCAAGCTACGAGGCTCGGTATCGGAATGGCTTGATCTGGTATGGCGAGGCCAAACTAGTTGTGATCGAGATCAAAAATACGTCCATTTGCGGGTTCGGCGAAGCGGGAGGCTGGGATTGGATGTCGGGTCGAGTGACGCAAGATGGAGAACTATTGGCCAAGCGGTCCCATTTATTGATGCGATTTTGGACCGCCGGCGCAGCAGTCACTCAATCGATAGGCTGGTTCACCCCATATGGAGGCGTTATCGTCATGCACTCTCGCTGGAAGTTAAGCCACTCCACATTGGGCGACGTTCTTTTGCATCAAAAATATCCTGTAGGTCCCCTGTTCGGCTGTTCAATCGGCAATGGTTCTAAGGCGCTAGTCAATGTGGAATGGCGCGGCTGGATTGAAAACGCTGTGACAGTTTCTGCAGAAATTCGTTTCTAAAAGTGCGTAATCTTTTGCCAGAAATTTTCACAATCCCTTATCCTTGACTGTTCTTTTTTAAGAGGTAGTTGCAAAGCGATAGAAACGGCGAACAAGGTTCGCCGAAGCCTGCTTAGTGTCGGCAAAACAGTTTGTGCACTTTTTCCGCAGCCAATAGTGGGTAGTTATTGGCGAGGAAAACCCGAAGGGCTTGAGGGCACGAAATGTGAAGCCGCCGCAAGCAGGCTGCTTTCTAGAGTTTTGCAATTGCCTCATAAGGATAGGCTTTTTTCATGAACCGCTCGTTTGTTTTCTCCGCTCTTTTCTTGTTAGGAACTGGTCTCTTTTCGCAAGAGGTTCCAGCTGCTGCAACTCCAACTGCTCCGATTGCTCAAACAACAGATGTGCAGTTCGATGAGAAGAGGGAGAGGGTAGACATGGACGCCTTGCGCAGGTGGTTGCAAGATAAGCGTTTGGTGAGCGTGAAAGAGGTGGGCGGAGATCTGGCGATCAGTGGCGAGGTGCGCACCGAATGCCAATTGACGAATGAGAAGAGAAAGATACAGGGCACCTCTGAGTTCATCAAGCAAAGGGGCGAAAATAGCGCGACGGGACGGGCGAATCTGGCTTGGGATGTGGAGTTCAACTTAATGCTCGATTATCGAACCGACCGCACTTGGGCTGCAATGAAGTTGGAATTCGATAACGACATGGGTACTCGAAGCGGAACGGTGAATAAAATCCGATTGGAGAAGGCCTATTTGGGTGGACGCTTGATCCCCGGTGACACGTTTACATGGGATGCAGAGCTTGGCCGCCGCTATTTGTTTAACGTATTTGATTCAAAGATTGAATTCGGCTCTATTTTTGACGGCGTGTTGTTCCGCTTTAGCAAAGCTTCGCAAAGTGTGGGTGATTTTTACACGAATATCGGCGCTTTTTTGGTCGATGATCGGTTCAACCACTATGGTGAAGTGGTGGAGATGGGTGCATTGCGGATTGCGAACGTGGGACTCAATCTCAAGTATTCGATCATCAACTGGTATAAACCCCTTGCGAGCAATGAAAACCCGCAACGTTGGAGATTCTTGGTCAATCAGGCCCTTTTCAACTATCAGTTCTATCCCCAATGGATTGGAAAGCGGCTGATCAAGTTCTATGGCGCTGCATTGATGAACGTTTTGGCGCAAGAGGTTGTGCAGACCGGGTTTAAGAAGCAGAATCTGGGGTGGTATGCGGGGGTTTCGATCGGCGTGGTCAAGAAAGCTGGCGACTGGGCGATCGATGCAAACTACCAGTGGGTGCAAGCACAGGCAGTTCCAGATGTGGATACCTCGGGCATTGGACGCGGTAATGCGTTGGGAGTTGGTCTTTATAGTGACAAGATCGATGGCGGTGCAGCGACCACGCAGGCGACAGCCACGGGAAATTGCAACTACAAAGGATTTGAAATCGAAGCTCTGTATGCATTTACCGACAACATCACTGTTCTGCAAAACGTGAAATATTCCACGACGCTCAATACAAATATTGGGCCGAATCTAAAGTACAAGCAGTGGGAAATCGAATTTATCTACGCTTTCTAACACAGCTCGTCCCCGATTTTTTCTCGGTGCTCTCGGTATGCTCGGCGGTTAAATTTTCTGAATATTTAGCTGTTCGTAAAGGTCATGGTGATTTGCTTTTGGTACCAACGGATGAAGAAGAAGCGCTTCGGGATGCGCTCTTTTTTACCGTGTACGAAGACGATGGAATAGTCCATTTGGCCAAAGGCTTGTTTATAGGCTGCGATGAGATCTTCAGTATTTTCTTTTTGATGGAGAAATAGGCAGACAGAGTTTTTCTTTTCTTGGAATTTTTTCGCATTGCGGAAGAGTTTCGTGAGTGTTTGTTTTGCTTCTATGTCGGGCGGAACGATGCGGATGGAATCAAACCACCCGTTGATGTAGGGAAAATGGCGTAGATAGGGATCGGGAACGAGGATCATGAGATTCGGCAGGCAGGAATAGAGGAGAATGGCGTCCCACCAGGAATTGCTCTGTAAGATGATGACGGTGGAGGAGTCGGGAACATGATTCGTTAAGATTAATTTTCTAAAGTGCTTGAGAACTTTTTTGACGAAAAAAGGGAAGAAGTAGGAGGAAAGGCGACCCGTCATGATGAGATTCATGATGAGAGTGAGAAGCCCCATGACGAAAAATCCGCTGGAGGCAGTAAAGCCCATTTTTTCGCAAATGAGGTAGAGGCAAAAGGCAGCCATGAGGACGCCGATAAAGCTGAAGAAGTTCGTTGCGGCGATGACCTGTCCCCTCTTCTCATCGGGACTATTGACTTGGATAAAGGAGTCAAATGGAATGAGGTAGGCGCCTCCAAACATGCCGAGGAAAGCAAGCCACAGGATGGTCATGATGAGCGAAGAGGAGAAAATGTGGAGGGCAAAAAAGAAAATGGTAATGAAAAATCCGGCGAGGCAAGAAAGGCCCGGTTCCACTTTATCTTTGGACAGTTGTCCTGCAAGGACGGCGCCGATGGCGATGCCGACCGCAGTGGCTAAGAAGAGGTATCCTCCGCCCACTTCACTTAAGTGGAGCGATTGCATGGCGAAGGGAATGATGTTGAGCTGGGTGAAGGCGCCGATGAAGAGAAAGAAGGAGGAGCCAACGATGGCAGGAATTAGGTGGGGAACTTTCCAGCTGATTTTAAGAGTTTGGTAGATTTCGTAGAGGAAGAAGGGGTTGATTTTTTTTGTGGAGTTTTGAGGCGCAGTGCGGGAAATACCTAGGCAGGTCAGAAGTCCAAGGACGGCGATGCAGACACAGAACATCGCTTCAATCAGAAAATTTTTATTGGTGATGTCGATGATAAAGGAGGCTAGGAAGGTGCCGAGAATGATCGCCAGATAGGTCATGGAGGTCATGGAGCCGTTGGCCTTGGAGACCATTTTTGGTTCGACAAGCTCTGGGATGATGCCATATTTCGAAGGGCCAAAGAGGGCGCTTTGGGCAGCCATGAAAAAAAGAGCGGTGTAGGCTCCAATCTCCGACTCGAGATAGACGGCAAAAAGACCAAATGACATGATCAAAAGCTCAAGAATCTTTGTATAGACAATGATGGTTCGCTTGCTCAACCGGTCGGCGAGGATGCCTGCACTAGAGGAAAAGAGGAGAAAAGGGATAACGAAGATGGCTCCTGCCAAGGAAAGAATTGTATTGGCGGCAGCCGGTCCTTTGATGTTGATAAGCAGATAGATGACAAGGAGTTTGAAGACATTATCATTGAGCGCTCCTAGGAATTGGGTCGCGTTGAGCAAGTAAAAGGAGCGAAAATCAGATCGAAATAGCCAGCGCAAACGTTACCCAAAAAACCTAGGTTGCTTTCACTTGATTGATTTTGCCATAATCCACCTTGAATTGTCCCCCTTTTTTATATATGAACGGCCAAACCATCCATTCAAGCCATCGACTAGAGCATCTTGTAAAGATGCTTTACATGCAGTTGCACGAAGGGGGTAAAGACTTTTTTTTCTCCCCCCTCGTGGTCATTCCCCACCCGGCGATGAAGGAATGGATCCTAGGGGAGTTGGCGAAGTTGTCCCCGAACCGGGTGGTGTTTGGGATTGAATTTGCTAGCTGGCAAAAAGGTGTACAAGTGCTGGCGGGACCGCTGCCCTGCCCGACGTCTTTGCAGCTCCATGCTGCGATCTGGGGGGCTCTTGATGGGGAGCCTCAGGCAGAATGGGCCCCTTTTCTCACCTCAGATTCGAAGAAGGTCGATTTCGTTGAGCAATTGAGCCATCTTTTTTCTGACTACAGTCTTCATGAGCTCCCTCCTGAGGACCATTGGCAAGGAAAGTTTTTTAGAGATCTTTTTAAACGGTATGGATGGGTCCCCCTTTTCGAAGCGGTTCAACAGGCGAAGGGGGCCGATCGGCCAGTTTATTTATTCGGTCTCGATTGGATGCCACCTGCTGTCCAAGGATTTTTTTCTCGAAATCCCCGATTGCAAGTCTTCCGCTTTTCTCCCACGGCGATGTTCTGGGAAGATCTCCGTTCCGGTGGCGAGCAAAAAGGATTGTTGAAGCGAGCTGGGAAGAAGTCGGGGGCATTGCTCGACCTGTTTCAAGATAGCCATCCTCTCCTGAATAACTGGACGATGGTGGGGAGGAAGGGTCTTGCTGGTTACGATGCGTTTGAAACGGTAGAGCAGTACGAGTTGGAAGAGGAAGAGACGCGGCTCGGGCAGCTGAAGCTAGAGCTATTGTCAATGGAGCAGTCGAAAGGAGTGATCGACTCATCGATTCGAGTCGTGCGAACTGGCGCATCGACTTTGAGGCAAGTGCAGGTGCTTCGAGATGAGATTTACCGCTTGCGTGGAGAAGGGGTCCCTTTTTCCGAGATTCGAGTCTATGCGCCCGATATGGGTCCATTCGCGCCACTCATTGAATTTGTCTTTTCAGATTCTAAGCAACCCATTCCGTTTCGGATTGGTGGGATTGATCTTGCGCGCAAGAGTTCGTATGGCCAGGCGCTGCAGAGACTTTTTTCAGCTGCCACGGGCCGCTGGGAGGCGAAGGGAATTCTCGCTTTACTTGAGACGAGACCGTTTTATCGAAAACGGGGTTGGCAACAGGATGATCTAGAGCGGTTCAAGGAGTGGATTGAACGGGCCCACATTCGGTGGGGAATGGATCGTTCGCACCAAGATGAGTGCGCGAGGGTGAGCGTAGGAGTCCCGGCAGCGGGCAGTGGAACATGGGAGGAGGGGATTGGTCGTCTGATCGAATCGTGGGTCTACTTCGATCCCAATGTGGATCGGGCAATGGCTTGGAGCGAGGCGGAGCTTTTCCAAGATTTTTGTGGAGTACTAGACCAATTGAAAAAGGTCTTCCTCTCTTGGAAAAATGAGAAAACATTGGCCGAATGGACGGAGGAAATCCAAGGGCTTGCGCAAGAATATTTAGAGGTGGACGAAGCTTCTGAAGAGGACCGGTTTGCGAAAAGCGCCCTCTTGAATGAGTTGGAAAATTTACGAAAGACTGGCCGCACGTTTCCAATGGAGAAGTTCCCCTTTGTGTTTGTGAAAAAACAGCTTTCATTCTCTTCGTTTGGGGAGATCGGCGCTTCTCTTTTGCACGGTGTTCGGTGCATGTCATTGGAGGCTGGCGCCGTATTGCCTTGTCGCGCCCTGTTTTTGATCGGAATGGATGAAGAGAGTTATCCTAGAAGCCATTCTCTTTCTTCGCTTCATTTATTGAAAAATGCAATCCCTCAGCCGGGCGAATGGGATCGATATCTTTTTCTTGAGTCGATTTTTGCGGCGAAAGAACAAATTACTTTTTTGTACGGCCATTTATCAAAAGAAGATGGCAAAGCGGTCAGCCCTTCGTTACTGGTGCAGGAATTATTTCAATATCTCGGAAGTGAAGAGAGCGATACAGTTCCGACCAGTTCAATCGATCCCGCTTGTTTTCAACAGGAGCCTCGTCCTTCATTGACCGATCATCGGGCGGCATTGGCCTGTGTCAAGGGAGAACCGGGCTCACTGTTTTCTTCTTTAGAGTTGAAGGAAAAGGAGATCGAGACCATTTCTATCCAAGGGTTGAGCCGATTTTTCCGCCATCCGCTGAAACAGTATGTGGAGAAGGTGTTGGGGATTGAGTTGAAAGAAGAGGTGGAGTCCCCTTGGCAAGAGTTTGAATTTTCTGCTCTATCTCGCTACTTGGCTATACAAGATGGGTTGCAGGAGCCAATCGAAGAGGTGATCGAGCGACTGGAAAAAGAGGGAGCCTTCCCTCCAGGCCTATTTGGCGAGGAGGCAAAGCGGGCTCTCTCCGAACGGGCAGCCGGAGTGCAGGAAAAGTTGAAAGAATGGGGCATCGGACCTGTGCAGACGATCCATTGCAAGGAAGCTTGTACCGAAGAAAGACAGGTGGGTCCGGGGCATGTGGAACGTCCTCCGATCCAGATTGTGGTGGGAGGGAAGAGTTTGCAGCTGACAGGGGAAATTCGGCTTGCTGCTACCGGTGGAGCGTTGCACATGGGCGATGAGGGGATCGGCCCCTTTTTGAAGAATTGGCCAGAACTGCTCTCTGCCCTTGTCTCTACGGAATCGAGCACAATTTATTCATTGAAGAGTGGAAGAACAAAACAGATGAAAGGCGCATACGAGGCGCTCTGTTCGGCTGTCTGGCTTTACATGCAGTACCAAGGCTCTCCTCTTCTACTTCATTCCGAATGGGCAGATCCTTTGTTGAGGAAAAAAGGGAAGATGGAGCGGGAAGTGGAAGACCGGACGCTCCGTTGGATCTTAGAAAGGAGTCCTGCATTAGATCTGGAAAAAGAACGGGAAAAGATGGCTCCGGTTTTTGAACAGCTGCTCGGCGGACTGATTGAGCTATTTCCAGTTAGAAAATGGGGAACTCATGCAGAGGTTTGATTGCCTATCTGAAAAGACACCCCTGTTGGGCGCCCATTTTTTAGAGGCCTCTGCCGGTACGGGTAAGACATTTGCGATCGAGCACCTCGTTGTGCGCTTGTTGTTTAGCTTGGAATGGGAACAAATTCTCCTTGTGACCTTCACGAGGGCTGCCACGAGAGAATTAAAACTTCGAATCCGCAACAATTTGCAAAAAGTCCACTTGGCGCTGATTGAAAAAACAGCTCTTTGGGATTATCTAATTCCTCACCTTGGATCGGCAGAGGCCATTGCCCGGATCGGTCTGGCTCTCGCCACTTTCGATCGTTCCCAAATTTTTACCATCCATTCGTTTTGCTATCGGATGTTGAAAGAATATGCATTTGAGGCGGGATTTAGCTTCTCAAAGCAGGAGGAGGGCTCTTCTCTCGATGCGGCTTTACATGACTTTCTCGAATTGAAATTAACCAATGATCTGGTCGCTCCAGCACAGATGGGGCTACTACTTCGCGCGGTGAAATCGGCTGAGCAGCTCGTTCGCAAATTGAAAAAAGAGGAGCCATCGATAGCAACAAAAAACTATCGGGAATGGAGCGATGCATTCCGTACTACGCTTGCCCAATTCGGCCCGATCGATAGACAGCTTCTCATAGAAGATTTCCAAGCATTAAAAGATTCGTACAAGGTGAAAAAGGGGCGCTTTGAATCGCAACTCAATGCGTTGGCAACGGGTACACTAGATCCGTTAGTGGCTGAAAAAGGGTCCCTGTTTGAATTTCTCTCGCAAGAAAACCGAAAAATTCGCGCGACCGCTCCGAAACATCTCCATTATCCCGGTTTTTTTGAATGGGCGTACACACATCTCTATCCCCTCATTCTAGAGGCGGCCGATCCGAAACGGATTTTTCAGACGATTCTTCGCGTGTGGAAGCCGATCCAACAGAGGCTAGAGGCGCAGGAAGAAGAGAGAGATGCGATCATCAAAACCATGCGCCAAGCCATCGAGAATGACCGTTTCAAAGAGTGTGTGCAGAAAAAATATAAGGCGGTCATCATCGATGAATTCCAAGACACCGATCCAGACCAGTGGGCGATTTTTCGGACGCTATTTTTGTCCTCTTGCGATGCCCTGTACCTGATCGGCGATCCGAAGCAGTCGATTTACCGCTTTCGGAAAGCGGATTTGTACACTTATTTGGAGGCCAAGGAGTCGTTCTCTTCCCACTTTTACCTCGATACCAATTACCGCTCTTCGAAGCAGTTGATTGGCGCGCTGAACCACCTCTTCGATCGCCCTTGGCTTAAACTGCCCAAACAAAATAGAGCCCTCCCCTACCTGCCCATCCAGGCGGGATTGGATGTAGCCATTGATTGGGAAGATGGAAAAGGGGCTATCCACTGCCTTTTATATCAAGAGGCGCAGGATCTCTATTCTTGGATGGCGCAAGAGATCATCCGACTGAAAAAACCATACAGTTCATTTGCGATTTTGGTGAAGGATCGCTACATGGGACGGGCGATTCAGCAACACCTTTCTTCATACGGTGTTCCGAGCCTTGCAAAGAGCCAGGAGCCTTTGGCAGAAACTCTTGCCTTTGAAGCGATCTGGGAACTCTTTGAAGCGCTCCAATCGCCTAGGCAAAATGGGAAAGTCAAGACGGTATTGGCTGGCCCATTCAGCGGTCTGTCTGTCGAACAGCTCTTGACTGCCGACGGCTCCCCCTTCTTTGCCCTGCGAACGGTGTTGGATGAGAAGGGGCTTCCAGTCTGTTGTCAGGCCTTTTGGCAATCTTCCCTAGGCCGTCTCACAGTGCAGGAAGAGGCAGCCGCAAGAGGCCCCTCTTTTTATTCCGATTGCTTGCAAGTGTTTGAAGCGATTTTGGAATGGGAAAGGAATGAAGGGTTTTCTTTTGAGGGGCTATTTCGATTTTTAGAAGATCTGCACAGCCGCCCTCTTGAAGAAGCTCTTTGTCGGAGGAGAGAATCGGACGCTGATGCCGTGCAAATCATGACGATGCATGTGAGTAAAGGGCTCGAATTCGACATCGTCTTTGCGCCGGGCCTTTCTGCTCGAACGCCAGAAGGGGACGAAGAGGCCGATGCGGAAAAACTACGTCAGCTATATGTGGCGATGACCAGAGCCAAGAGGCGCCTTTATCTTCCGATCCTAACCGGTGAAGAAGCAGAGCCGGGCACTCTGTCCCCCATCGAGCTCTTTTGCCAAACGCTTGGAGGCAACTGGCGAGAAGAGATGGGAAAAATCGGAAACCTCACCATTGAATCTGTGTTAGCCTCGGGTGATCTTCCTCACATTGTGCAGAAAAATAACGTTCAGCTCCACGCGCCCCAACCAATTTCTTGTTCTTACACCCCTTCCCATCTTCTCTCTTTCACAGCGCTCTCTCGCCCCTCTTCGCACGAACGGGCAGCTCGACGCAATCCTGGCCCTTCAGGGCCGGGTCAAGCGAGCTATCTGTCCATTTGCGGCAAGGAAGTTGCCGCCCCTTACCAGAGCGGAGAAACTCCTCCCTTCCAGGGAGGAGTTCTTCAATTCCTGGAACCGCTACCTGAACCGAATGGGCACTACACTCCCCACAATTTGCCCCGTGGCGCTGAGACGGGCGTGGCGATCCACCAGCTATTTGAAACGCTTTTCGCAGAAAAAAAACCGATTGAACAGATCGTGGAAGAACAGCTCTTTGGCTCGCTTCTCTATCCGTGGAAAGAGGTCGTAGTAGACATGATCCATTCGACTCTCCACCTTCTCCTGCCGCAAGGTTTTTCATTGGTTGATGTGTCCGAGCAGAAGATATTGATCGAGCGGGAATTTCTTTTTGGTCAGCAATCTGATTACATCAAAGGATTCATCGATCTTGTGTTTCAACAAGGCGGCAAGCTCTACTTTGTCGATTGGAAAACCAATTGGTTAGGAGATTGTTCTGAGTCGTACACCACTGCTGCCATTCAAGCCGCGATGGTGGAACACGAGTATGATTTACAAGCAAAACTCTACACGCAAGCGATCCAAAAAGCGTGGGAAGACCGCTCCGATCAACCCTTCCAAGAAGTATTTGGCGGAGCCATCTATCTATTTGTACGCGCCCCTGCCGCTTACTGTTTCAACCCTTTGGAAGATAAATGATGGAATTTGACCCATTAGAAAAGCAGATCGCTGCTCACCTCTTTCGCAAAGTAAAATTCGTCCCCTCCTCTGAGCAAGAGGCGTTTGCCATCTCTTTGCTCCGGAGCGCCAAAGAAGGACATCTGTGTCAACAAATAGAGGGCTCTCCCCCACTGCCCGCGGCTCTTTGGTCAACAGTTCAGGAGGGAGATGCTCCAACGACCCCGTTTGTCGTGCAGAGCAATCGGATCTATCTACAAAAAAATTGGATGTTGGAAACGGCGATCGTAAAAAAAGTACAAGAGCTCGTTCTCCGCCCTGTCCCGCCATCAGATTCCACCCTCTTTCAACAAGGGCTCATGTCGATTCAAGCGGTTTTACAAGACGCACAACGAGTGGCGATTGAAGAGGCTTTTCAAAAACCTTTTTCTCTCTTTACTGGCGGTCCCGGTACGGGGAAAACGTATACTGCGGGTCACTTTATTCGCCTCCTTGCATTGGCTACTCATCGTCCTTTTCGCACAGCGATTGCAGCGCCGACGGGAAAAGCGGCCGCGCACCTCGAATCTTCGCTGCGAAATCAAGGACCCCTTCCCCCACATTTATCGATTGAATCGACGACTCTGCATCGACTCTTGCGCCTACAGCCGGGCCAGCAAAAGTTTTTTGAACAGAGTACCATCGACGCAGATCTAGTTGTGATAGATGAAGCCTCAATGCTCGATAGTTCGATGCTGCTCCATCTGCTTTATGCGATTGGACCCAATACTCGATTGCTTCTCCTTGGCGATCCAGATCAACTGCCTCCGATTGAAGCGGGCAGCCTGTTTGCCGAATTAGCCGACCTTTTTGGATTGCCTCTCACCCGCTCCCTTCGACTGGGAACGGAAGAGCTCATCTCTTTGGCTCAATCGGTAAAGGAGGGAGATTTCACTGCTCTCATGCAGAGCACTTGCCGTTTAGAGTGGGAATTTTCCCCCTCTCGACGCTCCCACATCATCGACCAACTGATCGAGCGGCTTCCCAATCCTCTCCATGCCCAACGGCCCGATCCATCGACTTGCCTGCAAGAACAAAGCCGCTTTCGAATCCTCTGTGGCTTGCGGCAGGGGCTCTACGGCGTCGATGAAATCAATCGGCTTCTACTTGAACGGTTCCAAGCTAAGGGAATGCCTTGGCTAGCCCTTCCGATCCTCATCACCAAAAATGATCCGCGCCAAAATCTCTACAATGGAACCCCCGGTATTCTGATTCGTCGCCTTGGCGTTCCTCAAGGAATGGCCTATTTTTCTCTCTCAGATCAACTGGTGGAATTACCCGAATCGGCGCTACCCCACTATGAAGTGGCCTTTTGCCTTTCGATTCATAAAAGTCAGGGAAGCGAATATGAGGAAGTGCTTGCTCTATTCCCACCGGGCAGTGAGCGGTTTGGGAAAGAGGCGCTCTATACAGCAATCACAAGGGCCAAAAAAAAGGCCCTCCTCGTCATGGACGGGAAGGCTCTTGAATCTTCTCGAAAATCTTCTGGCTTTACAGGAAGAATCTGCCAGCAACTGCCTTATTTATCGAGGCAATCACGCCAAGACTGAGAGCTGCAAGCGGCACGTATCCGGCTGCTAGTACAGCCACTGGAACTGCGTAGAGACCGTTGTTGAGCAATCTTCGACCCACGCCTGACTCAACGATTTCTTTTGTTTTTCTTAGAGTGTATCCACCTGCTCGGCCCATTGCTTTTACAGTCGTAATTCCCGCCTGTCCAATAGATTTTACCGTTAGTGGTCCATAACTAGCGATGGCTCGGAGTGCTGCGTGGGTAAGTAACGAGTCCTGTGCTATGGTAGCGGTCCATTTAATGATCGGTCTAGGCACACCGACTCTCATAAGGCCAAGGCCAGAAGTGTAAGCTAGTCCTGCCAATAAACAGGCATTAATGGCACCGTAACGGTCATTTAAAGCTAAATTGAGGAGCCAATTTGTCGGTTGTCGGAGAAGGTAGGCGCTAGCGAATGGGGTGGCAAGCTTTCCAGCGAGGGTTGAAACCACAGTGGGAACATATCTCGCTGCCTGTTTCGACAATTGATGGATGAATGGATGCGTAAGTTGTTTTATATGAGGCATTTTATTGGCAAGGGTGATAATTGAGGCTGCGGTAGGGATGCTCGACGCGCAGGAGGAAAGCCAATCACGTCCAATTCGATAAAGTGTTCCCGTTGCGCTCTCAAAGTCTTCCCAGTCAGACTTTTTTTTAGTCTCTTTTTTCGGATCTATATCGAAGATTATTTTGATTATGTCTTTTTTTTGTTCTTCAGTGAGGAGTGGTGCTTTTTTCTCTTCGGGTTTCCCTGTAGAGGGGTTTATTTGATTAATTGGTGCAATCGGCATAATTATCCTATTTATTATTTATAATATCGAATAATTATAACAGTAATTAGGATTAATTTAAAGAATTTAACCCCTCCGGAGAGGGGTTAAAAAAAAGATTAGGCAGAGCGGGCTGCTAGACGGGACTTAGTACGAGAGGCTTTATTGGTTTTGTAAATACCTTTTTTGACCCCTTTGTCCATGAGAGAGAAAATCAAATTCAATTTTGATTTTAACGACTCAGCTGGCTCTTTCTGGGTTAGCGATTGCTCAAAATTGCGGATCGCCGTGCTCACTTTTGCTCGATAGGAGCGGTTGCGCTGGGCTCCCCGTTTGCTCTGGAGATCTCGCTTCAGGGCGGAAGGGCGTCTCTGGATGCCCTCTTTTTTAACTGCTGCTTTAGGTTGTTGTTGCTCTTTCTTAGGTTCTTCGGCCATGGTTCCTCTAGATTGCCAATTTCAAATGCGGTTAGTATAATCTTTGCTCTGAAATTCGACAAGGGAATGCAGGGGTAGGGGCAGACTTTGAACCTATCTCAATAAATCTGATTTCGCGATCTTTGAGCGTTTTTTGGCACATTTTCGAACTCAGTTCGTCGTCTACCCTCTGGGTATGCCTCCTCCCTCATTTGAAGAACTCCTTCCTCGAAGGAAGGAGATTCTCCGCTCCGGTAAGGGGCGGCAAGTTCCTTGCCGCAACTTTGACTGATAGCTCGCTTGACCCGGCCCTGAAAGACCGGGATTGCGCCGAGCTGCCCGTTCAAAAATCTGCTGAAAAAGCAGCTCAAATCTCATCGAAAATCTTTATTGAGATAGATCCTTCTGGAGGTGTTAATTTATTTATATATAGTTTCTAAAAGTTTAGGTCGAAATTAAATAATTATGTGATTTATAATAGATGTAATTAAAAGGATTGGAAAATGGACCTAGAACGATATTCTACATCGGAAGGTTTTTTCGAGTTTTCGCCCCCCTTGGTTGAGCCTGAATGGTCTCAATTCGATTCGATGCGGGGTCGTGCGATTTCTCTTTGCCAGTTCTTTGAAAAACTAGCCCTTGTCCCGTTTGCCTTTCTATTCAAAGCGGTAAAGACATTTTTTCGGTTTGTGGGAGTGGGTTTGAGCGCTGGTCTACTGGTGATCACGCTGTTTTGCTCTCAGGCATTGAGAGAGTTATTCGTCCGTAGAGTCTCTTTTTTAGCGAAAGATTTGGCCGACTGGGTCTTGTGGCCAGTTGCGGTAGTGGGTTGTCTCGGCCGCCTATTGTTGGCTGCCTTTGTTCATCCAGCCCTGTATTTTCGATTTTAATTTTCCCATTAGATTTTTAAGTTTGCTTGACCTGTTGTTTAGGTAAAGCCGTTCGAGCGCGCAGAAGTTTTGCATGAGGAAGGCGATGTCTGTGAATCGGTGCGCGAGCGTGGCTTTGTAGATGAGGTCACCTTTGAAGTAGAGCGGATGGGAGGCGGCTCGGCGGAGAATTTGGGAAGGGAGTTGTGCTGGATCCCAGGAAGGACGGGTGAGGTAGAGGGGGGCATTGAGGTGCACTTTGAGGCGCCGAATTCGTTTGATCCGATGTTCTTTTTCGATCAGTTCGAACTGGTCGTAGAAGGTAGGGATTCCTTGGCGTGGGATGGAGACGTAGTAGCAAGGAAGCTGACGAAGGAGTGGCTCAGCAGGGCGGAGGGTGCGTCGATTGAAGACTTTGTCGTGGAGGAGCCAGACGATTTGGTAGCGGGCTTTGGCATAGTCTTCAGTACGCCGTTCCACTTCGTAAGGGGTTAAGTCGGAGCATTGGATTTCAAAGGCGAGTTTTCTTTTCTCCCAGAGGACGTCGGCGATACGGAGGATGGGGAGGAGGGGTTGTTCAAGAAGGGCTTCTCCAGGTGGGAGGAGCGCTTGAAGGGCGGCTTGGACAAGGGCATGATCTTGGCTTTTGCTGTAGAGGCGGCAGGAGGGGGCACTTCGGGGATGGTAGAAGTGGGGTTGTCGATCGACGCCCTTTCGGATCCGGACAGGGGCGCGGCAACCAATGCAGGCGTAGGTTTTTTTCTCATCGGCTAGACGGGCGTGGATCGGTTCGTCGCCATCAATTGCTAAAAGAGCCATGGTATCCTATTGACAGAAAGGGAAGGGCTGGCCACAATAATGTTTCGTTTTCTGTTCCCGACAGGTATAACGGGTATTCGTTTATATTTCCATTTTTAGGAGAGCATGACCGGCGCCACATTCAGCAACCCCCAGCACCAGCAAAAAATTGAAGAACTCGTTGCCATCGCGAAGGAACAGGGATACCTGACCTACGAGGAGATCAATGAAATTCTTCCTATGACCTTTGATTCGCCAGAACAGATTGACCAGGTGTTGATCTTCTTGAGCGGCATGGACATTCAGGTGCTCAATCAGGCCGAGGTCGATCGGCAAAAAGAGCGGAAGAAAGAGGCGAAAGAACTAGAGGGGCTTCCCAAACGGACAGAAGGGACATCAGACGACCCGGTCCGGATGTACTTGAAGGAGATGGGGTCGGTTCCCCTTCTGACTCGCGAAGAAGAGGTGGAGATTTCCAAAAGGATCGAAAAAGCGCAGATCCAGATTGAAAAAATCATCATGCGCTTCCGCTATTCGACGCGCGAGGCGATCTCGATTGCCCACCATTTGATCTCCGGAAAAGACCGATTCGACAAAATCATCGCTGAAAAAGAGGTGGCCGATAAGCCACAGTTCATCGCGCTTTTGCCCAAACTTTGTGACTTGATGAAGAAAGAAGATCATCTGCTGGAAGATCTTCTAATCCGCGCGCGCGATCCAAACTTGAAGAAAGAAGCGCGGGCGCAATTGATGGAAAACATCGAAAAGAGCCGCATCCGCTCACAAGCTTATTTGAGACGATTCTGCTGCCGCCACAACATCATCGAAGATTTTGGCGAGATGATCCTGTCTGGATACGATCGATTCTTGTATCTGGAAAAAGAGATCCAAGAGCTGACGCCGAGAGCGGAGAAGAATAAGTTCGCAGCGGCAAAATTGTCTGCAGCGAAGAGAAAGTTATACAAGCGTGAATTGGCGGCGGGCCGCAATCTGGAAGAGTTTAAAAAAGACGTCCGGATGCTACAGCGCTGGATGGATAAGAGCCAAGAAGCCAAACGGGAGATGGTCGAATCAAACCTCCGTTTAGTGATTTCGATCGCGAAAAAATATACAAACCGAGGCCTCTCTTTCCTTGATCTAATTCAGGAAGGAAACATGGGGCTGATGAAAGCGGTGGAGAAGTTTGAATACCGTCGCGGTTACAAGTTTTCTACCTATGCCACTTGGTGGATTCGACAAGCGGTGACAAGGGCAATCGCCGACCAGGCTCGCACAATCCGCATTCCTGTCCATATGATAGAAACGATCAATAAAGTTCTTCGCGGCGCGAAGAAGTTGATGATGGAAACAGGTAGAGAGCCAACGCCGGAAGAGCTAGCGAATGAATTGGGTCTCACTCCTGAACGGGTGAGAGAAATTTACAAGATTGCGCAGCATCCAATTTCTCTGCAGGCAGAGGTGGGTGACGGCGGAGAGAGTCAATTCGGCGATTTCCTCGAAGACACCGCCATCGAATCTCCTGCGGAAGCCACAGGCTATGCAATTTTAAAAGATAAGATGAATGAAGTCCTCGCGACCTTGACCGATCGAGAGAGAACTGTTCTGATTGAACGTTTCGGCCTTCTAGATGGTAAACCGAAAACGTTAGAAGAAGTAGGCGTTCGATTTAAAGTAACCCGTGAAAGGGTGCGACAGATCGAAGCCAAAGCGCTCCGAAAAATGCGCCATCCAACCAGAGCTAAGCAGCTCCAAGCCTTCCTCGATCTCCTCGAAGGCGAATAGTCCCCGTGTAAAGCAGTTTTACATTGAGCTTCCTAGAAAGATTTAACGCAAAGACGCGGAGAAAAATTAAAAATCTTTGCGCCTTCGCGCCTTGGCGTCTTTGCGTTGATATTGTCTGTTCCATTTAGTATCTTTGCGCGCGCGGTATACACGAAAATCTTTTCTTTGTTACAAGGGGAGAGGATTTTATTTATGGAGTGTACGTGTGAATTGGAAACAGATTGGAAGCCTTGTGGCTTTTGTGGTGGGTATTGTGTTGATCGTATTTGCTGTGCAGTCAATGGATACGTTTAGGGAAGAGCTAGCCAAGAAAATCACCGGTAAATACTCGAAAGAAACGATGACCTATTTCATCGTGGGGATTGCCCTTCTTGTGGGTGGGACTTGCGGGGTTATTTTTTACCGAAATCGGAAGTGATGTTTGGAGCGTATCGGAGTTGAACCGATGGCCTCAACAATGCCATTGTTGCGCTCTACCAACTGAGCTAACGCCCCATTCAAAGGCTACGATATTAGGCTAGTATTGAATTAGTTTTCAAGGGAAACTGGGTCTATTTATTTAGGGATTGTGAAATGTTTTTTGATCAGGTTCGAGAAGGAGCTCCCGACCCAGTCTTTGGTCTGCTTGGAACCTATCAGGCAGATACCAGGCCCATGAAAATGAGCCTCATGGTGGGCATTTATCGAGATGAACAGCTAAAAAGCGAATTGATCCAGGCGGTTTGGAAAGGAGAGGAACGGATCACTGCCTCTGATCGGCGTGCAGATTACTTACCATTTGATGGGGTTGCAAAGTTTGGTGAGCTAATTGGGGGGCTAGTCTTTGGAGATAGGTTGTGGGGTGAGTGTCGAGATCGAATTTATGCAGCGCAAGCCGTGGGCGGAACGGGCGCACTGAGGTTGGGGGCTGAGTTTTTAGTTCAGGAAGTAGGGAAGCGGGTGTGGATTCCAGACCCTACCTGGCCCAATCATCGCGGGGTTTTCGAGCGGTCTGGAATGAAGGTAGAAACTCTAGAGTATTATAATTCAGAAATCCACCGTTTCGATGCGCAGAGATACATGGAAGGGCTGAGCAGATTGGCGCCCAACAGTATCGTTTTGTTTCATGCGGTTTGCCACAATCCTACGGGGAGCGATCCCACGTTGAAGGATTGGGAAGCAATTTCTGATCTTTGTCGAGAGAGGAAACTAGTCCCATTTTTTGATTGTGCGTACCAAGGGTTTGGCTCTGGGATTGAGGAGGATACAGCGGCCATTCGCCTTTTTCTTGAGCGGGGACATGAATTTTTAGTTGCCTATTCTTGTTCGAAAAATTTTAGCCTGTATAGTCAGAGAGTTGGGGCTCTTTTTGTGGTGTCTAAAAATTCAGATGTAAAGCAGTGTGTGGGCAGCCAGATAAAACGGATCATCCGCACCTTGTATTCCAATCCTCCTTCCTATGGGGCAGGGGTCGTAGCCGAGGTACTTGGCGATCCGAAACTGCGGCGGGAGTGGATGAGTGAATTGGAGCAGATGAGGCAAAGAATTGTTAAGGCGAGAGAAATGTTGGTGGATCGACTGATTGCTAAATCTGGAAGAGTTGATTTTCGATTTGTGCGCAATCATCGGGGGATGTTTTCTTATCTCGATCTCAGTAAAGAGCAAGTTTTGCGCTTAATAGATCAGTATGCAATTTATACTCTCGACCACGGCCGGATCAATGTGGCAGGATTAACGGATAAAAATATCGATTATTTTGTCGATGGTGTGATCGCGGTGTGTGAATCATGAATCTATCTCTATTTATTTTGCCGCTGGTTTTTCTCTCTCTTTTAAGTCTACCGCAAAATGTAGGCGATCAGATCCGCTCAGGAGCTGTGATTGTATTCCAACCGGTGATGAAGCTAGCTCATTCGATGCGTGTTCCAGTGGCAGAATCTGGTGGAGGAAAACAGGAATTACAGAGTTTGCAGTTGGAAAATTTCCAACTCCGAAAGCAGCTCGATATTGTGTATGAATGGATCGGATCGGAAAAGCGGCTGCGCGATCAGATAGATCTGTTGCAAAAAGAGACTCCGCCGATGACCAAAAGAGCTGAGGTGATGCGCTCGGTTCTGCAACAGCAGGCCGTCGCGGCCTTTGGGCGGATTATTTACCGCGATCCAAGTTCTTGGAGCAGCAGTTGCTGGATTGATGTGGGCGAGGAGTCGAATCAATCGATCGGACGAAAGGTCGTGGCTAAAAATAGTCCGGTTGTTGTGGGAAGCGCTCTAGTTGGAGTTGTGGAGTATGTGGGGAAGAGGCAATCGCGTATCCGGTTGATCACCGATTCAGGTTTGAAGGCGGCGGTGCGCGCGGTGCGAGGAACGGTTCTCGATCGGGAGATCGTTTCTGAGATCAAGGTGCTCATGGATCGCTTGAAACACCATCCGAAATTAAAGAGCGGTCCAGCGATGGAGACATTGGTCCAGTTGCGAGAGGCATTGCCAATTCGGTGGGAAGATGGCTATTTTGCCAAGGGTGAGGTGTGTGGAAGCAGTGCCCCTTACCATCGGGTCTTGCGATCGAGTTTGAAAGGGATCGGCTTCAATTGCGATTTTCCCGATGAGGAGGGGGCTGCGCTCGATCTCCGTTCGGAGAGAGTGGTGCAAAATGGGGATCTTTTAGTGACCTCCGGATTGGATGGGGTCTTTCCTGCAGGATTGAAGGTAGCGATTGTAAAAAGCGTCTCGGCATTGCGGGAAGGGGCTTTCTATTATGAGCTGGAGGCAGATCCTGCGGCGGGAAATTTAAACGATTTGTCTTCTGTATACGTGCTGCCGCCACTCTCATCAGAGTGAAAGGCTTCTCGAGCTGAACGGGCAGCTCGGCGCAATCCCAAGGGGCCCCCGAAGTCGCATCGACTTTGGGGAATGGGAGTCCCAGCCCTTCAAGGCCGCCGGGTCGAGCGAGCTATCTGTTCATCCGCGGCAAGGGACTTGCCGCCCCTTACCGGAGCGGAGAATCTCCTTCCTTCGAGGAAGGAGTTCTTCAAACTGTTCTTGAGAGGAAAAGGGATTTCTAGTTAAATCGTTACTATTCAGAGTAATAGCAAGGCCATTGGGGCAATCACCTCGGCCGCAATCTTAACATATGCATCTGAGATCCTGTGCCTTAAATACACCCCCCAGCAGATCGTTCATCGATCACATTGCTCCACTCGCCTCGCTTTTAAACATCCCGTTGATGATCCGTGATGATATAAATGCTCAGCTGACTGCCCGCTATTACCCCGAAGTGCACATCCGCTATTGGCCAGATTTTGAATTCCGTTTGAAGGAGCTTGGGGATGAATTCGACGTTCTCTTTGACTGCAGTTATTGGAAACCTGGCCAAAAGGATATTTTTCAATTGCACAGTAAAAAAGAGATGCAGGTCGTTTTTTGCCCTCACGGGCAGTCGGACAAGGGCTATCATTCCACCTTTCTTGCTCCCTATGCATTTCAGGAAACCGTTTTGCTCTACGGGGATCTCATGAAAGAGATGTTAGTCGATCTGGAACTTTGGGATGCGATCCCCCGTAGCGCAGTGGTCGGTAATTTCCGGCGATGTTATTACCTGAAAAACCGAGAGAGGCTTCTTAAGCTGGCGCAAGAGGAGATTTTTTCGAAGCTGAATCGTGCGAACCGCACTCTATTTTTTGCCCCTACTTGGAATGATTTTGAGCAGTCGGGAACGTTTTTTGAATTTGGGGAAAAGCTTTTGAATGAACTCCCTTCCGACTGGAACCTCGTGATTAAATTGCATTCCGATTTGGCTTATCATGATCCCATTCGTTATCATCGATTCTCAATGATTGAAGAAAAACGGCCTAATTTTCTGATTGTGGAAGACTTTCCTCTGATTTATCCAATTTTGGAAATGATCGATGTCTACTTGGGCGATTATTCTTCGATCGGATACGATCTTCTATCATTCCAAAAACCGATGTTTTTTTTGCAAAAGCCCCACCTTACGAAAGCAAGGCTCCACACTTGCGGAAAAGTCCTGGATCCATCTGAAAATTTATTCAAATCGATCGAGGAGAATCTCCCGAAAGCTCATGAGTTCACTGCGGCCCAAAGCGCGCTGTATAAACGGGCGTTTGCCAATGTTGAGGATGTGAGAGAGGTACTAGGGTGTCTGCTCCGGAATGGAGTGCGCAGGCTTTCATGAGGTGACAAATTGTTCGATTTGTTTTCGAATCTCGGGCCAGTCGATGGGATCGAAGGCGTGGGAAAGGGCGGCTGGGTCTGGCGGCTGGAGGGGAAATAGATGGGAGATTTCATTGAGAAGCAGTTGTTTGCCAAAGCGCATAAGGTAGGCGCTGGGGTCTTGCCATGGGTCGGTTTTTTGGCGGCATAGGAAGGCGAGAGGTTTTTGGAAATGGAGGAAGTCATAGCCGATGGAGGACATGTCGCCAATGTAGGCATCGCAGCGGGAGAGTAGGGGGTAGATGGGAGGGAACTCTTCGAGAAAGAGGGCAGAGGGGCCGGCGAGGCCTATTAGCCGCTCGATTTGTGGGGCAAAGGCTCGGAGGGTGTTGGGATGGAGTTTGATGAGTAGATTGGTTGGGACCGTCTTCATAAGAGCTGGTAGGGCCTCAAAGAGGGTGCCGTTTCGATCTCGATCTTCCCAAGTTGGCGCATAGAGGGTAAATCGGCGATCTTGGAAGTGTTGAGCGAGCAATTGTTCGTAAAAAGGTTTGTGTTTTTGCATGTAAAGCCAGCGAAACGAGCCGATGGAAATTTGGGGAATGGAGATTTTTTTGGCGAGGAGTACATCGCGCATCCGCTGTCCATAGACGAGGAGTAGGTCTTCTTCCGCAAGGGCTTCAAAAAAAGGGGTTTTCCACCCTTTATCTGATTGGCCGTGGGGCATCCAGAGAATTTTAGAGGAGAGAGGCCCCAGAGCCGCTTGCAGAAGGGGGCGGCTATCGCAGGTGACGAGACAAGAGGGCAGTTGTAGATCGAACAGGTCGATTTGCCGAACGTCGAGATCGGGGTAATAGGTGCGGCAGGTTTCAGCAAGGCTTTCTTCGCAGATGATTAGGGGCCAGTTCATGAGGGCGCAAAAGGGGGCCAAGTGATCAATATAGTGGGCCGAAGAGTCGAAAATGAGTCCTGCGCAGTGCATAGTTATTGCCCGTCGTATCGAAACAATTGTGCGAATAGTTGTTTGCGGTGCAATGAAAGGGACAGGATGGGCAGGATCGACGAAACGTCGGCAGGATGAACAGGATAAAAATAATAATCCTGCCTATCCTTCCTGATCTTCCCGCGAAGAGGATCCTGTTCCATTTTTAAGCAATTTGTCATGCAATACCATTTATCAAAATTAAACTTCAGAACTGCGGGCGTCTTTTACCTGCGGGCCTTCGTTTTCGCCCTCGCAAACTCTCTGAGTTTGCTTCGTGCTCCAAACTTTGGTCCTCGGCAAAATACGCTGCGCATTTCTAAACCTTATTTTTGATAAATGGTATAATTTCCTCCTCCATTGTGCAATAATCGGCTTCTTTTTAAGGAGTAAAATCGTTGGAGAGGATTGGGCAGTGGTTTCTGGAGCATCGGAGGGATTTCCCCTGGCGGGAGGAGATGAATCCGTATCGAGTATGGGTTTCAGAGGTGATGCTGCAGCAGACAAGAGCCCAGGTGGTGATCCCCTATTTCATTCGGTGGATGGAAAGATTTCCCGATATTTGGGCGCTTGCGGAAGCGTCAGTGGAAGAGGTGATTAAGGCCTGGGAAGGGCTCGGATACTATAGCCGCGCTCGTAATTTGCATGGCGGTGCGCAGCAGATTGTGAAGGAGTTTGGTGGGCAGATCCCCGATTCGAGAGAGGCGCTGCTACGGATTCGGGGGCTCGGGCCCTATACATCAGCTGCGATTTTAAGTTTTGGTTTTCACAAGCGGGTGGCGCCGGTAGATGGGAATGTGCTCCGTTTGATGTCTCGCTATTTTTGGATTGCGGAGGATGTGGGCAAGAGCCGCGTGAGGAACAAGATTGAAGAAGCGGCAGAAGGGTTGTTGGATGAGGAGCAGCCTTGGATTACGGCGGAAGGGATGATCGAATTGGGGGCAACGGTTTGTACTCCAAAACCGCGGTGTGAAAGTTGCCCTTTGCAGAGTGGTTGTCAAGCCTTTGAAAGAAAAAATCCGGAGGCGCTGCCCATTCGATCAAGAGTGGAGAGAGTGGAACGGATTGCGCGAGGTGTGGCGGTATTGAGGGCGAAAGGGAAAGTGTTGGTGAGAAAGAATCCACCGGGCCAATTGATGGGCGACTTGTATGAGTTCCCCTATTTTGAAGGAAAAATAAGCAGCGCTGCTGTTGCGAAAGAATTGAAAACTTGGATGGGAATGAAGATTGAATTGATTGAAAAGCTGCCCGCAGTAGAACATTCATTTACCCGATTTTTGGCGAAACTTTATCCTTATTTGTTTGAGGCAGATGTGGTAGTGGAAGTGGAAGGATTTAGTTGGGTTCAAGAGGAGCTGGTGGCAGAGCTCCCCTTTTCTTCGGGTCACCGAAAAATTATGAGAGGATTATGAACATTTTGCATTTGGAGGCCTCTTCTGGATGGGGAGGTCAGGAAATGAGAATCTTGCGAGAGGCAGAAGGGATGCGCAAGAGAGGCCATGCGGTGTTTTTTGCGGTGATGAAGGGGGGCGCTCTTGCCAAAGAGGCTAGAAAAGCTGGCTTTACAGCGTATGAAGTGGGGTTTCAACGGAGTGGGTGGCTTATTTGCTTATTTCAATTGCTTCGGATTTTTCGAAGACACGGGATTGATTTGGTGAATACCCATTCGTCACTCGATAGTTGGATCGGCGGGATTGCCGCACGGTGTGCGGGGAAGAAAATTTTACGCACGCGCCATCTTTCCACTGCTTCTAAACCGGGATGGAATAGCCGGATATTGTATGGGAAACTGGCCGATTTTGTGGTGACTACGTGCAGTGCGGCGGCGGAGGCGATTGCAAAAGAGACGGGTGGGTCGAAATTCCGATCGGTGCCGACGGGAGTCGAGCCTGAGAAGGTGCTTGTGCAACTGGGTGGCGTGGGAGTTTTTCGCAAGGAATGGGGGATTGCCGAGGGAGATTTTTTGGTTGGAACTGCCTGTTTTATGCGTTCGTGGAAAGGGATCGACGATTTGTTGGGCGCGGCCCATTTGTTGCGAGAGCGGCGGAAAATAAAGTGGGTGGTGATCGGAGGAGGACATGCTGAGCGCCACTTGAAAAAAGCAAAAGAATTGAATTTGGATGGAATTGTGTTTTTTACGGGACACTTGAGCAATCCGTTTCCGGCTCTGGCCTCATTGGATGCTTTTGCTTTGCTAAGCACGGCGCATGAGGGAGTTTCACAGGCGATTTTACAGGCAGCTTTTTTAAGTAAGCCACTCATTGCGACTCCCACGGGAGGCCTCGGCGAAGTGTGCTTGGATGGGAAGACGGGAATTCAGGTGCCTATTTTTTCACCGGAAAAGGTGGCACAAGCAGTGCTTCGATTGCAGGCAAATCCTGCTCTTTGCGAGCAGTTTGGACGGGGCGCATACGAGCTTGTGATGAAACGGTTTACTTTTCAAGAAACATTGAATGAGATGGAGCAGGTCTACCGTTCAATTCTAAAAGAATCTAATATTGTTTGAGCAGGAGATGCCGTATGGATGAAAAGACGATTGAGTTTGGATTTAAAGAGCGAGTTTTGCAGTTTTATTTTCTCAATAGAAAAAAGGTTTATTTATACACGGGGGCAACCATTTTTTCAGTTGCTGCGCTCATCGTATTTTGCAGTCTGACTCCGAATGATATGGAATATCATCGAGCCATTGAAACATTTGAAAAATGGAAGCTGAATCCGCACGATCTCAATCTTGAAAAAGAGATGAAACATGCGGTGGAGAAAGTTCCCGGAAGATGGCGCTCGATGGAGGCGAAAATCGCCCAAGTGTATTTAGGCGCCGGAATGGTGGAAAAGGCCGAGCCAATTGCTCGCGCTTGTCTTTTGCGCTTAAGTGAGGAATCTCCTGATCATGCGGCATTTGCCAAAGCGAGTTTGTTGATTGAGAAAGAGCAATACCAGAAAGCGCTCGAGGCGTCTGTGGCTCTAAAAGAGGAAATGGAAAAAGCGCTCGATAGTCAGCTTTGGAAAGGGAGCCGCCTTGAGGGAAAATCGGTGCTTTATGCTTGCAACTTGCTTCGGATTGCCGTGTTGCAAAAACAGCTTCGCAATAGTCCAGGAGAATTGGCTGCTTGGGAAGAGGTAAAAGGGTTGATTGAAGTGGGAGGAGAATCTTCTGCGGCAGCGCAGTTTCTGCAGGCAAACTTTGGCAGGAAACAATTCTCCCTTTCTGATTTCATTTCGCAAAGAGAGAAGTCAATTGTGGTGAACTAAGAGGGCGTCTACAAAGTGATCGATCGCATCTTTTAGGTCTTTTTGCGATCTTCCGCCTGGTCCTTCGGCGCCTATGAGCCGTTGGCATAGGGTCGCCTCAAAGCCAAGCGAAATCTCATCAAAAATCCCTCAAAATCTGCTTTATCGCTGACTTTGTAGACACCCTCTAATCGTGTTCTTCTCCAGAGGAAGAGCGGTGCGAGTGGGAAGATTTGTTTTCCCCAGAGATTTGGGCATGGCGGGTGTAGTAGTGGTAAGAGGTGCCTGCCAATAGGCCAAAGATTCCGAATAGGATGAACGGAATGAAGAGCGCTACGACGATTTTGACAGCGCCTAAGACCATTTGCGTGGTCTTTTCTTGCTTATGGGTAAAGCCGTAGAGCTGCTTGAGCCCTTTTTCTACTTGTACAGGGAAGAAGATGCCGAGGATCGCTCCGACTGCTAAGAACAGGATCGTAAGTCCAGGTCCCGTGAAAAAGTGAAAGATGCTCGATACTGCGCCGATGACTAGGGCCAATACTGTGAAGACTTCAGTTGTATGCTTTCGAGCAAACTCTTCAATCTCCTTAACCGAAACACCTTCTTTCAGTTTCTCGGTGAACTTGTTCTTATCCATGAGTATCTCCCTAGAGCCATCAACTGCTCTTAATTATGATTTAAAACTTTAATTTATTTCTTTGCAATCCTTTATCTTGCGGGGCGCTCCCTGGGAAGGTTATTTAAATTGCTAAATATAAGTGAGTTGAGTTTCGTTCTCCACTTTTTTTTCTAGATGGCATAGACTCCTTGGTTTATTTTAACCTGGCCGGCAGCTTGCAGAATTTCCTCATTTTCGATCAGAAAAGGCTTCCTTGGGTGGGATTAATGGTATTGATGTTCAGCCTATTACCATCGATTTTTCTACTGGTTCCGATGGCTGACCGCTCCATTGTTACCCTAATCGGCTCTCCGGCCATGAGATCCCTGCACCTGGCTTTTGATGTCACCCTCCCCCTTCATGCGAAGATTGGCAATCTGTCGATTGTGGATGCCAAAGAGCAAGTACAGTGCTCATTGGATCCAGTAAGGCCCGATTTACCGGCGCAATCTGATCGCCTGTTGGTCTGTTTGGGTCAAACAAAACAGTTTCAACGCGTTCCTGTACCTTGCAGGCTGGGTCTAGAGTTCAATGAGTCGAATGGATTGGAATTTTCTCAGGAAGATTCTCTATTTTGGCTAGAAATTGAGCCGCTGAAGGATGCGTTTGAGGCAAAGCTTGCATATCGTGATCCCGATGGGAAGACAATTTACCAGTCAGTTTGGCAGATGGTGCCTCAGGAAACGCCCCTTCAAACGGTGGATGAATTTGCTGTGGGAACCCCTTTTCGTGAATTGGCCGAAACACGCTATTGGGGGCCCGATCTGTTTGTAGAGCTGTATGGGAAAGGTGCACAGATCCATCGGCTGGAAATTGGCCCTTTGTCCAATGCTAACTTAGTCGATCTCTCTTCGAATGAATGGCTTGTTTTCCGAGACAATAAGTGGGAAAAAATCGATCACCTTTCCGATGTAAAAGCGCTTCAGATTGCGCATGTAAAAAGTTATTCGGGAAAAGGTCTTGAGGTGGAAGGCTGGGATGGTTCATCCCATGTTCGTCTACAACTTCAGCAGACGCAAGCAACACCCTTGAAGGTGCGTAGCGAAGATCTATTTTCTCAGTTGAGAATTCGTTCTGAAAAACAGATCAGCTGCATTTTCGATAAACATTGTCTCATTTTACGGCCAGGAGATTGGGTTTTGAAAGTGGACCAACGATGGAAGATTCTGCGCAACGCGGAAGAAAAAGAGTCCCTTTTGGAGGGGAAATTGGTAGGCGATATTTTTGTTTTAGATCGGATCGATGCGAAGAGTTCATCCAAATCGATTGCGGGCCATTATTTTGGCGCGGGCAGGTCTCAGATGGTGCTGATCGAACATCTATTGCAGCCTCATCGAAGCCGGCGGCAAGCTGAACTTGTCTCAAAGAGGAAAAAACGATGAAGTGGTTTCTCATCGTGATAGCTTTTTCCTTGCTGGCAGAGGAAGTTCAACAGGCACCTGCAGTGGCCGATGCAGAGGGTGCAGTCCGCTTTAATTCATCGATTGGAGAGCTGAAATCTCTGTTGCAGGTCAAGTTTAAAGAAGCACTTGAGCTTGCTAGAAAGAAAGCCGATGAGGGTCGATTTAAACAGCTGTTGATCGAGGTGCAGGAAACCAAGGCGAAGATCGCTGCGCAAGAAGAAAAATGGCGCGTCTCCTCTCTCGCTGAATCGGGCGCAGTCGATGACCCGTATGCTTTGTGGGACATTGGAGAGACGACGATTGCTCAACTCGTAATGGAGTATGGCGCCAGCGATTATCTCTACATCATTCCGCAAGAACTGACCGCCATGAAGATCAGTCTCTATGCAAGCATTCCCCTTCCAAGGGAATCTTGGGGCGAGATGATCGAAGCGATTTTGGTTCATAACGGGGTGGGCGTCAAGAAGATAAATACTTATGCAAAGCAGCTTTACATTTTAAAACTCGACCCTTCGGCGATCGAAGGAATTGTCGATAAGGAAGAAAAGTTAGAGCTATTCGAGAACCACGCCCGCCTATTTTACGTCTTCTCCCCTCCCTCGGAGCAGTTGAAATCGGTGCAGGGTTTTCTAGAGAGGTTCTCCGATCCGAAGCAGACGACCGTCCAATCGATGGGCTCAAAAGTGATCATCGTGTCTACGAAAGAGACGATCGGCAAGCTGTTGGGATTGTACCATGCAGTGTGGGAAGCCAATGCAGGGAAAGTGGTTCGGCTGATCCCGCTGGGGAAAATCCAGCCTGTCGAAGCAGAAAAAGTATTGAAGGCGGTCTTCACCGATTCAACGAATAAGGGGCGCCCGTCGTTTTACCCGTCTGGAGCCGATGAGCTGATGGTGTTGACCCTGCCACAAGGGCTGGTTCTTGTGGGAGAGAATGAAACGGTAGAGCGGGGCCAGCGGATCTTGCAAGAGCTCGAAAGCCAAATGGACGATCCCGGTGAGAAGGTGATCTACTGGTATGCGTGCAAGCATTCCAATCCAGAGGACATCGCTGCTGTATTGGAAAAAGTGTACGATTCTCTCATTGGGTCGAGTTTTGAAAAGAAATCGGAACCTCCTCCTGCTCCGACAGTGGCTCCACCCCAACCCCAGTATTCCTCGCCGGTGCCTCCGCAAGAGCCCAATCCAGCGCAGGTATTCCCACCTATTTCGACGGCCTATAATCCAGTTCTTCCCGCCAATCCTCCATTTATTCAGCCGGGAACGATCGAGAAAAAGGGGAACTCCAACTTTGGCAATTTTGTCGTAGACAGCAAAACGACCTCGATTTTGATGGTGGTTCGACGAGAGGAGCTGCCAAAAATCAAAAGTTTGTTGAAAAAGCTCGATGTGCCCAAGCGGATGGTGCAGCTCGATGTGCTTCTCGTGGAGAAAAAGCTGCAAGATCGGCGCCAAGTGGGGATCAATCTGTTGGAGATCGGAAAGAACAGCAGCGATAGGAAGCAGTCGGCTGTCACCTTTGATACGAATGAGTTTGCCTTAAATAAAGGTGTCCTGAGTTACATCTACAGCAAGCCGAAGACAGGCTCTCCCGCCATGGACATCAAGTACAACTTTTTGATGGCGCAAGAAGATATCCGAATCAATGCAAACCCGTCGGTGTTGGCGATCAATCAAACGCCGGCCACTGTGTCGATTGTGGAGGAAATTTCGATCAACAACGGAGCGATCCAACTCGATACAGTCAATGGTGTCACGATTGAAAAAGCCTTCACTCGCGCCCAGTACGGAATCACCATTGTTCTGACGCCGACCATCCACTTATCAGATCCGGAAGATCTTGAGAGCTGCGATCACCCTGGCTTTGTTTCTCTGCAGACTAATCTCGAATTCGATACCACGCGAGCTACATTCGATGATCGGCCGCCAGTGACTCGCCGTCACATCGAAAATGAGGTGTGCGTCGCCGATGGAGAGACAGTGATTTTGGGGGGATTGCGGCGGAAAATTGAAGAGGACAATCGGGAAAAGATTCCCTTTTTAGCCGATATTCCCGGAATTGGCAAACTATTCGGTTCGACGAAATCGACCGATACCAATACAGAGATGTTTATTTTCATCACTCCCCGAATCATTCGGGATCCGGTCGACGATCTGCGGTGGGTTCGGCAATCTGAGTACCAAAAGCGGGCGGGCGATATCCCGGAATTTTTGGAAGTGTTGGATGAGGCGAAGGCTAAAGAGCGGCGCCGTTTATTCGATAATAGTCTAAAAATGTTGTTCGATCTCTATTGAGGAATCCATGTCTGATGAAAAAAATGTGGCAGAGCGCTTTGGCCTTCCGCTGCTATCGGATTTGATTCATCGAAATTTGGTCCGTGATCGGCGAACATTGATCCCCTACGCTTTGGCAAAACAGAGAAAGATTCTTCCGGTGGAGGAGACAGATAGCGAATTGATCGTGGCGGTTTCCAACCCCGCAGATTTGGAAGCGATCGAAGAGCTTCGATTGTTGCTGCGCCGCCCTTTGACTCTGGCCATGGCTTGCCCTGCCGCGATTGAGCAAGCAATTGAACGGTGCTATCGACAGCACGAGGGGGAGGCGCAAAAGCTCTTGGTTGGGCTGGAATCGGAAAAGATGACCGATTCGGATGCACTCGATGGCTATGATCTTTTGGAAGGAAAAGAGGAAAATCCGATCATCCGGATGCTCAATGCGATTTTTTTAGAGGCGATTCAGCAAGGGGCTTCCGACATCCACTTTGAACCGGGAGAAGAAGGGACGGTCATTCGCTATCGGATCGATGGCGTTTTGCACAAACGGCATGCTCCGCCCAAATCTTTAGAGGCCCAAATTTCAACCCGTGTAAAGGTCATGGCCAAAATGGACATTGCCGAACACCGATTACCGCAAGATGGTCGTATTAAGCTCAATCAGGGAGGCAAGGAGATCGATTTCCGAGTCAGTACGCTGCCCACTGTGCATGGAGAGCGGATTGTGCTCCGCATCTTGGATAAGGGAAATGTACTCCTCGGATTGGACCAAATCGGCATAAATGAGCCCCTTTTGAAAGGGCTTAGAAAATTGATCCATTTGCCAGAAGGGATTGTGTTGGTGACGGGACCCACCGGCAGCGGGAAGACGACGACACTGTATAGCGCTCTTTCTGAAATCAATGCAGCGGAAATGAACATCCTCACCATTGAAGATCCCGTCGAATATAAATTGAAAGGGATTTCGCAGATGAATGTAAATCCGCGCATCGAGCTCGATTTTGCCAAAGGGCTGCGCCATATTCTCCGCCAAGACCCAGATGTGATCATGATCGGCGAAATCCGGGATCGGCAGACGGCCGAAATCGCCATCCAAGCATCTCTCACGGGCCACTTGGTGTTTAGCACCCTTCACACCAATGACGCCCCCTCAGCACTGACCCGTCTTGCTGACATGGGCATTGAACCCTATCTACTCGCCTCCTCTATTCTGGGCGTCCTTGCACAGAGGCTAGTGCGGAGAATTTGTCCCGATTGCAAAACAGTCTATGTTCCCACAAGAGAAGAATTGAGTGAGCTAGGACTGAAGAGCGAGGGGTTGAAAGGAGCAAAATTCCATCGCGGGATAGGATGTGAAAAGTGTTTTTCATCGGGCTATCGGGGTCGGTGCGCTCTCTATGAACTCATGCCGGTCACATCGAAGATTAAAGCACAGGTGTTGAAGAGCCAAGATTCGGAAGAGCTGCGCAAAGTGGCCCTTTCGCAAGGGATGATTTCGTTGTTTAATGCGGGGATTCAGCTTGTTCTCTCTGGCATAACGACCAGCAGCGAAGTGCTCCGCGTGACAAAAGTAGCGGAAGGGAGCGGCTAACAATGACTATCTACCACTATGAGGCTCTGAGCGCTGAAGGGAAAAAAATATCGGGCGTGTTAGATGCGGAAACGTTGAACGAAGCAAAGCGCAAACTATTGACGCAGTCGATCTTTCTTACCCAGATTCGGCCCCTCTCAAAGAGCGAATCGCGAGCCTCTTTAAATAAGGGCGAAGTGATCAATTTTACAAAAGAGCTCTCTCGTCTCTTAAAAGCTGGCCTGCCCCTCTATGAATCTCTCGATGCAATGGAAGAAAAATATCGGGGGCAAAAGGCACAGAAGCTCCTCCTCGATTTGTGCGAGCAAGTCAGATCGGGGAAAGATTTTTCTAAAAGTTTAGAACGGCATAGAAAAACTTTCGACCTGCTCTACGTGGCCATGATTGCCAATGCAGAAAAAACCGGTTCACTCGCCGATGCGTTAGATGAATTGGGCGTTCTTTTGGGAAAGCAGCAAGAAATTCGGAAGCAGCTGATCAACGCGCTCCTCTATCCCACCCTCCTCTTTGGGTTTTGTTTTTTTGTTCTTGGCTCTCTCCTTTTTTATGTGATCCCTTCTTTACGAGAATTGTTTGAAGGGAGAGATTTGCCCCCTTTTACCTACTTCGTGTTTGCAGTGAGCCGATTTGCTTGCGAATACAAAGGAACTCTCGCAGTGATGGGTGGGGTTGCCATTGGTGGTGCCATCGGCATTCAGCTGATTCCCAACTGGAGACGAAAAGTGTTTGCCCACCTGATTCAGCTCCCCCTATTGAAAGAACTCTATTCCAAAGTGGCGCTGATCCGTTTTTGCCGCTCTGCCGCCACCCTACTTGAAGGGAGCGTCCCCATTGTTTCCGCCTTGGCGCAGGCGCGCTCGACGATGCTCCATCCGGTGTTGGAGCAGATGATTCAGCAGGGAGAGCTCGCCATTGCACAAGGGATGCCGCTCCATGCGACTTTTCTCAACCATCCCCTGGTTCCACCACTCGTGCCCCGGATGCTTGGCATCGCTGAAGAATCGGGAGATCTCCCCTCCATGCTGCGCCAAATCGCCGAAATTTATGAAGGGGATATCGAGAGGGCGCTCACCCGTTTTTCCACCATCGCGCAGCCTGCACTCCTATTGCTTTTAGGAGCCATTGTAGGTCTTGTGCTCCTTTCTGTTTTGCTACCTTTAACCGACGTCAGCTCATTCGCTGCCACTTAGGAGTGTAATTATGAAACGAAAAAAAAGAGCTCTTACCCTATTAGAAATTATGATTGTGATTTTTCTCATCACCCTCATCACCGGCGTCATTGGCTACAACATGAAAGGATCCCTTGAAAAGGGAAAAATATTCCGCTCAAGACAAGCCAAAGAGCAGCTCCACGATATGCTTTTGCTTCTTCTCGCAGAGGGCAATAAACCAGAAACGATCCTCCAAAATAAGAAAAAAGCGCTCGCAGATCTCGGCATCGCAAAAAATCCAGACAATCTCCTCAAAGATGGATGGGGCGATCCTTTTGAAGTGATCTATCTCTCCGCTAAAAATGATTTCAAGATCAGCTCCAAAAATAGCAGCAAGTATGAAACCGAAGAAGAATGAGAGGCAATCTCTGAATTACCCATGGCTATCTCCTGGATCTTGTCGCGATCTTTCACTTGGTCCTTCGGCACCTATGAGCCGTTGGCATATGGTCGCCTCAAAGCCACGCAAAATCTCATCGACAATCTCTCAGGATCTAGCAGATGTTTAATTCAAAGATAGCCTCTAAACACCCCTTCACTCTATTGGAATTGATGATTGCGATCGCAATCTTGGCTTCGGCAGGCTCTATCCTCTATTGGCGCTTGCACGGACTCATTGAAAAGCAAAGATTTCAAAGCGATGTGCGGAAGGTGTGCGATCTGTTCATGCAATCTCGGATCATTGCGATCAACACTCGATGCGACTGGCAACTGCACATGCAAGAAGTGAAAGGCCGGTGGGATGTTCGTTTGGTGTGTATCGAAGATCCCGATCGGTCTCCTGCCTTCGGCCAAATGACTTCATTGGGCTCTATGCAACTATTTTGGAATGGAGCTGTCATGCAAACCCTTGCCCTCGATTTTTATTCATCGGGCCTGGTTGGTCCCGTTGGGAATATTCGATTTCAATTGAATCCGAAAAGCCCTTCGGTAGAATTGGACCTGGTAGAATTTTTTCAAACCAAGGAAAACAGTGCGCCATCTCCTCTTCACCCTCGCAATCTCACTTCCTCTGTGGGCGGAAGTTGATCTGCCCGTTGCGGTTAGCAATAGGGAGCGCCCCTCCATTTGGGATTTCTATCGGATCCAAACATTTTTAAAAAAGGGAGAGCGACCCGAGTTGGACCTGCTGGAAGAAGCCATTGTCCCCGGCGCCCAACTCTATGATTATAAGAGACGGACGCGATCGACCCGTCTCGTAGGAACCTTTCCAGGTCAGGGTCCCAAATTCCGAATTGTCCTACTGAATACGACACGGGATGATAAACGGTGCTGTATCATTACCTATGCCAGCTACAATAAAGGGTACCCGAGAGGAGTCTTACTGTTAAAAAACCGGCTAAAAGAAATCGGATTCAAGGGCCATTTCCTCTACCGAATCGGAGGTTGGCCCGATTGCGAAGGAGGATCTTTGCCACTGGTGCGTATTCCCTACGCCTTTAAGCCGTGTCTTTTTCAAGAAGCTAAGCGGCTTGGATATGAGTTGGTACTTTGGCTCGATTCTTCCATTCGTCCTTGCCAATCACTGGAAGAGATCTTTACCGAGATAAAGGAGCGGGGCTACATTTTTTATCCCGCTGGCCACACGCTTGAACGATATTGCAATCGGCAGGCAATGCAATCACTGGGGGCCGATCCCAACGAGGCCGCGCAGATCAAATCAGTTGCTGGTGGTCTGGTGGGCTTTAATCTCTCCCACCCAATGGGCCAACATCTTCTGGATCGATGGACCAAAGCCGCGTGGGATGGGAAAAGTTTTTTCTCTCCCCGTTGCGACCAAAGTGCACTCTCCATCATTGCCCACCTAGCTGGGTGCAGTCGATTTTACGAGCCCCACCGGATCGCCTACTTTCCTGAGCAGATCAACACAGAGACCCGCTTCTTCGTCGATTGGGCTTCTATTCAGTGAGACAGCTTTACTTGAATATTTAAGTGGAACGCATCTGTGTGGGGAGAGATGCCAGCCACGCCGATTTGTTGGTTATCATGGCAATAATATAGGTAGTCGAGGGTGTGGTAGATCCACCCCCGTACCCCGAGAAGGGGAGAATTTTCAAACTGCATTCGGGTATGGCCCTGCAGATCAAGGTAAAATAGCACATGGCCAAGGGCGCGACAGTGGGGCTCTTGGTAGTGATGAGAGGAAATTCGTGGATAGGACTCCGAATGTTCGGCCCATTTACGGAAGAAATGGCCCTGATCTTTCTCAAGGCGCACATTGGCTCCGCGCAATAGTTCTCCTAGGTGGGGATGGAGCTCTTCAATAGCTAATAGCTCTCCAATCCAGAAATGGGCGATGGGGTCTGTAGCCGCCCTGTGTAGTTTTTGCATGTGGGCAACCGCTAGATCTTGTGAATGAGATAAGTCATGTAAAGCGAGGTAAATGGATTTTTCTTCGGGTTCTCCGAAAAATAGATCATAGATCCAACAAGCGAGATGGAAGGCAGAAAGAAGCGCATGTAAACAAACGATGCCGACTGAAAGAGCAGCTCGTACTAGGAAAGGAGGGGGCCCGGGCAGACCGGGACTTAGAGTATCTGGAATTTCACCGACTCCCTTCGAGATATGAGAAAAATTGGAAAGAGGATCAATGGTTTCTAAACTGGATCCATTAATTGGTTCTATTGACATGGACGGGAGAGTCTATCGTTTCACATTCTTTTCTTTCAATCTTGAGAAAATAGGCCGATTTCTCTAGATTTAGAGCACCCCAGGAAAAAAGTGTGTGACTATGAAAAAACTCCTATTATCTTATCTTGCCATTAGCCTTAGTTCTTTTGCCTTCGCAGAAGGATTACCACAACAAGACTTACCCTCATTGACCTTGAATCTAAGGCCAAAAGAGCCAAATTGGCGCGTCGAACTTTTGCAGTCTTTTTCTAATGGAGCGCCGAGAGCGATCCGGTTTCATCGCCCGCTACCAGATGGGACAGAAATGCCCGTAAAAGAGGTCGTCTATTATGAAAATGGACAGATCGCGTTTGAAATGGACGTTTGTGCAGTAGATCCGAGTGCACCTGTAGCGAAAGATTGGAAATCGAATATAGTGCCAGATGGCGGGCGCATCGATTTTACGCCGGAAGGGAAAGTGTCGCAGGCCGCCTATTTTTCCAAGGGGGTACTAGAGGGCGAATGTAGACTCCTGTATCCAGATGGAAAAGTCTCCCTTGCTCAACACTACCTACACGGCAAATTACATGGTAAGGCAACGTCTTACTATGAGAGCGGAAAACTAAAAGAAGAGGCCGTCTACGCCAATGGAGAATTAGAGGGCGATACAGTCAAGTATTATGAAGAGGGTGGAAAAGAGGCTCTCTTCCCCCACAACGCAGGTAAACTCCATGGAACAGCCACCGAATGGTTTCCCTCCGGCCTTGTCCGCTCCCAAAGACAGTATGCAAAAAACAAGTTGCATGGAGATGGGAAAAATCCAACGCTCATTGTGTATGATGAACAACGGAATATTCGGGAAGTGCTCGATTTTAGAGAGGGAAAGCCGGTGGGTTCCCACATTTGTTATCACCCCAATGGAAAAGAATCCTATCGAGTGCACTATAAAAATGGGCAAAAAGAGGGGTTGGAACAAACCTTTGGAGAAGATGGAACCGTTCTGGGCGAAGGGATGTTCATTAGCGGTACTCCCGTTGACAAACATTGGCGCAATCACCCCAATGGCGCTGCAGCCTACATCGCTGAATTCGACGAAGAGGGCGTATTACAAAAACCCATTGCTGAATTCAATCCTGAAGGACAAAAAACTCGGGAATATTCTGTCGTGGGAGAGAAGCTGAATGGCCCCTACTTTGAGTGGGATGGTCAAGGGCAGCTGGTTGCCGAGCGCAATTATGCCTTAGGTCAATTGGATGGAGAACAAAAAGAATACTATCCTTCTGGACAAATCAAAGTTCACACCGCTTATAAAAATACAAAACGGCACGGCACGCATGAAGAATGGTTTGAAAATGGAATTCTAGAGCGGCGCATCCAATTCAATGAGGGAGAGCGCGAGGGAGCCACAGCCGAATGGTATGCAAATGGAAATAGCAAATCAGATGGCCATTTCCTCTCTGACCATCCCGATGGGATCTATTCCGAATGGTACGAAAATGGGCAGCTTGCCAAAAGACTCGAATTTTCCTTCGGCTTAAAACAGGGTGCGCATCGGGAATGGAATCCAAAAGGGGAACTTGTTTTTGAAGCGACCTACGATCGAGATCTATTTGACGGACCCCTATTTTCCTGGTGGGGCAAAGATCGGATTCGATCGCACCAGATCTATGCGCAAGGAAAAAGAGAGGGAAAACATGAATGGTTTTTCGAAAATGGAAAACTAGAACGGGTGGCTTGCTTTGAAAATGACCAAAACATCGGTGATCTAACCGTTTGGTTTGAAGATGGATCAATTCGTTCCCTTCAACACTATGCAAATGGGAAACCCTGTGGCGAACACATTGAATATTTCAAAGTAGACAATGCCTCCTCTCAAATCGCCCGCATTTTTCACTATGACGGTGAAGGCAAACTGCATGGCGAGGAAAAAACCTATTATTCCAATGGAAAGCTCCAAGCAACGCTGAACTATGAACACGGCTTATTGAGTGGACTCAAACAAATTTGGGATCCCGATGGACGTTTAGTAGAAGAGGCAAACTATGCCGATGGAAGGCTAGAAGGGCCATTTTTACAACGGATATCCGATGGTCGAGAGATTTATTTTACCTATCACAATAACCTGAAAAGTGGTCCTCATCGGATCTACTACCCTCCGAATGGAAAAGAGGAGAAAATTGCGGCTCTTGAAGCCAATTTCGAATCCGATATGTTAGAAGGGATAGTCACTGAATACAATGAGCGAGGCGTGAAGCTGGCAGAAACAACCTACGAAAATGGGGTCAAAGAGGGGCTTGCCACTTTTTATTCTCCCGATGGGTCGGTCTCTGGAAATGTCGAATTCCGAAACAATCAGCGGAACGGACTCATGATTCAGCTTTTCCCCAATGGGGCCACATTTAGAGAAACGGTCTATCAAAATGACAAAAAAGAGGGAGATGAGAAGACCTACCATGACAATGGCTCTCTTGCTTCACTCTTCCACTATGAAAACGATCAAATCGAAGGACTTGCTCAAAGCTGGAACCGAGATGGAAAGCTCCTTTTTGAAGCAGAATACCAAAACAATCTCCGCAATGGTTTCTTCAAAAAATATTACGATGATGGAAGTCCTTATATCGTCCAATATTTCTCTCAAGACAAACCCGATGGAGAGAAACGGAAGTACGATAAAAACGGCGAGATGACCGTGACCTACTTTGAAGAAGGGAAACAAGTCTCCACAGCCCGCTAATTCTCTTTTCGTGCCCATGCCCTGAAGTTTGCGGCATGGGCCTTGAATTTCATCAGCGCAGAGGAAGGCAGACGCGAAACGCGCGAAAGTTATTTTTTTCTCTGTGCTTTCTGCGCCTCTATTTGCGCGCTTCGCGCGCTCTGCGCAGATGAAATTCAGCTCAAATGTCGTATGTTTCTTGCTAAAATACGTTTTAACTTATTTATTTTCAGCATGTTATAACCTATTCCCAAAAATCTCTTTTCTTTTTTTTGAAAAGGCGTAAAGTTGGTTCTGCGGTCAAAAAAAAGGGCCGTCTTGCTCAAAAAAGGAGAAAAATCACATGAACATGAAGCCACCTGCAAAACCACAGCCAGCACCTGCGAACAAAGCACCTGAGAAGAAGCCACAAGCTCCGGCTCCTCAAAAAGGTAAAACTCCAGGCGGCAAATAAGCTGTTGTCATTTTTCGAGCGGACGTCCGTCCGCTCGAACTTCTCTCCAAAATCCCTCACAAAATCAGCTCGATGAAAAAGGTAACCAGTCGGTTACATTTTGTAACCGACTGAAATTTGGTAAAGATATGCCCTTAATAAAATCTTTTGTGTAGATTTTTGTTGAAAAGATCTATTCGATTTTCTAAGTTGGCCTACATTTTTTAGGAAAACGCGTGAGCCGTCTTCTTATTTTTCTTTTTCTTTATGCGAATCTTTTTGCGGAGAGTTCTTTAGTTGAGAGTTTTGAGAATGACCCTTCCGCAATTGTAGAGAACGTCAATGTCTTGACGGGTGAAGCGGTTATTTACGGGGAAGATCTCGTAATTCAGGGGACCGAACCGATTCGGATCCCTCGAAGCTATTTTGGAGAGACAGGCAGACGGGAATGTGCATGGGAGGTCGGCGAAAGCTTTGCTTTCGCTGAAGAAATTCGAGATGGCCAGTGGGCCATTCGTGAAAAAAATGGATCCCTGATCTCGTATTCAAAAACAGGAGAGGAGAAACGGGGCGGAGATACGTTTGAAAAGTTTAAGCCGTGAGCCTATCTTTCGTATCTTAGCAAAAACCTAACATGCGCAAAAAATCTTTAGACTTCAAATAGGAACATGATTTGCAGGATCACAAGCGGCATGATACACAGGATGATGCAGTCTTTTATATTCT